>Ga0114931_10009923_pt1 | contig 11365 bp, 11 predicted proteins | sample 2SBtaG_FD_89579 | JGI IMG/M metagenome (GOLD analysis project Ga0114931, IMG submission 89579) | Deep subsurface microbial communities from Kolumbo volcano to uncover new lineages of life (NeLLi) - 2SBTROV14_V59a metaG | ecosystem: Environmental > Aquatic > Marine > Volcanic | place: Kolumbo...
GGCATCCACCATTTGGCGATCTTGCCTTCGAGAAACTGCAGCACCTCCTCGCGGCTCACCGTGCTGCCTTCCTTGCGCACGACCACGAGCAGCGGGCGCTCGTCCCATTTCGGATGGGCAACCCCGATCGCGGCGGCTTCCGCGACATCGGCATGGCCGACCGCTAGATTTTCCAGCTCAATGGTCGATATCCACTCGCCGCCCGATTTGATGACGTCCTTCGAGCGGTCGGTGATCTGCATGAAGCCGTATTTGTCCATGGTTGCCACATCGCCGGTGTCGAACCAGCCCTCGGCGTCGAGAATCTCGCCGCCTTCGCCCTTGAAATAGGCGCGCGAAATGTTCGGACCGCGCACCATCAGGTGGCCGAACGCCTTGCCGTCCCATGGCAGGTCATTGCCCTCGTCGTCGATGATCTTCATTTCCACGGTATAGGGCGCGCGGCCCTGCTTGGCCTTGATCGCGCGCCATTCCTCGTCCGAAATAGTGTCCATTTCGCCCTTGCGTGCGCACATCGAACCCAGCGGGCTCATTTCGGTCATGCCCCAGGCGTGGATCACTTCCACATCATACTGCTGTTCGAATATATCGATCATCGAGGGCGGGCACGCGGCGCCGCCGATCACCACCCGGTCGAGATAGGGCAGCCTGGCGCCACTCTGCTCAAGGTAGCCGAGCAACATCAGCCATACCGTCGGTACCGCCGCCGTGAGAGTGACGCGTTCGGTGTCGAGCAGTTGATAAATTGCCTCGCCGTCCATCCGGCCGCCGGGCATCACCATCTTGGCGCCCATCATCGGGCAGGAAAACACCATCGACCACGCATTGGCATGAAACATCGGCACCACCGGCATTACCGTTTCGGTGCTGCGCAGACACAGCGCATCCGGGTTCACTGCGGCCATGGCGTGCAGCACGTTGGTTCTGTGGGAATAGACCACGCCCTTGGGGTTGCCGGTGGTGCCCGAGGTGTAACACATGCCGCAGGCGGTGTTCTCGTCGAACCGGGGCCAGACAAAACCATCCTCGCCATCCGCCAGCAGGGTTTCATAGCAGATCGGATTGATGAGGCTGGTTTCGGGCATATGCGCCTCATCGGTCATGATGACGAAGCCCTTGACCGTCTTCAGCCGGTCCTGAATCGCCTCAAGTATCGGAACGAAGGTGAGGTCGACGAAGATGTAGCCGTCTTCGGCATGATTGATGATGTAGATCAGCTGGTCGGCAAACAGCCTCGGGTTGAGGGTGTGCACCACCGCGCCCAGTCCCATGATGCCGTACCAGGTTTCCATGTGGCGATAGGTGTTCCAGCCCATGGTGCCGATGATGTCGCCGTGCTTGATGCCGAGTTTGGTCAGCGCGCTCGCGAGCCGGCGCGCGCCGCGGTCGAGATCAGTATAGGTGTGGCGCACGATCGGCCCCTCGACGCTGCGTGAGACGATTTCACGGGCGCCGTGATGGATCCGCGCGTGATCGAGTATGGTGTGGACCAGCAGCGGCCAGTCCTGCATCAGACCTTTCATATTGATTCCCTCAGAGCTTGCATCGGCGGCACCAATCCGCTGTTGTTTCGCGGAGAACCTTAACCTTGCGCGCGATGCGGCTCAATGGCGCAATCGGCATTACTGCAGGAGAGACAGTCATGAGCGATCTGGCGTTCAGGCCGGCATTTGAACTGGCGGCGATGATGGCCGCGCGCGAAATCGGCGCGCGTGAACTGCTGGATCATTTTCTGGGCCGTATCGAGAGACACAATCGCACTCAACGCGATTGTTGAAATTGATATCAAGGCGGCGCGCAGTACAGCCGATGCCGCCGATGCCCTGCTCGCCAGGGGCGAGACGGCGGGGCCCCTTCACGGCCTGCCGATGACGGTCAAGGACAGTTTTGAGGTCGCCGGTCAAATCTCGACCGGCGGTGATCCGACCTACCGGGCCCATGTGCCGGCGGCGGACGCGGCGGCGGTCGCGCGGTTGCGCGCAGGCGGCGCCAACATCATCGGCAAGACCAATGTGCCGCTCTATTGCGGCGACTGGCAGACCTATAACGAGATTCACGGCCTGACCTGCAATCCCTGGAACCTGGAGCGCACGCCCGGGGGGTCATCGGGTGGCGCGGCGGCGGCGCTTGCGGCCGGACTGAGCGCGGCCGATATCGGCAGCGATATTGGCGGGTCGATCCGCATGCCGGCCCATTTCTGCGGCCTGTTCGGCCACAAGCCGAGCTTTGGTGTGACCCCGATGCATGGCCACATGCCGCCGGCGCCGGCAAGTTACCAGCGCACTGATCTTTCGGTCGCCGGGCCGCTTGGACGCAGTGCCGCCTATATTGCCCTGCTGTTCGAAGTGCTGGCGGGCGCGGCGGACGATTCCGCATACCCGCGTCCGCCACTGGCGCCCGCGGGAGCCGCGGGACCGGCCGGCCTGCGGATCGCGGTCTGGCTTGATGAGCCGGGCATGCCGGCCAGCAACGCGGCGACAGAGGCGGTGCGCGCCGCCGCCACGGCACTTGAGAGCGAAGGCGCCGCGATCGACTATGAGGCGCGGCCTGAATTCGCGTTTCGCGACAATTACAATGACTATGTCACGCTGCTCGTTGCCATCATATCGACCGGGTTTCCCGACACCGTGCGCGAACGGCTGGCGCGCGCCGCTCGGGATCTGGCGCCCGATGATACCAGCTACCCGGCGCTGCAGGCGCGTGGCGCGGTGCTCAGCTACGCGCAGGGAGCCGAGATTGACGGCCGGCGGGTGGGCATCAAGCAGGCCTGGGCGAGTTTTTTTGAGCGCTTCGATGCGTTGCTGTGTCCGGTCGCCACGGTTTCGGCCTTTGCCCACAGCCACACCGTGGCGGTCAGCAAACGGACGATCGATGTCGATGGCCGCGATGCGCCCTATCTCGATCTCCTGATGTGGCCGAGCCTGGCGACCCATGCCCATCTGCCGGCAACCGTGGTTCCTTCACGGATCGGCGATGACGGCCTGCCTGCCGGTGTCCAGATCATCGGGCCTTTTCTTGGCGACCGCAAGACGCTCGCGATCGCCGGATTTCTGGAAAATGCCCACAAGGGGTTTACGCCACCACCCGACTTTGTCTAAACCGGCATGACGTGCGCACCGCCGTTGCCAGGCGCTGCCATCATCCCTGTCAAATTGAGGTCTCCACCATGGCTCAGCTGTCGAACGCCGCGACGCGCGATATCGAAACCGTCATCCACCCCTATACCAATCTCGCGCGCCACCGTGAGGTCGGGCCGCTGGTGATCGAACGGGCCAAGGGCATCCGCGTCTGGGACAACACAGGCAAGGACTATATCGAGGGCCTTGCCGGTCTGTGGTGCACCTCGCTCGGCTATGGCAATCACGAGCTGGTCGAGGCCGCGACAAAGCAGCTCGAGACCCTGTCATACACCCACATTTTCGGCGGCAAGAGTCATGATCCGGCCATTGAGCTTTCCGAAAAACTGAAGGAAATGGTGCCCTGCGAGGCGTCGAAAATCCTGTTCTGCTGCTCGGGTTCGGAAGCCAATGACACCCAGGTCAAGCTTGTCTGGTATTACAACAACGCGCTTGGGCGGCCCGAAAAGCGCAAGATCATTTCCCGCATCAAGGGCTATCACGGGGTCACCGTGGCGTCGGCCAGCCTGACCGGCCTGCCGGCCAATCACACCGATTTCAACCTGCCGATCGACGGCATCCTGCACACCGACTGCCCGCATCATTACCGGTTCGCCGAAGCCGGTGAGAGCGAACGGGATTTTGCCAGCCGGCTGACCGGCAATCTCGAAAAGATGATCATCAAGGAGGGCCCCGACACCGTTGCCGCCTTCATCGCCGAGCCGATCATGGGCGCCGGCGGCGTGATCGTGCCGCCCGAGACCTATTTCGAGAAGATCCAGGCGGTGCTCGACAGGTATGACATCATGCTGATCGCCGATGAAGTGATCTGCGGCTTTGGCCGCACCGGCAACATGTGGGGTTCGGAAACGCTGGGCATGCGGCCCGATACCATCTCCATGGCCAAGGCCATTACCTCGGCTTATATCCCGCTGGGCGCCATCACCATTTCAGAGGACGTCTATCAGGCGATGCTCGATGAAAGCCGCAAGATCGGCACGTTCGGTCACGGTTACACCTATACGGCCCATCCGGTCGCGGCGGCGGTGGCGCTCAAGACCCTGGAGATCTATCAGCGCGACGACATTGTCGGCCATGTCCGCGCCATTGCGCCGACCTTCGAGGCGCGGCTGGCGAAGCTCGGCGATCATCCGCTGGTCGGTGAAACCCGTGGGCGCGGCCTTGTCGGGGCGGCTGAAATGGTCGCCGACAAAAAGACCGGCAGGGCGTTTGATGCCAAACACATGGTCGGCGCCAAATGCGTCGAATTCGCTCAAACCCATGGGCTGATCTGCCGCATGCTCGGTGACGCCGTGGCGCTGTGCCCGCCGCTGGTGATCACCGAAGACGAGATCAACGACATGTTCGACCGGCTCGAAAAGGCGATGGCCGATACCGAAGCCTGGGTGACGAAAGAGGGTCTGCGGGCAGCATGACGGCGTGATGCCTCCGGTATCGGGGTGAGGATCGACTCACAGCGGATAGTTGCGTTCGGGCACGATATCGCGGGCTTCGAGAAACCTGCGGATCTGCTGGACCTCATCTTTCGGCACCGTGTGATGGGCACTGTGGAAACTGACCTTGTGGCCGTCGATTTCGACCACCAGCTTGCCGGCGTGCGTGTGGCCCAGCTCGGCGCCGAGCTCGCGAAAGACCGCCTCGATATCCCTCATCGTAATATTTGCGCTGACTGGGTGGGCGAACAGTGCGTGCAGGATCTTGCGGTGGCGGTGGTTCATGAAAATACTCCTTGAGATCGTGGCGTGCGGGCAATTCCGGCGCCGCGGCCGTGTTGCGGCCATGACAGCGCGGTGTCGGCGTCATCCGCATTGATCTGGATCATGCGGGCGGGGTGACGCGACGCCGTAATTTTGCTTAGTCTTTTCGTCAACATGAGCCTGCAGGACAAAATCACGCTGATTACCGGCGCCGCGTCGGGCATGGGGGCGGCATGCGCCGCGCTCTTCGCCGCGCGCGGCGCGGAAGTGATCCTCGTTGACCGGGACCGCAAGGGCGCCCGGCGGATTGCCGATGAGACCGGTGCCGGCGGGCCGGTCATCGGCGATGTCGCCGGCTCCGGGTTCTGCGATCAGGCGGTGGCCGAGGCGATTGCCCGCCACGGCCGGCTCGACATCGTGGTCAATGCCGCCGGCATCATCCACCGCGCCGACGCCGTCAAGACCAGTGATGACGACTGGCGCCGGGTGTTGGATGTCAACGTCAACGGGGTGTTTTTCATGTCGCGGGCGGCGGTGCGTGAAATGCGCAAACAGGGCGGCGGTGCGATCGTCAACTTCGGTTCGATCTGGGGCGGTGCGGGGGCTGTCGGGGTCCTCGCCTATTGCGCTTCCAAGGGCGCGGTTCACCAGATTACCCGCGCCATGGCGCTTGATCATGCCGGTGACAATATCCGCATCAACGCGGTCTGTCCCGGGGAGATCGACACGCCGATGCTCGGCTCCGGCGGGGCCGAGCCGCCAACGCGGCAGGACCTGCAGAAACTCGCAGCCGACACCATCCCCATGAAACGGCTCGGCCAGCCCGCGGAGGTTGCCAGAGTGGTGGCCTTTCTGGCGTCTGATGAGGCAAGCTACATGACCGGCGCGCTGGTGCCGGTCGATGCCGGCTACAGCGCGCGATAAGGGGGAATTGACATGGACACCCGCCTGCTCGGCCGCACCGGCGTGCGCATTGCGCCGCTGTGTCTCGGCACCGACAACATCTGTAATCCGACCCCGGAAAAAGAGTCCGTCGCGCTGATTGACCGGGCGCTGGATGGCGGCATCAACCTGATCGACACCAGCAATTCCTATATGGCGGGGATGAGCGAGCAGGTGATCGGCAAGGCCCTGAAGGACAATGGCCGCCGCGACCAGGTGGTGCTGGCGACCAAGGCGCATTATCCGACCAGTGACGATGTCAACGATCAGGGCAACTCAAGGCGCCATCTGATCAAGGCATGTGAAGATTCGCTCATGCGGCTTCAGACCGATCATATCGATCTCTACCAGTTGCACCGGCCAGCGCCCGAAACGCATCTCGAAGAGACGCTGGGTGCGCTCGGTGACCTGATCGCCCAGGGCAAGGTGCGTTACGCCGGCACCACCACCCATCCGGCATGGCTGGTGATGGAAATGGTGATGATGGGAGAAAACAGGGGGCTGGCGCGCATTGTCAGTGAACAGTCGCCCTATAACCTGCTCGACCGGCGCATCGAGAATGAACTGGTGCCGATGTGTTCAAAGCACGATGTCGGCCTCCTGTGCTGGTCGCCGATGGCGATGGGCATTCTTGCCGGGCGCTACGACAGCGCGGCCGCGCCGCCGGGCAGGTCGCGCGCCGCGCTGCGCGGTGGCATCTATGCCGAGCGGGTGAGCCGGCGCGCCGTCGATGTCGGCGCGGAATTTGTCAAACTTGCGAAACAAGGCGGCCTGTCGCCGGCGCAGCTTGCCGTTTTGTGGGTCAGGGACCAGCCGGCCGTGACCGGTGCCATCATCGGCCCCAAGACGGTCGACCAGCTCGAGCATCTGCTGCCGGTTCTGGAGATGACGCTCGGCGACGACCTGAGACAGGCCTGCGACAATCTCGTGGCGCCGGGATCGGCGGTCGCCGATTTTCACAATTCGGCGCCATGGATGAAGATGCGGATCAGCTGACCGGCGGGAGCGGGTGGACCAACTTGAACGATGAAGGGCATCACCCGCCGGCCTGCCACGTCCTGATCGCCTCGAGCGGATAGATCAGCATGATGATATTGAGCGTCAGGTTGTCACGGATGACTGCACCGACAATCAGTTCCGCCGAGATGACGAGCGTCACCGTGAGCAAAACCGGCAGCCGCGCGGCGAGCCAGAATCCAGCCAGCATGAAGCCGATATCGCTCAGCGAGTTGATCACGCTGTCGCCGTAATAGTCGAGCGAGATGGTGGCCTCGCGATAGCGGTTGATGATGAAATCGGTGTTTTCGAATATTTCCCACGCCGCTTCGATCAGGGTTGCCACGACGGCGCGCAGGCCGAGCGGCCAGGTGCCGCGGAGCCACCACAACAGTACATAGAAGACGACACCGTGGATGACGTGGGACGGCGTGTACCAGTCGCTCAGGTGTTGCGAATTCTCCGAACTCGCGACCACGCCGTGCCACAGCTTGATGGTGCCGCATTGACAGATCGGCACCCGGCCCATGACGAGCAGCACCACGCCGGCGATCACGAGGATGGCGGCGATCAAAGCGCCGTAGCCGAGCGGCGACAGCTGCCTGAGCGTGTTCAACCGCACGGGCTGGCATGCCTATTGGCCACGGGGAAACCACGGCACGTCTTCATGGCTGACGGTGGCGTCGTCTTCTTCCGGATACTGCTTGCGCAGGATATCGGCGGAGTGGCCATGATGCGCGGAATTGACGCTGTGGAGGCCGCCGACCTCGCCGGCGCGGGCGAAATGCAGCACCGCCAGTGCCTTGCGCTTGCGGTTGGCGAGATATTCGAGCACCAGCGGATGACAGGGCCCGTTCTTGCGTGGCCGCATGTCCTGAATGCCGCGCTCCAGGTTGCGCGCCACCTCGACCTGCAGCAGTGCCCAGTCGAGCAGCTCGATCTCGCCCAGATCGCGGATTTCGTTGGCGGCTTCGCGCCATTGCCGGGAGCGTTCAAGATGGCCCCGGGTCCGGAACGGGTGGCTGTGAATGTATTTATGGATCAGCCGCCATTTCTCGAATTCGATCTCCTGGCGCTCCAGATAACTCACAGGCTCGCCCGCCGCCTGCTGGCGGGCAGTCAGATCGGCGATCCGGCTCCTGAGGTCCTGAATATTCATGGCACCCGCGATTCATCGTTGCGGCCAGCCGCATCATAGCGGGGCCGTGGTGCCCGGAGCAAGCGTGTGGCGATCGAGCGGCATCCCGGTTCGGCGGCCCACAAGATGTTCGACGATTGTTGGTGGCCAATGCCGGGAGAGATGACCGATGTTTGCCAATACCGCGGCCGGTACGGATTTGTGCGTCTATACCGTTACGACCAGCTTGCCGTTTGCGGTGTTGGATTCCATCATGCGGTGAGCCTCGACGATGTTCGAGAGATCGAAAACATGAGCCGGCTTTGCCCGGTATTTTCCATCGGCGGCCCGATCGACGAAGCTCTGAAAAGGGATGGCCGAAAGAGGAAATTCCGTGGTGCCGAAAGTGAAGGCACTGGCAAAGAAACTGAACTGTACGCCACTTGGCATTTGGGTCAGCGGATCGAAGGCGTCAACTGGCGCCCCGCCACCCAGGAAACCCGCCAGACAAACCCGCCCGCAGGGGCGGACCATGGCCAGGCTGTCCACCACGGTGCTGTTACCGACAATATCGACAACCGCATCTATCCCGTTCTTGTGCCGTGAGCGGATCTGTTCCGACAGGTTCGGGATATCGAGCATCGGCTCCGCCCCCAGCGCCCGGAGCGTTTCAAATCTCGCTTTGTCGCGCGTCGTTCCGATGACGTTGGCGCCGTGAATCGAGGCGATGTTGGCCGCGGCCTGGCCGAGCGCCGAAGTCGCCCCCCGGATCAGGACTGTTTGTCCCGATGACAGTTCCAGGTTTCGGGTGAGACACGCCCAGGCCGTTGCATATGATTCAGGGATGGCCGCCAGCTCCTCCCATGGCAGGTTTGTGTTGACCGCCACGACGTTGGACAACGGAACGCAAACCATCTCGGCATAACTTCCGTTGATGGTGCGCCCCATGCCGCCCATCAAGGCCATGACCGTCTCGCCTTTGTTGAAGTTGCCCTCGGGATCCGAGTGCACAACGCCGACACATTCGATGCCCGTCACCCGGGGAACATCGCCCCAGAGTCCGGAGCGGAAATAGAGCTCCGCCCGGTTAAGCCCAAACGCTTTGATCTTGATGATAATGTGATTTGGCCGGGGTTCCGGATCGGGGATGTTTTTGACAATCAGATTTTCCGGTCCGCCAAACTCCGCTATGACAACTGCACGCATTTTCCTGCTCCGTAATATGGATTGAGGAGCAGGCGTACCGCTAATTAACTATGAAAAATATTACAAATAGCAGATAGATTCTGTTGTATTATCCAACAATGAAGGATTTTGTCCTCCATCAGTTGCGCTGCTTCGATGCCGTGATCCGGACGGGAAGTTTTCAGGCCGCCGCCGACACGCTGAACCGGACCCACCCATCGGTATATTCGGCGACCAAGATGTTGGAAAGGCAGGTTGGCGTTGCGCTCTTTGACCGCAGTGGCTATCGCGTCGCGCTGACGGAGGCCGGGCGCGCCTTTCACAGTCGCGTTCAGGGGGTGCTCAATGAATCCGCCGCGCTCAATACATTTGCGGCGCAGCTTGCCGCCGAAGAAGAAACGGTCCTATCTCTGGTTATCGGGGATGTCAGTCCGATCCCGGACACGCTCGGGCTGCTGAAGGCGTTCTTTGAACGACACCCGAACACCCGACTCGATCTACATTTTGAAGCGCTCGCCGGGCCGCTGGACCGTCTGCTCAACGGTCAGGCCGATATTATCATCCATCATGTCGACCGGAGCGACATGCGCCTGGAATTCATTGCTCTCCATTCCGTGCGGATCATTCCCGTGGTTGCGCCCGGCTTCCTGGACTTCGCGATCGACGACAAGATCACCCCGGAGAAATTGCGGGGCTTCCCGCAATGCATAATCAGGGATACGGCGATACACCTGCCCGCCCAGGATTACTATATTGTCGATGGCGCGCATCACTGGACGGTCGGCGACCAGATGACAAAGAAGGAAGTCATCCTCCAGGGAATGGGTTGGGGGCATTTGCCTGATTTCCTGATTCGCCGGGAACTCGGGAACGGCCGGCTGCTGCCGATTACAGGACGGTACTTTCAGGGCGGCGTAGTGGAAATTGCCGCGGTTCGGTTGAGAAAGAAATCCCATGGCCCGGTCGCGAACCGGCTTTGGCGGCACCTGAAAGAAGCGCGTGTCGCGGACGGCTCGGTCGGAAGTTGACTGGTCCGGCCGCTCGGGGTTTTCCCCAGCGGGGCGCACCGCGTGCTCGTGATACATGGACCAATCTGCTAGAGACCCGGGGCCCATGCGAATCGTTCAGATAACAGACACACACATTGCGGCCGACGGTCCGGGCGCATCCGCGCGGGCAGACGACCTGGCCCGTGTCATCGACGACATCAACCGGCTGAGGCCGTTGCCCGATGCGGTGATACACACCGGCGACATTGCGCATCGTGGCCGGTCCGGCGATTACGCCCGTGCGGCGAAACTGCTGGCGCAGCTCGAGGCGCCGCTCCATACCGTCGCCGGCAACCGCGACGACCGCGGCCGGCTTGCTGTGGCCCTTGGCGGCACTATCGGTGCGCTCACGGCGCCGCCGTATCTGCAATATGCGGTTGAGGGCCACCGGGTGCGCCTTGTCGCCCTCGACACCAAGAGCGCCGACAGCAACAGGGGCACAATCTGCGATGATCGTTTTGCCCTCCTTGACCGGCTGCTTGGATCGGAAAAGAAACGCCCGGCAGTGGTGTTCATGCACCATCCGCCGTTCGATGTGCCGGGCTCGAAATATCCGTTTCAGTTTGAAACCCGCGCCACCGTCAAGCGGCTTGACGGCATGCTGCGGGGTCACCGCCAGGTGGTTGCGGTACTGTGCGGCCATGCCCATCGTGCCAGCGAAGACAGCATCGGCGGCAGGCGTGTCCTCACCGCACCCAGTGTCGCCGTCGACCTGCGCAGGGGAGAGAGTGCCAGCGCACATCGGCGCGCGCCGTGTTACCTGCTGCATGATATTGATGCGGCAGGCGCGGTTTCAACGACCCGCCGAACGGTGACCGCGGATCATACGCTGCGCCGCGCCGGATAGCGTCACGACTGGGGTGGAAAGAAACGCCGGGTCCGGTTGGCAAACGCCACCAGCGACAGCATCACCGGCACTTCCACCAGCACGCCGACGACGGTGGCAAGGGCGGCGCCGGAATTCAGTCCGAACAGCGAAATAGCCACGGCCACCGCAAGTTCGAAGAAGTTGGAGGTGCCGATCAGCGCGCAGGGCGCGGCAATGGTGAATGGCACCCGCCAGGTCCATGCGGCGCCATAGGCGATGATGAAAATGCCGTAGGACTGGACCAGCAGCCGGAATGCGTCCAGCCGGGTTTCGTGGGCGAGTGCCGCCAGGGCGTCGAGTGCGCGAATTGAATTCGTATATCCAGATGTCGAGAAATATAGAATAAATCAACAGGTGGTTGCCGACAGACCGGA
>Ga0114931_10009924_pt1 | contig 11365 bp, 12 predicted proteins | sample 2SBtaG_FD_89579 | JGI IMG/M metagenome (GOLD analysis project Ga0114931, IMG submission 89579) | Deep subsurface microbial communities from Kolumbo volcano to uncover new lineages of life (NeLLi) - 2SBTROV14_V59a metaG | ecosystem: Environmental > Aquatic > Marine > Volcanic | place: Kolumbo...
ACTCCGCCAGGGTCGCCGTTGTTGCCCACACCGGGCAAGAACGCCGGGCCTACTCCGCCAGGGTCGCCGTTGTTGCCCTCCCGACCAGCGAGATCGCCGCCGCCGCGCGGCGGCGGTTCGGCTGGGAGTCTCCCGCCGATCCTCTCCGCACCCGGCCGCAGCACCTCCAGCGCTCGACGGCGCACCCACCGGCCGCGCCTCCAGCGCTCGCCGTGCCTCCAGCGGTCGTCCCGGCCACCCGCCGCTACTCCGCTGCGGCGAGCACGCGGAGCACCGAGCGCCGCGGCAGCCCACGCACCCGCCACATCGGTGGGTCGAACCGATCGTCGCGCTCCATGCGTGGGCCGAGCGCCGCGACCACCAGCTCCCAGTCCGCGATCCCGAGCACCCGGCGTCCGAAGTTGCTCGTGAACATCACCTTGTCGGCCCGCGGCAGGTACAGCTCCGCGTCCTGCCACTCCGTCCAGGTCACGCCCGTGCCGCGGTCGCGCCACCGCCGAGCCACGAAGGGCCTCTCCTGGGGCTCGGCTCTCGCATGAATCGTCACTCCTCACCTCGAACCGGGGTTGGAGCTGCACGATATCGGTGCGCCGCCGCCATCGGCGCGCACCGATACAATCGGATTCAGGTCGGCCGGTGAGCTCGGACCGGGCGGAAGGCCAGGCTCCGGCCCTTGCGCCACTGGCACAGCTCGGGCCGCGGGCCGTCCGGCGTACGGCGGATCCGCAGGTGGGTGAAGGCCTGGCGGACGCGCTCCTTGCGCTCGGCCACCCAGGTGCCCGTGTTGAAGTACCAGCCGCCGTCCTCCAGCCGCTCCTCGGCCGCTTCGTGCGCGTGGCCGAAGACCACGATCGGCGCGCGGACGAGCCGGCGAATGGCCCGCGCGACCTTGGGCATGTGCCGCTGCGGGTAGATCGACTCGCGGCTATGCCGGAGGTGGCGGTCCAGGGCGAACAGGCCGCCGAGGACGAGGGCGGCCGCGAGGGGCACCCAGGCCCAGGGCAGCACCACGAGGATCGCGAAGAGCAGCAGGGTCGCCAGGGTGATGGCGAGGAGCCGGTCGAGCATCAGCGCCTGCATCAGCAGGGAGAGGTGGCGGTTGAAGGGGCGCCGGCGCAGGTCGTCGAGCTTGCGTAGGACCTCGGGGGACAGGCGCGTGCGGCCGGCCAGCGCCTCGAGGCGCTCCAGGTGCCGCGCGCGGGCCGCCTGGATCGCCTCGGGGGTGCGCTGCCACCACAGGCCGAACAGGCGGCGGTTCAGGGCGGTGAACGAGGAGAGCACGCCGGCGGCGCGGCTCGTACCCTGCCCGAGGAGCCACCCGATGTAGTCCCAGAACCCGAACTCCACGTTGGTCGAGTGGGGGCTGTAGAAGTTGCGCACGTAGCGCATGGCGGCGGTGGAGACGTTCAGGTCGATCTCGTCCTCGCCCGTGGGGACCAGCGGGTAGAGGATCGCGTCGAAGGAGCAGTAGGGGTCGTACTGGTGGCCGTGCTCCACCCAGACGAGGCCCTCCTCGAAGTAGAACCACGGGTGGAAGCTCACCGCCTCGTCGATCGCCTCGGCGCTCGGGACGCCGGGCGTCTCGCTGCTCGGGTCGGCGGCCCACAGGTCGCGCAGGCCCTGGCGGAAGGCCGCCTGCACGCCCGGCCAGTACAGCTCCGCGTCGTGGTTGCCGATCACGACCACCACCTCGTTGCCGGCGCCCAGGAAGCGGGCCATGGCGCCGAAGACGCGCCGGTGCCGCTCGAGCACCTTGCCCATCTTCGCGCGGCTCGCGTGGGGGCGGGCGCCGAGGCCGTAGGTGTGATCGTCCGGGTGCAACCCGGTGATCAGCCCCACGTCGGCGGGCAGCACGCACACCGAGAGGAAGTCCACCATGTCACCGTTGACGACGAGCTTCCACGGGCGATCGTCGAGACGGTAGGCCGCGTAGTACTCGAGGAAGGCGACGAGGCCCTCTTCGACGAGATCGGGGCTGTCGATCGGGCCCTGGCCGGGCTTCAGGTCCTTGCCGAGGTGCAGGTCGCTGATGATCAGCCAGTTGGCGCCGGCGTTCGCGATCTGCAAGGCTTCCTCCCCTGGATTCACTGTCTCCCACCGCGTCGGGATCCGCAAGAAGACGACAGGACGATGTCGGAAACGGGCCGAGCGAGGTGGACTTGTTACCTCCCGTCCCTACCTTGGAGACCGCGTGCCCAAGAAGATGTTCCTCATCGACGGCAGCAACCACGCCTTCCGCGTGCAGTTCGCGCTGCCCCCCATGAACGCCTCGGACGGCTTCCCCACCCGGGCCCTGTATGGCTTCACCACCCTGTTCGCGAAGATCCTGCGGGTGAACCGCCCCGACTACGTGGTGGTCGCCTTCGACAAGGGCAAGACCTTCCGCCACGAGCTGTACCCCGACTACAAGGGGCACCGCCCGGACATGCCCGAGGATCTCAAGCAGCAGTGGCCCTACTTCGAGGACCTCGTCCACGCCTTCGGCTACCCCACGGCCCACGTGGACGGCTTCGAGGCCGACGACGTGCTGGGCACCATCGCCAAGCAGTTCGCCTCGGAGGATCTCGACGTCTACCTGGTCACCGGCGACAAGGACTTCGGACAGGTCGTAGACGAGCACATCCACATCCTCGACCTGATGAAGAACAAGGAGATCGGCGTAAAGGAGGTCACCGATCGGTGGGGCGTGGGGCCCGACAAGGTGATCGACGCGCTCGCCCTGTGCGGCGACAGCAGCGACAACATCCCCGGAGTGCCGGGGATCGGCCCCAAGCGCGCCGCGCAGTACCTGCAGAAGTACGGCGACCTCGAGGGGATCATCGAGCACGCCGACGACATCGGTGGGAAGACGGGCGAGCGGATCACCGAGAACGCAGACCAGGCGCGGCTGTCGCGCACCCTCGCGACGATCCGGCTGGACGTGCCCGTCAAGGAGCACCTCGAGGCCTTCGAGCCCCACGGGCTGCAGACCGAGCACCTGCGCGAGCTCTTCGACCGCTGGGAGTTCGGCAAGGTCGGGCGGCGGCTGCTCGGCGATCGCGCCGAGGTCGACACCTCGATCTACGAGCCCGTGGTCACCGCGGAGGAGCTGGATGCGCTCGTCGCGAGCCTGAAGGAGGCCGGTCGGTTCGCGATCGGCGTCGAGACCCACGGGTCGGACCCGATGACCGCCGACGTGCTCGGCCTATCCTTCTGCTGGGCTCCGGACGAGGCCGTCTACGTGCCGCTGCGCGAGCGCACCGAGGGCCAGGTGCCCCCCGAAGAGACCCTGGCGAAGCTGAAGCCCCTGCTCGAGAGCGAGAAGCTCGGCAAGACCGGCCACGACCTGAAGGCCGCGATGCACCTGCTCGCGCGCCAGGGCATCGATCTCGCCGGGATCGACGGCGACGTGATGTTGCTCGACTACTGCCTGGTCGCCCACGAGCGCAGCCACTCGCTGGACGCCATGGCCCAGCGGTTCCTCGCGCACTCGATCAGCCCCTACCAGCAGGACGTGGCGAAGGCCGAGGGCCTGTTCTTCGACCAGGTCGATCTCGAGGATGCCGCCCGCTACGCGGCCGAGGCGCCGCACGTGGCGTTCCTCCTCGACAAGAAGCTCCTCCCGCGCCTGGACGAGGGTCCCAGGTGGATCTACGAGAAGGTCGAGGTGCCCCTGGTACCGGTGCTCGCGAAGATGGAGCACCACGGGATCCGCATCGACACCGACGAGCTGGCGAAGGCGCGCGCGGACGTCGCGAAGCAGGTCGAGGAGGTGGAGCAGGCCTGCTATGACGCGGCCGGCAAGGAGTTCAACCTCAACAGCCGCCACGAGCTGCGCGACATCCTGTTCGAGGAGATCGGGCTCACGCCGTCCAAGAAGGTCAAGGACGGCTGGTCCACCGACTCCTCGGTCCTCGAGAAGCTCGTCGGCGAGCACGACCTGCCCGGGCGGATCCTCGAGTACCGGCGGCTCACCAAGCTGCTGTCGACCTACTACGACGCGCTGCCCGGCTACGTCGGCGACGACGGGCGGATCCACACCACCTTCAACCAGGCGGTGGCCGCTACCGGTCGCCTGTCGAGCAACGACCCGAACCTGCAGAACATCCCGGTGCGCAGCGGGGACGGCCGGCGGATCCGCGACGCCTTCGTGCCCGAGGACGGCTTCGTGTTCCTCTCCGCCGACTACAGCCAGGTGGAGCTGCGGGTGCTCGCCCACTTCTGCGAGGAGGGCCCCCTGGTCGACAGCTTCACCGCAGGCGAGGACATCCACCGGCGCACGGCGTCCGAGGTGTTCGGGGTGCCGCTCGACGAGGTGAGCTTCGAGCAGCGGAGCGCGGCCAAGGCGATCAACTTCGGGCTGATCTACGGGATGAGTGCCTTCCGCCTGGGCAACGAGCTGTCGATTCCCCAGAAGGAGGCGCAGAAGTATATGGACGAGTACTTCGGGCGCCTGCCGCAGGTGAAGGCCTGGCTCGACAAGACGCGGCATGAGGCCCACGAGCACGGCTTCGTCGACACGCTGTACGGGCGGCGTCGGGTGATCCCGAACATCCACAGCCGGCAGTGGAACCTGCGCAAGGCGGCCGAGCGGGAGGCGGTGAACACCGTGGTCCAGGGCACGGCGGCCGACATGATCAAGATCGCGATGCTGAAGGTCGCCGACCTGCTGGAGGCCGGCGGCTACCGCGCTCGCCTGCTGCTGCAGGTACACGACGAGCTGCTCCTCGAGGTGCCCCACGACGAGGTGCTGCGCCTCGAGCCGGAGCTGAAGCGCGCCATGCAGACCGCGGCGAAGCTGAAGGTCCCGCTGGTGGCGAACACGGCCACCGGCGCTACCTGGAACGAGGCCCATGGATGAGCCCCCGACCCCGCTCGTTCCCCGCCCGCGCCGCGATCCGGTAGGGTGGGCCAGCACAGCAGGAGAACCCCGTGGCCGTCAACGAGGCTGAAGTCGACTCCCGGCAGGAGGACGCCGAGCTGCTCCGCGCGGTGCAGCAGGGCGACGCCACCGCCTTTCGCGGGCTGGTCGAGAAGTACCAGAACCGCGTGTACGGCATGGTCTACGGCATGCTGCGCAACCGCGAGGATGCCCGGGACATCACCCAGGAGGCCTTCGTCAAGGCCTACAAGAACCTCGGCTCCTTCCGTCTGGAGTCGAGCTTCTACACCTGGCTGTACCGCATCGCGATGAACCTCGCGATCGACCACGTCCGCAAGCGCAAGCGTCGCAAGACGACCTCCTTCGAGGACGAGATCGGTGCGCGGGACGAGACGGGCGCGATCGACGAGATCCACCACCAGGACAGCCCGCGGCGGGCGCTGGAGCGCAAGCAGCTCTACGTCCGCATCATGGAGGCCATGGACAAGCTACCGGAGGACCAGCGCCAGGTCGTGCTGTTGCGGGAGTTGGAGGGGCTCTCCTACAAGGAGATCGCGGAGGTGATGGCAATCCCCGAGGGAACGGTGATGTCGCGCCTGTACTACGCCCGGCGCAAGCTCCAGCAGCTCCTGGCCGCGGACAAGCCGTCGTGACCGGTGGGCGGAATCGCACCACGGGGTCGAATAAGGTGTCCGTGTGCGCGTCGAATCCGATGAACACGCCCCGGAGGGCCCCGCCCCCATGAGCCTCGTCGAGCTGGTTCCGCTCCTGCGCCGCATTCGTGACGATGTCGCGACCGCGGACGAGCGCGTCCGTGCCCGGGCGCTGGTCGGGCAGGACGACCGCCTGCCCCAGGACGTCCGCCGCGACGCGCTGGTCGACGACCCGCGGGCCGATGCGGTCGGGCTGCTCGCCGTGCTGGGCGAGGAGGATCTCTTCGGCGCCGATCTCGCCGCGGCCATCGCGAGCGAGGCGGGCCGGGTGGACCTCCCTCTCGACGATGCGTGGGCGCCGATGCAGGACGCCCTGCGCTCGGAGCTGGCCGCCGAGGCCGGCACCATCGACATCACGGGCGACCTCGGGATCTTCGGCGACGATCTGGCCGACCTCGGCGGCGCCCTGCGTGACGTCGCGCGGGAAGAGGCCGGCGAGGTCGACCTGTGGGCCGGCATCGCCCAGGCCATCGGCGCCGAAGACCCGGAGGCGATCCCCGGGTGGGACGGCGCGCTGCTCGCCGAGGCCGTTCGTGCCGAGGCCGGCACCGTCGACGTGACCGACGCGGTCATGGCCCACGTGCGCCGGAGCGCCCTCGTCCCCGCGGGCGGCGTCTCGACGCGACGGGCCGCGAACCGCCGCTTCTATCGCTGGGTCCCCGCCGCGATCGGCATGGCGGCTGCCGCCGTGCTGATGGTCCTCGCGGGGCACGACCTCTCCCGTCCAGGGTCGAGCGCCTTCGACGTCCGCTTCGCCGCGGCCGACGAGATCTCGATCAACGACCTGAGCTACGCCGACAACACCGACGTCCAGGTCATCCGGGGCGAAGGAGACGACGCGCCGTTGATCATCTGGGTCGACGACAACCAGGAGGCCAAGCTGTGATGCGCTCCGCCCGCTCTGTCCGCCACATCGCGATCCTGCTGGGCGTGGTGCTGGGCCTGTTCGGGGCCAGTCCCGCGCTCGCGCAGGTCCGGCCGCCTCCGGGCCACCGTCCTCCGCCTGCCGCTGCGCACCGGGCACCGGCCGCGCAGAAGGTGGACGTGCAGGTGATGGTGGTGCTCGCGACCAACGCCCACAACCGCGTCGACCCGCGCCTGAAGTCGCTGCTCCCGCACCTGCAGCACCTCAACTACACCGGCTACGAGGTGCTCGACGTGCGGAACAACGAGCTGGCGCCCGGCCAGGAGACGAGCTTCGGGATCGCCGGCGGCCGCCGCATGGAGGTGCAGCTCCTCGGCCGCGACGACACCCAGGCACGGATGCGGGTCCGCATGTACAGCGGGTCGCGGCGATTGCTCGACACGACGGTCAGCATCCACCGCAACCGGTCCTTCATCGTCGCCGGGCCCGAGCACGCGGGCGGCGTGCTGATCCTCCCGATGACCGCGCGGTACTGAGGGCGCGGCGGGCTCTCGGCCCCCGGCGGCAGGCCGGCCGGGCAGGGAGCCGATCGCCGTTGTATGGTGTTTCCCCCGCCGGAGGTCCCCCGACATGCACGTGGTGCTGTGCAACTGCTCGCCCGCCGAGTCGTCCGCCCTCGCGCGGGCGCTCGTGCAGGAGGGGCTTGCCGCGTGCGTGAACGTGATCCCCGGGGTGGCCTCCATCCACGCCTGGGAGGGCGCCCTACAGGAAGACGAAGAGCACACGCTGCTGATCAAGGCCCCCGCCGATCGACTGAAAGCACTCCGAGCGCGGATCGGCGAGCTACACTCCTACACGCTGCCGGAGATCCTCGTGCTGGCAGTGGACGTCGCGGCGTCGAGTCCGGACTATGTTGGCTGGGTGCGGAGCGCGCGTCCGACAGGAGAGGTCCCATGACCCTGTTCGAGAAGATCGTCGCCCGGGAGATCCCTGCGGACATCGTGTTCGAGGACGAGCGCTTCCTCGCCTTCCGCGACATCCACCCGCAGGCCCCGACCCACGTGCTCGTGATCCCCAAGAAGCCGATCCCCCAGGTCGCCGCCGCCGAGGCGGAGGACACGGCGCTCCTGGGCGCGCTCTTGCGCACCGCGGCACAGGTCGCCGAGCAGGAGGGCCTCGAATCCGGTTACCGGTTCGTGATCAACACGGGTTCGGACGGCGGCCAGACGGTCGATCACCTTCACGTGCACGTCCTCGGTGGCCGCCAGATGACCTGGCCACCTGGCTGAAGAACCCGCTAGAGACTGCCACGTCGCATCCCCCCCAACCGAGGGAGGCCCCTCTTCCATGGCCACGTACGACACCACGACCCACCCGCTCGCCTTTGCCCACATGGAGGGCGGGATGAAGACCGTCTACGTCGTTCCCAACAGCGGCGAGTTCAGCGTCGTCACCTCGGGGGACCGCATCGAGTTCGATGATCTCGGCTACATCACGGTCGGCACCATCCGCCGGTACGACACCCTCCCGGAGCTGCTCGACAAGGAGGGCCTCGCCAACGTGATCCCCGAGGCAGAGACCGCCGAAGAGGCCATCGAGGCGCTGCGGGCGAGCGCCGAGTGGAACGGCCTGTCCGAGAAGGACGGCGTCCTCGCGATCCGCGTGCGCAACGCGAAGCGCAAGAGCTAGCGCGCCGCGGGCGATCCGGGCCGCTGGAGCACCTTCAGCACGAGGTCGGGGCGGTCCGACTGCGCGATGACCACCCCGTCCGCGAACACCTCGCGGTAGGGGTCGAGGTTGTCGGCGACCACGGCCGCTGCGTCCTGGACGAACACGTCCATCAGCGGCTTGTGGCCCCGCGCGATCACCGTCGCGGCCAGGTCGCGGCGGGTCCAGTCGATCTCGACGATGTCGGGCGGATGGTCGGCGAACTGCGCGAGCTGTGCGTCGAGGCCGGCCTCGTCGTCGACGCGGATCATCGTGTGCAGGTCGGGGTCGATCGCCAGGGCAGCAGCGATCTTGTCCGGGGAGCTGGTGTCGAAGATCGCCCAGGGCACGGTGTCGGTGTCTTCGATGGCGGCCACCAGCAGGTCGACGCGGTTGGTCTTGTTCGCATCCACCAGCACGTGCGCCCGCCCGCGGGCAGCGGTCAGGATCTCTTCCAGGGTGGGGATCCGTGCGCAGTCCCACTGGCCCGGGTAGTCATCGGTCCGCATGGGCAGCGCCTGGACCTCGTCGAGGGTCATCTCCGCCACGGTTCCGGTGCCCCGGGTCGTGCGGTCGACGGTCGCGTCGTGGTTGTTCACCAGGTAGCCGTCGGCCGTGGGCCGCGGATCGGTCTCCACGAAGTCGACACCGTAGGCGATGGCGGCGTACACCCCGCGCACGGTGTCCTCCGGTGCCAGGACGCCCAGGGAGCCCCCCGCGCCGCGGTGCCCCGAGACGAGCGGCACCGCGCACGTCCGGTCCAGGGTGCACGCCACCGGGACCGGGTCGATCCGCTCGGGGGCTCCGGCCGCCCGGCAGTCGAAGCTCGCCGGGTCCGGCGGCCACGACAGCCCGCCCTCCGTGCTCCCCGCACACCCGGCGAGCACGGCGATCGATAACAACCCTGCACGCATCCACACCTCCACCGTCGCATGGTACCTCGCGGGGAGGGAGCGTCGGGTCGGCCAGGCCATCACGGACCCGGCCGACTCGACCCCCCTCTGAGAGCCTCGAGGATGGGGAGGAGGGTGGGGTAGTCGATGACCTTGGCGGCGGAGTCGAGGAACTCGGAGAGGTCCGAGGGGGTGGACTCGGCGTAGGCGACGGCCTGCAGGGCCATGTCGAGGCGATCGAGCTGGCGGACGAAGCGGGCCTCGGGGTCGGTCTGGGCCTCGTAGGCCTCCCAGGTGGCGGTCAGCTCGGCGCCGCGCGGGAGGGTGGCGAGGAGGGCGGTGATGGCCGTGCGCTCGCGGCGGAGCTTCTCGGCCTTCTCGACCCCGTCCGAAGGCATCAGGTCGCCGGTGCGCACCTCGGGCAGGTCGTGGAGCACGGCGTAGGCCAGCGCGCGCTCCCGGTCGAGCTCCGGCGGCAGGAGGGCGAGCACCAACCAGGCGACGCCCCAGGAGTGCGCGGCCACCGACTCGGGCGCGGACACGCCCCGGCGCACCCATCCCGCGCGGTCGACCGCCTTCAGCCCGACGGCCTCGAGCAGGACGCCGATCATGTAAGGCCCCTCTGAGTCAAGGGCGTTTCGAAGTGGACGTTTGCCCGCGCCCCAATGTGACTCTCCTCATTGGGGTGGGGGGTACCAGGGGGGAGGGGCACACCCCTCCCCCCTGCATCAGAGTCAAGGAGCTCCGAGCAGTCGATCGGGTCCTCTGGACGAGGAGGTGACATCGCAAGTGCCGCGCCAGCCGTCCGACGGCCCACCAGCTCCAAGCTCATGCGTTCGAGGTCGCCGAGTTGGACGCCTCCAAGATTCTTCATCCGAGCTTGGTGGGACCCGAGGGGACGCGCATTGTCACAGCCGAGGTCGCTACGAAGGCGCCTCCAATCGCCATTGGCGTCCCCCCCGGATCCCGTAGGAACCGCGGTGCGGTTCAAGCGTGTCGTTCGGAGGGCGGTCAGGCCACCATGGCCGCCACGGGCTCCGCGACGTGCAAGGCCTGGTCGAAGTCGGCTTGGTCCCGAACCATGGCGTGCATGACGCGAAGAAGCCGCCGCATGTTTGCCACCGTCGCTTTGATCTTCCTGAGCTTGTTCACCTCGACCAGACGCTGCCGATGTGCGGAGAAGCCCTCCCACCCGAGACGCAACGCGGCGAGGTACGGCGTCTGGCGTAGGTAGCGCCGGCCGCGCCGGCTGATGTGCAGGTTGCCACGCTGCGTGCCGGAGCTTCGCTCCGAGAGGTCGAGACCCGCCATCGCTGCCAGCTGTCGCGCGTTGCGGTAGCCCCGTAGGTCCCCCAGCTCTCCGAGCAGGATCGCGACCGTCACCTCGCCCAGGCGCGGCACCGTCAGTAGGTGCTCCGCGTAGTCCACTTGGTGGAGTAGCAGACGCATCTGGTCTTCGACCCGCTCGATACGTCGAGACAGGAACTCCAGTTCCTCGAGACTCTGCTCGATGGCCAGCCGGTGGGCGGTTGTGTTCTTGACGCTTCCCACCGAGTGCTCTGCGGCCAGGCGCACCTCTCGAACCCGCTCCGCGCCGAGATTGCGATGGCTGGCCTTGAAGAGGCCCGCAGCAAGCTCTTCCTGGGGAAAGGACAGCACATCCGCCGGCAGTGGCGTCGTCTTCACGATGTACAGGCAGCTTGGCGAATACAGATCTCCAAACAGCCCGACGAGCTCGGGAAACACCACGTCGAGGTGTCGGTGCAGACGATTGCGGATCCCGCTGCGTCGAACCACAAGCTGCTCTCGTTGCCGGCAGAGCACGCGCAGCTCCGAGTAGGGGGCCTGCTGGGGAGCCCACAGCCTCGACGCTCCCTCCCGAACGAGCTTGGCGACCAGAAACGCGTCCTTGGCGTCCGTCTTCCGACCATTGCGACCGTACAGGTCCTTCGCGCGCTTCGTCTGGTGTGGCTGCACCAGGTACAACGGCACGCCATCGCGGTGCAGACGCTCCAGCAGAGGAACGCCGTAGTGTCCCGTCGGCTCGTACCCGACCACGAACCCATCGGATTCCCCGGTCGTACGCTCCACGAAGGAGTCGAAGTCCGCCAGCCCCGTCGCCGTGAGCGTAAACGTACGCGCCTTCGAACGATGGCCGTCGCCAAGCAGCGTCACCGCCACGAACTTGTTCTTCGCTAGGTCCACGCCGATCACGGCTGTCGATGGAGAGATAGGAGTGCGACAGTTCACGCGCATGCGTCCTCCTCGGGGGGAGCCCCGGAAGCAGTGTTGAGATCACCACTTCGGTAGCTCCCACTCGGGGAGG
>Ga0114931_10009925_pt1 | contig 11364 bp, 4 predicted proteins | sample 2SBtaG_FD_89579 | JGI IMG/M metagenome (GOLD analysis project Ga0114931, IMG submission 89579) | Deep subsurface microbial communities from Kolumbo volcano to uncover new lineages of life (NeLLi) - 2SBTROV14_V59a metaG | ecosystem: Environmental > Aquatic > Marine > Volcanic | place: Kolumbo...
AAATCTCCGGCAAGCTGCCTGATATTTTCAGCGCGGTCGCGTAGTTCCGCCAGTGATTGCGGTGATATGTTTGGAACCTGTAACTCGGCTAGCATCAGGTCGCGTAAGCGATGCAGCATTGAGGGATATGCTTGCATCAATTCCTCCAACCCTTCGCGGATGCTTTGGATGACGCGGTGTAAATCCTCTTCGTTCGCAAGTACTACGTCTTCGCCCAACGTACCCGGAATATCATCAAACAAGAACTGGTTCGGATCGTGCGCCCGTTTGAAGAGATCGCGAATGTTAACGGCGTTGGAAGAGAGCTGCATTGTCCGAGTGGTCCATTGTGGGAGCTGGCTGTAGATCGCCACGAGGCCTCGCCCAACATCGATGGGCTCCAGATGAACTAGGTGGTTTGCTTTGTCGAGATCACGAACAATTTGCGCCATGCCTGACAACAGGCGGCGCGCGATATCCGTCAGGTCCATCCAGCGCAATTGGATGAAAGCTGCATCCTTGGCGAGGTAGTCAACGTCCACGTCGTCGAACTTCGCCCTGAAGATACCGTCTCTATAAACCGCGAGTTTATCGCGCTGCGACAACACGAATGCGACAGCCAATATCGGCATGAGCCCGTCTTTGACGCCAAAAGGCGGCTTGCGCCACAGTTCGAACAATTCAGAAACGGCAACCGTGCGACTAGCGTTGTTTTTCAAATATTCGAAAGCAACATCCCACATAGGAGCCAAGCGACAAGGATCAACACCACTTATAATCGGCGAAGCGAAACGCCAGCCCTTTCCTTTTTTCGCGTACAGTCCAGTCGATTCCAGTATGGACGCGAACAGACCGCCTTCTGTCGGAAACCCCTCAATACCAAGGCGCGGTTCGCCCTCGTTGAGGACCATGCGCCGCAATAAATTATTTTGTGCCGCAATGGCGTTGCTTGACGGCTTCTGACGGTTCAGCAGTTCATTGTGCAGACACGGCGAATTTTCAAACCGACGATCTGCTAGTTCCGATGCGATGCTGTTCAAATCAGCCTGGCGCAGACGTTTGGGTTGACGGTTCTTGCGAAACCACAAAGCGTTGTCGAATGCCTTGTGCAATTCCATCTCAAGCAAGGCCTGCAAGGTCGCAAGGCGAGCGGAAACCTCTCGCCGAGCAACGGAATCACCGGCAAGTTCCGGGTGATCATTGCTGACACTATTGAGTGCGAATAGCTCGCGTGCCAGCGGCACGATAGCCCATGACCTTTTTGAAATCCCGACGACGATATCCCATGCATCGCTGTAGCGCGCCGCCCTGCGACACAGATCCTCGGCGTAGTCTTCGCTTTCGCCCTCGGTCGGGATCGCCAGCAAGAACTGGCCTATCGCGCCATTCTCCGGCTCGAGGTTGGCGGCAAATTCGACAAGGCCATTGACCGGTACGATGTTGACGTCAAACCAACGCAGTGCACCTGTCTCATGGTAGTGACGCTTGGCGAGAAGAGGTTGAAGTCCAGCGAGAGTTTTGAGTTCTTCGAAATCAACCTCGGCGATCTCGTCGAGTGCAGCGCGTACAGCCTGGTCGATATCGAAATCACTTCCAGCAAATATAGCACGAGCGTCGAGGAACTTCTTAAAGATCGTGAAGGACCAGTTGTCGAGCTGTGATAGAGCTTTCTCAAGTTTTCTCGCCGACATTTCGGAAAAACAGGTTCGCAGCAAGTCGGAATTCGCAACAAGGCCCGAGCGCTCCTTAAACAAGTCGATGACAGCGATCGTCTTAAGCAGCTTGATGTGATGGGCTTCGCCACTAATAGATTCGCAGCGTTCAAGCGCTTCCGCAGCCAAGGCCCACCGGTGTCCGTCAGGCGAAGCCAGAATGGATGGCTCCAGGTTAGCGCGAAGATAATCCCAAAGCCGGTCTGGACCGTACAGCTCGTCGTCACGAGTGTGATTCAAAAAATCTTGAAACCCATGCGGTTCGGATGAATTCAAAAAGCCGAATATGCTACGCTGGTTTTGACCAAAGCGCCGCCGTGATATCGGTCCCAGCAGACACGCCACAACGGGATGCAACGGCCAGCATGCTTCCAGCATGGCGGCCAGGCGCTCTGTATCGCCGGTGCGCTCCCGGCGCGCAAAGCCGGCAACGGTAACCGCTAGCGCACCAGTCTTTTTCGGACGATGATCGCTCTCGATCGCGCGGGAGATCAGGTCAATCTGTTCTTCGCCCGCAGTATTGACGATGAGGTCGATGAAACGACCCTGAATCTTCGCCCACTCATCACGCATCTCGTGTGAGAGGCGGTGGGCATATTCCTCGAATGCCTGGTGCAGCACGCCTACGAGAAGAAACCGACCCTGGCTCCGTGATGCAGCCTCGGCAAGTTGCTGGAGGACGTAGATATCAGAGCCGTTCTGCGCGGCGGCTTCAAGAAACTTGCCCATCTCATCGATGAACAGGATCAGCCCGCCGTGGGTCTTGGGCTTTTCTGTGGCCGCGCCGGTCAGCACCGCCATAAGATTGGTCTCGGTCCAGCCGCCGCGCGGCACGCGCGATACAAGCCCGGCCTTTTTCGCAGCTTCACCGATAACGCTAACAGGATTGTCACGCCGTGCAACAACAGGAAGAACACGCCATCCCTTTGTACCCGTTGGCAACGCACCCCAAACCGCCTTTGTCAGTTTCTTCCCGAAGACCTTGGCCGCCTCTTTCTGTAATCCGATGTCGCCATTCAGCAAGGCGCTCAATGCTACAACGAGGCTCGACTTACCGCTGCCATAGGGGCCAGTCCAAGTGAATGCGCCTTGACACGTTTCGGAGACGTGGAGCGCCATTGTGATCAAAACGTCGGCGGAGGATTGCGGACAGATGAACCCTTCAAGGGCAGCAACATCGCCAAGGTCGGCGTCAATGCGGATCGACCTCAGAAACCGGCGGGAGATACGGACGCGTTCGTTGAGCGCCATCAGGCGGCCTCCTTCCCGGCAAGCGTGCCGTAATCACCGGACACCCAGGAAAGTGCCGTGTCTTCGCCGAAATCGAAATCGCGCACGACCTGCTTCAAACCGGCAGTCTCGGACCAGCGGAGGGCGCCGCCTGTCACTTCGTCTAGTGAAGCGAGACGGTCTGCCACATCATTTTCGTCGAAGAGGAACACACGGCCCGGCCCGCCGGGCGCGTGGGCGATGGCCTCAAAGGACAGCGTGGCTGCATTGGAATAACGCGACCAGAAGTCGATCAGTGCGTAGGTGAAGACGCCATCACCCAATGTCGTCTTAGGACCGCGTACAAAACGGAACCCGTCCTTTTTTCCGACGGCCTTGATGAGCCCCAACTCAGTCAGAGGCGATTCAAGCGCATCATCATGACCTGCCTTGCTTGATGGCTGCCGTGCAACGTACGTGCGGATAAAACAGGCGACATCGTTCTTAATCGTCGTATTGGCGACTCGCGACCAATTGCGGTCCTTTGCAAGGCGGTCGAGTTTCTTGATCAATGCATCTCGCTCGAACGTAATGGCGGGATAGTGGCTGAATGCCCAGAACCATGTCGTCTTTTCTTCGCGAGCTGCCAATTGCCAATGGATCAGCCATAGCGTGGCGGGATGCTCCATATACGGATCAAGCCCCCTCGACCCGAACAGCATGCCACCGAGTTCCGTCACCCGAACAGAATTTGTTCCGGTCTCCTCGATCACGCGGGCGGCTTTCGCCCAATGGCGCATGGAGGCGACCATATTCTTGCCGACGCCGAATCGCGCGATCGCATCGTCGTCCCAACAGGCGGCCCTGTTTTCAGGCTCGTCCTCGGTTTCCTCGACACGATCGAACGCTTTCTTCAACCATCCGTAGCGAAGCGGGAAAGTTTCGTGGCCCGAGAACTGCGGGCTGTAGCCGTCTTGATATAGTGGTCCGCGAGCCATGTCTTCCCCGAGCTGCTGGATGATTCCTCCAGCTCGACTGTAGTCGACAAGCCGTGCTATGGTCAATAGAAGCTGGAGACGTCCTCCAGAAGCGCGTTGTCACGGAGAACCGGTAGGATGGAACGCAAATTTGCGCTAGATCATTGAAATAAAATGAAAACTAACAATACCATTTATCTCGATCATCAAGCGACGACGCCGGTCGATGCGTGTGTTTTAGCTGAGATGATGCCATATTATAGCGATTCGTTCGGGAATCCGCACTCGTCGGATCATTGTCTCGGGTGGGATTCTTCGCAAGCGGTCGACGATGCCGCCGCGCGCATTGCGCGGCTGATCGGCGCGGATGGCGATGAAATCACGTTCACGTCGGGAGCGACCGAATCAAACAACATGGCTCTGCTTGGCCTCGGTCGTCGCGCCGCCGGGGGTAAGCGCCGCCGCATACTCATCAGCGCCATTGAGCATAAGTGCGTACTCGCTGTCGGGAGAGTTCTACAAGAGCAATACGGTTTCACAGTTGAGTTAATACCTGTCGATTGTGAGGGCTTCGTTGAATTATCGGCTCTAGAAGACGCATTGAGCGACGACGTTCTGGCCGTGTCGGTCATGGCCGTGAATAATGAGATTGGAACAATTCAGGATATTGAAAATATATCCGAGATTGTGAGAAGTCATGGAGCCATATTTCATTGCGATGGCGCGCAGGCGCCTATTGCTATGAACATAAACGCAATTGCGGGATACACTGATATTCTCAGTCTCTCATCGCACAAGATGTACGGCCCGAAGGGAATCGGGATAATTAGAATTTCGCGCGAATTGCAGAACCAAATCGAGCCGCTGATTTATGGCGGAGGTCAGCAGAACGGCCTACGATCTGGCACAGTGCCCGTCCCGCTCTGTGTCGGCATGGGCGCGGCAGCGAATATGCTTGCCGGCGACGATGCCGACGCAAAACGGATGCAATTGCGTCACCGGCGCGATACATTCGTCGAAAGTTTGAACCGTTTAACCTGGCCGGTAGCGGTAAATGGTCCCGAAGGGCTATCCCGACACCCTGGCAACGCGAATGTACGGTTCACTGGGTTTTCGGCGCATGAGATTCTGGGTGCTTTGCAGCCGCATCTCGCAGCATCAACAGGTTCCGCCTGCACCTCGGGTATCTCTGAACCGTCGCACGTTCTGAGTGCCATTGGTCTCGACTGCGATAGCGCAGAGTCCTCAATCCGCTTCAGCCTTGGCTTCGGCACGAGTGATGAAGACATTGAAGAGGCCGTGGGCCTGATCGAAAAGACGTTGACCAAGTTGTCAAAGGCCAATCTGGTGCACTTTGCTTGATCTGCTTTTGCTTGAACGTCCCACGAGCCATTCTTGTCCAGCCAGAAATTTAGATAACTGTTAAGCCCCCGAGCCTGTCGTAGGGATGGACAGAACGCAGGCAACACCTCTTAATTGGTTCTTGAAGCTAGCCTGAGCTTGATTCCAAATAGTACCTATGTGGTAACCAATGGCAAAAAGCCCGTCTCGAGTGAGACGGGAAACTTTTATAACATACTGATATTAATTAATAATTTTTGGTTGCTGAGGCTCGCAACCGTAGATATCAGCAGGGGCTTTTCAGGCGACGGTCTAGGCGCCATAGAGACCAATTCGGCTTCGGCCGGGCGCACCCGCTCGGGACATCAGAACGCCAAACTGACGGTGCGGAAGTCTTAATCGGCCAGAATTGGCCATCTTTTCGGCCAGAATCCATATTATTGGACATTTTCGGACAGAATCGGATATAATTGGCTAAGTTTATGGTCAATCGATTCTCTGGATCATGGTTGAAGGACTGCATATCACCCCTGAAATGCTGCGGCTCATCGCGGAAATCGATGAGTTCAAAGGCCGCTGGCGCGCGTTGAAAAACCTCGCGCCGGAGCGCCTGAACGCGCTGCGCCGGGTCGCCACCATCGCCAGTATCGGTTCTTCCACCCGTATCGAAGGGGCCAAACTCTCTGACCAGAGAGTCGAGGAACTACTCGGCGGCATCAAAAGGCAGAACTTCGCCTCACGCGATGAGCAGGAAGTGGCAGGCTATGCCGAAGCCATGGAGCATGTGTTCGCGGCCTGGGAAAGCATTCCCCTGACCGAGAACTATATCAAGCAGTTGCACCAGGTATTGCTGCAATTCAGTTCCAAGGATGACCGCCACCGGGGCCAGTACAAGACGCTCGACAATCACGTGCAGGCCACGGATGAAAACGGCCAGGTGCTCGGTATCGTCTTTGAAACCGCCACTCCGTTCGACACGCCGCGCCTTATGGAAGAACTCACGGTCGAAACGAAGGCGGCGCTCGAAGAGAACGCGCTGCATCCGCTGATCGTTATCGGCGCTTTTATTGTCCGGTTTCTGGCCATCCACCCGTTCCAAGACGGCAATGGCCGGCTCTCGCGCGTCCTGACGACATTGTTGCTGCTGCGCGCCGGCTACGCCTATGTGCCGTACAGCTCTCTGGAAAGCATCGTTGAGGAGAACAAGGAAAGCTACTATCTCGCCCTGCGCCGCACGCAGACCACTCTGAATAGCGAAAAACCCGCCTGGGAACCGTGGCTACTGTTTTTCCTAAGAGCGTTGCGCAAACAAGTCGAGCAGTTGGATAAAAAGATCGAGCGTGAGCACTTGATCGCTGACGCTCTACCGCCCCTATCGGAAAAGATCATTGAGTTGGTGCGCGACCATGGCCGCATCACCACCGGTGGAATTGAAAAAGTGACGGGCGAGAGTCGCAGCACAATCAAGGTCCGCCTAACCGAACTCGTCGAGGCCGGGCACCTGTTGCGTCACGGCAAGGGCCGGTCAACATGGTATTCTCTGGGTCGCGGGTGATAATCGTAGCCGGAAAGCAATAGCAGATGATAGATGCGCAAACCGGGGAAGCGGAATTAGAACCGATCAACCTTGTTGATTGCGGTCTGGAAGACGTCGTGGCTGCCTTGCTGGCACGGCAGCCGATTGACACATCGGCTGACGGTGCGCCCTTTGTACTGGGTAATGACAATTCCCGGAAGATCTTCGCTTATTACGCCCGGAACCGGAATCTGTGGCCGCAGAACAAAATGGTGCAGGCCACCGAAATCGAAGAAGTGCTGAAGGCACTTCTGAGCGATCCTCCTGCGTGCAAAGAAACGAGAACGGCGGAGGCAAAACCGGTTCGGCAATGGAAACTCCGGCGTGTTGAAGCGCACCGTTTTGCCGGTTTGCACCGGCATTGCGGTGCGCAAGGAGAAGACCCTGAACCATTTGTTCTTGATATTGAACGCGATGTCACGCTGATCAGCGGGTTTAACGGTGCGGGCAAGACCGCACTGCAAAACGTTATCATCTGGTGCCTGACGGGCAAAGCCCTGCGCTCCCAGCACATGCCCGACGAAATCCACGAACCGATGGACGTGTCCCTGACCGTCGATGAAGACGAACAGGACGACGGTGAAGCCGAAAGCGAACTGGCGCTTCCGCCGGTTGTGCCGATACCGTCCGGTGCCGACCTGGAAGCGCTCGGAGACCAGCCGAAGATCGATAGCTGGGCGCAGCTCACCTTCCATGAAGGAGGCTCGGGCGAGATTTGCGCCGTGCGCCGTGCGCTGACGGTCAGCACCCGTGGCAAGATTGGCATGACTGTCACCGGCCTTGAAGAACTGGGAATCCCGGACCTGGCCATCGAGGCGGGTACGCTGATGCCCGGTATCGCGGCTCATATGCGGTTTGATGAAAAGACAACGTTCGCCGATGCGATCGCGCAACTTACAGGACTAAAGCCGCTGGAGGATTTGGGCCGCCGGTCGGCGCGTGTTGTGCGGCGGCTCAAAAACGATGAGACGAAAGCCGCACAATCGAGCGCGCAAACAAAGCTGACGGAGTTCATGGAAAAGCGGCAGAATATTGTCGATGTCTGGTCGGCACAGCCGGACCTTGGCAAGCCCGCGAACTTGATTGCACCGGATCAGCAGAAAGAAGGTGAAGAAGAAGACGCCAGCAAAAAGTCGATTGCCAATGCGCGCAAGCTCCTGGAAGAGAAAAAGCAGACGCTTGAAAGCACAGCCGAGATAATCCTGGGGAAGGCGCTACAACTCGCATCTGACGATGAGGTTGATGCCCTGTTGCAGCAATTGGGCAAGGCGGCCGATATGCTCAAGCCGGCGTCCCTCGCGGCACTGCCTTCCGTCGCTGTCATAGAGAGCTTGCGGGTGGTCTCCGCTAATGACTGCAAGGCTGCAGAAACGCTCGTCGACACCATGATCAAACGCGCGAAGACTGTGGCAGAGAGGCTGCGGAACAAGCAGGAAGCGGCCCGCTGGCAGCTCTACGCGAAGGTAGCCGCCTGGCACAGCGAGCATCATCAGGACACGGAGTTAAATGATTGTCCCGTCTGCGGCTCCGACCTCGAAAAAGTGCCGCCGGATGCCCTCCTCGACAGGGCGGTGAAGGACGCTTTAGCGCTTTGCAGCCAGGCGGATGCAGACGCTGCGAAGGGGGCGGAAGAATGGGAGCGGGATGCCGCGCGCGAGTTTCTGGATAACCTACCCGAAAGCCTGCGCGCATTTGCCGACAAGGCCCCTCCCGATAACCTCCTGAGCATTTATCACAAGGCTTATGTTGAGGAACTACTGGCGGACCGGGCATTCGCAAACCGTCTGTCGCCATTGAAACAGAATGCCGGACGGGTATGGGGATTGGCAGTCAAGAAAAATAAACTGCCCGATGCGCCCGCGCCACAGGCTGTCGATCTGCCTGAAGAATTCAAGAATGGAACACTTGCCCAGCGGATCGGCTATATCGTCAAGGCGGTTGTGTTGTCCAGGCATCGGGTTAAAAGCACGGATGCGATCAAAGCCTTTGTCGAGCGCTATATCGGTTCGGCTGAAAAGACGGGAACCCAAGACGAAGACATTGCGGCTAGCGAACGGCCATTGCGCGATCAAATCGAGGCCGTGCGCATGTGTGTGGAGAACACCGCGCCTATCATCTCGATTTCGCGGCAGCTCGACGATCTGGAAAAAACGCGCAAAGAATACGCGGGCTACATCGCGCACCTGGTTCTGATTGACGAGGCGGCAACGGCCATTGAAGTGTTTTCCGGCTTTGAGGGTCTTGTGTATCAGCAGGTTTCAGGGTTGATCCAGGCTCTTGATACGGACACAAGAAACTGGCTTGGCACAATCTATAGTCCGCATTACAGGGGCGGCCCGACCTATAGCGGCATCGATCTCGGCGAGGAAACCGGTCTCGGGTTGCGCGCCGCCATCGGCGGCATGCAGGTGTCTGCCTACAAGATTATGAACGCGTCCCTGCTGCGCGCCTGCGTATGGGCGTTTGTGTTCAGTCTGTGGGATCGCATCAAAGCCCGGCTTGGCGGGCTGGACTGCATGCTTCTTGACGACCCTCAAACTCATTTTGATCCAATCAACGCGGAGAACCTCGCAGCAGCGATTCCGCAAATGCCGGAGCATGGGATGCGACCGCTGATCACATCGAACGACAACAGGTTTGTCGCATCGATCCGGGACAAGTTGCCCGACCGCTCGACAGCCTCTCCGACATGGCATGCCTGGACGCTCAATCCTATTTCCAGCTCCCGCCTGACGGCCGGAGTTAGCCCGGCTGTCAAGGAGATTTTCGAACGCCTGCAGGAATGGCAGGAGGACGAAAATAACGCCTCCAAGGCCCAGCAGTTCGTCAGCACGGTCCGCCTTTACGTGGAAAACCGGCTTTGGGACCTGCTGGCAACCGATCCGATGATCATGCACAAGCCCACTTTGGCCGATCTGATCCAGTCAGTGCAATCCGCTCACAATAACGGCGAGCGCCCGTTCGAAGAACCACCCTTCCAGGCTTTGCTTTCTCACGGTGCATTCCGGGACAACGCGCCGTTCTACAAGATCATCAACAAGGCCCATCACCGACTGCATGAAGTAACGCCGCACGAGGCGGGCGAAGTTGCGGAGCCGTTCAAGGAAATCGACCGCCTCCTTCGAAGCTGTTCGGCTTCCTACGCGCGGTTTATGGGGCGGCTTACACGCGAGGACAAGGACCTCTATCTCACCAGCCTGCCGCCGCTTCCCGGTCGGGTCACGTTGAACAAGGAGCCAATCCCGTTGCTCGGGGATGTTAGCGCACGAAGCCACGCCGATAGGTTCGCAGTTGCTGGAACAGAACAAGTCTTTAACATGGATGAGTTGGGCGAGATTTCACTTTATGGCGTACGGTCGCCGGGCCTCGGCGCCTTGGCCCTTCTGGGACAGGTGGTAGCAGTATCTCTCGAGAGAGAAGCGCGTGACGGCGAACCCGTCATCGCTCTCAATGGTGATAAGGTCTACTGCCGCCGGTTCCTAGGCGATACGCGCGATCCCTCGCGCATCGCGCTGGCATGTGATCAATCGGGTACGGAAAGAGTTCCGCCAACCCTGCTGCTCCCCAGGGCAAAGACCCGTCTATTGCCTATCATCGGCGTACTGTACGACCAGGAGAGATTTGACGGGAAAGAGGAAGCCTGCCCGGTCGCAACCTGCAAGCTGCTGGACAGAATTCTCGTTGCCGTGCGCGTAAGTGATGACAGTGCCTACCCGGTCATCCGACACGGAGACACCGTCCTGCTGGAAGCCGTTGAAAATCTGAATGACAACGACATTGCGCGGCTCGAAGACAGAATCGTTGTGGCGGTCTTGGGCAGCGGGGGAGATAGCTTTGCCTATCTCAAACGGCTCGGAAGCGAGATCTCGCCCGGCATACGAATCCTTGAGAATGTGGGCATAAAGGGCAGAGCTCTGGCGGTCGCGACCAGCGCCGACGCGGGTTCACCTAGCATCGACATACTGCAAAGGCTTTGGCGGGTGCATGGCACGTTCAGACATTGGGGATGAGAAGAACGCTTAGGCGTCTCAAGAACAGTGCCGCCCATATGGGTGAGCAGGCAGGATATGTATATCTGATCTTTAGGTTATGAGCGGCAGGATTGGCTTCTTATCGGAAGCCAAGATTTGATTGGCGCAGTGCGCCCATCACCGAACTGAACTGTCGTGATTCAGATGAACCAGTTATCATCCGTATAGAGCGTTTGAAGGAAAAAATGGAGTGCAGATTTTCGTCTAAAAACGCGCTATAAAGATTCCAAGGCGTTCGATTGAATCACATCGAAAACAGGATGTACTGGTGCATAATCCGTCTAAAACCGCGCGTGTTCAGGAATCAAACCGCGTATGAAATTTGGTAAGTTGGTAGAGGTGTTGGTATAGAAAAAAGTGATCAAGAATTTATTATTTGTTATCAATAGCTTAGTGATTTTATCGATTCCGCCCCTGGCACCATCCCCCCTTCTCAGGCGATTGCAGCTAATCTTAAAAGTGCAATAAAATCTTATTGTTAGAGTCTCTGCCGGCGGCCCGTCGGCCGACGCCAAGGCGTGGAATATGTCCGCCCAGAT
>Ga0114931_10009926_pt1 | contig 11364 bp, 11 predicted proteins | sample 2SBtaG_FD_89579 | JGI IMG/M metagenome (GOLD analysis project Ga0114931, IMG submission 89579) | Deep subsurface microbial communities from Kolumbo volcano to uncover new lineages of life (NeLLi) - 2SBTROV14_V59a metaG | ecosystem: Environmental > Aquatic > Marine > Volcanic | place: Kolumbo...
ACTGGTCGAATAACATCTACAATCTGGTTACTCAAAGAGCTCAAGCACACAAAAATGCCACGGTGGAATGGGTAGATGGCAATCTTGGTTCTTGTTTGACCATGAAATATCCCTGTGTCCAATTGATAGGCGAAGGTGCACGGGGTGAAATTCTTTCGGTAGCTTTTGCCGGAACAGGCCAACATCAGGATGCGGGAGCGAAAATAATTCACGCCGCCCCCAACACCTCCTCACGAATAACGTCTAAATCAATTTCCAAAGGGAAAGGACGAGCTTCCTATCGAGGTTTGGTAAAAGTTCATAAAAATGCCATTAATGCCAAAGCTTCAGTGGAATGCGACGCCTTATTGATTGGCGAAGATGCTCGTTCCGACACTTACCCCACGATGGAAATCGACAATGAGCAGGTTAAAGTGGAACACGAAGCACGGGTCTCTAAGGTTGCCGAAGAACAGCTTTTCTATCTGACCAGCCGCGGATTGACGGAAGATGAAGCACGTTTGTTAATAGTTAACGGCTTTATGGAACCGTTCACCAAGGAATTACCCCTTGAATATGCTGTTGAATTAAACCGTTTAATTGAACTGGAAATGGAAAGTTCCGTTGGATAGAAGAAAGGCGATAAATTATGAATAATAACAATGACATAAAAATTCCCGATATCATCCCTGAGTTAGAACGCGGGCCACTATGGTTAAAAGAAAAAAGACATGCTTCCAGGGAAGCCTATAACCGCATCCCTCTTCCCTCACGTAATCTCCATTTATGGCGTTATACCGATCCTAATAAATTTACCATGGACCGTGAAAAAGCAGTCGATATGGCTTTTAACGAAGGTTATGATATTGTCGAAAAAACGGAACTAAACCATCTCCAAGAAGGTAACCTCGCCGCATTGGTAACTGATTTGGGTGGAAAAACAATAAATTTTTATGGACTAGAAAAACTTATCTCCAAAGGGATAGTTGTTTCCACACTCTCGGAAGCGGTAGAGAAACATTACGATTTGGTGGAACAATATTTATATCGTTTAGTGAACAGCCACACGGGTAAATTTGAAGCCTTAAATGGGGCGCTGTGGAATGACGGTATCTTCATATATATTCCCAAGAATATGACCATAGAAAATCCCATTCATCTGCTTCGTGAATCCGGTTTAGCCAACTCCGTTCAGTTTCCCCGATTGCTAATCGTTGTCGGAGAAAACGCCGAACTGACCATAATTGATGAATACGGCGGTGGTTGTCAAGATGAAAATAAGGTACCAAGTTACACCAACGGAACGGTGGAATTATTCGGTTTGGAGAACAGCCATACTCGTTATGTTATGCTTCAAAGACAGCAACCATCGGCAACTTTTTATCTGAATCATCGAGCATTGATAGAAAAAGGAGCCGATATGCTGACCATTACGTTGGCTTTCGGAGGGGCTTTATCAAAACATAATTTCGGTGTTATTTTAAACGGTCCCGGAGCAAACAGCAACATGTACGGATTATTATTCGGTTCTGATCATCAACATTTCGATAACCATACTTTACATCAGCATCTGAGCGGACAAACAACATCAAACATCAACTTTAAAACAGCCTTAAGCGATCAAGCCGTTTCTGCATATACGGGCTTGATAAAAATTGACCATAAGTCCAAAAATTGTGAAGCTTATCAGGAAAATCGCAATCTTCTACTCAATAAAGGCACCAAAGCGGAAACCATACCCGTATTGGAAATATTAAACGAAGATGTCATGTGTTCTCACGGAGCCACAGTTGGACCGGTTGACCCGGCTCAACTATTTTATCTGCGTTCACGGGGAATCCCCCACACGGAAGCGGTAAGAATGATAGTAAATGGTTTTGTTGACAACACCATTAAACAAGTACCAAAGGATTTGCAAAAGAGAATTCAAACTTATGTAACCGAACGATTGGAGCATATCTAAAATGGGAGAATATATAAAAGTAACAAGTGTCGATGATATTCCCATAGGAGGGATGAAAGCTTTTGAGCTTAAGCATCATCGCTTTGTCATCTGCCATAACCATGACGGTTTCTTTGCTTTGGCAGATGAATGCACTCATGATAATGCTCCCATCAGTACAGGGAAATTGGATAATAATATGATTGTCTGTCCCCGTCATGGTGCCAAATTTGATATTCAGACCGGTGAAGTCAAAGCTCCCCCGGCGATTGTACCTTTGGATACTTATCAATTAAAGATTGAAAATAACGATATTTATGTTTTTATAGATTAAAGAGTGAAAGATATGACTATGGAAGCAAAGCTTAACAACAAAGAAACAATTGTCAAAGACAACAAAGGTGTCCTCAATACAAATCAGATTAGAACTGATTTCCCCATATTAAATCAACCGATTAACAATCATCGTTTGGTCTATCTTGACAATGCCGCCACGACTCAGAAACCCCAATCGGTTATTGATGCTCAAAATGAATTTTATCTGACCATAAATGCCAATATCCATCGCGGTCTGCATACTTTAGCGGAAAAAGCAACCAACGCTTATGAAAAAACTCGTGAGCATGTTGCCCGATTCATTGGCGGAGTAAAAACCGAAGAAATCATTTTTACCAACGGCACTACCGAAGCCATAAATATGGTGGCTTATACTTGGGGAGAAAAAAATATAAACGAAGGGGATGAAATTGTTATTACCGAAATGGAACACCACGCCAATTTAGTCCCGTGGGTGATTCTGGCAAAAAAGAAAAAAGCTATTCTCAAACGCATACCAATTACACCATCAGGGTATCTGAATTTAACTGAAATCGAAGATATTATTTCCTCGAAAACAAAATTACTGGCGGTCAGTCACATGTCCAATGTTTTGGGGACAATCAACCCTATTGCCGACCTGACAAAATTAGCTCACGAAAAAGGGGCTGTTATTTTGGTGGACGGCGCTCAGGCAGTTCCCCATTTACCGGTTGATGTGAAAGAGCTCGGCGTTGATTTTTATGCTTTTTCCGCCCATAAGATGCTTGGTCCTACCGGTGTGGGAGTGCTTTATGGCAAAAAAGAACTTTTGGAAGCGATGCCTCCGTTTAATATGGGTGGTGAAATGATTGATACGGTAACTTTCGACGATATTACTTGGGCGGAACTCCCCCACAAATTTGAAGCCGGCACTCCCAATATAGCCGGAGTGGTGGCTTTTGATGAAACTCTTCATTATCTTGAAAAAATTGGTATGGAAAATATCCGTCAACATGAAATTACCCTTCTCGATTATGCCCTGAAACAATTGACACGGATTGAGGGACTGGAAATCCAAGGACCACTGGAAGTTACCAATCGTGGCGGAGCCATATCTTTTACCGACCCCGAAATCCATCCCCATGATATCAGCACTTTCTTGGATTCTCGCGGTATTGCCATCAGAGCCGGACATCATTGTGCTCAACCATTAATGAAAATATTACAAAAGGTTGCCACCGCTCGAGCTTCTTTGTATATTTATAATGATAGAGATGATATTGATGCGCTGGTGGAAGCGTTAAAAGAGATGAGGAGATATTTTGGTGTATGAGTGATCCCCTTGATGACATGTATAGAGAAGTAATTCTCGACCACTACCGTTCGCCCCGCGGGAAAAAGCCGATTAAGAAAAAAGATATCGAATCGGAGGGGAAAAATCCTCTTTGTGGCGATGAGATTGAAATGGAACTGGATATGGATAACAATAAGGTTAAAGATGTACATGTAAACTGTCACGGATGCGCTATTTCGGTTGCTTCGGGCTCGATGCTGGCAGAGTACATTAAGGGAAAATCACTCGACGAAGTCAAGAAAATCGGCGATGTGGTCAAAAAAATGCTGAAAGGGGAAGTAGATAATATTCCCGATGACCTTAGTGATTTGGATGCCTTGAAAGGAGTCAGGAATTATCCGGTTAGAATCAAATGCGCTCTCTTGGCTTGGATGACCCTGATTGAAGGCGTTAAAAATTATGAAAAAGGGAAAAATCACCAAAAAGCCAGTATTTCTACCGAAGACAAGGAAAAACAATAATGCCTGTTCCCACCAAAGAACAAGTTATTGAAGCCTTAAAACCTATTCACGATCCCGAAATTCGTATTGGTATTGTTGACCTCGGCTTGGTTTATGATATTTTCATTGAAGATACGGGAAAAGTGACTATCAAAATGACTTTGACCACACCCGCCTGCCCTTATGGCGACATGCTATTGGCCATGGCTAAGCGAGCGGTCGAAGAACTTGATGGAGTTACCGAAGTAGAGATGAGATTAGTGTGGGATCCACCTTGGAACCCCGAGGAAATGTGCTCGGACGGAGCAAAAGACTTATTGGGTATCTGGTAAGAAAAAGAAGCTTTTTATAAACACCATTTTCTTCATCCAGAATTGTATCTCTAAAATAAACTTTACATTTATTGACATTAACAGTAATTTAGTGCGATAAATTTGCTCTGGTAATTTTAAAAAATAGAAAAAATGGAACAAAACAATAATTCCGAACTTTCATCACTAAAAATTGATCGTAGCAAAAAAAACATCGATCGCCCCCGTAGTAAAAAATGGTATATAATAATATGGATTGTCATCCTTATCGCGATTGTCATTACCTTTCTTGCCGTAAAAGAAAAAGTAACTCCGGCAACTAAAGTTAAAATCAGCACCGTTGCTTATCTGGTCGGTTCGGAATCGCATGCTAGCTTGGTTGCTTCGGGATATGTGGTGGCACAACGTAAAGCGGAAGTTGCCTCCAAAGGAACCGGGCGGTTGAAACATATCTATTTTGAAGAAGGGGACACGGTCGCTGCCGGTGAAGTTATAGCGGAGTTGGAGAATGACGACATCAATGCTAAACTCGATATCCAAAAAGCTAACTTATTAAAAGCTCAAGCCGATTCGTTAAATGCTTTTCGTAATTATAAACGTCAAAAAAAATTGTATGCTTCCGGTTCGATTACCGAGACTCAATGGGAAGATGCGGAAACTTCTTATCAATTGGCTCTGGCATCGATTGCCGCCGCCAAGGCTTCCGTAAAAGAGGCTCAAGTAGAATTGGAAAACACATATATTCGCGCTCCGTTCTCCGGGACTATTCTCACCAAGAATGCCGATGTTGGCGAAGTAGTAGCACCGTTTGCTTCTTCTTCCACCTCCAAAGGGTCGGTGGTTACTCTTGCCGATATGAATTCCCTCGAAATTGAAGCCGATGTCTCGGAATCAAACATATACAAAGTTTTCGTAGGACAGAAATGCGATATCATTCTCGATGCCTATCCCAATCGTGTTTATCTCGGGCAAGTGAAAAAAATAGTTCCCACCGCCGATCGTACCCGAGCTACTGTTTTAACTAAGGTATCATTTGTGGAAATCGACAAACGCGTGTTACCAGAAATGTCGGCGCGGGTTAATTTTTTCGAGGATAGCTCACAAGTTCAAAAAAATGAACCCAATGTCATTGCCGTAGACAAAGATGCCCTCACTTCTCGTAATAACCAAAAGGTTGTTTTTAAAATAAATAAAAATTATGTGGAAGAAGTCCCGGTTAAAACAGGGAGAGAATTAGGAAATAAAGTTGAGATTATAAATGGTCTTAATGTCGGTGATGAAGTAGTGCTTTCTCCTCCCGGAAAAATGGTTAGCGGACAAAAAATTGAAATTACAAATTGAACCATAAAAGCGAGGCTCTATGTCGGAAGTCTTTGTGCAATTACAATCAATATATAAATCATACTGGCGTGATAGTTTGGAAATCCCAGTTTTATATAATATTAATCTAAATATCGCCGAGAGTGAGTTTTTGGCATTAATGGGACCTTCCGGTTCCGGAAAAACCACTTTACTGAATTTGATAGCCGGTATCGACCGACCTTCCCAAGGAGAAGTGATTGTAAAAGGACAGCACATTAACGGACTTTCCGAAAACGCTTTGGCTCGCTGGCGGAGTCAGAATATTGGGTTTATTTTTCAATTTTATAATCTTATGCCGGTTTTGAACGCTTTTGAAAATGTGGAACTGCCTTTGTTGTTAACAAGAATGAACAAAAAAGAACGACGCCAGCACGTGGAAACCGCTCTTTCAATCGTAGGCTTAAGCGACCGTATGAAACATTATCCCAACCAACTCTCCGGCGGACAGGAACAGCGCGTAGCAATTGCTCGAGCCATTGTAACCGACCCCAATCTTATTCTTGCCGATGAACCGACCGGTGACCTTGATAAACAATCGGAAGAAGAAATATTGAATTTGTTATCACGTTTAAATAGTGAATTTAACAAAACAATCATAATGGTCACCCATGACCCCAGAGCGGCTGAAAAAGCTCATCTTATCAGACATCTTGATAAAGGAGAGCTTTACGACTAATGAAATTTCTGAAACTGATCAGACGCAACACCACCCGCCATTTTTTACGTACTTTCCTTACGATTCTCGGCTTAGCCATTGCCGTGATGGCTTTTGCCATTATCCGTACCAGCATCGATGCTTGGTATTCGGGAGCAAGAGCATCCTCTCCCAACAGACTTGTGGTAACCAATAAAATTTCATTGGTTTTCAGCCTCCCCCTTGCTTACAAAGAAAAAATCGCCAAAGTAAAGGGAATCACCGGTATTTCCTATGCTCAGTGGTTTGGCGGTATTTATGTAGATGCAAAAAACTTTTTTCCTCAATTTGCCGTCGATAAAGATACTTATTTCGATTTATATCCTGAATTTCTCATCCCTCCTAAACAAAAAGAAACCTTTATGAAAGAACGCAATGCTGTCATCGTGGGACGTAAGTTAGCTGACCGTTTCGGATGGTCTGTCGGCGATCCCATCAGATTGACGGGAAGCGTTTTCCCCGGTCAATGGGATTTTGTCATCAGAGGCATTTATACCGGCGCCAAAGAAACTACCGACGAAGCGACCTGGTTTATGCGTTATGATTACCTTGACGAACGGATGAAAAAAGAAACCCCGCAACGAGCGGGACAGGTTGGTTCTTTTATTTTAAGAATTGCTGATCCGTCAAAGGCTGCGGAAATATCCAAAGAAGTAGACAGTCTTTTCAAAAACTCTTTAGCGGAAACCAAAACCCAAACGGAAGAAGCGTTCCAGTTAAGTTTTGTTTCTATGGCTGGCACTATTGTAAAAGGTTTAAAAATCATTTCCATTTTAGTCATCGGTATAATCCTCCTGGTTTTAGCAAATACGATGGCAATGACGGCACGAGAACGTATTTCCGAATATGCGGTGATGAAAACATTGGGATTTAGGTCAATTCACATTCTTGGCTTAATCTTTGGAGAATCTATTTTTATTGCCGCTGTCGGGGGAATTTGCGGTATTATTATTACTTATCCCATCAAGATTCTTGTGGGAACGGCATTGAGTAACTTCTTCCCCCTCTTTAAAGTGGATATCATAACCATCATTTTAGGATTGAGTGCTTCCCTTTTAGTTGGCCTTTTAGCAGCTATTTTCCCCGCATTAAAAGCAATCAGAACCCCTATTGTGGATGGCCTAAGGATTATAGAATAAGGTTCATAAAATGCCCTTACTTTGGAATTATTCATATAAAAACATTAGCGCTCGCAAGCTAACTTCCTCGTTGACTATCTTTGGTATCGCTTTGGTAGTGTTTGTTTTTACCGCGGTGCTTATGCTTTCTAACGGATTAAACCAAACCTTGGTAGATACCGGTGCGACAGACAACGCCATTGTCATACGAAGAGCTTCACAAACGGAAATTCAGTCAATTATTTACAGAAGTATGGCCAATACGATAAAAGCCGATCCGGCAATAAAAATCGATAGCAACAGCGCTCCCATGGTCACCAATGAAATACTGGTATTAATCAATCTCCCCAAAAGGTCTAACAACAAACCCAGTAATGTTCCCGTAAGAGGCGTAACCCCCATGTCTCTGGAAATACGGCCTCAATTCAAAATCATCAAAGGACGCATGTGGTGTCCGGGCACCTCGGAGGTCATTGCCGGTGTTAAAGCGGCTTCAACTTTCAAGGGATGCGGTTTGGGCGAAACCGTTCATTTTGGAATGAGAGATTGGAAAATTGTCGGTATCTTTGAAACTGGCGGCTCCGATTTTGAGTCGGAGTTGTGGGGTGATGTTGACCAATTGATGGATGCTTTTGGCCGCCCCGTCTTCTCATCATTGACGATGAAACTAAAATCACCCAATCAATTTGACGAATTAAAAGCACGTCTTGAAAATGACCCCAGACTGAATGTTGAGGTAAAAAGAGAAAAAGAATATTACCGTGACCAATCGCGTTTTACTACGCTATTCATTAACGTGCTGGGTATTATTATTTCCATCATTTTTTCTTTAGGGGCTATCGTAGGAGCAATGATTACCATGTATGCTGCCGTAGCCAACAGAACCGTTGAGATTGGGACTTTACGCGCTTTAGGCTTTAGCAGAGCCACGGTGCTAATCGCTTTTCTAATGGAATCGCTGTTTATTTCATTAATAGGTGGATTTATCGGACTTATCACTGCCTCATTTTTGAGATTCATAGAAGTATCCACCACCAATTGGGACACATTCGCCGAGCTTGCTTTTTCGTTTCGTCTCTCCCCTCCCATCGTTATTCAGGCGATAATTTTTGCCATCTTGATGGGAATAATCGGGGGCTTTCTGCCAGCGGTGCGAGCCGCCCGATTTAGAATAATAAATGCCTTACGCGCCAAATAAATTACAAGCTATCAATCCTTTAAAATATTGCCTCATTAAAACAATATTTTTTTATTAATATCTTCAAGCCAGTATTATATAACCATTCAAATATAAAGGCTTAATTATTCAAATACTATTTTCCCCTTCAGGATAGTTTTAAAAACTTTACCGGATAATTTCTTTCCGATATATGGAGAGTTTTTTGATTGGGAGCGAAACTTGTTGGCATCGACAGTCCACTTTTTATCGGGATCAATAATGGTTATATCAGCCACCTTATCTTCTTCAAGAGAACCACCTTCCAATTTCAAAATCTTTGCCGGATTGGAGGTCATTTTTCTAATAGCATCCGCCCAGCTCAAGTAACCTTTGTCAATTAAATAAGTTTTCACCAGACCAAGGGTGGTCTCCAGACCAATCATTCCCGCCGGAGCAAGGTCAAACTCACAATCCTTGTCTTCTTCCGAATGCGGGGCGTGATCGGAGGCAATACAGTCAATCGTCCCATCAACCAAACCTTCAATCAGCGCATCTCTATCTTCAGCCGTTCGAATAGGGGGATTGACGCGCAAGTTGGTGTTAAAACTTTTGGCTATTTCATCATCGGTAAAGATAAAATGATGCGGACACGCTTCCGCTGTTACACTGACTCCTTCTTTTTTAGCCTGGCGAATAGCTTCCACCGCTCCTTTTGTGGAAACATGCTGAATATGTAAACGTCCGCCGGTAAAGCGACAAAGAGCAATGTCGCGTAAAACGGCTATTTCTTCCGCTACGGCAGGAGAACCTTTTATCCCCAAGCGCGTTGATTGAAACGATTCATTCATCACTCCGCCGGCACAGAGATAAACATCTTCGGCATGTTGTAAAACCGGAATATCAAACATCTTAGTATATTCCAAAGCTCGTCTCATTATTTCCGGATTTTGGACATAGTGGCCATCATCGGTAACGGCAACAACGCCAATATTAAATAAATCACCGATTTCCGATAACTTTTCACCGGCAATATTTTTAGTGATCGCTCCAATCACATAAACATGAGCATCGGCATTTTTTGCTCTATCCTGTACAAACTTGACCGTCTCTTGATTATCAATACAGGGGTTGGTATTAGGCATACAGCAAAGAGAAGTGAAACCACCGGCGGCGGCGGCTCGACAACCGGACGCTATCGTTTCCGCTCTTTCATAGCCCGGCTCTCGTAAATGAACATGCATATCAATCAACCCCGGCACCACCAATTTGTCATGAGCATCGATAATTTGATTTTCGTCAAGACTTTTTAATTCCCGCTTGACAGTCGCAGAAGGAGCAACAATTTTTTTTATGTAGCCATCTTTGATAAAGACATAAGCTTCTCTTCCGAATCCCAAAGCCGGGTCAATTACGCGACCATTTTTGATAACCAAATCGTATTTTTTACTCGCCATAACTATTCTCCCTCCTCTTTACGACCGGATAATAAATATAACACCGCCATACGAATTGCCTGACCGTTGGTAACCTGTTCCAAAATAACCGAATGCTTACCATCGGCAACTTCACTGGTTATTTCCACTCCTCGATTCATCGGCCCGGGGTGCATAATGGTATAATTTTTGTTGAGCAGTTTTAAACGCTCTTTATTGATACCAAAGAAATTGGTATATTCTCTTTGAGAGGGAAACATCCCCGATTGCTGTCGTTCCAACTGGATACGCATCACATTGACCACATCGGCACCATCAAGGGCTTCATCGATATTGGTATAAACATCACAACCGAATTTCTCCACCTCATAGGGAAGAAGAGTTGCCGGACCGCACAAAGCTACGGAAGCTCCCATTGTTTTTAGCCCCCATATATTGGAACGAATTACCCGAGAATGTTTAACATCGCCGACCAAAACCACTCGCAGCCCGTCCAATTTTCCGTACTTTTTCCAGATAGTATATAAATCCAAAAGTGCTTGGGTGGGATGTTCATGGGCTCCATCGCCGGCATTGATTATATTGGCATCCATGCATTGGGTCAAATAATAAGGGACACCGGTGGAACTATGGCGAACAACGACCATATCAATTTTCATAGCTTCGATATTTTGCACCGTATCCCGAAGAGACTCCCCCTTTTTTACCGACGATGTCGAGGTGGAAAAATTAATGGTGTCAGCCGAAAGTCTTTTTTCCGCCAACTCAAAGGAAATACGCGTTCTTGTCGAAGGTTCATAAAAAAGATTCAGCACGGTAATCCCTCGTAAGGTGGGGACTCTCTTAATCGTGCGTTCGATAACTTCCCTAAAAGAATTTGTAGTCTTTAAGATAAGCATTATATCTTCTTTGGGCACCTCTTCCAAACCTAATAAATGGCGTGATTGTAAATTGCTCATTTTTACCGCCTTTTAGTTTTCTTTATAGAGGTTTTTGATGATGATTTTTTATTCCTATCAGGTTTATTTTTTTTTCTTTGGATAAAGACCTGATCAATTCCTTCTTTTTCTTTTACATTCAATATTACCTTCTCATCTTTAGCGGTAGGAATATTGACCCCCACATAATCAGCTCTTATGGGCAACTCCCGAAACCCGCGGTCAATAAGCACCGCCAATTGAATAGTACGAGGACGTCCGAAATCAACTATCTGATCCAAAGCCGCCCGCACCGTGCGACCGGTAAACAAAACATCATCGACTAAAATAACATTAC
>Ga0114931_10009927_pt1 | contig 11363 bp, 9 predicted proteins | sample 2SBtaG_FD_89579 | JGI IMG/M metagenome (GOLD analysis project Ga0114931, IMG submission 89579) | Deep subsurface microbial communities from Kolumbo volcano to uncover new lineages of life (NeLLi) - 2SBTROV14_V59a metaG | ecosystem: Environmental > Aquatic > Marine > Volcanic | place: Kolumbo...
ATCAGGCTTCTGCAACAAGGCTGTTGCAGCAGGGCTTACCAGGACGTATTCTCGCGTCCTGTTAAATCAAACACCTGCATCTTAAAAAGCAAAGATGTTGAATAGTTACATCACAATATCGTATCTTTGCCAAACTCAGCAATTCGTGAGCCATGATCCGAATAGTCCGACATTTGTTAACTTTTGTAGCATCGGCGTCCCTAGACTGGATATGTAACCGGACGACGAGGAAAATAAGCAAAATTAGCCCGGTTTGGGTTGTCGCGAACTGAGAAACGCTAATATCGTGGAACAACTAAAAAGCAAAGGAGACTATTATGGCAATAGCTAGAGTTACCGAAATTACCGCCGCCTCATCGAAAAGCTTCGATGATGCGATGTCGAAGGGCATTAAACGCGCAAATAAGAAATTGAGAAAAGTCCAAGGTGCTTGGATTCAAGACCAGAAAGTGGTCATAAAAGGGGGTAAAATTTCCGAATACAGAGTAAATATGAAAATCAGCTTTGTAATGGACGAATAAGAGTATCGACTCTATACCTCCAGTGCTCTGCGGACCCCGTCCACAAACGATATGAATACTTCGGTCGTTTTCCAGCGATGTCCTGCATCCACGGGGATAAACATGGATTTTCTAAGACCTAAGGTCAATTCCAGCTGCAAACCTTGACGAGACAGACCACGGTTGCAGATGTTTGTGGTCCCCTTGCCCTGGCGCGAAGGACTGGGATCATCTTCCGTCGCAAAGCCTGATTTATCTAAGGAATCTAGAACCGTAGCGCGTAGTCGCATATCCAAGCCTCCAGCATAAACGGCACAATGCATGCCTTTGGCACCGTGTATGGTCACAACCCATTCAGCTTTGGATACCAGGGAAATAGCCTTTGGCTCGTCAAAGTTGTTACTGGTAATATGCAGGGCGCGATTGCTTCGCAAAATTGGCTTAATACCTTCAAAGCAATAGTACGAATGATTATCGTCCGCAATTGCGTTGGCTATCTGTAAAGTACCGCGTTCAATTTTTCCACCATGTGGAGCAATAATCGCGACACCGGTATGGCCATGCCGTAGGTGGATTCGATAGTCCTGCCCTTCTACTTCGTGTGCGTTTAATTGGCCGAAATTGGCATACCTATCCACGGTTTTATACAGCCTGTCCCTCTGAGTAACTACATTGCAGAATCACAGGCATATTTGTATAAGAATAGCCGCTGCGGCAACAATTAATTCGCGTTTTCCGGTGTTTTCATAGTCCATCCCCAAAGATACAAACGAAACAAATGAAACAACGCGGCAACCTTGGACGGCTTGGCTTCTCCACAGTAGTACTTAATATCAAGTTCCATCAACGCGGTCGTGGCAGGTTCGGCTTCGAATAACCCCTCCTCTTCCCACCTCAACGGATCGAGACTAATCGCGTACGGATTTAAACGCCCACGTTGTTTGATTGCCCCCAAGCGTTCCGGCAGGGTCGCTTCCACTGCTCTCAAGAACCAAACACGCGCGACATCCTCTAACATTCGACAGTTTTTCTCTATATCCTTCACTGCTTGCTGCTGCGATTTTGTTCTGGACAATTCCACGTGCGCTCTAGACAAATAGGAATACAAGTGTGGATATTTTGTAAAATCGGGTGCTACTGCCGCAGATTTCATAGCTGCCCAATCTTTGAATAACTGCTGCATTCTTAGGTTAAGCGCGAGAGTATTCTTCATGCCTTGCATGGTTGACAGTAACTCGGGCTTTTTGTAAATCTTAAAAAATGACAGCGGCGCGAAAAAGCCCCAGTAAAACCCGGTATCCCAATATAACTTGGCCATCATTACCTGCGGTTTATCGAAAATGGGGTACGAACCATTGAATAACTGTACAAGATTATTCGCCAATGTCAGATAAAAATTGTTGAAATTATCAACCTCTTCCTGGGTCAAGTCATTGTTGAAATCACGCATAATCAATTCCACCGTAATACAGTTACTTAGCGCGATAAAATCCAGTCCGTAGCTATAAAGAGGATCAAGAAAAACCCCAGCTTCACCGACGCACGCCCATCGATCATTGGAAAAAGTCTGATTCGAGCCGTAACTGCAATTTTTGAAGCATTTAAAATCTAGCGGCTCCTTACCCTCCAAATGTTCGGCAACCACGGGTTCATGCTTGCGCAACCATTCCAACGTTGTTTCGTATCGACTGCGTTCCTTGATTGGATGGAGTTCTTCTGCGGCTACAATACCGACACTGGTATGGTCGGATCCCAAAGGAATAAGCCAAACCCAATAACCGTATCCCATGAGGTGATTAGTAGAAAAGTAGCGAATATTATCCGGATCACGTTGCATATGCCATTCGCCTCTGGGTACAAAATCGTTAATATCCAGACGGCCATTAATCCTGAACCAGCACGCACCAAGCTTGTGTTCCCAGCGGTTTTTCAATTTCAATTTGGATTGTATATAAAACCTGCGGCCCGTCGCATCCACCATCCAACGGCATTTTAGAGTAGTGCTTTCATTCGTATCACGTTTTTGAATCCGTATCTGATGTTGCGAATCCGGCATTAATTCGAATTCTCTGAGTCCATACCCTTCCAGCAGGTCAATCCCGGCGTCTTTAACCAATTGGCGTAGATGGTTCTCAAACACACCCCGATCGATTTGGTAGGCAGGAAGCAACGGCAGGCATGGCGGACCCATCTCGGGACGTTGATCCAAAGGTAATTCGGAACTTCCCGGAAAAAAACGCAGCCCATTTTTTAGAAAATGATGTTTTTTCAGATAATCGTGTAAGCCCAAAATACGCCCAATATAATTAGATCCGCCTTCAACGGAAGATTCACCAACCTTGAAACCGGCCTCTGGTAAGGGCCTTTCAGTTTTTTCGATGACCGCAACGGACAATTCCGCAGCATTTTGACGTAAATGCCGCGCCAGAGTCAGGCCAGCCAGCCCGCCACCACAAATTACAACGTCATATTCTTGTTTTTGCATTACCAGCACTCCACCGGGTGTTAATACCGCGCTGAGCGGCTATCGCGGATAACAACTCCGTAGTATACCTTTCGTTTCTTATACGCCATCTACTTTCCTTATAAGGCGGCAAATACATTAACGGTCCTCAGTGGAAAATTCAACGGGACAGTTAAAATACATTTACCAATAGCTTTCATTCCATGGCATCGATGCAACTTTTTCCCGCTTGACTGACGGAATTCTAATGACTTACCATGGTCCAAGAGTTGACCGCAAACGGGGAGCCTTTATGTCCGCTCGCGAACCCATCGCACAACTTCACACGCATCAGGTAATCAACCAACCACCTCCGCTGGAAAATTACAACGCGTATAGCCGGGATCAATCGCTGGTTGAAGGTTTAGAACGCGAAGCCACTGAATCCGCACGAAATATCGCTGATATATTGGGCGCCGAAATTGGCAGTGAACGCATCATCAACTGGGGAGATTTAGCCAACAAACACCCGCCTGAGCTTCGCACTCACGATCGATTCGGACATCGCATTGACGAAGTCATCTATCACCCGGCCTATCACGAGCTCATGACAATAGCTTTCAATCACAAGATTCACTCGCTTGCCTGGTCTGACGAATCCAGTGACGGACACACCACTCATGCTGCACTGATTTATCTGTTTAGCCAGGCCGAATCCGGCGTCTGTTGCCCTATAGCCATGGCCTACGCGGCCGTACCCTCTCTGAACCATCAACCCGATATCGCCAAACAATGGCTACCCAGAATATTCAGCCAGCATTACGACCCCAGAGATATACCGGCCGGTGAGAAACGCGGATCAACGATTGGCATGGCGATGACCGAGAAACAGGGTGGATCGGATATACGTGCGAATACGACGCACGCTACACCTCTAAATTCCCAATCTCAAGATCGGGAGTATGAATTAACCGGGCACAAATGGTTTTGTTCAGCACCGATGTCAGATATCTTTTTAACCTTGGCGCAAACATCTCAGGGAATCTCATGCTTTCTGGTACCCCGCTGGCAGCCCGATGGCTCTCGCAACCACTTTTTTCTGCAACGACTCAAAGACAAATTAGGCAACCGCTCCAACGCGTCCGGAGAAATCGAATATGATAAAACCTGGGCACTGCTGGTCGGCAACGAAGGCGCGGGTATTCGCACTATAATCGATATGGTCCACCATACTCGGTTGGATGCCGCTGCCTCAGGCGCAGGTTTGATGCGTATCGTAGTAACTCAAGCAATACATCACACCACGCACCGCTCCGCCTTCTGCAAAGCCCTGATCAAACAGCCGTGCATGGCCAACGTATTGGCTGATCTGGCTCTTGAATCCGAAGCCGCAACCTGCTTATTCTTACGCGTGGCACGCGCTTTTGATGATGGTGCGCTCGACGAGTCGGAACGAATATTCGCGCGCATCGGTACCGCGGTCGCAAAATATTGGATTAATAAACGTGCACCATGCCATATATATGAAGCCCTGGAATGCCATGGTGGTGCAGGCTATGTCGAGGAATCCATCATGCCACGGCTGTACCGTGAGGCACCGCTAAACAGCATTTGGGAAGGCAGCGGCAATGTCATTTGTTTGGATATTCTGCGCGCATTGCGGGACTTGCCAAATGCAGCCGACGCAATTCTGGACGAAATCGAGCTCGCACAAGGTCTTGATAAACGCCTGGATTTGTTTATACAATCGATACAGCAGCGCCTGGCTTCAAACTCAATTCAAGAATCTGAAGTACGGCGGTTAGTCGAAGATATGGCATTATGCCTGCAAGGCACCCTGCTCGTGCAACATGCACCCAACTACATTGCCGATGCATTTTGCGCATCGCGACTTGACCGGGATTGGGGCTATGCATTCGGAACCTTACCCGCCGGGTTGGCCATGGATAAAATCATCGATCGGGCCAGAGTATAGTACTCCGCCAAAATTATATTGACGGAGTATAAGTTATACTGCTTGGATTTCACATCGAGCGATTGCTTGAAATCTGAGCAATATCAATGCTGAATTTGAACCTGTAATGAAATGCTATAGAGGACCAGGCCGCTTAACGAACGCTTAAGAATCTTCAATATTAGAACGCTGTAGAGGTATCGCTCAATCCGAAAAACGGGCAGAAACTATAGACCACATATAATTCGCAAATCGCTATGCACAGGAATCAATAAATGACCGCTACGAGTACATCGATTTCATTGGCTAAACGGCCTCATCAAAATCTGGCCGAACAGAAAGTCATTGAATTTTTCAACTTAGCTGGCATAAGCACCAATGGCAGCCACCCGTTTGACATTCAAGTTCACAACGACAAATTCTACTCCCGAATCCTTGCCGAAGGATCTTTGGGGCTTGGCGAATCCTATATGGACGAGTGGTGGAGCTGCGATCGAATTGATGAATTTATTTACCGCTTGGTTGACGCAAAGTTACATACCCGGCTTAAGACTTGGAATGATTATTTAGCAGTCGTAGAAGCTAATATTATCAATCGCCAAAGCAAATCACGTGCCTATCAAGTCGGCAAACGTCACTACGATATTGGTAACACGCTTTACCAGTACATGCTGGACGACAACATGATTTACAGCTGCGGTTATTGGAAAGAAACCGTCGATTTACACGCGGCTCAACAGGCCAAGATGGATTTAGTCTGCCGCAAGTTGTTCCTGAAACCTGGAATGCGCGTACTCGATATTGGCTGTGGCTGGGGCGGCGGCGCAAAATACGTGGCCCAGCACTACGGTGTTGAAATTGTCGGCGTAACCGTCTCCGAACAACAGGCCAAAATCGCCAAGCAAGTATGTGAGGACCTGCCTATTGAAATCAAACTGCAGGATTATCGCGATATTACCGGCACCTTCGACCGAATCTATTCCTTGGGCATGTTCGAACATGTAGGCTTTAAAAACTATGCTACCTATATGCGCTTTGTTGCACAACATTTAAGCCCGAATGGCTTGTTTTTATTGCATACGATCGGCGCTAATTATACCGATAAAGTCGGTAACGCTTGGGTTGAAAAATATATATTCCCAAACTCCATGCTACCATCTATGGCTCAAATCGGCACCGCTGCGGAAAATGAACTGGTCATGGAAGACTGGCAAAACTTTGGGCCGGACTACGACCGAACTTTGATGGCATGGTTCAAAAATTTCGACACCCATTGGCCTAAATTAAAAACGCAATATGATGAGCGTTTCTACCGAATGTGGAAATTCTATCTGTTGGGTTTCGCGGGTAGTTTCCGAGTACGGGAAAACCAATTATGGCAGATCGTATTCTCACGTGGCCGGACTCAGCGACGTTACGATGCTCCGCGCTGACTCTAAGTTGCAAATGAAGAGGTCGACTTCAATTATCCAAGGTAAACCCGATTTTCACCGTTACCTGCCAGTGTTCTATACGGCCATTTTCTATATGCCCGCGGGTACCGACGACCTCGAACCAACGCGTTGAATGCACGGTTTCAGCAACTTTGGCGACCGCGTTTTCTATTGCTTTCTGCATACCGGAAGAAGACGATCCGGTAACTTCGATAGTTTTGTATACATGTTCGCTCATTAACTTACCTCCAAATAAATTGTTATTTAGCGTAGGTCGGATAATCGCTGCGCCACCCGAAATAACGCGGCCATCCACAAAACGCCGGATGACGCTACGGCTTATTCGGCCTACACTTGCATTAAAAAACGCACTTGAATTGTCTGTTATCAACTACAACAAGGCCATTCGCCGATCAACCGAGCGTAGCCTCACAATCGTGCCAATATCCATCCAATAACCTTCGTACAATTGACCCGTAACCGCCTGTTTATCCATCGCCTGGCGTAACAAAGGTGCTAACGGAAAATATCGTTGGTCGCAGGCTGCAAAAAATTCAGGCCGGTATACACCGATCCCGCTGTAAGTATAAAACTCTGTGCCTTTATACGATACTGCGCCATCTACCAAACTAAAATCACCGTCGCGATGCTGTGGAGGATTCGGAACAAGAACGAGATGGGCCAATTTGGATGTCAGTATACCTAGCCCATCGAATTTAAAGTCGGTCGCAATATCGCCATTTACAACTAAAAACGGCCCGCTCCCCAGCAGCGGTAATGCATGTATGATACCACCTGCGGTCTCCAAACCGGTTTGACCTTCGTACGAATATTTGATTCTCACATCAAAGCGCTCGCCATTTCCTAACGCAGATTCGATTTTTTCACCTAAATAAGCAAGATTAATTATAATTTCACTAAAACCCGAGGAAACCAGCGACTCTATCGTATATTCAATAATCGGTCTGCCGCCTACGGACAGTAGCGGTTTAGGCAATTCATCCGTCAATGGCCGAAGCCGCTCACCCCGACCAGCAGCAAGTATCATCGCTTTCATCCGGCTACCGAACGATCAAGGCGGCTAAAAACTTCCGCCTCTAAAAAATCGTCCATGTGAGACAGTTCCGGATATTTCTGACATACCGTTCGAACATAGGAAAGAGTTCGTGGGATATCGGCTAGATAGCCGGGCTTGTCATCCCGAATATCCAAGCGCGAGAAGATCCCAACCGCCTTCATGTGTCGCTGTACTCCCATTAGGTCAAACCAGCGGCAGAATTGATCATAATCCACCGAAACGTCCTGATCTCCTAATCGCGCATGAAACTTTCGCATCCATTTTTCAATCAATACTTCCGGCCACGCAATATAACAATCCCGCAGCAACGAAACCAAATCGTAGGTAATCGGCCCCACTACCGCATCTTGAAAATCCAAAACACCTGGATTGGCGCTATCCAATTCCATCAAATTACGCGAGTGATAATCACGATGAACACAAACGCAGGGCTGTTCCAACGCGGATTCAATTAGCAGTTCGCTAATCGAATTGAGCATTACCAAGTTATTTCCTTCCAGATGCATGCCCAGACGTTTTTCCAGAAACCACTCGAAAAACACTGTAATTTCTCGGCTTAAGAGCGCCTCGTCGTAACACGGTAAACCGCTACCCCGCACAGCTACCCGACCTTGAAAGCGCAGCAAAGTATCGATTGCGTCATCGTACAATCGCTGCTCGGTGGACTCATCAAGCTGGTCTAAATAACTGCGCGAACCCATATCACTCAACAACAAAAAACCTTCTGTTCGATTTATCGCGAGGATATCGGGAACATGTACACCAGCGCCATCCAATAGACCTGCTACATGGATAAATGGCTCGATAGTCTCTCTCTCTGGCGGAGCATCCATGACAATATAGGTTTCGCTGGTCATACCCACACGAAAGTAACGCCTGAAGCTCGCATCACCTGACACCGTGGCAATAGACTCAACATTAAAACGCAGGTCAGACCCCAGCCAGTTCAAAATCGACCCAACCCGCGTATCGGCTTCGCACAGAATTTTAGTCATGCCGGATGAGGTATATGACCCGCCTTATCACGTGTTGGAATTCTAATTTTCCGCACGGATAAGGTAGAATACGCCGCTTGGGTAAGTCTCCAATAATAATCACAATCCAAACCACCCTATGCGTCTTTTTTTAAACAATCACCAATCAGAATTCTTAGAGGCTGTCTGGTTAAAATGTATTCCAGCGAAAACGATCCAAAATGAGGCCATTTTATCGCTTATTTAAGGCGAATAGTTGACCTATTTAACGAGAATAATCGGAAAAATGGACCATTTTGGGGCATTTGCAGCCAATATCATTTTAACCAGACAACCTCTTAATAGCGCGTCAAATCGCGACGAGCACTATAGCACGAGTTCATTCTGATTAATTTACCACCATCCATGTCCATTCCCAACATGATACTAGCCGTCCCTTCAAACTTGGGATTTTACACAATAGCGCTCAGCTTAGCTCGGGCATTCTCGGAATTATGTGTTGCTTTTTCAACGCGAGTTATATTGGTTTGCATCCTAACACTCCCTAGCTTGAACGCCGAGCCGATTGACTCCGGATGGTATTGCCAACAAACTGATAACAGCGCTGAATGGGGTTGTTCAAGTGGTGGGGCCACATCAATCCGCAACACAAATCCTCCGCCTGCAGAAACCTTGGCTGTAGCGGCAACAACGTCACCGGCCGCACAACAATCCAAGCCGGAACACCCGCCCGTTCCAAGACGTCCGCCGATAGAAGACAATGCGGGTAAAAATCCCCCAATTTCAGAACACACTGGCCAACAAGAATTACTTGATGAAGCATCCCCTTCGGACCAGCCTACTGACTCCGGCGTTAACCCTCGCAGATCGCCGGCCCTTGCAAAACAACCCGGCTGGTCATGCGAGTCAGATGCTGACGACATCGGTTGGAATTGCAAACTGGTTGGTGCGGACCCGGCCGGTCAGGCACATCCAGTAAGCGATATTGATGCACCACTATTCGCAACACCGACCTACTCAAACCGCGAAGAAATGTTGTTCCGCAGCATGATGGCAAGAATTCCGCGCAACCCATGGGGCCAGTGCACTAGCAAACTAAGACCACCTGCACCGAGAATTTCGAAACAAACGCGGGAAACAGCGCCGGTGGATGTGAACGCGGATTACAGCGACATCTACCAAAAAGAAATCATCACACTGTCCGGAAACGTAGACGTAACACGTGCGGACCAGAGAATCTTTGCCGATTACGCGACTTACAATTCTAAATCGATGATATTAAACGCGCGCGAAAACGTTCATTACAGAGACCAAGATTTTTCTCTGTATAGTCACAGCGCGTTTTTAAATCTGGATGCCAACAAAGGCCGATTGCGCAACACCCAATTCATTTATGATGCAGTGCCTGCCCGCGGTAGCGCTAAGCTGGCCGATATGGAAAGCAAAACCTTGACCCGGTACTGGGATGCTTCGTATACAACTTGCGCCCCAGGCAATCAGGATTGGACACTAGAAACCGGGACACTGGAACTCGATCGTAGTGAAGGCATTGGAACCGCGACCAACGCTTGGCTGGAAGCCTCAGGATATCCGATTTTTTACGTACCCTATATCGAGTTTCCCATCGATGACCGCCGCAAATCCGGTATACTCGCACCCTCATTCGGCTCTAAAGACAGCACGGGTTTTGATTTATCGATACCTTATTACTGGAATATAGCGCCAAATTACGATGCAATTATTGAATCCCGTTATATGACTCGCCGGGGCTTTCTGATCGGCGGAGAATTCCGGTACCTAAACGAAATGACGGAAGGACAAATCAACGGTGAATTCATTCCATACGACGACGCCAGCAACAAAACCCGCGGTGCACTATCCATCCTCAATTCAACCAATTTCACACGCAGTTTAAAGGCCGACCTGGATATCAACTATGTATCCGATCAAAACTATATTAACGATATCGGCAACGCGCTGAGCTTTACTAATTTCAGTCACCTTAGAAGTCAGGCGAATCTGCGGTTTGGCATATCAGGTCTGTCTATTCTTACACGTTTGGAAAACTATCAAACAATCGACTCAAATATTCCGTCTAACCAAAGACCCTACCGACGCCTCCCCCAAGTGCTTATATATGCAAACCAACAACTCGGTGATACAAATGGAATATTTCGATTCGAAGGCGAATACGTCAATTTTCAACGCAGCAATACGGTTACGGGGAACCGGTTCAATATCAAACCTCGTTTAAACTGGCCAATAGAAACGGCCGGAGCGTATCTGGACCCAAGCGTGGCGTTTCAATTTACGCAATACCTACTGCATGGTGAACCTACCGGCACAGCCACCAGCATCAGCCGATTTTTACCCATCGTATCGCTCGATAGCGGCATTAATTTTGACCGGGAATTCACACTCGGCGATGCGGAGCTGATTCAGACTTTGGAGCCACGCATCTATTATCTTTATATTCCCGATACTAACCAAGACGATATACCTTTATTTGACACCTCGGCGTTCGATTTCACCCAATTGAGTCTATTCCGGGATAACCGCTTCAACAGTGCCGACCGCATCGGCGACGCCAACCAGGTGTCAGTCGCACTAACCTCACGTATTCTGGAACCAGAGACTGGAAGACAACGCCTGGATGGAACAATCGGCACCATCGTATACTTCTCCAACCGCAATGTTGGTTTGATCCCAAATCAAGCACCTGAAACTGATACTACTTCAAATATCGTTGGCGAGCTAAACGGTCAATTCACGGACGAACTGTCGTTTCGGTCCGGTCTGCAGTGGAATCCTTATCAGGGGAAAATCGCGCGCGGGCTTGCATCGCTGCAATATCGGGACAAATCAGAACGTATCCTGAACTTGGCTTACCGTTTTCGGCGATCAAACAGTATCACCAACCAAGTCATCAACAGTCAAGTACCGAGGGGTTTGATCGAGCAAGCCGATGGTTCTTTCCACTG
>Ga0114931_10009928_pt1 | contig 11363 bp, 9 predicted proteins | sample 2SBtaG_FD_89579 | JGI IMG/M metagenome (GOLD analysis project Ga0114931, IMG submission 89579) | Deep subsurface microbial communities from Kolumbo volcano to uncover new lineages of life (NeLLi) - 2SBTROV14_V59a metaG | ecosystem: Environmental > Aquatic > Marine > Volcanic | place: Kolumbo...
GGGCAGCAGATTGCCACCCTCGTGAATGGAACGCAAAACGCCGGCAGCTACCGGGTTACCTGGAATGCGGCCGAATTACCGAGCGGCATGTATTTTTACAAATTAGAGGCCGGCAATAAAGTCCATTTGCGCAAAATGATGCTCATCAAATAGGGAGCGAATAACCAAGATCGTTATTCAGTAAAAGTGGCCCCACAGCCCTGCTGCCAGTTACAAGTTTCTGCCGGAAACCGCGCTAATTGCAGCAGGGTTTTTTATTCAGTCATGGATTTTGTTTCAGTTTATAAATTGATCGGAAAACATGGCAAGCGACGCTTTGCATTGTCCATGCTGCTTACGTCGCTGCAATGGATCAGTCGCTATTCTTTTATTCCAAACAATGTTTTTTGTTAGACTGTGAGATTTTATAGGTCTGCTGCACAGTTTTTATTAACTTGTTGCAATGATGATTTTATACCGGGACTTTTTCAGTAAACCAAAGATTTTTTTTAGATGTGAGAGGGTAAGAACATGCCGCTAAAAACAGCTTTTCTATCGATCATTTTTTTCTTGGCCTTTGCGGGCTGCAATGCACCGGCCCAACGGGTTGCGGGCAACAGTGGGGAAATGTCAAAAGACGCTTATGACACAGCGACACTGGCCCGGAATACCTTACCGGTTTTAATGCCGTATAATAAGGTAATTGACCCGGCCGGTGAACAGGTTTATTTTGGCAATCCCGCGCTGGAAAACCATGCTTTGGATTGTGCACTCTCGCCCAATGGTAAATACCTGGCTATTGAAGGCCGTTACCGGATGCTTATCCTTTCGACCGTGTCCAATAAAATCATCTCGGAAATCGCCCTGCTCAAAACCAAAGCCTTTAAAAAATTTCTAAACACTGTGTCCGGGATTGTGTGGTCCGCCGATGGGCGACGCATTTATTGGAGCGCGGACGATAAACGAACGAAATCGGCGGTGATCAGTGCGTCGGTTGACACAAAGGGAACGGCACATTTAATTTTGCAAGAAGCCCTGTTTTTTGAAGGACAAAAAAAAGCCGACGGTCATAGCCTGACCGCCATCCCCAATGAGCTGGTTCTCGACGGGCGTATGCTTTATGTGGTATTGAACGGCAACAATCAATTGGCAAAGATTGATTTGGATCATTCCGCAAAACCACAGTGGCAGGTTACAACCGGGGTGGCGCCTTTTGGGGTAAAATTGGCCAATGGCAAACTCTATGTTACAAACTGGGGCGGACGCATGCCCAAAGAAGGGGAACTGACCGCAGGCACGCCCTGGGACCCTGCGGTGGTGGATAAAAATAGCGGGGCCGTGTCCAATGGTACGGTAAGCGTAATCAACCCGCAAACGGGTTCACCGATAAAAGAAATCGCTGTTGGGCTTCACCCCAACGATATTGTCGCCTCAGCCGACGGCCGTTTTGTCTATGTGGCAAATGGCAACAGCGATAACGTTTCGGTTATCGATACCCATACCGATCTGGTAACCGAAAGCATCGATGTTAGGCTGATGCAGGGCGAAAGGGATTTTGTAGGTGATTCCCCCAACGGGCTGGCCCTTTCACCGAACGGTAAAACGTTGTATGTGGCCAATGGTATGGACAATGCCCTGGCCGTGATTGATCTTGGTAAATATGCATCGGCAAAAGGCCGTCAGGAAAAAAGCAGCATCAGCGGTTTTATACCTACGGGTGTCTATCCCGGTAATATCGCGCTGTCCGCCGATGGTAAAAAGTTGTATGTGGCCAATATCGAAGGTATTGGCTCCCGGGTGACCGTTAAAGAAGGGGAACAGAACAAGGCGTTCTCGACCTTTCATAAATGGAAGAAACAAACATCGACCGCGGGCGTCTATAACGCCCATCGAAATCAAACCACATTATCCGTTATCGATGCGCCAAATCCTGCAAAGTTAAAATTATACAGTCAAAAAGTACGTAAAAACAATCGTGCCTTTCATACGAAATTGGCAAGATTGCTGCCGCGTAAAAATCATGCGCCACGTCCGATGCCCCGGCGTATTGGCGAGCCTTCGGTTTTTAAACATGTGCTTTATATCATCAAGGAAAACCGCACCTATGATCAGATGCTGGGCGATATGAAACAGGGCGACGGTGATCCCGATTTATGCGCCTTCGGACGGGAAGTGACACCCAATCACCACAAGCTGGCCGAAGAATTTTTACTGCTGGACAATTATTATGCGTCGGGGAAATCCTCTTCGGAAGGGCATCAATGGACCGATGCCGGAATCGTTACCGATTATATCGAAAAGAAGGTGCGCGGCTGGTTCCGTAGTTATGATCATGTACAATATGACGCCATGGTTTATCCCGCTTATGGTTTTCTCTGGAACAACGCGCTGGCGCATGGCACGAGCGTACGCATCTATGGCGAAGCCGCCCATTCGATATGGGATCACAAACAGTACCCGGACTGGACGTCCATATATCGTGATTTCAGTGCCGGTTCCAATCATTTCAGCTTTAAAAACGTGACAACCATCGATGCGGTACGCTCCCTCCTGGCGCCGGAGTTCCCCGCTTATGATCATAAGATTTCCGATGTGCTACGCGCCCGGCGCTTTATCGATGAATTGCATCAATATGAAAAGCAACCTGGTGACGCGTTGCCGCAGATGATGATTATGGCGCTGCCATCCGATCACACCTCCGGTACCCGGCCCGGTTATCCCACGCCGCGCGCCATGGTCGCCGATAATGATTTGGGTTTGGCGCGGATCATTGAAGCGCTGACCCATAGCCGTTTTTGGAAAAACACGGTGGTGTTTGTAACCGAGGACGATTCGCAGAACGGCTGGGACCATGTGTCCGCTTACCGTACGGTGGGATTTGTGATCAGTCCCTATTCCCGTCTGCAAAAAACGGTGCATGAAAATTTCAACAACACCTCGATGCTGCGTAGCATCGAACAGATTTTGGGTTTGCCGCCGATGAACCAGATCGATGCCGCCGCCCGGCCTATGTTTGAATGTTTTGGCGATACGCCGGATTATACAGCGTTTACCGCCGTACCAAACCGCATCGCCTTAAACGAGATGAATCCGCCGTTAAAAGCCCTGAAAGGCGAAGCGCTCAAGTTTGCACGGTTGTCGCTGCAGCCGCAGTTTGATCAGGTGGATCAGGGCGACGAGGACACGCTCAACCGCATCCTGTGGCTTTCCGCGATGCAGGGCAAACCCTATCCGGCCGGATTGTATGAGGAGGATGAGTAAGCAGAGCGAAGTTAAATATGCGGTCAGAATTTTATCATTTCCATAGTCCGTAATTTTTCAATTTTTAGCGTAAATATTATCCAACCTTTTCCACACAATATTCTAACAGCTTAAAATTTAGAATTCTTGACCGGTTGGGCTATTTTACTTGGAGTTACAAACAAGCTTTGTAAAATACACCAATAAACGGCGTTCTGAAATTGCGTTTACAGCAACACGATCCAGGCCCAAATTGATATCTTGCTGTATATTGGATGGGATTTTTTTGGTCTACAGTCCGTTATTTTATAGATACAAAAACTGTCAAAAAAAATGGAACAATCAAATGGATGAAATAAAAACAATTTCCTTGGTGGCACACGATAGCCGCAAAGCCGATCTGATCGAATGGGTCACCTGGAACCATGATGTTTTACTACAACATCATTTGGTCTGCACCGGTACTACCGGTCAGTTGGTGGAAAATACCTTCAGGGAAATACGCTCAACGCATGCCAAAACCTTGCCCGAAAAAAAAGTCCGCCGTTTAAAATCCGGGCCGCTCGGTGGCGATCAGCAATTGGGGGCGCTTATTGCCGAAGGTAAAATCGACATCATGATTTTTTTATGGGACCCGATGGAACCGCAGCCGCACGATGTGGATGTAAAGGCGCTGTTGCGTATCTCCGCCTTGTACAATATTCCCATTGCCTCCAACCGCTCAACCGCGGATTTCCTCATCTCATCGCCTCTGTTCACCAGTGCGTACGAACCAAGGTTAAAGGATTACAGTTATGAGAACCTCGTAAAAAGTCGACAAAAATTTTAGCAAAACCACTTAACATTATTATAATATTGCGCTTAATTGATGTTTAATGGAAATATTAAATATCAATCACTTATAAGCGATCGACCTCAAAAAACCGACTTTTTACGAATTACTCAGTTATTATATCCAACGAAATGTGCATCCGGGGGATAGTGAAGATTAGACTTAGATTACTGTAGTTTGGCAAAAACGATTCAAGACAAATAAAAATAAATTATTGAGAAAGGGAGCCTCATTTTTTATATTTAATAGCAGAACAAACAAAGCGAGGCTTCCTTATGTTCAAGATCGTCAATTCTACAAAATCAATGCAAGCATTTTTGCTTTTATTCAAGCTGAATTTTTCGCGGCCGCAGATGCGGCACATTGAAAATTTTATTGAAGCGGTTATCGCCTGTCAGGGACGAAAAACAATTGCGAGATTAAACAATTTGATCTCTGACAACGTCGACCAATCGGCATTTACGGATTTCTTTACTTACAGTCCGTGGGACGACGAGCAGTTACGTTACAATATGTTCAAAACGATTGTCGGATTGACAGTGCCGAAAAGTTCGCAGCTTTCTCTTTTTGACGCGGAACCGATGTACATCATTATTGACGACTCGAAGACCAACAAGTACAAAAACAGCAAAGGCTTCGAGGTCGCCGACTGGCATTATAATACCTCCGAACTGAAAAGCTACTATTACGGAATGCCTTTTGTGACCTTTCACATCATTCGCGGCGGCCTTTCATTTCCGGTGGCGCTGCGTCCCTATCTCAGGCAGAAGACGGTTCGCAGTAAAAATCGAAAGCGACGGCGACAAGGCAAAACGTCCCGAATTCCGCTTAAATCGAAATATACCATCGTTCGCGAAACGTTGTCGCAACTTGCAACGATGATAGACGGCAACATACCCGTTTATGTTCTTTTTGACAGTTGGTACGCCAGCGCAAAGCAGAGTGATCAACTGCGTCAAATAGCCCGCAGAATCAGGAAAAGAGATTTCATTAAAACAAAGGTGAAATCTTCTGACGACTTGTCCATTTCCTACTGGGTCAAGACCCAGCAGGGATTTTTAAATAAATTCAGGGACGAGGTCAGCATCTTTATTTCAAAAATGCACTACAACGACAAAAGGCCGAATTTTTTCATGTGTACGGACCTGTCGTTGAGCGCCGGACAGGCGCTGAGCTTCTATACGAAGCGCTGGGCTGTTGAAGTTGATCATCTTTATCTCAAAGTCCATTTAGGACTCGCCGTCTTTCGTCTTCGCTCATACGAAGGCGTGCGCCGATATTTTGACCTGACGTGCCTGACCCTGGCGTTCCTTCATTGGCGGCTGGCCAAAGGAAACAGAGCCGATGTTCGCACCATCAGCGACGTCATCGCTGTTCATCGACGGCAACAGCAGGAAAACTTTGTCCGCAAAATGCTGGAAAAAGTTATCGGCTGTCGCTCCGTCGACCAAGCCTGCGACATCTGGATGAAAGCCGCCGCCTAGCTACCAACGTCAAAAGCATGTTTTCAAAGAGCAAGGGTGTACTGTCTCTATACTCAAGCTGTTAAGGCCGAAATCGGCCTTCTATTTTTGATTTTATTACATTTTTGCCAAACTACAGTAACTAATGTTCCAGAATTGGGAGATATTACTGGAAAAGACAGAGTATGGATTTACTTTGAATTTCTCAGTGACAATGATTCTACTGCTCACGGTGGTGTATTTGTCGATGATATTGTTTTGTGGAAGAGACATGTAGAAGGTACACCTATAGGGGGTGTGATGAAGGGCACTATGTCCTATGCCAATAACCCGTATATTACCATAGGTGATGTGGGTGTCGCAGAGGGAGACACTCTTGTGACAGAGCCCAGAGTTGAAATTCTTTTTTACAAATCCGCTGAATTTATTCAATAGGGATTTCTTTCTGCATTAGGAAGCGAAAACGACTCTATTCTATTTACTTCGAATCAAAGTGCCTCTCAGCCCGGCGATTGGGAAGGGTTAGGTCTGTGGGGACCGGATATTGCTAACGTTAAATATTGTGTGGTGGAGTTTGGTGGTCAAGGGATGAATTGGAATCCATGGCGGTATTGTGGTGTCTTTTTTGCCAACTCAAGATGCACTTTTTTGAAAAGTTATTTAAGGAAAAATGAAGGTAGCGGTATTTGGTTTTGGGAGAATGGCAAGATTCAGTATTGGATTATTACAGATAATGAATACGGGGTAGATAGCTTTTTTGCCCCCGATGTTTTTGGCTGCTCTATTTTTGGCAATCGAATTGGTATCGCAGGTTTCGGAACAATAGTGAATAATTGCAACATTGTTAACAATATGGAATGGGGCATCTCAGGGTTTCCGGGTTTTGATCTAATTGACAATGAAATAATGAATAATGCTAAAGGTGGGGTAGAACTCGATGGTACTGTCCCCTTTGAAACGCCGGAATCGGTCATTAGTGAAAACCGCATAATAAACAATACCGGTTCCGGAATTGCTTGTTCAGAAGAAAATTCCATTTTCAACTTTTCATCTATGCGTTCTCGAGGCTGCTTATGTCTGATAATGAAGATTTAGAAGCACTATTGCCATCCATTTTTTCTAATTCCAGCCATAAAAATGAAATTTTTTCAAAATTGCATGAAAGATTTTGCAACCTCGTGCGACATCATATATGGAATGCGATTAGGGATCCAGACCAAATGAAGCAGGATGTGGAAGATGTTGTGCAGGAGATTATGCTTGCCATTGACGAAGGTATTCGGGCTGGTAAAGTATCAGGAGAAAAAATCGTCCCCTGGGCTATACGGATAACACGAAACAAAATCAATGATTATTTCCGACGAAAATTAAACAAGAATTTTGATCATTTGCAAGAAGATCCGCCGGGCAATGAAATGATTCGACCGGACAAAATTTTTGAAAAAGCCGAAAGGCTCGCAATTATCAGGAAAGCGATCAGCAAGTTAGACAGTCGGGACCAGAGAATCATTCAGGCTTTGATGAATGATAATATAAAATTCTATATTAGGGACGAGGCGAAAAAAATACCGGTTGAAACGGTGTATGTGCATATCCACCGTTGTCGGAAAAGATTTGAAAAAATTCTGCAAAAGGAAGGTATCGTTCGATGAAATGTATTGACCCGAAAATAGGGAAACTGATTTCACTTTATGATTTTGATGCTCTTTCGCCGGAAAAGAAAGCGAGATTCGAAACTCATTTGATGGAATGTGACTATTGCTTTCAGAGTCTGTACAGACTTTCATCTGTCATCGAAGAAATGCGGGAGAATCCACAGGCCTTTGCGCCAGTACTGTCTACAACGAGAAGCGAAAGGCTTGTGGATAGAGCAAAAACTTTATGGCACCAACTAATCAACGTCAAAGTCCCAGCCCCATTGATTCGGCCCCTCGCTGTAGCCGTGCCGGTCATGGTCGCACTTGTGGTGGCACTATTCATCGTATTTCATCCCACGAATGAGTACGTAGGTCTGGCCAAAATCGAACCAATCCCATACATTCCTTTAAATATGAGAAATTCGCTGCAATTAACCAAAGCCGAAAAACTTATTCGGCAAGGCATGGAATTCTACGGTTCAGGAGATTATTCGCGAGCAATTGCCGAACTTTCCCGGGCCGTTGATATGGCCCCGAAGAATGCCAATGCTCACTTTTACCTGGCGCTCAGCTATCTCCTGCTCAAAAAACCCGATCCGGCGATTGAACATTTGCAAAAAGTCCTAGAGCTAAACACTGACTTTTTGCTGGAAAAATGCTACTGGTATCTGGGGAATGCGTATCTTTTGAAGAACAAGCCGAAAAAGGCGCTGAAATTTTTTAAAAAGGTGATCAAAATGAAAGGAGTTTTTATCAGGAATTCAGAATTACTTGTGCGAGCCATAGAAGAAAGAATGGCAAAGTCAAACAGAGGGAAATTTGAACAGAATTAACACATTATGGATAATTATCTTTTTTGTTTTTGTTTACAACGATGGAATCTACAAATCTACCGATGGAGGTAGTTCCTGGCTGCTTTACGATAGTGAAGTTTGGCAAAGCAAGAACTTAAGACTTGCTCCCAACTATCCTGAAATTAATAGATTATATTTTTGGGACGATGTCGCTTTTTCACCAAACTTTTTAAAGGACAGCACCATTTATGCGGCAGATGGCAGCACTATGCATGGCAGTGCTGTGTGGATATCTACTGATGGGGGGCAAGCCTGGAAGAAACTTGGCAATCCTGAAAATGAGGTTGGTCATGACTCTAATGCAGCTTATGCCATAGCTTTATCTCCAGATTTTGAAACGGATCATACCATACTTATTGGCACTCACGACGGAGTATTTAGATCGACAACACTTCCGATAAAGTGGAAGCCCATGAACCATGGGCTGAAACTTCATTTTGGTATTAAAAACTTGACAAAATTCCCCTATCGTCTGGATACAGTTCCTTCAATCGCTTCCGATAGTGATGATAATCTGCATGTCGTCTGGTGGGGAACAGTTGCTACTGAAGACGTTAGCCATACCATATACAAAAGTTTACGGAGGACACAAAAATGAAGAAATCCTCAATCTTTTCGATTCTATCATTTGTGTTATTTATATCTTTTCAAAATATAAATGCCCAACTGATAGAAAGCCCATGGCCTATGTTTGGGCATGATAAAAGGCATACTTTTAGAAGCACATTCGCAGTTCCCGATAGCATGCAACTAAATTGGGTATTAACCTTAAATGCAAAAAGTAGCTTTCCCCCTGTCATTGGACAAGATGGAACTATATACCTCTGTGCTGAAAAACTTTATGCGATTAGACCTAATGGAACTATAAAATGGGAATCAAAAATTCCAGAAGACGGAAAATTGTACACTTCACCCGCAATCGATGCAGATGGAAATATAATAGTAGGAGGTGATTATACAAGTTGGTCTTCTGGGCCAGGAATTCATTCATTTACTAGCGATGGATATGTAAACTGGTCTCTACAAATTTCTACATCGTTTTTTGATCATGTACTTTCTCCAGTAATATCTGATGACGGAACAATTTATACGGGATCGGATAATGACACACTTTATGCAATTAATTCTAATGGGACAATTAAATGGAAATATGGTCTTACTAAGGATGTTCATTCAATCCCTACAATTGGGAATGATGGAACTATTTACTTCTTATGTGAAGATGGATATATTTATGCATTAAGATCAAACGGTACATTCAAATGGAAATATCAAGTCGCTCATTCCGAAATTAATACAGCAAGTAATCCTTCTATTTCAGTTGGAGATGATGGAACAATCTATTTTGCTTCCGCTACACAATATGGTAGTTATGACATATCGCTAGGCGCAATAAATCCAAATGGAACGACCAAGTGGTCTTATGGTCGAACAGGCGGATATGGTTCTTTAATAGCGGTAGGTTCAGATAATACAATTTATTCTTCAAACGAATGGAACATTTTTGCAGTAAGAGAAGATGGAACCAAAAAATGGGTATTTGATTTTCCTGGTATAAATAATTCAATACTTCTGGATAAAAATGAGTCAATTTATTATTTCAATGCAAATACATTGATAACAAGACTACCTGATGGATCAATAAAATGGGAAAATTCTGATTTAACAGTAAATCCTAACACTGGATTGGTTTTAGATAGACATGGTAATATCTATACTGTCCATAGTGCCCCAACAGGTCCTTATGAAACTAATTTATACTGTTTTAGTGAACCAATTGGCTTTGGCAATCCAGATCTTGTCGTTTCATCAATCAACATAAGCCCGCTAAATGGAACGAATGTTGGGGCAACTATTGAAATAGAGGTTGGCGTACAAAGCATAGCTGACAAGATACGTTCTAAATGTCTTGTTTCTATATATTTTAATAGTTTTGATAACCTTATCGATACAACTACAGTAACCATTCCCACCAATGAAACAGGATATGGAAATGTGAATTGGTATACCCAAAATTATGAACCTGGTACTTACAAAATTATCGCCGTTATAAGCAATTCAAATCCTAATGAAATAGATACAACAAATAATACAGCAGATATTTCTTATCCACTGTACCCAACTCTTCAAAGTCAAATAAATAAAGCGAGTCCCGGGCAAACAATTCTTGTTGAACCAGGAACATATTATGAAAATATAACTATGAGATCAGGCGTCAAACTCATAAGCAAGTCAGGACCTTTATTAACAATTATCGATGGCCAACAGGAAGGTACAGTTATTAATGCTGATAATTTAAATTCAACAGCTGTGATCCAAGGCTTTACTATTAGAAATGGATATGGGAATAATATTAGCATGGACCTTACCTATGCCCGAGTAATAAATAACATTATAACACATGCGAGAGGAGGTTGGGGCTTTGGCATTGAGTTGAGGGGTTTTGAAACTCCCTTAATACAGGGTAATATCATCTCTGGTAATAACTATGCAATACATGCCAATAATTCAAATGCGAGAATAATTAATAATACAATAGTTGATAATATTGAAGGCGGAGTTTGGACAATAGGTTTTTATGTTCCATCTCCTGAGATACAGAATTGTATAATTTGGGGAAATAATGGGAACGATTTAATGTATACAGCTCAAGCAAGTTATTCTTGTATTGAAAGTGTTAGTGGTGGTACTGGTAATATTTCTGCCGACCCAAAGTTTGTTGATCGTATGCGGAGAGATTATCATTTATTACCAGATTCGCCTTGTATTGATGCTGGCAATCCAGCCCCACAATATAATGATCCTGAAGATCCTGATAATCTTGGATACGCCTTATATCCAGCAATGGGTACAGTTAGAAATGATATGGGTACCTACGGAGGCCCTTATGCCGCTTCTTTTGTTACTGCTGTGGAGTCCAAACCTGAAGAACTTGCAAATTTACCCAAAAGTTTTGAACTATTCCAAAACTATCCCAATCCGTTTAATCCGACAACGACCATCAAGTATCAACTCCCCAAAAGTACTGAGGTATCACTCCAAATCTATAATCTCCTTGGGCAGTTGATAAGAACTTTAATTGATGAAAAGCAAATGGCAGGGAACTATTCTATTATATGGGATGGGAAAGATGATAGTGGGCAAATGGTTGGCAGTGGCATTTATATGTACAAGATTCGTACTCAAAATTTTGTCAAAACGAAGAAAATGGTCCTAATCAGGTAGCATGGGCGGCTAACAACTAAAGGTTTATATGGCGCGCCCTGAAGAAGGACGCAGAACTGCACAGACGCGCTGAACTCTCATCAAGCACGTAGTTGCAGTCAACGATGCGCCGCCATATAAACCAGGGTTGAAC
>Ga0114931_10009929_pt1 | contig 11361 bp, 10 predicted proteins | sample 2SBtaG_FD_89579 | JGI IMG/M metagenome (GOLD analysis project Ga0114931, IMG submission 89579) | Deep subsurface microbial communities from Kolumbo volcano to uncover new lineages of life (NeLLi) - 2SBTROV14_V59a metaG | ecosystem: Environmental > Aquatic > Marine > Volcanic | place: Kolumbo...
CGACGCGCAAGTCAAAAAGGTGGTGCGCACCACCCCGTACAGCGCGCGCACCCCGTTTTCCCGCAAGCTCTACCCGACCACGGCCCAGCTGCAAGCCGATGTGCGGCGCATCGAGAAGCTGTACCGCTCCGAGGGTTTCCCCGAGGCCCACGTCACCCTGATGGTCACGCGGGACGACAAGCTGGGCGACAGCGTAGCGGTCCTGGCAGCCGTGGTCGCATCGCAACGTCCGACCCGAGGACTGGTGGTCAAATTCGAGATCGCCGAAGGCCCGCGCCATGCCATCGGCGCCCTAAAGATCGAGTTCGTCGGCGAGCACCGGCTCAGCGAAGCCAAGCTGCGCGGCCAACTCGAGCTCCGCGCCGGCCAGCCGTTTTTGCAGCGCAAGATCGAAGCCGCCGTCGACCAGCTCAAGTCGTACTACTTCGGCCACGGCTATCCCAACGCGAAGATCGTGGCACGCATCGACAAGGGCAAGAACCCGACGCGCCCCACCGTGGTGTTGCGCGTCGACGAGACCCAGATGAAGCGCTTCGGCAAGCTGCTCATCCGCGGCAACTTCCGCACCAAGGGGTGGGTGATTCGCGACGAGCTCGACTACGCGGGGCGCCTGACCGACAAGAAGCTCGACCGCGGCCGCCAGAACCTGCTGCGCGCCAATCTGTTCAACGGCGCCACCGTCGAGCTGCACCAGCGCAAAGACTCCACCGACCAGGACGTCAACGTGCTGGTCACCGTCCAGGAGCGCAACGACCGCACGCTGGACGCGCAGCTGGGCGCGGGCTACTCGACCGACAGCAAGGAGTTCGTCGAAGCCGGACTGATCGCGCCCAACATCAAGGGCTGGGGGGTGCGCGCGGACCTCAAGGGATTCTACGGCCGCGAGTTCAAGAACAACGAGCTGAAGATCACGTTCCCGCGCTGGATCGCACGCCGCGTGGTCAAGGCCCCGGTCGAGCTGGCGGTGGCCGCGTTCGCGCGCAACGAGCTCACGCAACGCTTCGGCGACCTGGTAAGCTTCGGTAGCAGCGCCGAGTTCACCTGGACCAGCGACCGCCAGGCATTCCGCGGCTGGCGCCTGTCGTTGCGCTACGACTTTCGCCAGCGCAACCGTGAGGAGCAGCTGGTACGCGGCTCCGGTCCGCGCGACGGCATCGAGACCGACGTGGTGGCCACGCGCACCGCCGCCATCGGTCCACGCCTGGCCATCGAGCGCCGCACCGATCGCCACGGCCGCGAAAACGTGATGGACCCCGAGCAGGGATACCGGTTCGAGCTGCGCGCCCTGTACGCATCGCCGCGCATCGGCGGAGACGACGAGTTCATCAAAGTCGGTGTGAGCGGCCAGTACTTCACCGGCCTGGGCACCGAACGTTTCACGCTGATGAACGGTATCCGCTACGACCAGGGATTCCCGCTGGGCAACGCGGTGTTGCTGCCCGAAGTGGAGCGCTACTTTGCCGGCGGCGACATCACCATCCGCGGCTTCGAAGAGGACCGCCTGGCGACCGAGATCATCAAAGACAACGTACCGCCGTTCAACGACCTCACCAGCATCCGCATCCTGCCGGCGGGCGGCAACCTGCGTTTCCTCTACAACATCGACCTGCAGGTCAAGCTGTTCAAGCTCGGCCCGCTGCCCGTCGCTTCCGGTGTGTTCGTCGACACCGGCCTGGTGGCCAACTCGCTCGACGCGTTCAAGCTGAGCGACCTGCGCCACTCCATCGGCACGGCCTTGCGACTGTCGTCACCGTTCTTCCGCTTCTCGCTGGAATGGGCGGTGCCGTTGGATCCTCAGCTGGGCGATAACCCGCTGGGGCGGTTTCACATTACGATCGGCGCGCTGTTCTAAACAATGACGCGTTGAAAATGCGTCATTGTGAAAAAGCAACAATAATCAGGAACAAGCGCAGACGTCGCCAGAGGAGCCGACTTTCGTCCGCCCTCACAAGAACAAGAACCGGGCGGCGAAATTTGGCTCCCGACTGAGGCGTTTGTGTATAGCGCGCCGGGCAGTGTACTTACTTGCCTTTGGCCTTCTTGGCCTGCTCTTGTTTGCGCTTGGCGCGGTCCTTCTTTTTTCGCTGCGCTTTTTTGCGGCGCATCTTGGCGCTGCGCCGTTTGTCTCCACGTCCCATTGATGACTCCTAGGTGATACTGCCCAAAAAGAAGCCGAATCTTCGGCCCGGCGCTCGCGTTTGTCAACCGAACGGGAGCTCGACGATCCGGGCGTTTGCGCCCGCGACCGAAACGCGCTCGCCCACATCCCACACCTTGCGATGGATATACGCCAGGGCAATAGTGCCGAATTTCGGCGATACCACCGCCGAGGTGACGACGCCGGCGTTGGCCCGGTCCTGGTGATCCACGCTCGCCCCGGCCGGGGGCGGCGTGTCGGCATCGACGATCAGCCCGCGCATCATCTTATTGGCGCTGCCCTTGGAGTGAACGCGAAACACCGGTTCCTGGCCGACGTAGCAGCCCTTTTCATAGTCGATGAGGCTGCCCAGCAACGACTCGAACGGAAAGTGGTCCTCAGTCACATCGACGCCGTAGCGCGGCATCCCCGCCTCGATGCGGCGCACCTCGAGCTCGCCCGGGTCCGAGGCGCCGGGCGCGGGGGCGAACACCGGCGGTGCCGTCCACACCGCGTCGATCGAGTCCCATACCCGGTGGACCTCCGCGGCCACCTGCTCGATCTCCACATCGTCCATGATCGCGTGCTTGTCCAGGATCGCCGCGGTCTTGTCGGCCAGCTCCGCCTGGCAAATCAGCAGCAGATCGTCGCCGCGGTTGACCACGTCGACGATCGACAGCACCCGGCCCTTGACGTTGAGCACGGAGCCGCGCGCCCACTGGCCTTCGCTCAGCCCTTCGACGCCGGCGGTGCACAGGCCGTGGAGGAACCGCGCCCGATCCTCCCCCGTCAGGCGGATGTGTCCCCAATCGCTCTGGTTCAAGATCAGCGCGGTCATTGCGCTTCCCGTCCCGCGGCGCGCAGGCGTTCGGCGCGCCGCCGTTTGCCCGCATCGTGGCGGCGACGGTCGGCGTCGGTTTCCAGCACCAGCTCCTCCACCGGCCGCGGCGTGCCGTCGCCATCAATGGCGACGAACGTCAGGTACGCCTTGGTGCAATAGCGCCGGTCGCGGCTGAGCGGATCTTCGGTCTCCACCCGGCAGCCGATTTCCATCGAGGTGCGGCGCACGTAGTTGCACTGCGCCTTTAGCACGACCACGTCGCCCAGGTGAATCGGCACGAGGAAGTCGAGGCGGTCGATGGAGGCCGTCACCACGGCGCCACCCGCGTGGCGCATGGCTGCGACGCCGGCGCACACGTCGATCCACTGCATGAGCTTGCCGCCGAATAGCACGCCCGCGGCGCCATTGGTGTGGCCGGGCATGACGATCTGAGTCATCACGCACGCCGAACTGGTCGGTGTCAGTGTCACGCACGGAACGCTAGCACACTCTCTCCCGGCCACAGGCGGCGCACCACCGGTCTCATCCTCGTTTCGGTTGGGTTGGGTTGGCGGCGGCGCTCTCCGGCGGGGCGAATTCCCATCTCGGGAAGCCCGACGGCGGCGACGGCCTACAGACCGCCGCTGGCCACGGCGCCGAGCAGGCCGACGAGAAACGCGGAGACAAACGCGAACGTCACCTGCACCCTGGGAATCCGGGCAATGTCGCTCACGGTGGTGGCGCGGCGTTTGGGCTTGGCGGCCTCTGCCTGTTTTTCCAGGTTTTCGAGATGGCGCTTCTTGCGCGCCTCGGCCAAAAGCTGGGCCTTGCGCGGCCGGCCGTCGAGTCCCGGCAGGGGCGGCGCGCCCACGTTCACCGAGACTCGATCGAAGATGTCTTCGACCTGTTGCTCGTCGTTGACCTGGCCGGTTTCCAGGATGATGGGGAAGTTGCACAGCGGGCAGCGGGCCAGCTGGCCAAGTCCCACGTAGTGGCACTTGTAGCAGACGGCCTTGTAAGAGGTCTCGTCAACGATGGGTTCGACTGCTGCGGCTGCGCTGTGCATTGGTTCCTGCCTTCCCGGTCGTGGCTGTATCATTGCGAAACGGGTGCCAACCGTAAGTGCCTGTTGTGATTGGCGGGGCGTGGCGAGCAGGCACCCGCCTGGGAGCGATTCCCCCCAGATGCGGGGGATTGGGCTCCAGGGGGTGCTATGTTGCCTGCGTGCTCGGTAGGGCGCTGATACCACTGGCGTTGTTCGTCGTCGCCTGCACCACGACCGAGGACGTGGTCGATCCGTACCCAGTGCGCTACGACGGTTCCAGTGGGCCCATCATGCTGACCATCAGCAACGGCGAATCCGGAGCCCGGGTGCCGGCGGTGGTCGATGTGCTGTCCCCGATCACCATCCTGGACAGCTTCGAGGCCGGCCTGCCACTGCCGACCCAGACCCGGCGCGCCGGAGACCTGGTGATGCACGGCCTGCGCACCGACGGCTCCACCGTCGAGCGGTTCCGCTTCCCCGACACGAACATCTTCGACTTGCACCCGTGCAGCGACAAGGACGCGTTGTGTGTGGTGGGCGACGCGGGCAGCACACGCGCGATCCAGGGCGTGGTCGGCACCGATGTTCTGTCCGACCACGGCGTGCGCTTCGATTTTTCCGCGCGCGCGTTGCAGATGTTCCCGGACATCGCCGGCACCTCGGCCACCCGCGGCGAGGTCTGCGACGCCGTGTTCCCCTCCCCGTACGCCGGCGGCGGAACCCTGCTGATCGGCGGCGCCGAGGTGTCGTTCACCGGCGGACGTTTGGCCGTGGGCGTGTGCGCCGACTACAACGTGTTCATCGGCGAAGGCAGCGAGACCCCGACGTACAGCGGCACGGACCTGCTGCTTTTGTTCAGCACCGCGGTGTCGTCCACCATCATCAGCGAGTCGGCCTACATCCGCTACCAGGCCAGCACCGATCCTGCCGACATGGTTCCGGCGCTCGCCGACCTGCCCACGACCACCATCTATCTACCGTCCGGAAGCGTGACCGGCCGCGCGGCGACCTTGCCCCGGCTCGCCCTCGTCGGCGAAGCCAGCGATCTGCGCGGCCCGTGCAAGGAGCTGTTCGCCAACCACATGATGAGCGGTAACCAGTGCGCCGAGCGCGTGACGATCAGCGACGCCGTGTGTCCGTGTCACAGCGGCCGGTTCTGCCGCGCCGGCGCCGCCCTCGAGCTGAACACGCCCATCGACGTGGTCGTGATCAGCGACCTGGACGACGTGCTACAGGCGCTGCGCAACGAGCTTCGGCCCGGCCTGGCCGAAGCCGACGGCATTCTCGGTGTGGGCGCCCTGGACCCGGTCGTGCTCGATCTGGACTATCCCAACAACCGCATGCTGGCGCGCTGCGCGGACACCACGAGTTGCACCGCCCGCCCGGAAGTGCGAAACAGGGACTCGTTGCCCCCCATCGAAGCCTGTCTGGGTCCCCAATGAGAGCTCGTATCTGTTACGTGGCCGTTGCCATCGCCGTGTTCGGCTGCAAAAAGCGCCCGGAGCGTCTGGTGCCCGAGACCGAGATCCGCCACATGAAGGAGAAGGCCGACGCGTTCTTGAGCGCGCACGACACCGGCGCGTGGCTGCGCACGCCCGACCACAGCGCGTGCGACAAACCGGTGCAGAAGGCCCGGCCGCTGCCCGTCCCGGCCGCGCTCCCAACCCTGCTCGCCGGGTTGCGCGCAGTGCACAAAAAAATTCGCCGCGGCTCACTGATCGTCGCCGCGGACATGACCAACGCGTGCAAGCTGCTGACCGATGCGCTGAGCGCGCGGCTGGCCGCCCCGGAGCTGACCTCGAGCGATTTGACCCGCGCGCGCGCCGCGCTCGACGCGCTGATCAAGCAATACCCCACGGCGTCGGTCCTCGTGCGCGACGAGCTGTACATGACCCTGCTCGACCGAGTGTTGCGCGTGTTGCAGCCGCCGGGCTGGAAACCGCCCAAGGGCTGGCCCGGCCACGTGGCACCGCGGACCGGCGGCGACGAAGACGACGAGGTGCTGCACGTATTCAAGTACGAGCGCGACCTGTACGGCCTGCGTTGGCTGGCTATCCGCGCCGAGCTCGCAGCCGCCGCCCAGGTCTGTGGTCCGACTAGCTCGCTGCAGCAGTGCCGCGACGGGCTGCGCGGCATGGCCGAGGCCCACGAGGCGCACCTCGAGCAAGTCGGCAAAGAGGATCTCAGCGGCGTCATCCGCGCGAGTGGCAAAACCGAGGTGGTCCGGGCCAATGCCATCGACTCCATGCGAGAGACGGTGCGACCGGACTACGAAACCTCGCTCCGCGATCTCGCCGCCGGGTTGGCACGGCTGGTGGCGCTGCGCTCGAAAGTCGCAGCGCGGCTGGTCAAACCTGGCGAATAGACACGCCGAGGGTTTTCATCAGGCTCACGAAGCTGGGGAACGACGTGGCGACGTTGTCGGTGTCGTCGATGCCCACGGGGCCGTCGGCGGCGAGCGCGGCCACGGCGGCGCTCATGGCGATGCGGTGATCGCCGGCGGCGTCGATTCTCGCGGCGCGCAACGGCGCGTCGGTTCCCTCCACCGAAAACCCATCCGGCCGTTCCTCCACGTTCACGCCAAACGCGCGCAACATGGCGACCGTGGTAGCGATGCGGTCCGATTCTTTGACCCGCAGCTCGGCCGCGTCGCGAAACTCGGTAACCCCGGTCGACCGGGCCGCGACCACCGCCAGGATGGGAATCTCATCGATGGCGCGCACCGTGTCTTCGCCCGATACGACCGCGCCGCTCAGCGCGGCTGCCGCGCCGCGGACGGACAGATCCGCGGTGGGCTCGGCGCCGCCGTCGTGCTCGTCGCGGTGAACTGCGGCGCCCATGCGCGCCAGCACATCCAGAAAGCCGCTGCGCGTCGGGTTGGTGCACACGCCGCGAATGGTCACCGGGTCGCCGCCCGCAACGACCGCAGCGGCGACGATGAACGCGGCGCTCGACGGATCGCCGGGCACGTCCACGTCCGCCGGCGCGAGCACTCGGTCCCAACCAGCCGGCTCGATGCGCACTACCCCGCCCGGCTCGACCCGGATCGGCGCGCCCATGTGCGCCAGCATGCGCTCGGTGTGATCGCGACTGGGGCCCGGCTCGACCAACCGCGTGGCTTCATCCGCGTACAAAGACGCCAGGATCAGCGCACTTTTGACCTGGGCCGAGGCGATGGGCAGCGCAAAGTCGATGCCGCGCAGTGGTGCGGCCCGGCGACCGTGCACGACCAGCGGCGGATACAGCTGGCCGGCGACCGCCCCGGCCTGGCCGTCGATCACCGCGCCCATGATGCCGAGCGGATCGATCACCCGGCGCATCGGCCGCTTGACCAGCGACTCGTCGCCGGTCAGCGTGGTCGAAAACGGCTGGCCGCTGAGCAGCCCGCACAACAGCCGGATCGACGTCCCGGAGTTGCCGCAATCGATGACCGCGCTCGGCTCGCGCAAGCCGTCGACGCCCACGCCGGAAATGACCAGACCGCCGTCGCTGTCGCGAATGGTCACGCCCAGCGCCGCCATGGCCGCGCGTGTGCGCGCGTTGTCTGCGCCGCTTCCCAGACCGCGCACGCGGCTCTCGCCAGACGCCAGCGCACCGAACATGAGGGCGCGATGACTGATCGACTTGTCCCCGGGCACGCTCACGTCGCCGCGCAGGGGGCCGGCCATGGGATCGACTTCGAACGCCGTCATTTGAGCTCCTGTGTGTAGAAGTTGCTGAGCGCCTGAAGCCGCTTGGGGGCGATGACCAGCACCACCCGCGCCACCGCACCGAGCACGCTCACGTCGATACTCGACACGATCCGGCTCAAAAGCAGCTCGCGTACCGCCGGATTGCGCGCGAACCGGGCCCGCCACTGGGTGGCGGCGCGCGCCAGTACCGCGGCGTCGGCTTTGTTGGTACCGCCGAGCACGGCGACCACCGCAAGATCGTCGATCACGTCGCCCCACACCGAGAACACCGCCGGCACGTTATCGAGGTCGAACATCCGCGCCATCCCCACTCGCGCATCGAAGTCGAGCTCACCGGACAGCCGCACCGCGCCCGTGGTGGCCTTGGCCGGCATGGCCAGGGCCCGCGCGCGCAACAGCCGCCGGTCGTGCATGACCGACTTGCCCTTGCCTTTGCGCGCTGCCAGCGCGTGCACGCGATCGAGCAGCGCCGTCGGGCCCAGCGCGATGGTGGTCGCGTCCACCGCCACGGCGTGGGGAACCGCTGCCAGGTGCAAGCGCTCGCCGCGGGCCAGCGTCAGCGTCGCCGCCCTGGCGGTGCCGACAGCGTAGGCCGCGATGACCACCAGATCCGTTTTCGTCAGCAACTCTGCCCCGCCGGGCAACGCACCCAGTTTCGGTGCGCCGCCCTGGGCCGGCATCGACGCCAGCCAGCGCGTGAGCAACGGCCCAACCACCGGGTTCTCGCGCAGCCGGCGAATATCCAGCTCGAACAGGACCTCGGCCCCGGCTGGCACGTAGCGCAGCAGCCGATCGCCGGAGGTGACCGACCGCGCCGGGATCAACACCTTGTGGTGCACGGCCACATGGCGCGCGCCTCCGCCGCACGCGGTCAGCGCCACGGCGCACACTGCGACGGCCGCCGCGCGCATGTCAGCCGAGCACACGCTCGAGCGCCGTGCAGGCGCGCTCGGTCTGCTGGGCGGTGCCGACGGAGATGCGCAGGTGGTGCGGCAGCCCCCAGGTACCCATCGGCCGCACGATGACGCCCTCGCGCAGCAGCGCGTTGTACACACCGGCAGCCTCGCGGCCGACATCCACGAGCACGAAGTTGGCCAAAGACGGATACGGCCGCACCCCGACCTTGTCCAGCGCTTCGCTCAGGGCGGCGATGCCGTCGTTGGCCGCTGCCGCCGACCGGGCCACGTGATCGGTGTCGGCCAACGCCGCCCGCGCCGCCTCCTGGGCAAGCGCGTTGACGTTGAACGGCCGGCGCACCCGGTTGAGCAGATCGACGATACGCGGATCGCCGATGCCGTAGCCCACGCGCATTCCGGACAGGCCGTAGATCTTGGAGAACGTACGCAGCGTCAGCAACTGGGGCCGCTCGTCCGAGTGGTAGGTCTGTGAGCGCGGATAGTCGGCGCCGCGCGTCACCGCGTACTCGTGGTAGGCCTCGTCGACCACGCAGATGACGTGATCGGGCAAGCCCGAGAGCAAGCGCTCGAACGCGGCGGGTCCCACGTGGGCTCCGGTCGGGTTGTTCGGATTGGCGAGGAACAGCAGCCGGGTGTTGTCGGTCACCGCCGCCAACAACGCGTCGACGTCGCAGCCCAGATCGTCGGTCACATCGGCCGCGACGAAGTCCACGTTGTGACTCATGGCGGCCAACCGGTAACTGATGAACGCGTACTTGTGGGTCAGCACCTGATCGATGCCGGGGCGGCAGAACGTCTGCACCATCAGGTAGATCAGCTCGTTGGACCCGGCGCCAAACACCAGCCGCTCGGGCGCCACACCTTCCATCTGGGCCACCGCCTGGCGAAGCTTGAAGCACGAGCCGTCCGGGTACAGGTGTTGATGGGGCAACGCCTGGGTCGCCGCCCGCATCGCCCGGGGCGACGGCCCCATGGGGTTTTCGTTGGACGCGAGCTTGATCACGCCGGTGATGCCCAGCTCGCGCTCCAACTCTTCGATGGGCTTGCCGGGCTGGTACGGCTTGAGCCCCAACACGTGGGGCGCGGCGAGTCTCTGGATGAAGTCGGTCATATGGAATCTGCCTTGCGATACGACCCGAGCACTTTGAACAGGTCACAGGCTTTGCTGATCTGCTCGATCACCGGCGCGACGCCTTCGTCCATGCAGTGGCCATCGAGGTCGAGAAAGAACACGTAGTCCCACAACTGCCGGCCGGACGGGCGGCTCTCGATTTTGGTCATGTTGATGCCCGCGTCCGACAGGGGCTTGAGGATCTGGTACAGGAAGCCGGCCTCGTCGGGCGCCGACAAAAGCAGCGTGGTCTTGTGCTCGGCGCCTGCGGTCGGCGGATCTTGCTCACCGGCCTTGATCACCAAAAACCGGGTGACGTTGTGCTGGGCATCTTGCAGGCTGCGCCGCAGCACGTCCACGCGGTAGAAGCGCGCCGCGAGCTCGGCCGCGATGGCGGCGCCGTGCTCGTCTTCGGCGGCACGCCGGGCGGCGTCGGTGGTAGACGGCGTCTCCACCTGGGTGGCGTGCGGCGCGTTGGTCGCCAACCAGCCGCGACACTGGGCGAGCGCCTGCGGGTGCGAGTAGATCCGTTGGATCTGCGACAGGGCCAGGCCCGGTTGCGCCAGCAAGCAGTGGTCCACGTCGACCACGAGCTCGGCACAGATCTTCAGATCGCTGTCGATGAACGAATCGAGGGTGTGGTTGACGACACCCTCGGACGAGTTTTCCACCGGCACGACGCCGTACTCGGCCTGGCCGCGCTCCACCTCGTCGAACACCGCCGTGATCGAACCGCACTGCAGCGTGCGCGCCGACGTGCCGAAGTGGCGCTTGACCGCCTGATGGGTGAACGTCGCCTCCGGGCCCAGGTAGGCCACGCGCATGCCTCGTTCGAGGCTCAGACACGCGGAGATCACTTCTTGGAATACCGGCCGAATAGCCGAATTGGGAAACGGGCCCGGATTGTGCTCGCGCAACCGCTCGATGATCTCGCGCTCGCGCTGCGGCACGTAGAACGAGCCGCCGCTGGCCTGCTTGGCCTCGGCGACCTGCTCGACCAAACGCGCGCGGCGGTTGAGCACCTCGAGCAGCTGATCGTCGCAGTCGTTGATCGACGTGCGGAGATCGGCCAATGTTTCGTCGCCTGCCATGCAGCGCGGACGTTACTATAATCCGTCAGTTCCTTCAGCACTTTCGAGACGTTGAAGCCGGTTTGCTAGTAAGCTCGCCGCTATGTCCACGGACGGCAACGACGAAGGGAACGCCATTGCGGAATCGTGGGAGTTCGCGGGCTGGGGCAGCGCCACCAAGCTCGCGGACTTGAAGACCCGCGACGTCGAGGTCAATTACCTCGACCAACCGCACAAGCACAAGCTGGGCCAATGGGCCTCCACCGCCATCTGCGGCAACGACATCACGTCGAGTTGCCTTTACGTGTCGGCCCTAGTCGCCGTTCACGCCGGGGCCTACGCGCCCATCGTGCTGGCGCTGGTCGCCGCGGTGCTGTACCTGTTCCGCAAGATTTACGCGGAGGTGCTCAGCGCCCTGCCGCTGAACGGCGGTACCTACACGGTGCTGCTCAACACCACCAACAAGCGCCTGGCCGCCGGTGCCGCGGTGCTCACCTTGCTGTCGTATGTGGCCACGGCCGTGATCAGCGCCGGCGAGGCGATGCACTACGCCCACAACTTGTGGGGAG
>Ga0114931_10009930_pt1 | contig 11361 bp, 9 predicted proteins | sample 2SBtaG_FD_89579 | JGI IMG/M metagenome (GOLD analysis project Ga0114931, IMG submission 89579) | Deep subsurface microbial communities from Kolumbo volcano to uncover new lineages of life (NeLLi) - 2SBTROV14_V59a metaG | ecosystem: Environmental > Aquatic > Marine > Volcanic | place: Kolumbo...
ACAATGAATCTATGTGGTGGTTAGTTTCACCTATAATTTATCCTAAATATAACGAAGCAGCTTTATTTGTTGATAAAATAGAAAATCTAATTTCTAAATACAAACCTGAAAAAATTATTCTTAGAGGTTTTTCAGATAAAAAAGATATCTTTGAACAAATTTGTAAGAAAAATCACATTTCAATTAAAATCGAAACAAAAATAAATTCTGTGATATATGATTTTGTTAAAAATAAAAGTAGAAAATCACGATTCAAAAAACTAAATGATTCAAAAATTAAAAACAGACTTTCATGTTTTAAAGGAAATTTTTCTTTACCTGATAAAAAATATATTTTAATAAATGCGCATCAATCTTATCGTAGAACTATTACAAACAAAGATAATATTTCAACTCGTTCAGAATTTTTAATTCAACCGATTTTAGATTATTATGATAATAATTCAATTTTTTGTTTTGATTTAGATTATACTCTTAAGGGAACTACAGGTGTTCTTAAGGAGAGATTGGAAACTGAATTTCCATGGACTCCAATTGAAATATTATTACAAAAACCTTGTTCTGAGAAAGTCAAATCACAATTAATTTTTCTCAAAAAAAATATTTTGAATATGACTAAATCTATTAAAAAAGAGCCATTTGTCTATCGGAGTATTTCTCTCTGGTCTTTCATTAAATCCCTTTTTGAAGAAATTTTTTATGATCCATATCTTCCTACCTTTTTACATTTAATGGATAAAATTGAAGAATTTTTAACATCAAACCCCCCAAAATTAATTGTTCAGGTTTATGAAACTGGTCCTTATGCAAAATGTTTTGAATTTGTAGCTAAAAGAAAGAGAATCAAAACTGTAGGAATCATGCATGGGATTATTTACAATGGACATCCAGATTATATGCATAGGGAAATTTTACAAAATAATTATTCCTTGGGAAATCCAATCCCTGATAAAATGTTAGTTTATGGTGAATATTTTAAAAAAATTCTTACAAAAAAAGGAAATTATCCCTCTGAAAATATTTCAATCATCTCAAATCCTACATTTTCAAATATAACTGAATTTTTAAACTCAAACAATCGTAAAGATCTTCTTCAAAAGTTTCAATTACCAGATGTAAAAATAATTCTTTTTCCATTAACCTTTAGACTTGATTTATCAATTGAAAATTCTGAAAAATTTTTACTTGATATGATTTTTCAAAAATTAAATAACAAAAAAGATCTTTTAGTCCTTATCCGACTTAGACCCGGTGATACTACAAATGAATTAGATTTTTCTAAACATTTTCCTAGTGATAATTTCAAATTAAGTAAAGGAAGTTTACCAGAAGATATTCTAGTTAGTGACATAGTTGTTACAACTTATTCCACTGTAGGATTTGAAACTGCATTTTTTGAAAAACCAATTATTTTTATTAATATTTCACAAACAAATCCCTTATCTGAACTTCAAAAATTTATGGCAGATCATGAAATGGCATTTTTATGTAAACCTGAATATTTAATCGACAAAATTTATTCAATTCCTAAGGGCATGCCAATTAAAATTAATAATTCTGATAAAAGAAAAGAATTCATGGATGTAATGTTTAATTTTAAAAATAATGTCTCATTAATTGATAAAATTAAAGAATACGATAATTTCATGAATTAATTAACGTAAAACTAAATTTCTATGAAAATTGTTATTATACTCATTATATTTTTAATTTTTATTGAAATTAAAAATTGCATTTGTATCTAGTTTATCTTTACTCTCATCTTTTTTTCTTCTGATATTTGTTCAATTACCTATCTATGAAACAAAAATAATGGAGAACGAAAATTCTGTATATGAAAAACTAATTACTGATAATCAACAATCTTCAAAGTCTATTCTATTATTAGGTTCTAGCCATGTTCTTACTCTAAATGATACTCATATTCAGAAATTAATCCAAAAATATGATAATTTTCATTTTGTAAATCTAGGTAAAAATGGAGATAGACCCATTAAAAGAATTAATGATGTTGATATGATTTTAAAAGAAAAACCTGCTTTTGTATTGTATGGTTTAGGTTTTAGAGATTTTTCATTATTAAGACCTGCAACGGAATCAATTTTTAAACAACCTGAATCTCTTTTACCCGATCCTAAGACTTTTTTCAGAAATAATTTATTTTCATTATATGTAAATTTAGGAAATAATTATGGTTTTTTAGAATCTCCTAAAATTATAACATTACAATCAATTCGAAATGAATTACAATTCCTATAATCGAAGAAAACAAAAATCTTCGTCAATCTAACTTAATCAAATCAGATGATGAATTAAAAAATTTAATTCAAATTGATCCCCCTATTCATGAAATTCCAAATTTTTCTATAAACAAGGATTTCTATGCAATAAATAATTTAATTTCAAAATTAAAACAAAATAATATTGATGTAATAATTTTTACTACACCTCATTCAAAATTCTATCATAATCCATTACCTGAAAAATCATTTAATTTTTTTAGAGAAATAATAGATAAATTAAAAAAATTACTTCAATTGGAAGTATATTACTTTGATGATAAGTATGTCGATTTAGATATTTGGTGTGACAATGAACATGTTGCAAAAAATGAAAAAGCAATTATCTTCAGTGATGATGTATTAAAAATTTTGGAGAAAAAAATAGATCAATAATGTTATTCAATTCTATAGATTTTATTAATTCACATAAATTTCCATTTTTTATAATATGTCTGTTCATTTTATTTTTTATTGTAACTGCAAGAAAAGACAATCTCGTATCTAAAGTTTCAGAATTACCTCTTCCTCTTTGGGGATTATTCTTATTTTCAATTTCATCTTTAATACTATTTTTTTATAATGGAAATAATGAAAATTTTATTTATTTCCAATTTTAACACTAACAATTATTTTCATATATTTTTTCTAATTGTTTATTTTTAGATAATATCATCTAATTTTGAATAGATTTTAATTATATCTTGGATTTCTATTGGTCTTTTTTTAATAAGAGAAACAATCTTTTTCACTTTTTCATAGTCTGTTTTTGTATCTACTGTCCACTTCAATTCCGATAAATCTGTGTTGTTTTCAACATTATGAATTTTAAAAATTTTTGGATTTTTGTAAATATATGGTGTTACATGTTCCCTATCATACTTATTTTTACTTTCTTTCCAAGCTTTCTCTAATGCTTCAAAAGTGAAAATTTCAACTTCTGTTCCATATGGATATGTTCGATGAATTACATTACTAACATAGTCTACAGAATTCATCATAAATTTTGAAATTATTTCATTGATTATGTTTGGGTCTATCAATGGATTATCTGAAGTAATTCTAACAATAATTGGAAGTTTAAATTTTTTTGCACAATTATAATATCTATCTAAAACATCATCAGATTTCCCTCTATACACTTCTAAACCTAATTTTCTTGAATGATCATAAATCACATCATCTTCTGATTTTGTAGTTGTTGCAATAATTATTTTATCAATTTTTTTACAATTATTTAATTGACTAATTTGAAATCGCAATAATGTATTATCATCATCTATTTTTTTCATTACTTTACCTGGTAATCTTGTTGAACCCATTCGTGCTTGAATTATACATCCAATATCTACCATCTTACAACCTCAGATTATAATTTAATATAAAAACTAGAAGATTGTTGCTTTGTTATTTTTTTCGTATTTCATTATAAATAGAAACAAAAAGATCTTTTGTTTTTCTATCTATAAAATATGTTACAGACAAATACAACACTGATGCAAAAATAAGATATACTATTAGATTTGGCAGAAAATCAAAAATTGAATTTTCATATACTAAAAATTTATCCATTAATAAATACACTAAACTAAAAACAAATACGCTGGAAACAAAATATTTGATAATGCTTGTATTCATTAATGTTAAAGAAAATTTCTTTTTAGACATTACATAAAAAATCACGGTTAGTGGTATATGACAAACTAAGCCTACAATTGTCCAATAAAGCACTAATTCGATTTCAGATGATTCATTAAATTTAGCAATAATAATTATTATTGTCATAATGAGAATATAGATAATATTATGAATCATTCTATAAGTGGGCAAAAGGAATAAACTACTTTTCAAATAATCTCTAAATGTAGATTTTTCTCTAGCATCAACCTTATCTATTCCTTGAAGAGGAGCTGCAACTACAGCCGTGAACATCATCAAAAATACCTTTAATGCCATAAATGGAACAATAATTGCAGCCACATCATAAATTGGATTTAGTGTAAATAATGCAGGTTTTGTAAAAACTATTGTTATTGATGTAAGAGGAATTGAAAAATAAAGAAATCTTATCAAATTTTCTTGGACGTATTCATATTTACCACCACTTAATAATTTTGGGTACACTGCTTTTGAGATTAAATATGAATGAGATATCAACCCTGTGACTGTAGAAGATGCAGCAAATAATGCAATTCCCATTACTGAATTAGTCAGTATAGAAAATATTGCTACATCTAAATTCATAATAATTGATGAAATTCCTGGAAATAGAGGAACCCAAAAAAGTTTTAACCATTTTTTGGGGAGTTTTCTTTGGAATTTTCCTTTGATGTAATCTTTAGCATAATAGAACAAAATCATATTACTTGCAATATATGCGCCTAGACTTGATAGAATTGCCCCTTGTATTCCCATCTGCAAAAAGTATACCAAAGTCAAACCTATTGGAATTTTGACCAATTCAAAAGATAATAACCCATAACTTGTTGCATGAGGTTTTGTTGCATTATTTATTGCGTTTAGAGTTTTATTTAGAAACATTACAGGGATCAGAATAGATGCAAAAAGTAAAATTTCATAATTTGCATCTGTTTGATTCCCAATAATAAATGAAATTACTAAGTAAACTAGAATTGCACCACCTGAAAAAATACCACTAGATAAAATCGAAGTCTTACCAGATGATTCTCCTCTAGCAATTTCTCTAGTTGTCCAATACGATATCACTGGTTCAACAAATATTACATAAGAAATTAGTGATCCAATTAATCCCCATGTCCCAAATTCAGTTTGTGTTAATTGTCTAGTGACAATTAATGTAAAAATTAATCCTGTAACAACACTTGTTATGCCTACTACAAATGAAATTAAACCTGAAAATGTAACCCGAATATTTGACAAATTTATCTACTTTTTATTTTACTCATTAATTAATAAATTAACTAACAATTATCCTAAAAAGAATTTAATTTCATTATGGGCTATCAATTAATTGTTTCAAACTAGTCCTGTATCTTTAATAATTTTTTTAAGTTCAGCTTTTGTTAATAAGGGTACTAACTCTGATGAATATCTTTCTTTTAAGGCAGTAGGTTTGTAACCGGGAAATTTTGTTGGAAGTTTAGAAACTTTAGGATGTGGTATAACTATCATGAAATCATCTTTACTTTCCATAGTATGTCTAAGTTCATCTTCATTAATTAGAACCTCGTGAAATTTTTCTCCAAGTCTTACAGGAATTTGTTTTATTTTTCCCTCCCCAACTAAATCAAAAAGAACTTCGGTTAACATGTCAAGTCTAAACGATTTTAATTTTGGCACAAAAACTTCTCCCCCTTTACCTTTTTTTAATGAATTAATAATAAACTCAAAAGTATCCCCCATAGTAATACTGAATCTAGTCATAGATGGATCAGTCATTGTAATGATTTTATTTCTTTTAATTTGATCAATGAATTTTGGAATTACTGAACCACTACTCCCAACTACATTACCATATCTCAAAGTGAAAAATTTTGTTCTATAGTGTGCTGGATTTACATAGTGATTTGCAGAAACAAAAAACTTTTCCATTAGTAATTTTGTTGCACCATATGTGTTAAGTGGAGATACAGCCTTATCTGTTCCAATTCCCACAACTGTTTCTACATTTTGATCTATAGCAACATCTATTACATTTTGTGAACCTATTACATTTGTTTTTAATGCTTCAAATGAATTATATTCAATTACATCAACATGTTTCAAAGCTGCTGCATGAAAAATAATGTCTATGTCTTCAAAAGCTTTCTGTAATCGTTCTTTATCTCTAATATCTCCAATCAAAAAACGTAATCTATTATCATCATATTTAGATTCCATCTCAACTTGTTTACTTTCATTGCGACTAAGAATTCTAATTGTATCTACATTTTCTTTTAACAATCTCTCAGTAAGTGCTTGTCCTAGTGAGCCTGTACCGCCAGTAATGAGAATTTTTTTCCCTTTTAACATTATTTGATATTTTAAGAAATTTCAATACTATAAATCTAATTATTATATATTTGCAATTTTTTTCTATTTTAAACTAAATTCGATCTTAATGACTATAATTTTTCAAAAAAACATTTTGAAATATATCTTACCCCTGTTTTACAAAATTATGAGTTTTAAAGAAAATATACATCTGAAAAAAGTTGATAGTTCTGATCATGAATTTCTTTTTCAATTACTAAAAAATCGTGATCCTAATTCAAACATATCTCATAAAATGATGCCTTCCTTTAATGAACATGTAAAATTTGTGACTTCTGAACCCTATTCTATTTGGTATGTTATAATATACAATGAAAAAAAATCAGGATCAATTTATCTTTCAAAACAAAATGAAATTGGAATTTTTCTTATAAATGACATGAAAGGAAAAAGTATTGGGAAAATTGCTTTGGAATTATTAATGAAAAAACATCCTAGAGATAGATATCTTGCAAACATAAATCCAAATAATAAACAATCCTTAAAATTTTTTGAGAAAAATAATTTTAAACTTATTCAATACACTTATGAGATTATTAAGAAAAATCAAAATGAATGACAAAATGAAAAATATTAAACTATTTGATCCTTTTATTGGAAAAGAAGAAGAATTAGCAATTAAAAAAACACTACGAAGTAAATTTTGGGCATCCGGATCTGGCGTTGGACATGTGGCAAAATTTGAAAAAGAATTTAAGAAATATACTGGTTCTAAACAATGTATAGCGGTAAATAATGGAACATCTGCTCTTCATCTAGCTTTATCTTTACTTGATATCAAAAATAAAGAAGTAATTGTTCCTTCTTTATCATTTGTATCTTCTGCACATGCAATTATCTATAATGGGGGTAAACCCATATTTGCTGATGTAGACCCTCAAACATTATGTATTAATCCGTCACATGTTGAACAATTAATCACAAAAAAAACTGCTGCTATTATTCCTGTTCATTTTGGCGGAATGTCTTGTAATATGAAAATGTTGGGCAAAATTTTAAAAAATCATAATATTCCTATGATAGAAGATGCAGCACACGCAGCAGGTACAAAATTTCAAGGGAAAATGATTGGTAGTCATAGTTTTGCATGCTGTTTTAGTTTCCATCCTGTTAAAAATCTGGCAATGCCAACTGGAGGTGCAATTACATTAAATTCTACAAACTCAAATCATAAAAAAAATTTATTAAATTCTAGAAGATGGTGTGGTATCAGCAATAGAAGGGGTGCAATTTATGATGTTGATGATCTTGGATGGAATTTTTACATGAATGAATTTTCAGCTGCAATAGGATTAGTACAACTCAAAAAACTAAACAGTGCAAATACTATACGTAAAAAAATTGCTAAACAATATTCCAAAGAACTAAAAATTGAAAGCAAAATGCAATTTGATAATGATTGTTCATATCATTTGTATTGGATTCATGTTAAAAATAGAAAAAAATTTATGAAATTAATGCTTGAGAAAGGTATTCAAACAGGAATTCATTATTTACCTATACATAAAATGAACTTTTATTCATCAAAATTAAGATTACCTATCACTGAAAATTCTGGAAAACATATTGTCTCCATACCAATTCATCCAAATCTCTTAGAATATGATATTGAAAAAATTATCAAATTTACAAACAAATTTGCAAACTAACTATTCATAACTTGTAATTCCATCGCCTGCAAGTATGTCTGCTGATGATTTTTTCCCTTCAATTTTATCTAAAAATCTAGGTTCAAGCCCCCTAGTTTTATTTCCTGGTCTGAGAACCTCAAAATTTTTCCCTTCCACTAAAATATCTCCTTTTTTGATATCTATGATTGCTTGAATAGAGCGTTTTGCAAATCTGTGTAAATCTTCTTCAACTGGAAACACAATTTTTTTATCACTGCCTATTGCTTTTTCTGTATTTCTAATTGCCTTTACCATAGATTTTAGTTCACTTGGTTCTAAAGCAAAAGGATGATCTGGTCCTGGAAGAGTTCTCTTTAGTGTAAAATGCTTCTCAATAATTTTTGCTCCTAAAGAAACTGCTACAACAGGACCAATTATTGGATCTACACTATGATCTGACAATCCAGATATGACGTTATATTTTTTAGATAGTTTAGGAATTATTCCTAAATTTAGTTCACTGATATCACATGGATACTTTGATGTACATTGTAGTAAGGAAAATTCTGCATTATTTTTTTTTGCCATATTTACTACAAAATCAATTTCTTCATATGTGCTTGCACCAGTTGATATGATCACTGGTTTTCTTTTTCTAAAAATCTGCTCTAGTAAACGTACATGATTTATTTCAAATGATGCTACCTTATGAATTTCTACAAATGGATCAACAGCATCTACATCTTGTACAGAAAACGGTGTTGACATAAACATTATGTTTTTCTCTTTACAGTATTCTGATAATTTTGGAATCAATTCGTATGGCATGGATAAATGCTCAAAAATATCATTAATTTTATCTTCAATCCCATATTTTGATAAATAATCACTATTTCCAGCATCTTTAACATAAACTGTTTCAGGCTTGTATGTCTGAAATTTTACTACGTCTGCCCCTGATTCCTTTGCAACATCTATGAGTTTCTTAGATTGTTTAAAATCCTCTTCAATTGTACCACATTTCCAGTTAGAACCAGCTTCCGCAATAATTAGTACTTTATCTAAATTCAATACTTTTACAAAATTTTCAAGTTATAAAATATTAGCTACACTAATAATATTGAAAATGTTCATACAAAAAGTTTGGCAACTTCTAATGTATTAATATATTTGAATCAATCATTTCTGCATTTTGGAATTACCAAAGAACTGCAAAAAAAATTCCCTGCTAATTATTTTGGAATTTGTGCAACCACTGAAAATGCATTTGATTATCTAAAAAAACAAGATTTGGTAAAGTTTAACGAACTTATTCATTTTCCTGATTATCTTAAAAATACAAACCAGAAGCCTGACTATGAGTTTTTAGAAAAATTTGAAAAAAAGTATGAAATTGGTGTTTGGAAATTAATTAATACTGAAAGAGCATTTCATAGAAAGTTTAATGAATATTATGATTTTAAAACTAAAGAAAAACTACTATTTTTAGAACAATCTATAAAATTTTATGAAGAATTGCTTGATAGAGTAAATCCTAATTTTTTACTAACACAAACAACCATAGGGCTTTTTGATCATTTATTGTATTTACTGTGTCGCCAACGAGGTGTAAAAATTTTGATGCTAAGACCTACTCGTATAGGATACCATTTGATAATCTCTGAAGATTTTAACTTCATGGATTCTTTTAAAAAAAATTCATCGGAACCTAATCCAAATTTTAAAAATTTCAGTGATTTACAAAATTATATTAATAATTTTAGTTTATACAAACAAGTAAAAAATCTTGAAACAACTTTTTCAATAAGTAAACAAAAAAAATTCAAATCTTTTTTGAATTTTCTTTTTTCAAATAATGATTACAAAAAACATTTTAATAATTATGGAAAATCTAAATTAAATTTACTTTCAAAAGGAACTGCTCTTGGCAAAAAAATCAAAATGAGAAAAATTGAATTATTTATTAATAAACATACATTAAAAGAAATTCCACAAAATTTCCCATTTGCATATTTTCCTTTACATTTTGAACCTGAAAAGATTTTGTTAGTGGATTTTCCATATTTTGACAATCAAATTGAAATAATTAAAAAAATATCATTATCTCTTCCTATTAAATTTCAATTATATGTAAAAGATCATCCTACAATGGCAAAACAATTATGGAGGGAATCTTCATTTTATAGAGAAATTTTATCATTACCTAATGTAAAATTATTACATTATTCTATTACACCTAGAGAAATTCTTTCTAAAACTTCATTGGTTTTTGCAATTGCTGGAAGCACAGGTCTAGAAGCCGCAATTTATAACAAACCGTCTATTGTTTTTTCAGATATGGAGTGGACTTATCTCCCGTCAGTTACTTATGTGAAATCCTTAACTGATTTATCAGATGTGATTCAAGAATCATTGGCTTCTAAAGTTGATTTTGATATCACTTCAAACTATCTTAATGAACTTGACAAAAATTCTTTTGAATTTGATTATTTTACCATAAACAAAAATTTTAATCAAAATTTTAGATATCATGGTTATTTTCAAGATATTGAATATCCTACAGAAAAAATGACATCTTTTTTTAATGAACATGAATCTGATTTTGAATTATTAGCTAATGAACATTTAAAAAAAATTCAATTTCATCTGAATAATGATTCTAAATCAATATAACGAATATTTATTATAAACTAACAAGAAATTTGATTAGTAATAAATTTGAATGAAATTACAAAATGGAAAATTCCATTATACAAAATATACACTGATGATGAAGATGTTGATCTTATTACAAAAATTGTTAAGCGAGGAAGCGGATGGGCACTTGGTCCTGAAATTGAAGAATTTGAAAATACCTTAAAAAATTTTGTTGGACAAAAATACTGTGTAACATTTAACTCTGGAACCTCAGCTTTACATGCTTCATTAATTGCATCTCAAATTAATTGTAACCATGAAGTAATTGTTCCTTCTTTTTCTTTCATATCTACGGCAAATTCTGTATTATTTGTAGGTGCAAAACCCAAATTTGTAGATATAGAAGAACAAACATTTGGATTAGATCCTAAATTAATAGAAAAAGCAATTTCCTCTAATACTAGAGCAATAATTCCAATAGACTATGGAGGTCAATCTTGTCAAATATCTGAGATAAAGAAAATTTCTGATGAAAATGATTTGATTTTGATTGAAGATGCTGCTGAATCCCTTGGTTCTAGTGTTAATTCAAAAAAAGTAGGCTCTATTTCAGAATTAGCAATTTTTAGTTTTTGTGGAAATAAAGTGTTAACCACAGGTGAAGGTGGAGCAGCTATCACATCATCTCCTGAAATTTATGAAAAATTGAAGTTAATTAGATCTCATGGAAGAATAGATAACTCAAATTATTTTTTTAATACAAAAAATTCAGATTATGTTCAATTAGGATATAATTGGAGAATGTCCTCTATTACTGCTGC
>Ga0114931_10009931_pt1 | contig 11361 bp, 27 predicted proteins | sample 2SBtaG_FD_89579 | JGI IMG/M metagenome (GOLD analysis project Ga0114931, IMG submission 89579) | Deep subsurface microbial communities from Kolumbo volcano to uncover new lineages of life (NeLLi) - 2SBTROV14_V59a metaG | ecosystem: Environmental > Aquatic > Marine > Volcanic | place: Kolumbo...
CGTGATCCATCGATCTTCAGTTCAATCAAATCGGTTGTAACATTTGGCGCTTCTTCAATAGAAATCTCATTCATTCCAGGCATTGTTTTCTCTCCGTTAGTTAATATGTATATTATATCAAATAGGGTGATAAATGTCAACTACGATTTTCAACACCAATGAAATCACAACCTAGAGCCATAAACATATCTTCCTCAGTTTTGCTAGCAAGGCACTTTTTCCCTTTGAACACTCCTTTTTGATTTAACAACAATCCATGTGCCTTCGCGTGTGCTCTTTGAGCGATATTAAAAGCTTTTGGACCTGTAAAGTACAAATACATAGCACCACGAGCTTCTGCAGATGTGAAATTCAAATCCAATGTAAATGCCCTTCCTTGACTTTTGATTGGAACACTAATGCCAACCTTTTCTTTTCCATTGCGAACGTCTGCTGAAAGGCCTGCCTGCTTTATGGTTCGTTCAACAAGCGCGCGATCTTTTTTTTCATTTTTAATACACACAATAACATCTACATCTTTACAAGTGGAACTTCCTCGACGAACACTTCCAGCATATCCCCAATCAACATTTGCTTCTGTTAGAGGTTTAAGCAATTGGTTAACCTTTCGTTTACAAACTTTTGAATCAAATCTTTCAAAAACTTCATTGGGAAGCTGTTTTTTTAATTTCTCGAGTTTTTTGCTTGTTCCTGTTGCAACGTACTCCTCAATAACATCTTTGATTGCCTTCCCAACACCAGGAATTTTATCACACAAAGCACCATTTTTGAAAGTAAGTGGTTGCCGATATATTTCAAGTTCACCAGCAACTTTGCTAAACGCACGACTACGCCATTGATCTTTTGCCTTCAAAAACATATGTGAAATTAATTTGAGATGATCAATAATGTTTTGCATTTGATTCATGACAATATTCTCTTAGTAATGAGTTATTATTGTCTCTAATGAGACCCTAATTATCAACAACGAGATTGATTTTTCAATTGAACCAACAACTTTTGTATACTCAAAAGCATATTTGCTTTATTATTGACACTTTCATGCCATTCTTTAATTTTCAGTGAAATTTCCTCATCACTCTTAATAGTGAGTTTTCGAATTTGGTCTGCAGTCCAAGGTAATTCCTCACACAAAGTATCATTTATAATATCAAACTGTATTTCAAGTGAACTAATTATTGCCTGAAGTTCTTTTTGATTTTCAATTCTAAATGTCATCATTGTATTCTCTCTCTAGTTTGTTGATTTGATAAACACATTTTATCATATTAAGACCCTAAAGACAACAGTTGGATTCAATAATATTAAAGTGGGATTATGTAATCACAAAGTGGGATTATATAAATCAATAGTGGGATAGATTGTTTTTTAATTTTGAGACAATCCGAATACTAGGTGTTATTTTATCAGACAATCTTCACAAGGATATTTTTGTTTGATTTGTCCTGAGACAACTGGGCAATCTTTGTCGTTATATTTGCATCCATGATCAATACAACAGTGTGATTGGTGAACGCCAGTTTTATTAACCTTTTTCGATATAGGAATATCTTTCCATAGAATAGCCGAAGTAGTACTTTTAAATCCATGAGAATCACTAAACCTTTCAAATAACTGGAGAGCCAGTTTCATACAACCAGCATGATATTCCATTCTGAACTTATCATTAATTGCAATAGCGAGATTACAATATTCATGATGCTCTTCATATTTTTGTGCAATATATTTTGCTTCTGATTTTGTCATTTTTTAATCACATATTATTTTTAATCATTGAATAACGTACCTTATTTTGAAACAAAAGGCAACAGAAGTTTTCATGGAATTTTCTTTCAGGCGCAGCCGTATAGGAAGGCCAGGACCACCCTTGTCGGGCCTCTGGTTTAATCCTTCACCGTAAGTACATTATCACATACATGGAGGCGAAAGGCAACAGTTAATTTGAATTTAATATCTCAAATGAAACGTTGATTAATCTCTTCAGATATCATAAAATGGACTTTTCATTAATAAGTTAAGAGAGAGGAACAATGAGCTATTCACGCGAACAACTAAAAGAATCATTCGATATGGTGTGTAATCCAGATGACTGGCGTGCACCAATTAAAAAGATAATTCCTGTTGATGATCTTGATGTTACAATCAATGCAATCATGTTTTTTGCAGGAACTCAAGTTAACACTCGATATCTCAAAAATGATTTATGTGAAGTATCAAGTGTTGGTTATCGTAATGGTCCGTGTGGTCCGTAATTACATGTTGTTTTTTTCACCCAAATGTTATATAATGGACTTTTAGTTAAGAGAGAAAAAACAATGAGCATTCTTGAAAAGATTAAAGACAGCGGAATTCCAACAAATACGCCAGGCGCCGCAATTCAGTATATGCGCGATTATGGATTGATGGAACTTCCAACTGAAGAATACAGAGAACGGATTACTGTGTTAACCAACATTGATGCTCACACATCTGATGAGGATGAATTGAACTTTCTATATCGCTATATCATTGCAGGTGCAATTGATGGTGAAACAAACATGGAAAGGTTAGTTCAGTCTGCTTTGGAAAAATCAAAAACTTTCATTGCAAATAATGAATTCGTTTTTGCTCGTCCTGAGGAAAATCAGGCACCAAAATTAGATGCAGCTGGTAATGTCAAACCAAAGAAAGGTGCAAAGAAGGATTTGGCGATTAAGGTGTACAACGAACAGATTAAAGATAAAGGCTTGTCGCGTAAAGAAGCAATCCAAATCATTATGGATGAGGTTAAAATGTCAAGTGGTGGTGCTTCAACTTATTATGCAAATCTTAAATCAGGACGGATGAGATAATGAATACACTGACACCTAAAATGAAACAAGATGTTGTTAATATGTATATTGAATTCACTGGAGACACCAAGTGCGAAGTGAAACAGACTATTCGGTATCGGAAACATCGAGGTGGTTATTTTGATATTATCTACGGTGAAAAAGGCGCTGCCAAGAGAAAAAAGCTACTGAATATGATGGATGAGCATGATGAGGATGTGGAACGACGTTTATCATCTCATCCAGCACTTGTAAAATTTCAAGAAGTGACAGGTGCCAGTTGTATCAAATGGAATGAAGATGTTTTCCACGTAGAATTTAAAAAGGAATCAACAAGGAAAATATCATGTTTGAAATAAAAGCCGATTTAATAATTTGCAATCTCGTTGATAAATTTCTTGACAGAAAATCACCTCTTCAAATCAGTGATGATTGGTCTAAAGAAACTGCTCATGGTGTTATTGTCAGTGTCAACTGTAATGTTTCAGACTATAGTAGTGATGTTATTAATATTGATATTCATCGAAGAATATGGTTTTTATTTACACGCAACACATCTGTTTTCGTAGCTGTTGATTCGATGGAAAATGATTGGAAGTTTTGGAACTCAATTCCATTGAATGCTTGGAAAAATACATCCAATCATGATAGCTGTTGGAGGTCAGATGGTATGAGACCTCTTTATAAGACATACTTTGAAATGTGCGATGAAGTCAATGCTGCTCGTGTTAAGGCAGGGTTAAAAACAATTGCTCCAGTCAAAATGTCTGGATTCAATACATTAGGCCACGATTTAATAACAGAAGTCAAAGTTACAACTACTTCCAATAAAGATTCATTTAATCCTTCATACTATCGAAAACTTGTTTCCATAAAACCAAATCGTTGACATTAACCTCCATATATGAGATAATATATTTATTAATTAATGAGAGGTAATTACAAATGTCATATGAACAACTTGTAAAACAGATTGCTGAACAGATTGCAAAGGATCAGTTCGAAGCAAACCGTCAGTCTTATAAAGATGAGATGGAATATCTTACAAACGAAGGCGTAACCGAATCTTCGTATATGAACGAAGATGAAAATCTCGAATGGCTCGTCAATACCCAACTTACTGAAGATGTGTTTCCAATAGCTCGTAAATTTTACAAGAAGTTGGTAAAAAATAACTGTTGACCTCAACCTCCATTTAAGTGATAATGTTTATATCAACTGACGAGAGGTGATTCAAATGAAAGAACTGAACTATCCTGAAACAAACGATGATCTTCGTGCTGTGTGGAGTATGGGCAACGGATTATTGGCATGGACTTGGAACTGCCATTCATGGTAAGGCTACGATCGTCTATCGCGATTACTGGCCAGATGAAGACACCGGAACAATTCCACATCTTTCCATCAAAGTCGAAGATCCCACATATATGGATCTTTTGATAGCTGCCAATGAATTAATCGTTAAAAGTGGTGACAATCATCATGTTTTCATTGAAGATTTCTTGTACGATGAAACCAACGACGTTTGGAACCTTTGTACTGGATCATAACATAAACTGTTGACCATAATACAAAGCTATGTTATAATGGGTCATCGATTAAGGAGAGGTAATACAAATGTCTACACGCGTTACAATTAATCAAGCTATTCAACAAGGGTTGCTCAAAAAGGTTGATGAAATAGATGACATCGTTCAGTTCGAGCCTAAAGGACGAACTAAGATAGAATTCACAGGCAACAAAAAAATGGGGCCTGAGAATATCTACAGCGTTGACATATATGAAGACGGTGTAGTGATGATAAGTTGCCTGTGTGGTCGTGAGCATTTCAACGAGTATGAAACCACCAAGCAGAACATGGTTACAGTGTATTCATAGGAACAAAATAATGGTTGACCTGTAATTAAATTAGGGTTATAATGTATTCACAGTTACAAATTATCAACAACAACGTAAGAGGTAATAGACATGAGCATGAGTAAGAAAGATCAAGCAATCAATATTGTAAACCGGATGTTGGCTCGTAAGAACACTCCAAGTCGGAAGCAGATTATTGCCGAATTGAAGACAAAGGCTGGCCTGTCCGATCCTGGCGCTTCAACCTATTATCAGAACGTCAAGCTTGGGCGTTGGGTTAAGTAATTCAAACATGTTGTGATCCCTTCGAAAAGGAGGGATCATATAATTTTCTTAACATGTAAGGAGAAATAAAATGACTACGGCAGGAAAGTTTTGGGTTAGCTGGATTATATTTACACTGTTATTGTTTGGGCAATCTTTTCAAATTTATGAAAAGATTAGTAATTTTTCTTTGTTTTCTACTAATTGCTTCAACTAATAGTTACGCTGGAAACAAATTGTGGTTAGACCTAAATGGGTCTTCCTATCACTTTGGATCAAATTCATATTGTTATAGAAATAAATGCAAAGGTTATAATCAAGAAAACTATGGTCTTGGTGCCTCCTACGAAACAAGTAGACATCTTGAATTGCAGGGAGGATTTTTCAGAAACAGTTATTATAAACATTCAAATTATTTTAATATTAAAATAAAACAAAATGTGGATGTTAAACAATTAAAAATAACGCCAGGTATTGCACTAGGATTTGTATCTGGATACAAAAACACCGAAGTGAGTACTAAATTATTAATACCTTTTGTGTTGCCAACGGTTGGATTATCTTATAGGAGAATGCGAGTTGTTGCTGGAATACTTCCTATAAGGGTTGTTTCTCAAAAAAGTTCTGTTAAGGCGGTTGCAACGTTACAATTAGGAGTTCTTTTTTAAGTTGACTTTTAATTTGCAATCAAATATATTAATAATTAGTGGAAAGGAGAATGAGATTGGATTCTCCAAATGCGGTGGCGAACTGGTGAGGGGCCAATCGTATAAACTTAAAAGAGGTTTAAAATGACATCACAAGAATTGTTTCTTGAGGCATTGAGAATGGAAAATCTCCTTTCACGACGTCGCACATTAAAAGAAGCTGCAGATAAGAGTTTTCGTTCACTGGAAATTAAAGTTGCTGAAATGTGGAAAGCAGCTCGAATAGCAAGGAGAAACGAAAACAAGGCTGATGTAATTCAATTTAAACAAGGGAAATAATTATGGTAACATATGCTTACAGATTAGGTGTTGTAGCATACACGTTAGGTTTAGGCATTGGTACGAATCCATTCGATCGAGAACTTGAACTCAAAGAGCATGAAGATTGGTTAGATGGGTGGAGTTCAAAAACAACTCCAACATTGGAAGATTCTTTAAAGGAATCTTTTGTAAATATTTTTTCAGACAAACCAATTGAAGAGTTGCGTAAACTAGATTGGTTATCCCTTAATCCTGACTTTCATATCAACAAAGGAGTAAAAAATGAGTAATTCAAATACATCAAATCAAAACAATTCCACTGGAATGACATCCACGGTTATCCCAACAAAGAAGACTCGTAACCGGGCTGGCCCAAAGCGCGATATTGCCAAACAAATTTACCTTTCAACAAACTCTCGTCAAGAATTTATTGCTGGAGTTACTTCAGTTGGAATTAAGCCAACTACAGCAAGTTCTTATTATGCCCGGCTTAAAAACGGAAACGGTAATTGGTGTTGATTTTCGGCTACTTTTAAGCGATAATAAGTCTTTAAGTTAAAGGATTTCAAAATGAAAACACTACTTTATTTGCCATTACTGATTCTCAATTTGATTGTTTCTTTATTACCAAGGAAATTGTTTATTAGTTTATACGCTCCAAGTTCTTTGGAACTTCGGACAGTTGAGATCAAAAACAGAAATATTGGGCGCCTTGTGAAATATAAGGCAAAAAAGCGTTTACTTTAATAATCAACAGGTTAGTCGCGAATGAATAAGCAACGGGCTTGATCTCCACTGTTGCTTATTCATTCTTTTTATGCTATAATGATCATATCATTAAATATCAGAGGTTAATGAAATGAACAAAATTCAAAATCTTCTTCCCTTTATTTCTCCCTTACAGTGGAGTGCATTAGCAAGTGGTTGTCAGGGGGAAGAAAGAAATTTCTTTTTAGAAAAGATAGCAGAATATTCTGATCGTGTTGTTAACATGTCCAAAGTTTACGATCAAGATGGTAAGGGCGACAATGCAATTGTCCATCTTCATTATTTTTATGGATCTTGTGATTGGTATATCACCGAACGAGATTTTGAGGACGAACAGCATCAAGCTTTTGGTTATGCTGATCTAGGTTATGGTGGGGAACTTGGTTACATCTCGATTGAAGAACTAAAGCAGAACAACATTGAGATGGATTTGCACTGGACACCAAAAACTCTAGGTGAAGTTAAAAAAACAAAACCAACATATGTTGTTGTTGAATAATTGGAGTTTTAAAAAATGGCAACCGATCTTCTAATCATAGACGTTCAAGATGAGTTTGAAACTTCTCAATTTGTAATTGATGAAACGATACGTGAAATTGAATTGGCCAAAAAAAGAAATGCCATAATCACCAGTATAACGTATTCAGGTCAAGGTCCAGCAAATTCAAGAGTGTTATCAGCCTTACGCACATATCCAAAAACATATCACGTAACAAAAGATAGAGACGGTGGTGGTGAGCGTGTTGTTAACACATACGCAAAACACAAAAACGAATTACCAAAACGTTTACGTGTTGTTGGTGTTAATAGATCTTATTGTGTGTTTGATACCGTTCGTCAATTATCTGATGCTGCATTCGGTGTCATTGAAGTATCTCAAAAAGGAACATGGTGTACCTCTCCTTATAATGGAATGGAAAGGTTAAAAAAATTACGATACAACAATAACGTAAAAATTATTGAAAATAACGCAAAATTCATTTAAGAGAAAGCAAATGAAAATTGATACAAATTACAAAATAACATTTAAAGAAAGAACCGATCACATGAGCGACGGTTGTTGGTTGATTACTGTTATTAAGGCAATTCGTAAAATTACTGGAAAAACGTTAAAGGAAGCCAAAGATATCTATCAACTAAATCCTCATAGTTTTAATGTTGTTGTTCGTAAAGATGCAAATGAAAAAATTCAAATGGAATTTGATAAATTAGTTGAATGTGGATTTGAAATTGTTTCAATAGAACCAATTGCTCAATTACTTAATGATTCAATAAATTCAGCAGAAAGAGGCTGCATTAATCAATTACTTGAGACTGCAGTTGAAATTGCAATACAACGAAAAAAGTATTTTAGAGCTCGTCAAATTTTAAATGTTATTTTGAGTAACGATTGAGGAAGGTATCAAATGAAAATTTATTTATATGGTTACAAATATAGCAAAGGCAATAGATGGCCTATCAAATATATTCTTTCCAAAAAGGAAGTTATCAATTATTTGTTTAGTGTTCTTGATGGAAAAGAAATTGATTTGTCAAAATTACCAAGTACAATAATTCCCTTGATCGTACCTGATGACTTTAATAACACAGACATTAAAGGGGATATTCGGGTGATGATTAGAACACTTGAAAATGGCCTTTGGACTTGTGTTGAAAATAAAGAAGCAATCATTGGCATAGGTTGTTCCAAAGAACAAGCGAAACTTGCTTTTTACAAAAGAAATGAAAAAAATATTAAATTATCTTGGAATACGGAGTATATCAATCATGAAAAATAAAAGTGAACCAATTCTGTTTTGGGGATTGTTAATTGTATTAGTTGGTGGTGTTCTGTTTAAGTTAATTTTTTAAATTAAGTTGACTTCAATCTCCATTTAAGTGATAATGTTTATATCAACTAACAAAAGAGGCAATCTAATGAACGAAAACACAATTGATCAAATTGAAGACATGGAAGAGGACTTTTCCGAAGAGGAAGAGGACTTTTACGAAGATGATCATCAGCCTGATGAAGCACAGGAATGGTATGACTTTGATCCTGATTGTTAGTTGTTGACTTTTAGTTTTATTTGGGTTATAATTAATATTATCAACTAGTCAAATTAAATAAAAAGGAGGTCAATATACGTTAAATTGAAATTAAACAAAAGACATAATTTTTCAAATTTTAAAAGTTTTTAAAAAGTTAAAAAGAAAGGCCAATTAATTTTGGCTTTTCTTTTTTGTTGACCTCAACCTCCATATAAGTGATAATGTTTATATCAACTAACGAAAGAGGTATTACAAATGAGCATACTCACCGAATTGCAAAAAGAATTTCCTGATTGTTGGTTTAAAGAAGGAAATAAGTTTAATGGTGGTAATGCTGTGGTATGGTCTGGAGAGGGAAGCATGATAGGTATTAATTCTGCCTTTGCATTAGATTCATATTCTTTTGATCCTTCAGAAAGTTTCTATACAATGGGTATTCTTAATGAACTTAATGAATTTGTAAATCAGAGAGGATATTATTGGGAACACTATGATAGTGGAACAGTTCTTTTATACAAAGCACAATAGAGGTATTACAAATGATTTTACAACAATCTTTAGAAAAATTCCGTCAAGGTGATTCCTTATCAAATACAGAACTTGACGTTTTGTTGAAGTTTCATCGTGAAATGGTTCAAGGTTTAGAAAGGCTTGGAACTGAGTTCAATTTAGCAACTTATCAACTTCGACACAGACTTAATACTCTTGAAGGATTCAAACGAGCTCGAGAACAACATTAATTATTTAATATTTTTTGTTGACTTCAACCTCCATATAAGTGATAATATCTTTGTTGTCAATCATTAAGAGAGGAACAGCAGATGACTAACTTAAAAACACTTTTAGACGAAAACGTAAATGGTGCAACATTCATTGCAATCGATACAATCACTGAACCAAAACTGAAAGGTGGAAAACGTAATCCTTTTCAGGGTCGAGTTCGTAAAGTCATGATGGGTGCTTCAGTCATGGTTTTTCAGAACAAGAAATCACATGGTTACGACAATATGGTTAAACGTCGTTTAGTTAAAGAAGGAAAAAATCCTGAATCTTTCAATCTTTCACCTCGTGCTTGGGGAGTTCGTCTTTCAAATACACCAATAGTTGAACACAAAGGTCAACACTATCTTGAAGTTATTTTCTTGAAGAGTGGTGAAGTTCACTATGAAGTTGATGGTGTGAAAACTGAACCTGCAAACATTGATGGTTTGAATTTGATTAAAGAAGAAGGACAGCAAGGTGGTTTGAATGACAAAGTGATCATCAGAACTTTCAAAGTGGCAAACATTGCAAACATCACGATCAACAAAAACACTTACTCAAAACTTGAGTACAAATAACAGTTAATAGTTAACAAATTCACAGGGAAGTGAATAATTAACTGTTGACCTCAACCTCCATTTAAGTGATAATGTTTATATCAACTAACGAGAGGCACCACAATGCAATATAATCGTAAAATTAGTCAAATAATTAACAACATTGTTGACACGTACTATCCATATCAAACACGATACGGAGATGCTCGAGCAAATGGTTGTCACCGAATCAAATATGTTGGTTCGTGGAGTGTTCCTAATCGCCTTGAAATTGAACGGATAATTCAAAAAGAAATTGAAAAAGCTGGCATTAAAGTTATTAGTGCAAAATTTTTCGAGAGTTCTATGTTTTGTTATCAACACAAATATCTAACGTTCACTGTTCATTTGAATAAAAATAACTGTTGACCTCGACCTCCATTTAAGTGATAATGTTTATATCAACTGACATGAGAGGCAATCACAAATGAAATATTCCGAACTCAAAACAATCAAAGCACGCGTTGCATTTTTGAGAGTTAAACTATCTTCAAATTATGGTTGGGCTGTTAGAGGAATGTTAAAGATTTTTGAGTTCCAAACAAGAGATGAACAAGATTCTGAACGTACCCATGAACTCAATGGTATTGGTTTTACTGGTGTTGATGGTGAAATCATGAGTTCTTTTTCCAAGCAGGTATTAAAAGGTCGGAAACTTTCTGAAAAACAACAGAAAATTCTTTTCAAAAAAATGCCCAAGTATGCTGTTCAGTTGGAAAAAGCAGTAAGAGGCATTTAATAAAAAACAACGAGGAACTTACAAATGAAAAAATTCAACATATCAGGTGGAACTCGGGAAATGACTGCAGCAACTGTATTCAGTATATCTGGTTTGCAGCCAACTGATCCTGCTGACTGTGTCTTTCCTAGCAACAAGCTTGACTTCATTAAATCTATCCGTGAATTGACAGGCATGAACCTAAAGGAAGCAAAAGAGTTATCTGAGAGTATGTTGCCAGGTCAGCCTGTTCAGGTGGAAGCAAACAACGTAAATTGGAATGATGGTCGAGGCCCTCAAGCTATTAACAAACTTCGGTCTATCGGAATTACTGTTGAACAAGTTGGTAAAGATATTCTTGAACATCTCAATGAAGCCACCATGTTAGCTATTAAAGATGGACAACTTCAACTAGCCCAAGCCATCTTAAATGTAATGATTGATGCTGAGTGATAGACATGTTGTTTGGTATACACAATCAAATAACATATATTTCACTTATCATTTAATTGATTAAAAACTCTTGACAATTTACTCCATGTATGATATAATAGTTCTATCAATTAAAAGAGGAATTAATATGAAAG
>Ga0114931_10009932_pt1 | contig 11360 bp, 8 predicted proteins | sample 2SBtaG_FD_89579 | JGI IMG/M metagenome (GOLD analysis project Ga0114931, IMG submission 89579) | Deep subsurface microbial communities from Kolumbo volcano to uncover new lineages of life (NeLLi) - 2SBTROV14_V59a metaG | ecosystem: Environmental > Aquatic > Marine > Volcanic | place: Kolumbo...
GGCCGCCGAAACGCCGTACCGGGGCTCAGATGGCCGCTCCAGATGAACTTGACGGTCACGGGAATGAGACCGAGCTTCCGCTTGTAAGTCAGATATACTCCCGCGGCACTATCCGCCGACGCCTCTACACGGGCGTCGGCTCCCGCCGGGACCGCTCGGATGCGCCAACGCCAACTGAGGTAAGGGTACTTTCGCGTATCCCATCTGACCTCTTTATACAGGGTCACGTTCTCACCTCGATCTTCCGCTCTCAGGAACTGATTGCCCGCTTCCGCCATCACTCGGTACGGCTTGTCTTCCTCCTGGCCGAAACCCCGCCACTTCCATCCTCGGGGAAGCCCACCGACGGGTTGCGCCTCGAAGTCTTCGAGCACGACGACGCCATTACCCTCGAGCTCACCGACGAGATACGCGAAAGAGTAGGCTTTCAGCACGCGTTGGCACAGGCGTCGATAGCGACGTCTCGCGGAAGTTTTTCCCCAAACCACGTCGACCACTCGGTCGTGGTCGGAAACGACCCGGGCCTCGTGCTCCGCGCTGAGGCCGACCAAGTCACGCTGCAGCGCCGTCGCCAAGGCTTCGTAGAACCGTCCCCGGTCGCCCTCGGCAAGATCGCGCCACGCGGGCGCGAGCACCGCAGGAGAGAGCGCCTCGGCCGCCTCCACGAGGCAAGCCGGAGGGGTCTTTTCCGAACGCGCTTCGCCCGCGCAGCGGCGGAAGCGCTCGGCGAGGGTCTCGGTCCCTCTTCCTTGAGACGCCACCACCAGCGCTCCCCAGAGCGGGACCGCTATAATTCCGAACCATGGAGCGCCTCGCACTCGACCGGTGGGCATCACCTTGGCTTCGTCATCAACACGTTACGCGCTACCGCTGGGCGACGCGGTTCGCGAAGGGCGAACGGGTCTTGGATGCCGCTTGCGGCACCGGATACGGCGCGCGCCTCATGAAAGACGAGGGAGCGGCGCGCGTCACCGCGGTGGACGTCTCCGCTGAGGCGTTCGAGGGCCTCCGCCGGCTCGGAGCCGCGCCCGGCCTCCACCTCGCACGTGGCGACGTGACGCGTCTTCCAGCGATCGACGGGACTTACGATCTGTACACGTGCTTCGAGACGATCGAGCATGTCGACGGGGACGAAGCGCTGCTCCGCGAGGCACGCCGCGTCCTCCGAGAGGGCGGCCGGTTCGTGTGCTCGACGCCGAATCGAGAGCTCCTGAGCCCCGGCCATCGGCTGGACGATCGGCCGGAAAACCCCTACCACGTGCGGGAGTACTCCATCCCCGAGTTTCGTGACTTGCTCGAGTCGTTTTTTTCCGAAGTGGAGCTCTACGGGCAGACCTGGTTCTCGGAGCGGCACCGGAGAAAGCTCGCCCGCGCGGGCGCACGTTCGAACCTCGGCGCGGTACGCCTTCATCAGATTCGTAACATCCTCGGTTTGCCCTTCGAGCGCGCGTCGCGTCACGAGCCCTGCCCTCTCGACCGGGACGGCGTGCCCGAAGTCGTGATCGGCGTCTGCAGGATCAGCTGACGATGCGGGCGGTCTCGATGACGACGGGCTCGAGTGGGACATCATGGTAGGGCCCGCTGCGCCCGGTCGGGACTTTCTCGATCACGTCCACGACGTCCATCCCCTCGACCACTTTGCCGAACACGGCGTAGCCCCAATCCGAGGGCGTCTTTCCGCGAAAGTCGAGAGGCGGGTTGTCTTTGGTGTTGATGAAAAACTGTGACGACGCGCTATGCGGATCGTTGGTGCGGGCCATGCAAATCGCCCCCCGGAGGTTCCGAAGCCCGTTGTCGGCTTCGTTCTCGATCGGAGGATCGGTGTCTTTCTTCGTCATGTCTCGAGTGAACCCACCGCCCTGAATCACGAAGTTCGGGACGACGCGATGAAAGATCGTACCGTCATAGAAACCTTCGCGCACGTAGCCCAGGAAATTGTCCACGGTCCTCGGCGCTTTGTCGGGGTAGAGCTCGAGCTCGATCGTGCCGAGGTTCGTTCGAAATTCGACGAGCGGGTGTGAAACATCGAGATCGCTTTCGCCTCCGCTCTCATCTCCCGCCTCGGAGGCCTCCTCGAGGCCCGCCTCGGACGCGTCTTCGAGACCCGATTCCGCGACGGCGCCGGTGGCAGTTTCATCCTCGGCCGGTGTATCGCCTCCCCCCGCGCACCCTACGATGAGTCCCAGTGTCGCGACACCAACGAGGAGCCATACCAATCGAGTTACGGGCATTCTGAGTCTCTCCTTTTCGGTCCGGGTCGGATTATCCCGGCAGCGATTCCGTGTGAATCCATTCTAGAACATTCTAGAACAGGCGCATCTGTACAGCCTGTACCGCGGCCGGTGGAAAGGATGCCTTCGAGCGTGAGCAGCCGCGTTTTCAAGGCAAGCCCGCCGCCGTAGCCGGTGAGCGTCCCGTCCGCGCCGATCACGCGATGACACGGCACGACGATGGGTAACGGGTTGGCGCCGTTAGCCATCCCCACGGCCCGGCTCGCTCCCGGCCTGCCAACGAGCGCGGCGATCTCTCCGTAGGAGCTCGTACAGCCGTGGGGAATGCGCGCCACCGCCTCCCAAACTTCTTTCTGAAAAGGGCTGCCGCGGAGCTCCAAGGGAAACTCGAACACCGTGCGCCGGCCCTCGAAATACTCGATCAATTGACGGCGATAGAGCTCGTGTCCGCTTTCGGCGGGATAGATGCGGGCACCGTCGTAGAAACGTCCGAGCCAGCGCTCGAGCCCGGATCTGGAGCTCGAGCACAGCCCGATCGCAACGAGGCCTGCTTGTGTCGAATAGAGCTCGAGTGTCAGATCCGGCACTTCGAGTGTCGAGTGGAGCAACATATCCCGCCTTTCGTTCTAGCACGAAGCTCGACGCGAGGACAAACCCCGCGCCGTTTGGACTAGACTGCCGGGATGAAGACCGCGACGACGGTTCTTTTCGATTGGGACGGAACGCTCCTCGACTCTTTCCCGGCGGGCTATCGCGCCTCGATGGCGGTGCTCCAGCACTTCGGCATCACTGTGGGTCGTGAGCAGTTTCTCGAGACCTACAGCCCCAACTGGTATGAATCCTACGAGAGGCTCGGCGTACCCCGAGAAGAGTGGGGAAACGCCGACCGGATGTGGCGGAAGGCCTATCACGCACAGACTTCAGATCCCTTCCCTTTCGTCTCCGCCATGTTGAGTCGCCTCCGCGCTGCCGGGCGAACGCTGGGCGTCGTGACGAGCGGGAACCGAGATCGGGTTCTCCGTGAGCTCTTGATACATGACCTCGAGGAATTCTTCGAGGTCGTCGTGTGCTTCGAAGACACGGAGGAGAAAAAGCCTCACGCCGCTCCCTTGCTGTGTGCGCTCGAGAGACTCGGTGTAGCGCCCGAGGCGAGCGTCTTCGTCGGCGACCGGCCCGAGGACATCGTCATGGGCCGGGCCGTCGGCGCGTTCACCGTCGGAGTCGAGAGCGAGTATGGCACCCGGCCCGTTTTGGAGCGGGCCGAGCCCGACGTCATCCTCCCTGATGCGGGGCATTTGCCGCAAGAGCTCGGATTGAAGTGACCGAGAAAAGATCAATGTTCCCAGGATTTGCCGATCGCGATGTCGACTTTCAACGGCACGTCCAGCGGGTGGGCGTTCTCCATCGTCTCGCGCGTCAAAGCCGTCACCGTCTCGATCTCGGTGTCCGGGACTTCGAGCACGAGCTCATCGTGAACCTGTAGCAGCAACCTCGAACGATAGTCACCCTCTCCCAGACGCGTCCAGAGCTCGAGCATGGCTTTCTTGATCAGATCGGCCGCCGTCCCTTGAATGGGGGTATTGACCGCCACCCGTTCGGCGGCGGCACGGGTGTTGCGGTTCCGCGACCCAATCTCGGGTACGTAGCGCTGGCGTCCGAACAGCGTTCTCACCTTCCCCGTACGCCGTGCATCCCGGATGATCTCGTCCAGCAGCTCCCGCACCTTCGGATAGCGTTCGAAATAGGCGTCGATAAACGCCTGGGCCTCTCGAGTCGGGATACCAAAGTCTTTTCCCAACGTGAAGGCGGTCTTGCCGTAGATGATGCTGAAGTTGATGATCTTGGCCCGCCGGCGCCTCTCGCGTTCACTCAGATCCGACGTCGTCCCGAAGACTTGAAGCGCCGTGCGTTCGTGGATGTCCGAACCCGCGTGAAACGCCTCGATGAGGTTCTGATCCTGGCTCAAGTGAGCGAGCACCCGAAGCTCGATTTGAGAGTAGTCGGCCGAAAGCAGGCTTGCTCCCGGGCCCGCCACGAAAGCGCGCCGAATTCTGCGACCGAGGTCGGTCCGGATGGGAATGTTCTGTAGGTTGGGATCGCTGCTCGAGAGCCTCCCGGTTGCCGCCACGGTCTGATTGAACGTCGTGTGGATCCGTCCGGTCTTCGGGTTTACCAGCAGAGGCAACGCGTCGACGTAGGTGCCTTTCAGTTTCTTGAAACTCCTGTACTCCAGGACTTTCTTCGGAAGCTCGAAGCTTTCGGCGAGCTGTGTCAGGACTTCCACGCTCGTGGACTGCACACGCTGCTTCTCCGTTTTCTTGAATGACGGGAGACCGTGTTTTTCGAAAAGGATTTCCGCGAGCTGACGAGGCGAGTTGATGTTGAACTCCACCCCAGCGAGCTCGTAGATTTCCTTCGTGAGGACGTCGAGCTCCTCCTCGAGCTCTCGAGCCATGGCCTCGAAGGCTTCCTCGTCGATCGCGATGCCCGCGAGCTCCATCGCCGCGAGAACCCCGACCAACGGGAGCTCGATCTCCCGGTAGAGCTCCGTGAGCTCGTCGTCCCCGAGCCGTTTCTCCATTCGCTCTTGGAGACGAACCATCCTCTCGGCACGCTCCGCCGCGAGCGGGCCCGCGGGATCCGCGCCCGTGTCATCCGTCTTCGTCATGCCCGGGAGAACCCCTTGGTGCCCTTCGGTCACTTCCTCCGGTTCCGTCTCACCTGGCCTCGTCAACGACACCTGGAGAAACTCGAGCAGGAGATCACCGAGCTCCTGGGAACGGCGTGACGGGTTGAGAACATAGGCCGCGATCCGGGTGTCGAAACCGATGTTTCTCACCGGAATGTCACGCGTGCTCAGGAAGGCTACCGCGCCCTTGACGTCGTGACTCGATTTGAGGACACCCGCATCGTTCATGACACCGGTCAATCCGGCGAGGAGCTCACGCTCATCGAAAGCCGCATACACGCCTTCCCCGGGCTCGACGGCGAGGCCGACCGCCTTCAAATGCTGACTCCAAGGATCGAAGCGCTCCGTCTCCGTTAGATCCAAAGAGAACGCGAGCCGGCCGCCTCGTCGCGCCCTCTCGAGGAAGCTCGAGAGCTCCGCCGCGGACTCCAAACGCCGGCAGCTCGCCGTCAGGTCAACGGGCTCCTCCACAGGAAGGTAGTCCTTGAGGTGAGTCCGGAGCTCGAGCTCATCGAAAAACGCGAAGGCCTGCTCGCGGTCGGCGCCGCGATACCGGAGCTTTTCGATATCGACGTCTAGGTCGAGGTCCGTATCGATCGTGACGAGCTCTTTCGACAGGAGGGCCGCATCGCGATGCTCCAAGAGAGCTTCGCGCTGGCGCTTGTTCTTCACCTCCTCCGCGTGGGCGAGAATCTCCTCGAGCGAGCCCCACTCGCCGATCAACTTCGCCGCGCCCTTGTCACCGATGCCGGGGACGCCGGGAATGTTGTCCACCGCGTCGCCTTTGAGCGCGAGAAAATCGACGACTCGCCGCGGAGCGACGCCGAGCTTTTCCCGCACGCCCGCGCCGTCCAAACGCTCGTACTTGACCGGATGCAGGATCGTGACCCCTTCACCGACTAGCTGCAAGAGATCCTTGTCGGAGGATACGATGAGCACACGGTACCCGGCGGCCACTCCCCGTTTGGCCAGCGTTCCGATGATGTCGTCCGCCTCGACGCCGTATTTCTCGACGATGGGCAGTCCGAGCGCGTCGCAGAGTTTTCGCGTGTAGGGAATCTGCACTCTCAAGTCATCGGGTGTGGGTGGACGGTTGGCCTTGTACGCCTCGAACCGCTCGTGACGAAAGGTCTTGCCGCCCGCGTCGAACGTCACGGCGGCAAGCGGCGGCTCTTCATCGGCGACGAGCTTCCGCAGCACGTTGGCGAATCCCAAAACGGCATTGGTCGGAATCCCCGTTCGGTTCGCAAGAGGAGGGATTGCGAAAAAAGAGCGATAGACGAGGTTGTTCCCGTCCACGATGAGAAAAACCCTCTGGCTTCTCTCCGTCGACTCGACCGACTCATCCAACCTGGGCGGCATGGGCGGCATGGGGAGCGCATTGTATATAGAATCGAGACGATGCGCTTCCGCCTCCGCTTTCTCACTCTCGTCACCTTCGCGTTCGGGCTCGCCGCTTGTCACGCCTACGACTACGAGGAAGAGGTGTTTCTCGAGGTCGACGGCTCCGGCCGGATCCGAGTGAGCGGCTCTGGGGCGCTCCTGAAGTGGATCCACGGCGTCGAGCCCCCGACCGTAGAGGCCATGCGGGCGCGGTTCGAGAACCCCAGTCTCGAGATCGACTCCGTTCGGGAAACGGAGCGTGACGGGCGGCGCTTCTTGCATCTTCAGGGCCGCTTCGCCGACTGGAACGAGCTATGCGGGCATCCAGTTTTTCGAACCCGTCGCTGCCGGTTGTCGGAGAACAAAGACGGCGAGCTCGAGCTTCGATTCACGGTTCCCGCGGCGGACGCGCGCGGCGTCCCGGAAGACGTCGTTCCCGACGCGGTGCTCGCGTTTCGTTTTCACCTCCCGAGCAAGGTGCGCTTCCACAACTCACCGGCACCCGTCGAGCGGGGAAACATCGTGCGCTGGGAGCGCTCGGCCGCGGAATACTTCGGCGGCGCCTCGCTGGACGCGGAGGTTCGCTTCGAGCGTCGCTCGGTACTCGAATCCACGTTCGTCGTGTTGGGGACGGCCCTCGGGCTCGTCGTCCTCACGGCCGCCCTCGGCCTCCTGTGGATGGTGAGAAAGGGACGGCGGCAGATCCGGGACGACGCGCGCGCTCCTGGGGGGCGGGGTCAGCTCTGAGCCGGAGCGGGCGACTCCGTACTCATACCATATAGATCCATGGACGCGTTCGTGCGCTTCTCGACGAGCTTCAACTCCACCAGCCTATCCAGCGCGCGGCGCACTTCGACCGGGTCGCCGTGAACCCAGAACCTCGCGATTCCCTCGACCGAGTCCTTTGCCTGGGGGTGACGCCGGAAGTAATCGAGGATCTGTAAGGCTAGCTGGGACTCTTCTCCAATCTCAGCTACGTTTTGCAGACTCATAAACTCTCTCCTTCGCGAGCCTTTCAGAATCACTCGAAGCGTTGATAAAGCAACCCGTGTGCCAAACGGGATAAAATGGAAACACCAGCAGACATAAGGGTTTGCGCCGGTCCGAGCGAAACCGTGCGGTCATTTCCACCCGAAAGGCGCAACGGGACATAGGCTTTCTCCCGCAGGTTCTAGGACGAGGCCGAGTTGTGACATCGAGTGAGGGCAGAAACCCCGGTTCGGGCTTGTAGGGGTTTACCGGCGGCGCGGAGGGAAAAGCCCTCGCGCCCCGGGAGCAGCATTGATGGGGAGTTCCCAATGGGGCTTCCATCCCCCGGCGTAACCCGTTGTCCTGACAAGAGTTCCTACCAGTGCCGCCCGATGCCTCCGCCCGCCTCTTTCACCCGAGGCCGACCCAACGCTGGTACGGATATTGCTGTTTACTACCCGGTCTGGGCTGTGGATGCCCATAAGGGAGGAATGTTGCCACAAAAAATCTTGGCCGTGGACGACGAGCCGGACATCTTGAGGCTCACGCAGTTCCTGCTGGAATCCTGGGGATACGAAGTCGCGACGGCCGCGAGCGGCAAGGAGGCCATCGAGCGGGCGCAGGCGGACGAGCCTGATCTGATTCTCATGGACGTGAACATGGAAGAGATGAACGGCTTCGAGGCATGCGAGAAGATCAAGAGCGACTTCGCGACGTCGTTCATCCCGGTCATCATGCTCACGAGCCAGGACCAAGTCCAGAACAAGGTGCACGGCCTCGGCAAAGGCGCCGACGACTACGTCATCAAAACGGTCGATCCGCTGGAGCTCCAGGCGCGCATCGAGATGGTTATCCGCCGCACGCAAGAGCAGTCGGGCGCGAACCCACTCACGCGTCTCCCCGGCAACTTGGCTCTCGAGCGCGAGATCAAGAACCGGCTCGGCTCAGGTGAGATGTTCTCCGTGTGCTACTGCCATCTCGACAATTTCAAAGCCTACAACGACAAGTACGGCTATGAGGCCGGTGACAAAGTCATCTTCCATACGGCGCAAATCTTGATGAACGCCGTCCGCGGCATGGGCGATCATGGTGATTTCGTCGGCCACATCGGAGGCGATGATTTCGTCATCGTGTCGAGCCCCGAGCGCGACGCGGAGCTGTGTAGGACCATCTCCGAGGTTTTCGACGAGACCATCGTGAAGTTCTACGAAAAGGACGACCTCGAACACAAGTGCATCCAGATCGAAAATCGCGTGGGCTCCCTCGAGAATTTCCCCCTCATGTCGATCACGATCGCCATCGTCAGCGGAACCAAGGAAGATTTCGAGAGCACCCTCGTGATCGCGGAGCGGGCGGCTGAGTTGAAGAAATACCTCAAGAAGTTTCAGGGTAGCAATTTTCTCTCCGAGCGCCGCGGTGTCCGCGAGGAGCCCGTAGGCGCTGTGACATTCCAATCGAGCGAAGGGTTAGGCCGTGCACGATAGCAGAGCTCTAGCAGTACGAGGATTGATAGCGGGCGCGCTCGCGGCGCTCATCGCCTGCACGCTCTACTTCTTCCAGATGTTCGAAGCGATCGAGTATCAGCTCTACGATCAGAACATTCGTCTGTCGGCGTCCCACGAGGCTCCGGACAACATCGTGATCGTCGCCGTGGATCAGCCGTCGCTGCGACGGCTCGGAAGCTGGCCCTGGCCGCGCGCCTACCACGCCGAAGTGCTGCGTCAGATAACCAAGAACGGCGCGAAAGTGATCGGCGTGGATATCGGCTTCTTCGAGCCCGACCGGCGCGATCCGGACAACGACGCCCAACTCGTCGAGGCGACCCGCGAGGCGGGAAACATCGTCTATCCCGTGATCATGGAGAGGATCGTCGATGAAGGTCAGGCAAAACTCGTCGCCTTCGAACCGCTTCCGGAGCTCCGCTCCGTCGCTGCCGGCATCGGCCACGCTCACATCGAACAGAGCAAGGACGGAATCGTGCGCCGCGTGCACCTCGCCTACAAGACACCGGCACGAACCTACTGGGGTATGAATCTCGAAATCCTCCGGCAGTACCTCGATCTTCCCGAAGGCTCGATCGGAGAAGCGGGAGACAACGTCCTCTCGATCGGCGACATCGAGATTCCGGTCACGGCCGCTCCAGACTCCGTTCAGGTTCAAGACGACGTCTACGTCACCGACTACGAGTTCAACATCGCCTACGTCGGCGACCAGGGGAGCTTCACTTACCTTCCAGCCTACGAGGTTCTCGAGGGACGAATTCCCGCAAACTTTTTCGACGGAAAGATCGTGCTCTACGGCGGGAACGCGGCAGGACTGTTCGATACCCACATGACGCCCTTCTCCCAGGATCGGAGTCCGACGCCGGGCGTCGAAATTCAGGCGAACGTGATCCACGCTATTCTCGCGGGGGAATACATTCAGCGCGCTCCTTTATGGCTGCTCGCCCTCGTCACGACGCTCTGCGCCATGGCGGTCGCCGCTATCTATCTCTACTTCGACACGAGGCTCGCTTCGCTCGTGCTCGTTCTCATGGTTGCCGGCTTAGCAGGCATCCAGATGTGGCTGTTCGACGCTTTCGGTTACTGGGTCGAGATCTCACCTCTCGTCGTCGCGCTCGTGATCGCCTTCATCTTCGGGCTGATGTTGAAGATGCGGCACGTCAACGTCGCGCTCGACGACGAGGTTGTGAACCTGTCCGAAGCGGCGGCGCTCTCGGACAAGGCGGGCGAGAAGACCATCGTCCAAACGTTCCGGGCCGCTGAGTCCACGTTGCGTGACGTGCTCGGGGTACCGGCGGCAGCGCTGCTGAAGATGGAGCGGGAAAAAGGCTTTCTGGTACCGACGGCACAATACGGCCTCACCCGGATCAACCCGAACCAGAAGTCGGCCATCAAACTGTCAGGAGACCTCACGAGCCTGTTGATCAGCCTCGACCCCATTGCCGTCGATAACCTCCTGAACCACCCGTTGGCAGCCGTCGTACCTCGGGCGCAAGCGTCCGTCTACCACGCGATGGTCGTACCACTCGTCTCCAAAGGAGAGACCGTCGGTGCTCTCTGTCTGTTCAAGCCCAAGATCGAGGAGTTCCGCGTCGAGGATCAGGACCTCCTCCAGGCGGTCTCCGCGGAGTTCGGAAGTATCTGGCACAACGCCAATCTCTACGAACGGCTGACGGCAACCTCCACCAACCCACTCGCGACGTTCACGTATCAGAATCAGGAGCGCCGGATCCAAACCTTGAACGCCCTGGGCGATGCAATCCTCGACGAGAAGTCCCTCATGTCGTCCATCATGAATAGCATCGACGACGGCGTTATCGTGACCGACGTTCTCGGGACCATCCGAATTCTCAATCCGAAAGCGCGGGAGATTCTCGGACTGTTCGCGGAAAGCGCAGTAGGGCAGAGCGCCGTCGAGTTCATCCGACGCTTCGAGGACGTGCCCCACGAGACCATGCACGAGAAGTTTCAGATGATCGTCGAGCGTGGTGAAACCTTCACCGCCGACATCAAACTATCTCTTCCCACGACCCGCTTCTATACGCTGTCGCTCGGTCCGGTTCGCAGCAGCGACGGCTTGGTACAGGGCATCGTCGCCGTCATGTCGGACATCACGCAATTGAAAGAAATGGATCAGATGAAAACGGATCTGATGTCCATGGTGACCCACGAGATCCGCACGCCGCTCGCTACGGTGCGGGGCTTCGCGCAGATCCTGCTCAAGGGGGGCATCGGGAGCGACAAGGCCACCGAGTTTCTCGATATCATCAGCCGCCAGTCGAACCGGCTCGGGAAGCTCGTTAATGACTTCCTCGACATCACCCGCATCGAGTCGGGTCGTCAGGTCGTCACGAAGGGGCCGGTGGACATGAACAAGCTCATCGAGAACGCCGTCGCCGACTTGAAGCCGCTCGCGGACGAGAAGAAGATCACGCTCCAGTACGCGACACCGACGTTCGCGGTACCCGAGGTATTCGGAGATCGAAACTTGGTGGAGCAAGTGCTGATCAACTTGATCTCGAACGCCATCAAGTACAGTCCAAAAGGGGCGGAAGCGAGCGTTGCCATCGCGCAGCAAAACGGCCA
>Ga0114931_10009933_pt1 | contig 11360 bp, 4 predicted proteins | sample 2SBtaG_FD_89579 | JGI IMG/M metagenome (GOLD analysis project Ga0114931, IMG submission 89579) | Deep subsurface microbial communities from Kolumbo volcano to uncover new lineages of life (NeLLi) - 2SBTROV14_V59a metaG | ecosystem: Environmental > Aquatic > Marine > Volcanic | place: Kolumbo...
CGTATGAAGATGAATCACAAACTTGGGCTTTTTGTTCCTGCCTATGTAACCGTGTTGACGACAGAAGATATCATCAGTACGGTACGCTACCTGATTAAAGTGAAAAATGGACAGGGGCATATCGATGACAGGGATCACCTCGGAAACAGACGTATTCGTGCAATTGGCGAACTCCTTTCGGGTGAGCTGCACTCGGGACTTGTCAAGATGCAGAAATCGATCCGTGATAAGTTCACGACACTCAGCGGGAGTGTCGATGAGTTGATGCCACACGATCTGGTCAATTCGAAGATGATCACCAACACGATTCTTGAATTCTTTACCAGCGGACAACTTTCACAATTTATGGATCAAACCAATCCTTTGAGTGAAGTGACGCATAAAAGACGTCTCTCTGCACTCGTTGAAGGTGGTCTCGTCAAAGAGCGCGCAGGTTTTGAAGTGCGTGACGTTCACCCGACACACTACGGTAGAATCTGTCCGGTAGAGACGCCTGAGGGTCAGAATATCGGTCTGATTAACACCTTGTCCAGCTATGCGAAAGTCAATGAGCTTGGATTTGTCGAAGCCCCTTATCGAAAAGTGAAAGATGGTAAGGTGACTGAGGAAGTAGTCTATCTGACTGCGACGCAGGAGGAGGATCTTGTGCTCGCACCTGCTTCAACCATAGTAGATGATGAGGGCAACATAGTCGAGCCTATTATCGAAGCGCGTATCAACGGTGAAATCAAGTTGATCGAACGTGAAAAAGTCAATTTGATTGATCTCTCTTCGTCAATGGTGATGGGTGTCGCGGCTTCACTGATTCCATTCCTCGAGCATGATGATGCGAACCGTGCACTGATGGGGTCCAACATGCAGCGTCAGGCGGTACCGTTGATCTGGTCCGATGCACCTTACGTTGGTACGGGTATGGAGAGTACGATCTCCAGAGACGCATGGGAAGCGATTAAAGCTAAACGTGGCGGTGTCGTCGAGAAGATAGATTCCAAAAACATCTATATTCTCGGTGAAGATGAGAATGGCGCATTTATCGACCACTACTGGTTGCATAAAAATATGCGTACCAACCAGAATACTTCGTTCACACAGGCGCCGATTGTCAAAAAGGGAGACAGAGTCGAAGCCGGTCAGGTGATAGCCGACGGTCCGAGTATGGATCAGGGCGAAATCGCAATCGGTAAAAACATTCTTGTAGCGTTCATGCCGTGGAACGGTTACAACTATGAAGATGCGATTGTCGTCAACGAGCGTCTGATTCGTGATGACACCTTTACCTCATTGCATATTTATGAGAGTGAAGTCGAAGCACGTGAATTGAAAGATGGCTCAGAAGAGATCACCAAAGATATTCCCAACGTGAAGGAGGAGAACCTTTTTCACCTTGACGACAGCGGTATCGTGAAGATTGGAACCTATGTCAAGCCGGGTATGATTCTGGTGGGTAAAGTCTCTCCGAAAGGGGAAGTAAAACCAACACCCGAAGAGCGACTGCTGCGTGCGATCTTTGGAGAGAAAGCGGGACATGTCGTCAATAAATCGCTCTACTGCCCGCAATCCAAAGAGGGTGTCGTTGTAGACGTCAAAATCTTTACAAAAAAGGGATATGCGAAAGATCCCCGATCTCTCGAAGCATTTGAGGCGGAGAAAGAGAATCTCGACCGTGATCACCACGACAAATTGCTGATGATTGACCGTGAAGAGTTGCTCAAAATCAATTCGCTTCTCTCAAAAGCCGAGTTGCAGGAAGATTGCGATGTCAACGGAAAAACTTTTAAAAAGGGTCAGACGATCCCTATTGAAGAGTTTGAGAACATCAACCGATTTGCGCTGAACAGTGTGGTAAAATGTTTTGATGAGCAGACGCAGAAGCAGTACAATCACCTCAAATCCTATTTCCGTGAAGAGAAGAAGCGCTTGAGAATTGAGCATGACGAGAAACTCTCTATTCTGGAAAAAGATGATATTCTGCCAAGTGGTGTGACCAAACTGGTTAAAGTCTATATCGCTACCAAACGTAAACTCAAAGTGGGTGACAAGATGGCGGGTAGACACGGTAACAAAGGTATCGTCTCAAACATCGTTCCAGAGATGGATATGCCATATCTGGAAAGTGGTGAGACAGTCGATATCGTGCTCAACCCTCTGGGTGTACCGAGTCGTATGAATATCGGACAGATTCTCGAAGTCCATCTGGGGCTTGCGGGACGCCGCCTCGGACAGCAGATTCAGGAACAACTCGAACAAAAACAGGGTGAGTGGCTCAAAGATCTTCGTGAGAAGATGATCGAGATTGCGGATGTCGCAAAACTGATGCATGGAAAAGAGTTCCTCGGCGGCCTAAGCGACGATGCGTTGCTCAAATATGCGCGTGACTGGGCGAAGGGTGTGCGTTTCGCGGCACCTATTTTTGAAGGTACGACGGAAGATGAATTTAAAAAACTCTTCGAGCTCGCAAAGATTGCAAGTGACGGAAAGACACGACTCTATGACGGACGTACCGGTGAACCGATGAAAGAGCGTGTCAATGTCGGGATCATGTATATGCTCAAACTGCATCACCTTGTGGATGAGAAAGTGCATGCACGCAGTACCGGTCCATACTCACTTGTTACCCAGCAGCCCGTCGGTGGTAAAGCGCTATTTGGTGGACAGCGTTTCGGTGAGATGGAGGTCTGGGCACTCGAAGCATACGGTGCAGCACACACTCTCAAAGAGATGTTGACGATCAAGTCGGATGACGTAGAAGGGCGTATGCAGGCATACAAAGCGATTACCAGAGGTGAAAATGTCCCCAAAACGGGTATTCCCGAGACATTTTTCGTATTGACCAACGAATTGAAATCATTGGCACTTGATGTAGAGATTTTTGAAGAAGGAGAAGAGGGTGAAGAATCTGATTCCGATAGAGATTAATGAAGAGAACCGTCCAAGAGACTTTGACGCTTTCAAGCTGAAGCTTGCAAGTCCGGAGAGAATACTCTCATGGAGTTATGGAGAAGTTAAAAAACCCGAAACAATCAATTACCGCACGCTTAAACCCGAGCGTGACGGACTATTCTGTGCCAAGATTTTTGGTCCGGTAAGAGACTATGAGTGCCTTTGCGGAAAATATAAAAAGATGCGCTACAAAGGTATCAAATGTGAAAAATGTGGTGTCGAAGTGACAACGTCAAAAGTACGTCGATCCCGCATGGGCCATATCGAACTGGTCACACCTGTCGCACATATCTGGTATGTCAACTCACTCCCCAGCCGTATCGGTACACTTTTGGGAATGAAGATGAAAGATCTCGAGCGCGTGCTCTATTATGAAGCTTACATCGTCAAAAACCCGGGTGAAGCTTACTATGATTATGAAAATACGAAAAAAGTACTCAAATACGACGTCCTCAATGAGGAGCAGTATCAATCACTTGAACAACGTTTTGGCGATACAGGTTTCGAAGCGGAGATGGGTGGTGAAGTGATTCGCGATCTGCTCGAAGAGTTCGATCTGATTGAGACGCTCGAGAGACTCAAACAGGAGATGGAAGAGACAAAATCGGAAGCGAAGAAGAAGCAGCTTGTGAAACGTCTCAAAGTAGTTGAGTCGTTTGTCAACTCCGGAAACAGACCGGAGTGGATGATGATTACGGTTCTGCCGGTTCTGCCGCCAGACCTCAGACCGCTTGTTTCTCTGGATGGCGGTAAGTTTGCCGTCTCCGACGTCAATGACCTCTACCGAAGGGTGATCAACAGAAATGCCAGACTGAAGCGTCTGGTCGAACTCGATGCCCCTGAAATCATCATTCGTAACGAGAAGCGTATGTTGCAGGAAGCGGTCGATGCACTTTTTGACAACGGTCGCCGTGCCAATGCCGTCAAGGGTGCCAATAAGCGTCCTCTGAAATCACTCAGTGAGATCATTAAAGGTAAACAGGGGCGATTCAGACAAAATCTGCTCGGTAAACGTGTCGACTTTTCCGGACGTTCTGTTATTGTCGTGGGACCGAATCTAAGAATGGATCAGTGTGGTCTGCCTAAAACGATGGCGCTGGAACTTTTCAAACCGCATTTGCTGGCCAAGCTCGAAGACAAGGGATATGCAACGACGATCAAACAGGCAAAACGCATGATCGAAACACGAACCAACGAAGTGTGGGAGTGTCTGCAGGAAGTTGTCGACAACTATCCGGTGATGCTCAACCGTGCACCGACACTGCACAAGCTTTCGATTCAGGCATTTCATCCTGTACTGATCGACGGTAAGGCGATACAGCTGCATCCACTGGTCTGTTCAGCATTCAACGCCGACTTCGACGGTGATCAGATGGCCGTGCATGCACCGCTTTCCCGTGAAGCGATTGCGGAGTGTAAAATCTTGATGCTCTCCTCAAACAATATCCTGTTGCCCGCTTCGGGTAAAGCGATTGCGGTACCGACACAGGATATGGTTCTCGGACTCTACTATCTTTCACTGGAAAAAGAGAGTGCGAAAGGGAACAATAAGCTTTTTGCCGGAATCGATGAGATTATGATTGCACTGGATGCCGGAATTTTGGAAACGCAGGCAAAGATCAAAACAGTGATCGACGGGCGCTTGATTCATACGACGGCCGGGCGGATGATTATCAAGTCGATTCTACCCGACTTTGTACCTGACGAGCTCTGGAACAGAGTGCTCAAGAAAAAAGATATCGGAAATCTCGTAGATTATATCTACAAAATTGGGGATACTTACGCAACGGCAGAAGCGCTTGACGCTCTGAAAAACCTCGGCTTCAAGTACTCGACCGATGCAGGTATCTCCATATCGGTAGCCGATATTATCGTGCCTGAGAAGAAAGAAGAGCTGATCAAAGTGTCGAAGCAGAAAGTACTCGAGATCCAGAAACAGTTTGCTGCCGGTCTGTTGACGGAGCAAGAGAGATATAACAAGATTATCGATATCTGGACCAATACGAACAATCAACTCGCAAACGAGATGATGGAGTTGATGCGTAACGACAAAGAGGGATTCAACTAGATCTACATGATGGCGGATTCGGGTGCAAGGGGATCCGCTGCACAGATTAGGCAGTTGGCGGGTATGCGTGGTTTGATGGCGAAGCCGGATGGCTCGATTATCGAAACGCCTATTATTTCAAACTTCCGTGAAGGTTTGAATGTACTTGAATACTTTATCTCAACCCACGGAGCGAGAAAAGGTTTGGCGGATACGGCGCTCAAAACGGCGAATGCCGGTTATCTGACCAGAAAGCTGGTCGACGTCAGCCAGAATGTCAAAGTCTCCGAAGAGGATTGCTGTACGCATGAGGGTATCGAGATCACTGAAATCAGTGTCAACGGCGAGTTGGTCGAGTCTCTCGAAGATCGTGTACTCGGTCGTGTACTGGCAGAAAATATCATCGACCCGATCACCAATGAAGTACTCTTCATAGAAGGTACACTGATCGATGAGCAGGCGGCACAGAGTATCAAAGAGGCTGGTATCAAATCCGCCGTGATCAGAACACCGATTACTTGTAAATCGCCTAAAGGGGTCTGTGCAAAATGTTACGGCCTCAATCTGGGGAAAGCGAAACTGGTCAAAAAAGGTGAAGCCGTAGGTATCATCTCTGCACAATCTATCGGTGAGCCGGGTACACAGTTGACTCTTCGTACTTTCCACATCGGTGGTACGGCGTCTACTGAACAGCAGGATAAGCAGGTTGTCGCGAAGAGAGAGGGCTTTATCCGCTTTTACAATCTCAAAACTTACACCAACCGTAAAGGTGAGCAGATTGTTGCCAACCGTAGAAATGCTGCAGTACTGCTTGTCGAACCGAAAATCAAAGCACCGTTTAGCGGAAAAGTGACTGTTGAGTATGCCCACGAAGAGATGGTTGTGAGTGTAAACGACGGCAAAGAGACGGCAAAATTCATTTTACGTAAGAACGATGTCGCAAAACCCAATGAACTTGCAGGTATCAGCGGAAAGATGGAAGGTAAGTTCTATCTGCCGTATGAGAGTGGTGTTGAAGTCGAAGCGGGTGAGAGTATCGTCGAAGTGATCAAAGAGGGTTGGAACATCCCCAACCGTATCCATTACGGTAGTATTCTCCGCATCGAAAACGGTGCACCAGTCGTACAGAAGATCAAGGCCAAAGCAAATGGTACGATCAAATATTTTCAACTCAACGGTGACTATCTCGAGCGTTATGAGAAGATCGAGAAAGGCCACAGGGTCGAAGAGAAAGGGCTTTTCGCCATCATCGCAGACGAAGAGGGGCGTGAAGCGGTCAGGCACTATATCCCGCGTAATTCTATCGTCGATTTCGATGACAATGCGGAAGTCACTTCTGACGATATTATTGCAAGACCTGAAAGTGACGAGAGTATCGTCATCGCAGAGTGGGATCCCTATTCGACACCGATTATCGCCGAAGATGACGGTGTGGTAAGGTTTGAAGATATCGAGCCGGGTGTGACTGCAACCGAACAGTTGGATGAGCTGGGACAGTCACGTCTGGTAATCAACGAATATATTCCTTCGGGTTACAAACCTGCAATCGTACTCGCAACAGAAAGCGGTGAACTCAAGAAGTATGCGCTCGAGCCAAAAGCTTCTCTGCTTGTTGAAGATGGAGCGGAAGTGAAACAGGCGGATGAATTGGCCAAGATTCCAAAAGCGGCAGCGAAATCGAAAGATATTACCGGTGGTTTGCCCCGTGTTTCCGAGCTTTTCGAAGCACGACGCCCCAAGAGCCCGGCAGTGATCGCCGAAGTTGCCGGTACGGTCAGATTCGGTAAGCCGTTACGTGCCAAAGAGCGTATCATTATCGATACAGACACTGGCGAGAGTAAAGAGTATCTCGTAGATAAAAACAGACAGATCCTCGTACATGCAGGTGAGTACGTACAGGCAGGAGAGAAATTGACAGATGGTCAAATCTCCAGCCACGACATCCTGCGTATTATGGGTGAAAAGGCGCTGCACTTCTATCTGATCAGTGAGATTCAGCAGGTCTATCGTAGCCAGGGTGTTGCCATCAGCGATAAGCATATCGAAATCATCGTCTCACAAATGCTGCGTCAAGTAAAGATCGTAGACAGTGGTGATACCCATTTCATCACAGGTGATCTGATCAGTAGACGTAAATTGCGCGAAGAGAATGAACGTATCATGAAAATAGGCGGTGAACCGGCGATTGCGGAACCGACACTGCTGGGTGTGACAAGGGCTGCGATCAACGCCGACTCGATCATCTCTGCAGCCTCTTTCCAGGAGACGACAAAAGTTCTTACCGAAGCGGCAATTGCAGGCAAGACCGACTACCTCGAGGATTTGAAAGAGAACGTCATTCTTGGACGTATGATTCCAGTCGGTACGGGTATGTACAAAGACCAAAAAGTCAAACTCCGTTTCAAAGAAGCGTAAACATGATCCGGCAGACTTGTGAGTCTGCCGGATTACTCCTGCTTCTATTCTTTATGAACCCCTTAAATTAAGCATTTTGTAAACAATTTTTCAGTATTATTGCGGACCTTTATAGACGCTGTCTGTTTGTAAGGTATCAAATGGTCTGTAGAGTAACCATTATTACTCGGAACAAACCATAGAACAAAATTCAACAAAGGAAAACATGTGCCAACTATTAATCAGTTGATTCGTAAAGAGAGAAAAAAGGTGATTAAGAAATCTAAATCACCGGCACTTGTCAAATGTCCACAAAGACGTGGTGTTTGTACGAGAGTCTATACGACAACCCCGAAAAAACCTAACTTAGCACTGAGAAAAGTTGCTAAAGTAAGGTTGACAAGCGGATTTGAAGTGATCAGTTATATCGGTGGTGAAGGCCACAACCTGCAGGAACACTCCATCGTACTCGTACGTGGCGGAAGGGTAAAAGATTTACCTGGTGTGAAGTATCACATCGTGCGTGGTGCACTCGATACGGCTGGTGTCGCCAACAGAAAAGTTGCAAGAAGTAAATACGGTACGAAACGACCTAAGTAATCCTTGCAGTCACGTTGCCTGAAAAAGGGTCTCTGCCCGCTTTATCAGGCTTGTAATCGAAATATTATAGATTATTGTTAAAATTGGCCAGGCTCTATCGTAAAACCTACGTGGATAGAGTTTGAGTAAATTTGCAAAAAATTGAAGGAAGAGTATGAGAAGAAGAAGAGCTCCAGTTAGAGAAATCACCCCAGATCCAATTTACAATTCAAAATTGGTTTCAAAGTTTATCAACGGTTTGATGCTCGACGGTAAGAAAAGCGTCGCAGCCAAGATATTTTACGATGCGATCGACACGATCGACCAAAAAGTCGAAGGTGAAAAAGGGATCGATATATTTTACAAGGCGGTTGAAAATATCAAACCGGTCATGGAAGTTAAAAGTAGAAGAATCGGTGGTGCCACATATCAGGTGCCGGTTGAAGTACGACCTGTCAGACAGCAGTCTCTGGCACTGAGATGGATCATCGGTTTTACGAGAAAAAGATCGGAAAGATTGATGAAAGACAGATTGGCAAATGAGCTGATCGATGCTGCAAACGAGAGAGGTGCTTCTTACAAGAAGAAAGAAGATACTTACAAAATGGCTGAAGCGAACAAAGCGTTTGCTCACTATAGATGGTAAGAGAAGGAAAGTAATATGCCAAGATCCCATAAACTCGAAGATTTGAGAAATATCGGTATTGCTGCGCACATCGATGCCGGTAAAACAACGACGACAGAGAGAATCCTTTTCTACACTGGTGTCGAGCACAAGATCGGTGAAGTACACGACGGTGCTGCGACAATGGATTGGATGGAACAAGAGCAGGAGCGTGGTATTACGATTACCTCTGCTGCGACAACATGTGAGTGGAGAGGCAAACAGATCAATATCATTGACACTCCCGGCCACGTCGACTTCACGATTGAAGTGGAACGTTCCATGCGTGTTCTCGACGGTGCTGTTTCCGTATTCTGTGCGGTTGGTGGTGTTCAGCCGCAGTCTGAAACGGTTTGGAGACAGAGAAACCGATATGGCGTACCCTCTATCGTTTTTGTCAACAAGATGGATAGAACCGGTGCCGATTTTTACGAAGTTGAAAGACAGATCGAAGAGAGACTCAACGGAAATCCTGTACCCATTCAATTGCCAATTGGTGCGGAAGATAACTTTGAAGGCATCATCGATCTGGTCAAGATGAAAGAGATCGTATGGGATGCGGAAGCGGCGATGGGTTCTGCCTACCATGAGCAGGATATTCGTCCGGAACTTCAGGAGAAAGCGGAAGAGTATCGCGAAAAGATGATTGAAAAAATCTCTGAAGCCGAAATCAATGATCACTTGATGGAGAAGTATCTCGAAGGTGAAGCACTCACCAATGAAGAGATCATGGAAGGGATCAAAAAAGCGACGATCAATATGGAGATCGTACCGATGACATGCGGTACTGCATTTAAAAACAAAGGTGTGCAGACACTTCTTGATGCCGTTGTCGACTACCTTCCTGCCCCTACGGAAGTTCCTCCGATCAAAGGTACGATGATGGATGATCCTGAAAAAGAGGTTCTCGTAGAATCTACGGATGATGGGCCGTTCGCTTCATTGGCATTTAAAATCATGACCGATCCGTTTGTAGGACAGTTGACTTTTATCCGTGTATATCGCGGTTCCATGGAGTCGGGTTCATATGTGCACAACTCCACAAAAGATAAAAAAGAGAGAGTTGGTCGTATCATGAAGATGCATGCGATCAAACGTGAAGAGATCAAAGAGATCTACGCAGGTGAGATCGGTGCGGTTGTCGGCCTTAAAAATACAACTACGGGTGACACACTCTGTGATCCTGCGGAAAAAGTGGTACTTGAGAGAATGGAGTTCCCTGATCCCGTTATCTCCGTTGCCGTAGAGCCGAAAACGAAAGCGGACCAGGAGAAGATGGGTATTGCACTTCAAAAACTGGCACAGGAAGATCCTTCTTTCCGCGTCAACACGGATGAAGAGAGTGGTCAAACGATCATCTCCGGTATGGGTGAACTGCACCTTGAGATCATTGTCGATCGTATGATGCGTGAATTCAAAGTGGAAGCGGAGATCGGTCAGCCGCAGGTTGCATATCGTGAGACGATTAGAAGTGCTGTCGATCAGGAATACAAATATGCAAAACAGTCCGGTGGTCGCGGTCAGTATGGACACGTCTATCTGAAACTCGAGCCGATGGAGCCGGGTGAAGGTTATGAGTTTGTTGATGCCATCAAGGGTGGTACAGTGCCTAGAGAGTATATACCTGCCGTTGACAAAGGTGTGCAGGAAGCGATGCAAGGCGGTGTACTTGCAGGATATCCGGTAGAAGATGTCAAAGTGACACTCTACGACGGTTCATACCACGACGTCGATTCATCGGAGATGGCGTTTAAACTCGCAGCCTCCATGGGCTTCAAAGAGGGTGCGAAAAAAGCGAACCCTGTGATTCTTGAACCCATGATGAAGGTAGAGGTTGAAGTTCCTGAAGAGTATATGGGAGACGTGATCGGTGATCTGAACAGAAGACGTGGTCAAGTCGAGGGAATGGATGAGCGTGGCGGCAACAAGATCGTCAATGCTTTCGTACCTCTCTCAGAGATGTTCGGTTACTCGACCGATCTAAGATCTGCGACACAGGGACGTGCAACTTACGCAATGGAATTTGACCACTATGCGGAAGTGCCTAAAAACGTTGCTGAAGAGATCATCAAAAAGAGAAACGGTTAATAGCAACCGTTGAGAACTGCATGCGGAGGGGTATCCCCCTCCGCTTTTCTATTTATCAAACAGACTCTGTTTCATTGTCCTCGTAGCTCAGCTGGATAGAGCATCGGATTCCTAATCCGAAGGTCTCAGGTTCGAATCCTGTCGGGGACACCACTTCTAAATGATCGGGATTACTTTTGTAGCATACTGCATAGGTGCATGCAGTACTTTTCTAAGAGATTTTTTGTGGTATATCCGCTTTGACTTTCTCGGCAAGTTGTTCTGGCAGCAAACCCAGAGACTCTTCGACAAGCCTGGTATTGCCGTGGGTAATGAAGTCATCTGCATACTCGAAAGTGACCAGGTGGATCCCTTCGATCTCATTTTGGAAGAGAAATTCGGAAATCGCACTGCCTACACCGCCCATTTTGGCACTGTCACTGAAGATATACCAGCGGTGATATTTTTTGGAAAGCTTGGTAAGCATCTCCTCATCGAGCGGCTTGACAAAGACCAGATCCAGCAGCGCGATTGGTTCATCGAGCAGCTGCATCGTGGCATAGGCTCTCCCGACGCCGGCACCGTAACCGATAAAAAGAGTCTCCCCCTCATCGGGTTCCAGAAGCAACTCGGATTTTCCCAACTGAATAGATTTTGCACCGAAGGGGA
>Ga0114931_10009934_pt1 | contig 11359 bp, 13 predicted proteins | sample 2SBtaG_FD_89579 | JGI IMG/M metagenome (GOLD analysis project Ga0114931, IMG submission 89579) | Deep subsurface microbial communities from Kolumbo volcano to uncover new lineages of life (NeLLi) - 2SBTROV14_V59a metaG | ecosystem: Environmental > Aquatic > Marine > Volcanic | place: Kolumbo...
GCACGTGAACTCACGATCGCCAGAACGTTCTGCGAGGAAGCGTGGCGGCGGATCCGCCGAAACAGCCGGCAGGTCGACAAGAACATCGATCCCTGGCGCAAAGAGATCGCGCTGTCGACCTACGAATCGAACGGCTACACGCTGGATTTTGTCGCGTAGAATTGCATTGACTAAATCTGATTAGTTCCTATATTATTTGCGGATTGTTGGAATGAAAAATCGAAGGAGAGTAAGGTGAATATCATTGTCTGTATGAAGCAGGTTCCCGTCAAGGATTCATTGCTCAAAATAAATGATGACGGCAGTTGGGTGCATGAGGATGAATTGAATTACGAGATCAATGAGAGTGATCATTATGCTCTTGAAACAGCACTTCGTTTAAAGGAAGAACACGGCGGTGAGGTTATTATCTTGACGATGGGACCTGAACGCGTCAAAGAGGCTATCAAGAAGGGACTGGCGGAAGGCGCCGACCGCGCGATTCACATCAATAACGAAAATTTTACCACCCTTGATCCCTTTGTCAATGCCAGGGTGCTTGCTGCGGCTCTTAAACAAGAGCAGGCCGATTTGGTCCTGGCCGGTCTGCAAACCGATGACTACGGGTCTGCTCAAACCGGCGTAGTTTTGGCTGAATATCTCGGTTTGCCGCACGCCAGTATTGTCATGGAAATTCAGAAGCAAGATGGCCACGTCAAGGTGAAGCGCGAATTGGAAAGTGGTTGGTTTCAGTGGGTTGAAATGCCCCTGCCGGCACTGCTCACCATTCAATCCGGCATCAATCAAATTCGTTACGCCACCATCAAAGGGATCATGATGGCGAAGAAGAAGGAAATCAAAGTGCTGGGCCTCTCCGACCTTGGGCTGTCCGAGGCGGATGTTGACGACAGTGGCAGCAGCGTCAAATTCAAGAAAATTTATATCCCGGCAAAGACGAAACAATCACAAATGTTTGAAGGGGAGCCGAAGGAGGTCGCGGAACAACTCGTGGACAAACTAAAGAATGAAGCTAAAGTCTTGTAGAGAGCGTCACCCGCACTTGTGTTTTCGTCCAGAGCAGGCCCAATGTTTTTCAGTGATTGCTCAGGTGGGCGTGTCTTGAGATTAAATTCAAAAAGGAGCCAATAGATGAGCGTGGATATTCTAGTTGTAGGCGAACAGCGCGACGGCATTCTAAATAAATCAACGTTGGAGGCCGTGGTTGCGGGCCAGAATATGGGACGAGAACTGGGCAAAGAAGTTAGCCTTCTGTTGCTCGGAAATAATATCGCGGAGCTGGCGCAAGAAGCCGCGGAGAACGGGGTCAAGGAAGTGCTGGTCGTGGATGACGAAAAACTCGCCGACTATACGCCGGACGGTTATTCGGCCGCGCTTCGGCAAGTCATCGAAAGTGAACAGCCGGCTTACGTGCTTTTTAGCCATACTTACATGGTGCGTGATTACGCACCAAAGCTGGCGGCGGCGTTACAAAGACCGCTGGTCAGCGATTGCGTGCGTTACAAAATAGAGGGCGGAGAGACAGTTTTTGTGCGGCAAGTGTTCCAGGGGAAGATCGATGCGGATTTCAAAGTGGAAGGGGACGGGCCTCACCTGGTTAGTTTTCAAGTGGGTGCCTTCAATGCCGAGAATCTTGACCGAGGCGGCGCTGCCGCAACCGTTCGGCCAGCCACCGTTTCGCTTTCGGATGTTGAGATCCGGAGCAAAGTGCTGGAAATATTTGAGGGCGTAAAACAGGAAGTTGATTTGAGCAAAGCTGAACGGATCGTTTCCGTTGGGCGCGGCATCAAGAAACCTGAAAATGTCGACTTAGTTAAGCAGCTGGCGGAAGCGCTGGACGCCGACCTGGCGGCCTCACGGCCGGTTTGTGATGACGGCTGGTTGCCACTCGACCGGCAAGTTGGCAGCTCCGGGCAAACCGTTGCGCCAAAACTCTATTTCGCGGTCGGCATTTCAGGTGCCATCCAACACATCGTTGGGATGAAGAATTCAGGCACAATCGTCGCCATTAACAAGGACCCCCACGCGCCGATTTTTGATATCGCCGACTATGGTATCGTGGGCGATCTTTTCGAAATTGTACCCGCCGTGGTCGAAGCGGTTAAAGCGAGAAAGTGACTCTCATGTCTCAGTCCAGAAAAGGCTTCGTGTTGAGCTGCATGATCATGGCGGTTTTGTTGATGACCTCTTGTTCTTCCTCTCAAAAAATTACCAAACCAGACAGCGAGACTGAACGGATCAGAGGATTCGAGAAGATGAATGAAGACTTCAATCCCGTCGATCTCGCAGATGACGATCTCAATATCGAAGATCCGAACGCGACAACGCAGCATGAGAATGATATTATTGAAATGCCCGTCACGACCGTCGATGACACGATTGGAACGGGCTACCGGGTTCAGATCATTCAAACCACCGATCCGGAAGAAGCAAAGGAGGTGGAACGCGACGCCATTTTTCGTTTCGACTACGATGTTTATCGAGTCTTTGGCTCCCCATATTACAAAGTACGAATTGGCGATTTTGTGAATTGGAGCGATGCTGAGAAGCTGCAACGTCTGGCGATCCGCAAGGGCTTTCGGGATGCTTGGGTGATTCGAACCACTATAAATCTGAAAAAAGCGAACGATGCCTTTAAGCGATTCTGACATCCGAAATAATGACGAAAAGAGTTACGTTTAAGGAAATCTGAAACCGAAACAGACCCGCCGCTACCTGCCCCTTGTCTGCCTGACCACCGACCCCTGGAGTCAGGCGCATTTTCCCCACATTTCCGCCCAAATCTTTTGATTTGGAAAATCACAAAAAATTTATTATATTTAAGGCTTATATTTGGAGGGTTTTATGTCTGGGCACTCGAAATGGAGCACGATTAAACGTAAGAAGGCGAAGGTCGATGCCGAACGGGGAAAAGCCTTTACGCGGCTGATCAAGGAAATTACAATTGCAGCCCGAGAAGGGGGAAAGGATGAATCCTCCAATCCCAGACTTCGGTCCGCGGTTGCTTCTGCCAAGCAGGCGAACATGCCCTCTTCAAACATTGACAGAGCGATCAAGAAGGGAACGGGAGAACTGCCGGGGGTTGTTTATGAGGAAGGTGTGCTTGAAGGGTACGGTCCCGGTGGTGTGGCCATTTTTGTCGAAATTTTGACGGATAATCGTAAACGCACGGTCGCCGATGTGCGGCATTGTTTAACCAAGCAGGGCGGTAACCTTGCCGAGTCTGGCGCCGTGGCATGGATGTTTGAAAAAAAAGGTCTCATCACGGTTCCCAAAGGAGAGCTGGAAGAGGAGGAGCTTTTGATGATGGTAGCCGATGCCGGTGCTGAGGATTTACGCAATGAAGACGAATTTTTTGAAATCACCTCCGCAACGGATGACCTCGAATCGATCAGAAAGGCATTGGAAGCGCACGGGGTGACTATCGAAACCTATGGCCTGACGATGTATCCCAAGACGACGGTTCAGGTTGCGGGCAAAGATGCCGAGCAGCTTCTGAAAGTTCTCGATGTACTCGAGGAGCACGATGACGTGCAGCAAGTGTATGCTAATTTTGACATGGACGTCTCCATCATGGAGCAAATGGAGTCGTGAAAGGTCAGGAAGGAGGATATGCGGGTTCTGGGAATTGACCCAGGGACTTTGGCAGTGGGATTTGGATTAGTTGAAGACGGACCCGGCGACCCCAGGTTTGTCGAGTTTGGTTGTATTCGGGTGTCGTCGAAGCAGGCTTTTTCTCTCCGGCTCAAAAAAATATACGATGAGATAAGTAAAATCATTGAACAATTTCACCCCGACGAGTTCGCTATAGAAAGTTTGTTTTACGCAAAAAATGCGCAAGTAGCAATCAAAATGGGGCATGCCAGAGGTGTTGCGCTTGTTGCCGCGGCGAACCATGAAATTCCCACCGCCGAATATTCTCCTCGGGAGATTAAATTGTCCGTCGTTGGCAATGGCTCCGCTTCCAAAGAGCAAGTTCAGCGTATGATCACACAATTGTTACGGCTTCCGAGCTTGCCGGAACCCCTGGATGCGTCTGACGCCCTGGCGGTGGCCCTTTGCCATGCCTTTCGTAGGGGCAACAAAAGATGATCGCACATTTGCAAGGCGAACTTGTCGAAAAGTCGGAGACACGACTGGTGATAGATGTTCAAGGTGTGGGATATGAACTTCTCGTTCCCGCTTCAACGTTTGAGAAGTTGCCGGACAAAGGCTGTCGTGTTAAATTGCTGACGTACCAACACGTTCGTGAAGACGCCCTTCAGCTTTTTGGTTTTTACACGCAGCGTGAAAAAAGGATGTTTACGCAATTGCTTTCGGTTTCCGGTGTGGGGCCAAAATTGGCCATCGCGGTTTTGTCGGGGTGCCCCATAGGGGAATTGACCAGAGCTATCATCGAGGCGGATGTGGCCAGACTGAGCGCTTTGCCGGGAATCGGGAAGAAGACCGCCCAGAGGTTGAGTTTGGAGTTGCGCGACAAATTGCAAAAGTCGGGGGACGGTTTCGATGGGGATGGAGCCATGAGCGCTATTGGCGGCGGTGGTTCCACGTTTGAACAAGCTGTCCTGGGTCTCGTGTCACTTGGCTTTGCGCGTACGGACGCGGAGAGAAATGTTAGGCGGAATCTGGCTGAGAATGCCGATCTGTCATTGGATGAATTGATAAAGCAGTCTTTGCGGAAGACCGGTCATTAGGAACCTAGCGTGAACGCGGACCCAAACAGAACGACCGTACCTCACCAAATTGAAGGTGAGAATGAATTTGACAAGACGCTCCGGCCCTTGAGCTTCGAAGATTTTGTGGGGCAGCCCAAAATTAAAGACAACTTGACGGTTTTTATTGGGGCGGCCAAAGGGCGGGACGAAGCACTTGACCACGTCCTTTTTCATGGGCCGCCGGGGCTTGGAAAAACCACGCTTGCGCACATCATAGGGAATGAGCTGCGAGTCAATGTTAAAGTGACCTCCGGACCCGCATTGGATAAGCCCGCTGACCTCGCCGGCCTGCTGACCAATCTCGGTGAGCGCGACGTCTTATTTATCGACGAAATTCATCGCCTCAATCGCGTGGTAGAGGAATATCTCTACCCGGCCATGGAGGATTACAAACTTGATATCATCATAGACCGGGGTGTAAATGCCCGGTCTGTCCAGATTCAGTTGCCGAAATTTACGCTGGTAGGTGCGACCACCCGTGCGGGGTTGCTGACCTCTCCCTTGCGTTCAAGGTTTGGCGTGGTGAACAGACTGGATTTCTACCGTCCGGAAGAGCTGCTCCTAATCATTCAGAGGTCAGCCCGGATTCTTGAAGTAAAGTTGGAGGAAGCGGCCGGCCTGGAAATCGCGCGGCGTTCCCGCGGCACGGCGCGAATCGCGAACCGTCTTCTTCGGCGTGTGCGAGACTTTGCTGAGGTCGAGGGCGACGGCACTATCACCCACGCCATTTCGGAGTCATCCCTTAATCGTTTGGATGTTGACCGCCTCGGCCTGGATGAGATGGACAAACGGATCCTGACCGCACTGATCGAAAAGTTTGATGGAGGGCCGGTCGGCATCAGCACCTTGGCTGTCGCGATTGGTGAACAGGGCGAAACACTGGAAGAGATCTACGAACCTTTCCTCATTCAGGAAGGACTGTTGCAGCGTACGCCTCGAGGACGCGTTGTGACTGAGTTGGCATACCGCCATTTCGGCATGAAAGCCAAGGGTAAAATCTATCAACAGAAGCTGTTTTAGACACCTAAATTTATCGATAGAGGGAGAGATTATATGAAACTATCAGATTTCAAGTACAAATTACCTGAAAAACTCATCGCGCAATATCCCGCAAAGAAGCGTGACAAGTCGCGCTTAATGGTTCTGGATCGCCAAAATGCAAGCATAGACCAAAAAATTTTTTCTGACGTGGCGAACTATTTCGAGAAGGGTGATTGTCTTGTGATCAATGAGACGAAAGTATTTCCGGCCCGCTTGATGGGAACCAAGGATAAGACTGACGCCCAAGTCGAAATTTTTTTACTGCGTGAGCTGGAAAACGGCCTGTGGGAAGTGCTTGTGAAACCTGCCAGAAAAGTGCGGGTTGGCAATCGCCTTTCCGTTAACAACAAGCTGCATTGCGATGTCATTGATAATACCGTCTCGGGAGGCCGGGTCGTTCGCTTTAACTACATCGGGGATTTTTTTGAAATCGTTGATAAAATCGGACGATCGCCGCTGCCGCCTTACATTAACCGGGAGCCGGAAGCACTTGACAAAAAACGGTATCAGACCGTCTATTCAAAAGTAAGAGGCGCGGTTGCGGCGCCGACCGCCGGACTGCATTTCACGAATGAATTGCTGCGACGGATTGAGCAGCGCGGCGTCAAGATAGTGCGCGTTGTGTTGCATTTGGGGCTAGGCAGTTTTCGACCTGTCGTGGTAGAAGATTTGAGTCGGCACAAAATGGACTCCGAGTATTACGAAATTTATCCGGAAACGGCGGAGATCGTCAACGTGACGAAAAAGAATGGCGGCCGCGTGTTTGCGGTTGGTACCAGCACCACGCGCGCCCTTGAAACCGCCGTGACATCGGAAGGCTGGACCAAGCCGGCCAGCGGGTGGACCGACAAATTTATTTATCCGCCCTACGATTTCAAAATCGTCGACGCATTGATAACGAATCTGCATTTGCCCAACTCAACCCTGCTCATGCTAACCTGCGCGTTCGGGGGCAAGGATTTGGTGTTCAAAGCCTATCGTAAAGCCATTCGCGAAAAATATGCTTATTACAGTTATGGCGATGCGATGCTGATCGTTTGAAATTGATAAGGAATTCAACTTGAAAACGTCAGCGATTGTTGTGGCAGCCGGGATGGGACGCCGGTTAGGGGGTGAGCTTCCCAAGCAATTCCAAAATCTACGCGGTCAGCCCGTTGTGGCGCACACGCTCAAAAAGTTGGAACAATGCGGTGCGATAGATGAGATTGTGCTCGTTGTCGGTCCGGAGTGGCTGGGCTACGCCACCGATCTCGCGGGGGAATTTTGCAAGATCGTTCACATCGTTGCCGGTGGCATGAAACGACAGGATTCAGTTTATGCGGGGCTAAAAAAGTTGCATGCCGCGGTCGACGTCGTTGTTGTGCACGACGCCGTGCGGCCTTTTGTAAGCGCGGGCAAAATCATGTCCGTCATTCAGGCGGCGTCTGAGTCTGGCGCCGCGATTCTTGCCATCCGGCCCAGAGATACAGTCAAGAGGGTAGTGGACGGCCTTGTACAGGAGACGTTGGACAGAGAGTCGCTTTGGCTGGTTCAGACCCCGCAGGCCTTCAAGCGTGGCCTGCTGATGGCGGCTTATGCGGATGCCTTCGCGGACGGCGTTTACAAAACCGACGAAGCCGCATTGGTTGAACGAATCGGGCAGCCTGTTCGCATTGTTGAAGGCGACGAAGCAAATTTTAAGATTACCATGCCGGGCGACTTTGCGATTGCGGAGAAAATGTTGGAGTCGGAGTTGTGCGCATAGGCTTTGGTTATGACGTTCATCCCCTGGTCGCGGGGAGGAAACTGCTGCTGGGCGGGGTTGAGATTCCTTTCGATAAAGGACTAGGCGGCCATTCCGACGCGGACGTTTTGAGCCATGCCGTCGGAGATGCTTTACTTGGGAGCGTTGGACTAGGCGATATTGGGCAGCATTTCCCGGACTCCGACGAACGTTTTGCGGGGATTTCCAGCCTGCTGCTTCTCAAACAAATTGCGGAACTGTTGCGGAAGGAAGACTATGGGGTCGTCAATATCGACTCAACCGTCGTGATGGAACGGCCTAAATTGGCCCCACATATTGTTCTGATACGAAAAAACATGGCTGACTCACTTGCAATAGACCCTTCACGCGTGTCCGTCAAGGCAACTACATCTGAAAAAATGAGTTTCATCGGGCGTGAAGAGGGTGTCGCCGCTTACGCCTCCGTGCTGGTGCAGCTTAACACGCCTCATCAATAATTCAGAAATTCAGAAATGAGTGTCATTTTGAAAAGAAGGTCTCCCGCTGAAAACGACTGTTGAAAATATCAGGGTCGGTGCATGTCGATAAAATTTTACAACACGTTAAGCCGCCGGATGGAAGAGTTTGTCCCTCTACAAGAAGGCAAGGTAAAATTCTATGTGTGCGGCCCTACCGTTTACGATTATATTCACCTCGGCAACGCCAGGGCATTTATTGTTTTTGACGTGTTGCGCCGTTTCTTGCGGTTCGTCGGATACGATGTTACCTATGTTATGAATCTGACGGATGTGGATGACAAAATCATCCGGAGATCCCAGCAGGAGGGCGTGCCCATCGCGGACATCACCAAAAAATTTACGGACGCTTTTTTTGAGGATTTGGGAAACCTGGGGATTCTCGGCGCGGATTTCCATCCGCCGGCCACCGAAAATATGCCGGAGATCGTCGATCTGATCCGCCGGTTGATGGAAAATGGGGCCGCCTATGAAGTTGAAGGGGATGTTTATTTTGAAGTTAGTCAATTTAAAGAATACGGCCTGTTATCCGGCAAAAAGACGGATGAATTGAGATCTGGTGCCCGTGTCACGGTCGATAAACGCAAGAAGAATCCGCTTGATTTCGCTCTTTGGAAGAGTCAGAAACCAGGCGAACCTGCGTGGGAAAGTCCGTGGGGACCCGGCAGGCCTGGCTGGCACGTCGAATGTTCGGCGATGTCGATGAAGTTTCTCGGCGAAACGTTTGACATTCATGCCGGCGGCACCGACCTCATTTTCCCGCACCACGAGAACGAGATCGCACAGAGTGTCTGCGCGACTGGCGGCGGATTCGTGAGGTACTGGCTGCACAACGGTTTCCTCAATATCGCTGGCGAAAAGATGTCGAAGTCGTTAGGCAATTTTAAGACGGTACGGGACGTCTTAAAACATCATTCACAATATGTTATCCGGATGTTTTTTCTGCAAAAACATTACCGAACGCCTATCGATCTCACGCCGGAAGGGCTGCATGCCGCCACGAGTGCCGTCTCTCGTCTCAAAATATTCCATGACAAACTAATCGAGAAAGTCGCTTCGATTTCTCTTGACTCGGAAGAGGAGCAAAAGACTTCACCAAAAAGGGACTTGCCGGAACCATTTGCGCAGTTGAAAGCAGAGATTATCGCGGCCATGTCTGACGATCTGAATACACCTACGGCATTGGCGAAATTGTTTGATATTGTGCGCGAAGGAAACAAATATCTTGCAAAGCCGGTGCTTTCCAATGCGGAGCAAAACCTGCTTTTCATGCTAAAGGATACGGTTGACGAACTCAATTCATTCCTGGGCCTTCTCGGCGCCGACGATCCTGAGCAGGATTCCCGCCTCGTAGATGATCTGGTCGGTCTGTTGATTGAGGTTCGTTCAGAGCTTCGACTGAAGAAAGAATGGGAATTGGCGGACAAGATCAGACACCGCCTGGATGAGAGCGGAGTAGCGCTTGAGGACTCCGGAACGGGCACGCATTGGCGTAAAAAGGATTTTTCAAAAAAGCCTTGACAATGGATCGTGCTTTTCTATATTATAAGGCTGTATTTCATGCGGTCAAGGCCCTTTAGTTGGTATCAATAGAACTGTTTTCCAAATTTTATGCCACCATAGCTCAGCTGGTAGAGCACCTCACTTGTAATGAGGACGTCGCGGGTTCGATTCCTGCTGGTGGCTCTTTTCTTGTTATGGAGAGGTACCCGAGTGGCCAAAGGGAACAGACTGTAAATCTGTCGGCTCAGCCTTCGGAGGTTCGAATCCTCCCCTCTCCACCAGCAGGCGATGCAGGCCGATTGAAATTGGATTTCGACTGAGATATGAGAGTGTTTTGATAGGCTCTTGACGTCTGGCACCGAGTGATTTGGGGTTTATCGTTCCATGATACGTTCGGCGGGAGTAACTCAATTGGTAGAGTCACAGCCTTCCAAGCTGTTGGTCGCGGGTTCGAGTCCCGTCTCCCGCTCATTTGTCTGCCCACGTAGCTCAGTCGGTAGAGCGCATCCTTGGTAAGGATGAGGTCACCGGTTCAATCCCGGTCGTGGGCTCTCTGATTTTTTTATTGATTAAGAGGTGAGACTGAAATGCGAGTTATAGTTGTTTTGGAATGTACGGATTGTAAAAATCGCAACTACACCACAACGAAGAATAAATCATTGCATTCTGGTCGGGTGGAGTACAAAAAGTACTGCCGTACGTGCAATAAGCACACCGCTCACAAAGAGACCAGATAAGAGGTCTGCTTGACACAGGTGAGTAGCTCAACTGGCAGAGCACTGGTCTCCAAAACCAGGGGTTGCGGGTTCGATTCCTGCCTCACCTGCTTTTTTTTTGATTGTTTTGTGCTTGTTAATTACGGGGCCTGAACTTCACAATGAACCTAATCAAAAAATCTACAAAATTTTACGACGATGTCAACCACGAGATGTCAAAGGTAAGTTGGCCCAGTTATAATGAGTTGCGTGGGTCAACGATTATTGTGATCATCCTTTCATTGCTCTTTGCTGTATTTGTTTTTTCGTCCGATCGAATTTTGACTGAACTTCTGAAATTGATCTTTTGAGGATGAGGCTTTGAGCGAAGCAGAGTTAAAATGGTACGCCATTCACGTGCTTTCCGGACATGAAAAAAAGGTCAAGGCTTATCTTGAGAGAGAGGTGGAACATGAGGGCCTTGAAGATCGTATTTCCCAGGTCTTGATTCCGTCCGAAGAAGTGACGGAAATGAAGGAGGGCAAGCGCCGCGTGAAGAACAAGGTGTTCTTCCCGGGTTATATGCTCGTGGAGATGATGCTGGACAAGGGGACGCAACACGTTGTTCTCAATACACCCAGTGTGACGAATTTCGTGGGTCCCAGGAATCAGCCGCAGCCGTTGCGAAAAGGCGAAATCGATCGAATTTTGGGACGGGTGGAAGAAAGCGTCGGCAAGGAAATCATCGATGTTCCGTTTAGTCTTGGCGATCCCATCAAGGTGACGGACGGACCTTTTACGGACTTTACCGGTTTCGTCGAGGAGATCAATCCCGAGAAGAAAAAGGTAAAAGTGATGGTTAGTATATTTGGCCGTTCCACACCCGTGGAATTGGATTTTTTGCAGGTCGAGTTAGAAAAGTAGGCGAAAGGAGACATTCGATTTAATGGCTAAGAAAGTTCTTTCTACAATAAAATTGCAGATCCCCGCCGGAGCCGCAAATCCCTCTCCGCCGGTCGGCCCCGCCCTGGGTCAAGCCGGGGTAAATATTATGGAATTTTGTAAGGCATTCAATGCAAAGACTCAGGATCGACAAGGTCTAATCATACCCGTCGTGATAACCGTCTATGCCGATCGTTCTTTTACCTTCGAGACCAAGTCTCCTCCTGC
>Ga0114931_10009935_pt1 | contig 11358 bp, 13 predicted proteins | sample 2SBtaG_FD_89579 | JGI IMG/M metagenome (GOLD analysis project Ga0114931, IMG submission 89579) | Deep subsurface microbial communities from Kolumbo volcano to uncover new lineages of life (NeLLi) - 2SBTROV14_V59a metaG | ecosystem: Environmental > Aquatic > Marine > Volcanic | place: Kolumbo...
CCGGCACCCGCCGCAGCGCCAGGGAGTGCTGCGAGGGTCGGTTTGTTCAGATCGTATAAACACCCCGTCAGCGCCAGCTGCTTCTGTGTCAGTTCGTCTATGCGCGCTTCCAGAGGCATGGGTTGGGTGTCTGCAACCGAGCCACGACCCATTTCACTGACATCTCCCCCGGAGCAGAACGCATTGCCTGCACCGGTAATCATGATGCAGCCTACATCAGAACGACGTTCGAGCTGCGGCAACAGCGCGCGTAGAGCCGGTGTAAGAATGTCTCCGAGCGCGTTCTTCTTGTTGGGTTTATTCAGGGTCACGATGGCAACCCGCTGGATCAGGTCACACAGCAACTCTTCCGTACCGGTTTCAATGTGTTCCATTCGAATGGCTCTCTCAGTGGTGACCGGGTAGCGCAGGTTTTGCTCTGCAGCGTCAGAGAAGTTTCATGATAAAACTATATTTCGTTGCATCATAAAACTTTGAAGGTAGAATGCAAGAATGAAATTAAAATCGTTTGAACAGTTCAACTGCTCCCTGGCGCAAACCCTTTCGGTCATCGGCGAACACTGGACTCTGCTGATCATTCGCGACGCCTTTTTTGGACTGCGCCGGTTCGAGCAGTTTCAGAAAGATCTGGGGATTGCGCGCAACATGCTCAGCGACAGGCTGAAGAAGTTGGTGCAGGCGGGCATTCTGGAAAAATCTGAGGGACCGGGTCACGCCGAGTATCGACTGACCGAGAAAGGTCTGGCCTTACAACCCATCCTGATTGCCATGACCCATTGGGGTGATGCCCATATGCCTCATCCGAAAGGAAAGAGACTCACGTTTGTTGATCGAAGAGATGAAAAACCCATTAAGAAAGCTGCGGTCTATGCAGCCGATGGCCGGCGCCTGAAACCGAGAGAGATCAAAGCCCGACCGGGCCCCGGGCTACTGAACGAGACGGGTTCGTTCACCCAGGCAGTTGCCGCACAAGAACTTCCGTCTGAGCGGCCTGGGTGAGGGTGCGCCGGGTAATTTGACAAAGCTAATGCGGGGATTCTTCCTCAAGCCCGAGCTCCAACAGCGGGTCATCTTCTGCAAGACCGCCGCGTGGTCCCAGGATATCAATGAATTGTTCCGCATGGCGTTCGAATTTCTCCCGCCACACCTTCGCTATAAATTTCACAATCGTTGCGCCTCTGAGAACGAGATCGAGATTCTCGATGCACATTTCCCAGCCAGCCGCATTGCGGGCGCACCAGGCTTTGTCGTCGAAGCTCTCTGAAAGTCTGAACTGACAGCCTTCACCATCAGGCTTGAGTTCGAATTCCAGAGTGTGAGAGCCCCAGAGAAATGTCAGCAGTCGGGGTTCATCGACGGCCAGCACTTTACCATGCAGATCTTCTTCAGGAACCTCTGCCGGTGTCTCGGGTGGAAAGATGAAATCCAGCTCCGCACCTACCCTCCAGTCGCCGACGACGTCGCAGGGGAACCATTGCTTCAGCAGATCCCGCTCGGTAATCGCTCGCCACACTTTCTCCGGTGAATGGTCGAAGCGGCATTCGATGCTCAATGTATAGTTATGTCCGCCGGTGTTTGTATCGAGAGTAGTGTTCATATCAGGTCTCCATCGAATCGAGAGTTTCTTCCAGTGCATCGAGGTGAGGCTCCCAGTAAGCGCGGAACGGCGTCAGCCAATTCGGCCGTCCTCGATGCGAAAGAGATCATCGGCGGGATCCAGGTCGCCCCAGTCGAATACTTCCTCGAAAAGACGCACGACGACGCGTTTGTGGGATTCCCGATCGATGTGCTCGTTCATTGTGCTTCCGGACACATAGTTTACTGAAAATACCAGCATGCTAACCAGCTGCCTTTTCAGTTCGACCGCACGGTCCTCCCCTTGAACCTCACCAACGGCCGCCTCCACTGATCCCTGCGTCTGGACTCAGAGCAATCGGGGAAAAGACCCGTTATCCTCCCAGGAACGGCCCAGGACTTTCTCATGATCGATCCGCAGCCCATCCCGAATGCCAGGGTCCGGTAAACCTGACTTGGCGAAGCCCGTTTCCGCGAACACACGAGAAGAAAGCGAATGACCAGACTCCATATTACCCGGCGCGACTTTTTGAATGGCATTGCGCTCAGTTTGGTCGCCGGCGGAACGCTGTCACCGCTGCAGGTGCTGGCAAAAGACGGCCGTTATCCCCCGGCTCTGACTGGGCTGCGCGGTAGCCACCCGGGTTCGTTCGAGGTCGCGCACGCGCTGGCCTGGAACCAGGCCACCTGGCCGCAACCGGAGACCCTGGAAGACGACGTCTACGATCTCATTGTGGTAGGCGGCGGCCTATCCGGACTTGCCGCCGCATTCATGTACCGGCAGCGGTACGATGGCGATGCCCGTGTGCTGGTGCTCGACAATCACGACGACTTCGGCGGTCACGCCAAACGTAATGAGTTCGACGTCGATAGAACTCACCTGCTTGGCTATGGCGGCAGTCAATCGATCGATACGCCGTCGAATTATTCGAAGGCGTCGTCACAGTTGCTGAAAGACATTGGCATCACCACCGACCGGTTCTACGACAAGCGTGTCAAGCAGTAAACATTCGCATACAGCGATCGAAAGCCTTGTTATCGCCAACAACTTTATGAGCGCGATGCTCTTTGGCTTTCCCAGGGGAAAGTCTGCCGCTGAGGATAGCTTCGAAGGTGTCACCATCGGTAGTAAATATAAAGGCGTCGTTCTCAGCCGGTCCGAGACCGGTCCGAATCTCGCCATTGTCGACTTCGATGAAAAAGATCGTCTCATCGATGTGAAATTCATAGACTTCTTGAATGCCTGTCGCACGGGCGGGATTGAATGCCGCCCGGAACGCCACAACCAACAGGTCTGGACGGCTGATTTCATCGCGAGAGCCCCCTCGCAGATGACGTAGCCCCCACCTGGCCATCGAAAGAATGACCGGCTCAAGGTCCTGTCCGCGCTCGGTCAGTTCGTAGACCATGACATGAGTGCCTGCGTTTTCGATCTTTCGTACAACATTCATTTCCTGCAACTCAGCCAGGCGGCTGGTCAGGCGATTCGCACCGATACCCGGTAGGCCCTCCAGTAGCTGGTTGAAGCGTCTGGGACCGATCAGCAGGTCTCTGATAATCAATAGGTACCAACGCGACCCCAGGTGATCGAGAAAGTGCGCGACCGAGCAAGCCTGACCGTAATTGCGAGTTGCCATGAACGACCTGTGAATCACATTGACAAAAAAGTGCTGAACATTATACTGAATTCACTACTATACAAAATATATAGTTAGTAGTTATTAGTAGATAGTGCAATAGTGTTGCGTGGATTCTGGTCCCAACCGTAATCTTCTGCGGGAATGGCCGGTTTCACCCTCAACATCGGGGAGCGAAAACATGAAAAACCTTTATCTTGTCTTGGCGGTCCTCGGAGCCGTTATTCCGATTGTCTTCTTTTCTCAGTTTTTCGGTGACCCTGATCAGCCGGGCTTTGTAACGGCTGTCTTCATCAATGGCGCTGCGGGTGGCTTTACCGCTGATCTGCTGATCTCTTCCTTCGTATTCTGGGTATTCATGTGGCAGAGACGGCAGGTCGGACCGCGTCCCTGGGCATTCATCATTTTGAATCTGCTGATTGGTTTGTCCTGTGCTCTGCCCGCGTATTTATACTTCAACAGTCGACAGGATGCGGCTGCCTCAAGCTAAGAGAGGTGAGAGAGGTGAGAGAGGTGAGAGAAGGGAGGGGCTCGGGTCGTGGTTCCCTCGCACAGAGTAGATTCGTCACCGACGGAGCTCGAGGTAGCGGACTCCGAATAGGCGTGAGCAATTGATGGATCTATGGAACAAAAGGCACCAATAGCATGGCTATCGCAAACATCTCCATCGCTGCGATGTATGCGGCAATCAATGGCTTCCTGATTCTTGTGTTGTCTTACAATGTAGGGCGCCATCGCGCGCGTACGGATTCTCTGGAGCCCGGTGCTCTGGGCGACAGAATATTGATACGCGCTATTCGGGCGCACGCTAACGCGACAGAGTACATTCCAACCGCGCTTATTCTGCTTTTGTTGCTCGCGCTGATGTCCGCACCCGTCCCGTTGCTGCATGGCCTGGGCGCTGGCTTTACCCTGGGTCGATTAGCCCAGGCCTACGGCATGACCCGCGCGCAACATCCGAACGCAATTCGTTTTACCGGCAACCTGCTGACCGGCCTGGTGTATCTGATCGGTTCATCTTCGTGTCTGTATTTCGCGTTGTGAAGTCGACCGGGGTCTTAGGCTGTAAGCGCACCTTGTCAATCGCCCTCGGTGAGCCGTGAAATTGCATTTTCCAATGCTTCTTTTTCACCTTTCAGCACGAGTACATCGCCGCTCCGCAGCCGGGTGTCCAACAGCCGCCCCGGCACTTTGATTGCTCCGCGACGTACGTCCACTAACTCGATGCCGAGCCCGTCAAACTGGAGCTCTTTTAGTGTCTGCCCGGTTGCATAGTGATCGTCGGAGAGCACGACAGTCCGTAGTTCCTGTGAATAATCCAGGTGCTGCACCGCGGCCTGCTCAGCGTCGGCCGCGTGGAAGAATACCCGTAGAGGTGCGTAGTCCAAGGCACGTATCTCGTTCAATCGCGCCTCAACCTGCGATGGTGGAATGTCTAGCATGATCAGCATCTGCCCGGCAAATGCCAGGCTGTTTTCCAGATCCACTGGGAAAACCATCGCGCCTGCGGCAATCAGGGCCTGGTCATGTCTGCCGTGTACGCTTTTTGCCAGAATCGGCAGCTCCAGGCCCAGCCCCCTGACCTGGCCAATGATGCGTTCCGCCACAGCGCTATCCGATAGAGTAATGGCCAACGCGCGAGCGCGCTCAATACCCGCAGAGCGGAGTATGTCAGGCTGCGTGGCATTTCCATACAGGACGGGTTCTCCAGCAGCCGCTGCCTGGCGGACGCGTTCCGGATCGAGGTCCAGGGCGCTGGTTGTTATGCCTGCATCGGTCAGTATGTGTTGCAGATTCTGACCGAGGCGGCCGTAGCCGCAGATGATGACATGTTGATCAAAATCACGACTCTGGCTGGCAATGTAGGACTCTATTGACTGGTTGTCATCACTCTGGCTGTGGCGTAACAGCCGCGCTGTCACCTGCTCATTGAAACGCAGGAGGATGGGCGCGAACAGCATGCTTAAGATGATGCCGGTAAGCAGTGGCTGTGCGACAGGCGCATCGATTACACCGAGCGACAGTGCGTTTGTTACCGCAAGCAAACCGAACTCTCCACCTTGCGCGAGACTGAAACCTGACCGCCAGGCATCGACAGGAGGCTGTCTCATCGCTCGCACCAGTGGTGTTAAAATCAGAGGTTTCGCGATCACCAGAGCGATGAACACCAGGACAACCGCGCCAGGTCGGGTGATAAAAACAGTCGGATCGATTTGCATGCCGATGGTGGCGAAGAACAGCCCCAGCATCAGGTCACGAAAAGGCCGAATGTCAGCCTCGATCTGGTGGCGGAAGAGGGTCTCTCCTAGCAGCATCCCGGCCATAAAAGCGCCCAGGGTCGGTGAAAGCCCAGCGAGATTGGAGACGCCAGCGGCGCTTACGACCATCAGCAGGGACGCCAGCATGAACAACTCCAGCGACCGGGTCGATGCCACCCAATGGAGAACCGGAGGCAATGCCCAGCGTCCGACCACTACCAGGCCAGCGAACACCAAACCGGCCTTGCCCAGGGCCAGCGTCATGGCGCTGCCCAATTGCGCCGAGCCTTCCGCTAAAACTGATATGGCCACCAATACCGGCACCGCCGCAAAATCCTGGAATAGCAGAACGCCGGTCGCTATCCGACCGTGAGGTGTCGGCAGTTCCATCTGCTCACCCAGTTGCTTGAGCACGATCGCGGTCGAAGACATGGACAGGGCAACACCTGCAAGAAGTGCCTGGCTCACAGTCAGCCCCAATGCCAAGCCGGCCAGCCCGAACAGAAAGGTGGTTACCGCCACCTGAGCGCTGCCCAGACCGAGAACCAGGCGTTTAGCGCTCAACAGTCTGGGCACTGAGAATTCCAGGCCGATGGTAAACATCAGCAACACCACGCCGAGTTCCGCGAGCAACTGAGTGACCGGCCCGTCGGGCAGCCAGGCAGTACCCCAGGGACCCACCAGCACACCCGTCATCAGGTAACCGACAATGGGCGATAGGCGAAAACGCTGACACAGGGCAACCAGCGCAGCGCCTACTGCGAGCACAATGACCAGTTGCGCGATGGTGTGCTCCATATCAGTCTACCCGAGACGGTTTCGGTAAAAGACCTTCAGCAGGAGTGAACAACAGCCCCACTTCGGCACACCCGAACGGTTGAGTGATCGAGTCAAGAGATTCCTCCCCAGACCGGTTAGACTACGGAACATGGCGCTTCTCTCTTTTGCTTGGGTTGCTGGATGGCTGCTCAACGGTTCGAGCAAAATGTTTCTGATCACCTGTGCGATTGTATCCAGAGAACTTGACGTGCGAAACCGGCACGCACAGTGGCCAGTGCGAACTCCGGGGCCCGGGCTTAGAACCCTCCTGAAATAAAAAATCTGCGCGCATACAACCCGTCTTGTGGATGACAATGCAGAACAAATGGTCTAGATTAGTGGCCCCATCCAACCCATTCACCCATACGGAGGTCACTATGTCTACGTGTACTGTCCCTAGAGTTTATCTAGGTTCTGCACACTGTCCTTGTGGTCTCTCAAACCAGTCATTTGCTTGCCACTCGCGCAGCTCTTTCGACTGGTAGAATTCTCACAGAAACTCGTTCTGTCCGGGTCGAACGGCTGCACACTATCTTCTGTGTAGGACGTCCTGATGACCGCACTCATTCAAGTCAAAAACATTGCCTTAAGCAAAGGCACCAGATCGTTATTCGAAAACCTTTCCTTGAACATCAACAAAGGCTCTCGCATCGGGCTCGTAGGCCACAATGGTTCAGGCAAGACCAGTCTGATGGCCCTGCTCGCAGGGCAATCAGAAGCTGATCAGGGGGAAATAGTAAAACGCCGGGGGCTGAGTGTTGCCTGGGTGGAGCAGTTTGTGTCTCAACGGATTCTCAATTCCCCTTTACTCGACTGCGTTGTCGAAGTGTTACCGGAAGAAGAACAGGAAACCCGCTGCTATCAGGCTGAAACGTTATTGGCCGCGCTCGGATTCATCCCGTACCAGCTGTCACAGACGATTCAGACGCTCAGCGGCGGACAACAGAATCTGGCTCTACTGGCACGTGCGCAAATTCAAGCGCCCGATGTTTTATTGTTAGACGAACCCGGTAACCACATGGACATTGCCGCGCTGGGGGGCTTGAAAAGTTTTCTCAATCGTATGCGCGGCATCACCTTCGTCATGATTTCTCACGATCGAACGTTGTTAGACGAATGTTGCGAAACGACCGTATTTCTCCGGGATAAGAGATCCTATTCGTTCAGTCTACCGTACAGCGAAGCCGCTTCAGCGCTCCGAAAGCAGGATGACGATGCGTTCGCTCGCCGCCAATCGGAACAAAATGAAATCGATCGAATCAGCGCAAGTGCAAAACGACTCGCCCATTGGGGACGCACCTACGACAATGAAGATCTAGCGCGCAAGGCGAAGACCATGCAAGCCAGGGCTGAAAAGCTGGAGGCGAATCAGACCCAGGTAACCCGCGGCAGCGGCTTGCACCTGCAGCTGCAGACTCAGGGTCTCCGCAGCAACAGCGTTGTCACGTTGGAAAACCTGGTGGTCACAGCACCGGATGACGCGCGCCCGCTTGCGAAGTGCGAGTTCCTGGTGATCAGACCTGGCGAACGAGTGGGTTTGCTGGGTAAAAATGGTAGTGGTAAGTCAACCAGCATTCGACAGATCCTGAAAGCACTGCGCGAATACGACCCCAGCATTCGGTTTAATCCAAACACCAGCCTGGGGTACTTCGATCAGGAACTCGAAGGTTTTACCGAGCCCCTCTCAAGATTTGACTGGTTGTCGCAACACTCCAGGCAACCGGATGATGTTGTAAAACGGGCACTGATCGGCGCCGGCATTGCCTACGTAGATTTCAGTCAAACTGTAGACACTCTCAGCGGCGGGGAAAAAGCTCGGCTGGTTTTTATGCTGCTCGCCCTGCAAAAACCGAATTTTCTGGTGCTGGATGAGCCTACCAATCACATCGACCTGGAAAGTCGAGAACAACTGGAAGTACAGCTCAGTGAATCTGGCTCTTCCATGTTGGTTACCAGCCATGACAGACGTTTCCTGGACAATGTGTGTACTCGGTACTGGGAAATCGACCAAGGTCTGCTGCGTGAAACCCAGAATCCCCAATCGTATTACGACAGTTTCGATACAACCAGAGACTCAAACGTAAAAAAGGAGTCTTCACTGGGCTTGGCAAGCGGACAGAATCGCGGCATTTCAAGCGAGGAAGACCTTTTGTCACGCATACAGGAACTCGAAGATTTGTTAGCGGCAGACCGGAACCGCAAGGCAAAATTCCAAAAGCCAGGGTTACAGGAACAATGGCAGTCTGAGCTGAACCTTCTATGGGCCAAACTGGATGGCTAGCTGGTCTAAAGAAGTGGCCCCCGAAAATCGGACAGTGCTATAAGGTGGAATCCCTCCTGACAGGAAAGATTCCAGAAGATGGCCAAGCAACGTCCTTTTTCGACAGAGTTCAAGGCAAAAGTAGCCCTTGCGGCGATTCGCGGTGACGGCACACCGGCAAGACAGCAGCCGGGAGTCTGAGATCAAGACCCTGCAGGCGAAAGTCGGTGAGCTGATAGTCGAGCGGGATTTTTTAGCCAAATCCTTCGATCGTTGTGCGTGGATCGAAGGCGCCTGATGCGCAAGATGGGCTTGGTTGCGGTGGCGTCGCCTCGGTATCAGCACAAATATCCGCTCGGCTAAATGCGAAGGGTCGTTGCACCAATAATACCGTTCGCGATTCAAACGCAAGGAATGCATTTGAACACACACTGGTCATGGGATATTTGTACGTCGCAGTTTGTGGTCCTGTGAAGGTGGCTGCGCTGGGTGCCGCTCGAGAGGATTTCCCAAGCAATCCAGAAGCAGACAAGACCATGGATCTGTACTTTAATGGTGTCGGCTATACGCTAGGCGAAAACAACGGAAGGCCTGTTGTGTCGTCCACAATACAGGCGGAAACAAATAGTGGCGACCACGATGGTCATATACTGAAGACGCCTAAGCGGTGCTTATAGCCTTGTGCAACTTTTTATGAAGACGATACTTAAAGCCGTGTTAGTGGCTGCAATACTCGGTTATGTAGGGTTTCTGAGCCCAGTTTTTTCTGGCGTAAGAGATGAAAGATTCGTATCGGAACTTCATGATGCCATCTTCGAGTATGTTTCCAGTGAGAATTCGCATCCGATCTCACTTTCGGATTTTACGGATTTCACTTGGGACCGGCTTGTGGTCGTTTCGACTGGAGAAATGACTTCGGATGTGACCCACGTGTTAGGCGAGCCCTGGCTGAAGTTCGCCTTTGTCGCGTACCCAGGTATGGGACCTTACGATTTGTGGATATTCTTGGACGAGGGCTGGGTGGTCAGGCACGCGACAGTTCACTCGGTTTATAGGTTGAGTGATACAGATGTCCAAGAGAATTCCCTTCTGGAAATTTTTCAATATGATGCAGACTTGAGAGTGGACGAGGCTGTGTTCATAGTGCAGAAACAATTGTATACAGCCAAGCCTTTTGAGCGAGATGTTTTGTTCCCAATACGCGTGGACAGTGCTAGTCCTTGGAGGGCGCAACTTAGGGAGTGTATCCAGAAAAGTAGGCAGTTCGACGAATGCTATAACAAGACTGCGCGCTGATTCACGAGGGGAGGAGTGAACGACAGGACGCCTATTTGCTGATGAATACCGAGCCAGGCTCAGGGCCGCTGTAAAATTCTCCTACAAACCGTGTCGGGTTTGCCTTCGTCTGTTCCCCATTATAGCGTCGAGCACTCGGGGACGGCATGGGTGCGAAAAGTAGTGCTTACGATTGTCGTCCCTGTTCCTGATTGCATCGGTGAATAGGGAAGATACCGGATCTTTTCCCGAGTAGCCAGGAGTATGGAAGCAGTCGTCATAGCGGGCTGTGTTTGTTCAGAGGCTCGCTAGAGATCTATCGGGATGGCTCGGAGATCATAGGCCTGAACAACACGCGTGTGGTGTCGTCCCGGAAAGGCTTCTTGAGTTGGTAGACCGCTTGGCCGGCGGTATGGGTTGAAAGCTGCTCGAGCCGGTCGCGCTGATGCGCTGGGCATGAGAAGGCGCAGTTCACAATGGCGTACGTCCGCTATGGACCGAGAGCGTAACAAATCACCATGAGGGTAACCGCGAACATCCTGAAGCACTGAGTCGCTGCATCATTCACTGTCGCCAAGCGTCCAACGTGAATCTTGAAGAGCAAGGCTTACGCATTGCTCGATAGATTCGCACCGACATTTCATCAGTTCTCCCAGCACCGCATCTACCTGTTTGAGCTCGTCGATCTGTTTCTGAATTTCGGCTCGTTTGGTCTTCACAGCAGGTTGCCAGAGGCCGCCCTTGCTTGAATCCTCCATGTAGTGCTCTAACAGGCTTCGAATTTCACTGACCGTAAATCCGGCAGTCTGGCAAAGTTGAATAAATCGTAACGTGACCAATGTACCGGTACCAAATTCGCGTTTACCAGACACGCGTTCCGGTGGATTGATCAAACCCTTTTTCTCGTAGTAGCGAATTGTCGATGACGGCATGCCTAAGCGCTTTGCGACCTCTCCTATCTTCACGACTGTACTTTCGAAACAACGCGATAGAAAAGAAGACACGCCACAAAGAGAAGCCCGAGGAGACCCAACGTGATACCCATCATCTCGACCATTGGTGGCAGTGAGAAGATTGATGCGGCTGAACTCAAGCCACCCAGTCCCACCAGAGCGAGCACGATGGGTAATTCACATGCAAGAATGGACAATACGCCGATTGCAATTCCTGTCATTCCAAGTCGTTTCACGCGTTTCGTTGAACCTTTGCTGGTTTCCTCGCCCATTAATCTACTCCCTGAGCGGTTTGGCGAAACATTTCAATAACATGGGTCGCATCGGGAGGACCCTGAATCTGCAGCGACAACTCTTCTTCTGATGGGCTGAGAGTGAAAGTCAGAAAACTACAGCAGCCTTGTTCAAGTACGATGAATTCCCGCACCAAGTCGCGAAGTCCCGTTTTCGCTCCAAATTCAAGCCGCAAGCCATCGGCAAGTGAGGTGACGGTGGTCACATGAGGTATAAGTGTGGCTCGGACCTCAGAGCGGCGAGTACGTTGTTCCTCTGGTGTAAGTGTGCAGTAGATTGCATTTGAC
>Ga0114931_10009936_pt1 | contig 11358 bp, 10 predicted proteins | sample 2SBtaG_FD_89579 | JGI IMG/M metagenome (GOLD analysis project Ga0114931, IMG submission 89579) | Deep subsurface microbial communities from Kolumbo volcano to uncover new lineages of life (NeLLi) - 2SBTROV14_V59a metaG | ecosystem: Environmental > Aquatic > Marine > Volcanic | place: Kolumbo...
CTGTCAGTCGCCATCGTGCCGGTTCCGCTACGAACAAGAAAGCTGTGAACAAATAAACTGAAGCTATCGTCCAAGCCGCTGCCCATCGCCGTTTTCGGCACACCCCTAGGATCTCCATCATGCACGATTCGGCCCGAATTCTCAAACCGCTTCAAGATCGTCGCCCGTTCCAGTATCGCCGAACAAGCCGCCGTCCGAGGCGGCGAGAGTCCGTGCCGTCGGAGACCAGATAGGTAACGACCGCTACGTGGTGCAGAATCGCTCTATTTTTCCCGATGAATTTGAGGAGCTTAATCCGGAGGATCGAAGGAATGAGGTCCATTGCTTCAAATAGCCATGGTGTTCCGATGTCGCAAACCGATTTCACGGTCGAACAGCAGCGGGCGATCCGCCGCGGCTGGATGCTGCCGCACTTACTGGTCTAGCCTGCCGTGGCGGCGGGGATGTGGATGATTTATCATCCCTGGCCCCATGGAGACTGGCTCTGCCGAGCCGGCTGGATCGTGCTGACCGGCTACGCGCTGTTTTCACTGACCAGTGGTCTTCACGAAACGGTGCATCAGACGTTTTGCGGGTCACGTCGGGTGAGCATTTGGTTCGGGCGATTGATCGGGACGCTGCTTTTCTTGCCCTATACGGTCTACCGCGAATCGCACATTCGCCATCATGCGTATTTGAATTCCCCGCTCGACTGAGAGCTGTGGGCCCTATAGCGATCCGCACAGCCCACGCTGGTTTCGTCGCATCTTTGTATGGGTTGACCTGCTGCTGGGGGTCGCGGCGACCCCGTTCATCCACGGGCGAATTTTCTTTCACGGAGATTTACCTGCTTCGCGTCCTTGATACGGCCATCTGTTGGCAAGGTTCGGCCTGGAAGCGATTCTGAATACGGTGGCTAACGGGCGCCGAAACAGAACAGCACGCCGTCGTCATTGCCGATAACCAGGCGTCCTTCGGCCACGGCGGGCGAAGCGGTCAGCCCGCCTCCGGCTTCGTAACGCCACAGCAACTTGCCTGTCTTGCAATCCAGTCCGACCATTCGACCATCGGCCGAACCGACAAACAACCGCTCGCCGACGACGACCGGCGAACCGTCCACCCGGGCGCGGGCGGCAAACTCCCACAGCGTCTCACCGCTTTGTGGATCGAGGGCATGCACCAGTTTGTCGCGTCCGCCGAAGAACACGGCGTCGGGCGTCACGGCGGCTGACGAGCGAATGGGAAAGTGGCGCTGAGGGTGACGATATCGCCAAACGGTTTTAGCCTTTCGCCAGTCGACGCAAAAGAAGGTTTCGCCTTCGGTGCCGAAATAGCACCGCGACCCCAACACGGCCGGCGTGCTGCCGGTCGGCGCTTCGATGTCGACCTGTGCGATCAGTTCGCCGGAATCGAGATTGATGATATGCAGCATGCCGTCGCAACCGGCCACGAACGCGCGGTTTTCGACAATCGTCGGCGAGCAGCGAATTTGGTCCTCGATCTGATGTTTCCAAACCTCCTTGCCGCTCGCCGCGTTCAAGCAGTACAGCGTGGCGTCCTGCGAGCCGAACAGCACGTTCTCGCCGAAGAAGTTCGCCCCGGAGTCGATCTCGGCCAACGTTTCATAAGACCAGCGAAGCTTGCCGCTCGCCGCTTCGAGGCAGAAGAACCGACCGTCTTCATCGCCGACATACAATACCCCGTCGCGATAGGCGGCCGGGGCGCGAAAGCCCAAATCGGTTCCAAACCGCCACTTCTGCTTGCCCGTCGCCAGCTCGAAGGCGTAAAAAAAACCATCCAGACAGCCAACATAAACTGTGCCTTCGGCGATCACCGCGGTGGCCTCGAACATGCCGTCGGGAATGGCAACTTTCCACAACAGTTCAAGCCGCTCGGGCAAGCCGCTTCGGGCCACGCCGCTTGCCACGCCGTCCGCGCGAAACAGAGGCCAGTCGCCGGAAAACTCGCTCGAGGGGGTCACCGGACCGGCGACGGCTTGATCCGTCACCTTGCCGCGAAGTGTGAGACCCGCTTCGCCGCGATCGTCCGCCGCGCGTGGCGCCGCGCCGTCGTGGTCGGAAGACGCACTTGGCCGAGATGTTTCTTTCGCCGCCGGCGAGGCGGTCGAAGTGCGTCGTGCCGCGTTGGAATCACCGCAGCCGGCCACGATCAGCGCAAGCAGCAACACGAGGCACCGCGCCCAGATCGAACCTCGCCCCACCTCGAGCATCGACCGCGGCGGCTTCGCGACAAAAGCATCACTTGGGTGCGCGGTCCACATGCGGTCAAACCCTCTCGCCGATCGACGCGGCCACCGCTCAGTGCGCGGCCTCGTACAGGCGTAGTAGTTCGTCTTGATCCAGCGGGCGGGGATTGAACTGTCCCGTCCACTGCGTGGCGGCCTCCGCGGCCAGCCGCGGAAACTGATCTCGCGGGATTCCGCGGTCCGACAGGCTTCGCGGTAAACCGGCCTTCTCGACCAGCGAGGCGATGAAGTCGGCCAACCCCGCGGCGCCCGTCTTCGCCGCCGGCGCGCCGTTGCTGCCGGCGACCATTCCCAGCAGTTCACCATACGCTTCGCCCACGCGCGGGCTATTGAATCGAATCACATGGGGCAACATCAGGCCGATGGCCTCGCCGTGCGGCAATCGGTAATGTGCCGTCAGCGGATTGGCCAGCGCGTGGGCCGCGCCGAGCATCGAATTTTCAATCGCCAGACCGGCCAGGCTCGCCCCCAACTGCATGCCGGCCCGGGCTTTCAGATCATAGGGGGCGGCCAACACGCGGGGAAAATTGGCTTCCGGCAACACCCACGCTTCGCGGCTGAAAGCCAGCGAGATGGCGGTGCGGCGTTTGGTCACGAACGTTTCCAGCGCGTGGCTCAGCGCATCGATTCCGGTCATGGCGGTGACGCGCGGCGGTTGGGTCAACGTCAGCTTCGGGTCGAGCAGCGCGACGCGGCAAGTCGCCTTCCGGTCGCCGCAGGCCATTTTGACGTGCGTCTTCACGTCGGAAATCAGCGCGAACGACTGTGTTTCGCTGCCGGTCCCGGAAGTGGTCGGCACGGCGATCATCGGCAGCATCGGCCGGGTGGCCTTGCCCACGCCCCAGTAATCCTGGATCCGTCCGCCGTTGCTCACCAGGAAGTTGACCCCCTTGGCGCTGTCCATCGAGCTTCCGCCGCCCAGCCCGACGAGCAGATCGGGTTGAAAGTCGCGGGCCGCGACCATGATGCGCTGAATGTCCTCGGTGGTCGGGTTCTCGGCCACGCCGTCGAACAGGCAAGTTTCGAGCCCCGCGGCGACAAGCTGTTCGATGGCGCGCGGCGCGTGTCCGGCGGCCACCACGCCCGCATCGCTGACCACCAACACGCGGCGACCGCCAAGTTCGCCTGCCAGGCTGCCAATTCGATCGACGGCGTCGACCCCAAAGACGATCCGCGGCCGCGGGCCGAAATCGAAGTTTGCCAGGATGTCCGCGGGATCGTTCATCTGCGGTCGGAAAAAAGGCGAGAAATCATGCGCTCCACCGTCCGTCCCTCGGCCCGTGCCGCAGAAGATCATCTCAATCCGAATCACCCATGACCGATCGGCTTGCGCCGTGCTAAGTCGACAGCGTGGCCAGCCGCTCGGCGGGAAGCTGAAACGCGCGGGCTCGGAAAAGGAACTCGACGATGTTGCCTTCGTGCGGTTGCAGCCAATCGAGCTTGGTCGTGGGAATCGGTCCAAGGTTCAACCGGTCGATGTGCGTCGCGTCGGTGAGCGCCCGCTGAAACCGCTCATCTTCGGTGATGGCCGAACCGACCAGCGTGGGCCCGATCGAAGCGATCATTTTTTCCTGCGGACACTCGACAATGCTAACGAAAGGGAACATATACTCCTTGCCGGCCATGGCGGCTTGCGGCGAGGGGCAATGGGCCACGGTCGGCCGCAGGTAATCGCAACGTTCTAGCTCGACGAGTCGCGGACCGTAGGGCTCGGTCGCGTGCGTCACGCCGTCTTGCTTGAGGTCGGCTTCGATGGCGTTCCAAATGGCCGGCGCGACGCCCTTGACTGTAAAGGCCGCCAGGCCCGCTTCGGGATCGGTTGGCGACTTGACCTCGATCGGTCCGATCCGCTCAGCCACGGCCTTGGCGATTTCTTTCGTATGCCGCGAGGCCCAAATCCCCGAGCAGTTGATACAGCCCCGTCCGCTGTTGAGATAGACGCTTTCGACCATCAGATCCAAGAACTCTTCCCAGCGATCGACCATGTCGTCGCCGAGCAGGATCTTGCTGAACCCGGGGCCATGAACCTGAACTTGCGGATTGCCTTTATACCGTTCGACCGTCGGTTGGCCGCCGAAGATCATCGACCGCGGGCAGTGCGACACGACCGCCGCGCCAACCTCCGGGCCGCCGGGATAAATCGAGATCGCCTCGGCCGGAATGCCCGCTTCACAGAAGGCGGCCGTCATGCGATACGGCGTCCACGGCTCTTGCGACCCGGGTTTGAGGACCAGGCCGATCTGCATGGGAATGACCGGCAGCCACAGCGTATGAACGCCCGGCGAGTTGGACGGCAACACCAACCCCAAGGCCGGCGTCTGGGCCTGATAGCTTACCACCACGCCGCGATCTTCAACCCCGAAGCCGCGCGTCAAGATCGAAAGATCGAGTCCGCGCGTCAAGGCGTCAAGCATGGCGTCCATGTGCGTGAGGACGAAATGATTCTTCTGCATGTTGGCCCGGGCCATGTGTTCCGGCAGGCCGGTGCTGGCGGACTGAGCGCGGACGAACTCTTCGGGCGACTGTTGGCCGTCGCCCAAGGGCAGATTTCCGTTTAGGTACAGATCGGCCGCCTGCTTGACGCGCCCGATCAGCGCTTCGCAGCTAAACTGTCGCAGGACGTCCCGCGCGGCGGCCGCTTTGCGCATGTCGCGGGCCAACAGCCCGGCGTTGGCCTGGCTGACTTTGGCGATCGGCTCGCCGGTTTCGAAGTGAACCACCTCGTCCACTTCCAACGACTCGTAAGGTTTGCCCCATCGCAACACAGGCAGATTGATCACAGTTCACCTCTTCGACAAATCGCGCGAGTCGCCACGAACTTCCCTGTTACCTTGAAAAAAAGGACTCCCCCGTCGCCAGGGTTGAGGGGCGACGCTCAATACACGCCCACCGTGGTTGATTGGGCCAACTTGCGGAAGGGGCGAACGCCGCTGATGCCGTCCCAAGGATATTTCTCATAGACCGGCTCCCGTTCGCCTTCGTCGCGTTCAAGGAAACCGGGAACGAAGAATTCCTTGGTCAACGTCGTCAGTTTGACGCGACCCGTCTTGCCATAGTCGACCACCTGCCTGGGATCGTCGAAGTCAACCACCTCGATAACCGCCCGGGGCTGCGGAGCATAGTAGGTAATCTTGTAGCCCTCTTCCGGCGTCACCGGTTTGGAACACGCCAGGCCCATCAGCGTGTTGCCATAGGTCGGCGTCATATACACGCGATCGTCGAGTAGCTCCTCGACGGCGAAGCGGGTCCACTGCGGCGTGAACTCGGTGCCGCCGGAAAAGATGCCCGTAATGCCGGCATCGGCCAGACTCGAACCGCGCTGTTCCAAGGCCATCGCCAGCGACTCGAGCAGCTTGGGCGTGGTGAACATACAACGCACCTCGTGACCCGCGCCCAGGATGGTTAGCGCTTGATCGATGCAATGCTCCTTGTAAGCCTCGAGGTGCTCGGTCCAGCCTTGGTTGATCAACTTGATCACCCAGCGGGGATCCAGATCGATGCAAAAGCAGATTCCGCCGCGATACTGGGCCAAGTGTTCCACCGCCAGCCTCAGCCGCCGCGGTCCCGAAGGACCGAACATCAGCCAATTGGCCCCGCGGGGAAAATACTTCTCGGGCAACGTCTCGCTGAACAGTTCGTAATCGGTGCGAAAGTCGTCGATCGCCACCCGGCTTTTCGGCACCCCGGTGGTGCCGCCGGTCTCGAAGACGTAAACCGGTTTGTCAGCCAGCGCTTTGGGCACCCAGCGGCGGACCGGTCCTCCGCGAAGCCAGTCATCCTGGAACGGTTCGAACTTCTTGAGGTCGTCGAAGTCGCGGATTTCCTTGAGCGGATCAAACTTCAACTTCGACGCATAGTCGAGCCAGAAAGGACAGCCCGTCGAGGGATGAAAATGCCACTGCACCGTCTCATAGGTGTGGGCATCAAGCTGCTTTCGGGCCTGTTGGACACGGGCTTCGAGCTGCTCGGCTCCGGCGGGCTCGGAAACGCTCATCGTGGCTCCGGATCGTCACGGTTTGATTGAGGGGGGGGGAAGGCAAGGGGCCATCACGATCGTCAGGGCGACCGTCCGACCGCAAGGCATGGGGGACGGCCAGGGCGAGCTCCGCGGCGCGGCTTCGGCGGATCACGAACGGCCACCGAATGTCGACCATACCCGACGTGCGGGTGCGACACAACCGGCTGCCGGAGTGCCCCCAGAATCGCCGCGATCCGCGTTTCACGGCGCGGAGGGCCGGGCGGAGGTCGAATCGTGCGGCGCGGCGTCTTGGGATGCGTTTTTAGCTGGCCGCGCGGCAGCGGGCGCCGGCCTCTTGACATCGAGCGAGAACTTCGCCGGCTTGACGTTTTGCGATTCACGGTTCCCGGCGCCCCCCGCCGAAGAAGCCGAAGAAACTGGACGGACGGAACCACCATCCGCCGGCAGTGTCTTGATCGCCGGATCGTCCGCGTCAGCGACCAACGCGGAGGCGGCCTCGGCGGCGATGCAATAAAGATGCCCCTCGGTGCGAATCAAGAGTTCGCCGTGCGAGGGGGCCGGGGTGGCTAAACACCGGGCGCCCATCTCGTTGGTGGCGAGCAACCGAAACGTGTCATCGGCCGCCAACACGTAAACGGTTCCACGTTCGTTCGTGGCATAAATTCGCCCCGCGCCGGCAATCAGGCTCGCGGTGAACACCCCTTTCAACCGCTTTCGCCAGATCATCTCGCCGTTGCCGGCGTTGTAGCAAGCCGCCACGCCGCCGTCGCTGATCATAAACAGCCGGTTGCCGTAGCCGACGCCCGTGGGAACATAGGCCCCGCCGCGACGCAGTTTCCAGACCATGCGGTCTTGGCTGACATCACCCGAGCCGCCGGGGCGGATGGCCATCGTCGGACCGTTGCGTCCGCTGGTGCTGAACACCAGCCCCGCATGGACCATGAGCGTCGGCGTCACGATGTCGGTCGTGCCTTGCACGCGCCACAGTTCGGCCCCGGACCGTGGGTCATAGGCAATCACCCAGCCCCCGTCGGGATCATCGGTGCCGGTTCCATTGACGATCAGTTCGCTGCGTGGCCCCTCGGGGGTCTCGGCTTCGACCACGACCGGCGTGCTCCAGGTACCATAGCTGTCGCGAGCGGTCCGCCATCGCTCGGCGCCGGTCTTGCAATCCAAGGCGACCAGGAACGAGTTGTTCTCGTGATCGCCCAGTTGGAAAACCTGGTCGCGATACACCACGGGGCTCGAAGCAGTGCCCCAGACATGATCGAGCCGGCCCAAGTCGGCGTGCCAGAGCTGGCGCCCGCCAAGGTTGAAACAGAATAAACCCTCGCTGCCAAAGAAGGCGTAAACGCGCTCGGCGTCGGTGGCCACCGACGCCGAAGCGTGGCCGTTCTTCACATGCGTGGGGTTGTTTTCAACCGTCGCCGCATCGGCTCGCCAACGCAGGCTGCCATCGTTGCGGTCATAGCACAACACGGCCAGCTTGGCGGGCGATGAGCCAACCTCGGAGGTCAGCCACACCCGGTCGCCCCACACCACCGGCGACGAATTGCCGTGCCCCGGAACCTTGACCTTCCAGCGAACGCCTTCGGTTTCGCTCCAATGCAGCGGAAGGCTTTCATCCCGCGCGACGCCCCCCATTTCCGCGCCTCGCCAGCCGGGCCAGTTGCCCGCGGGCATGCTCTCTTTTGTCGGAGTGACCTGAACCGCCGGCAGCGCCTCGGCCGTGGAAGACTGTTCAAGCGTCGGCCGGCAGCCGACCATCGCGACGATGCCGGCGGCGGCTAGCCATCCGACGACCCACGTCCGAATGGTTGGCGTGATCATCATGGCGCGTCGTGGGGGTGGGGGGATGTCCGAGGCCGAAGCACTTGCCGCCTTGGGTTACCCGTGGCGACGAGCGCCCCCGACAGTGGTGAACTCGGTTTGTGCCTCCCCCAAAATACGACGGCCCGCAGGCGCCGCGTTTAGGGGTGGTTGGGTGGGGTTGTGTTCGCCGGCGCGCTGCTAAGTTGCGTCAGCACTTGCAGCACTCCGTTGAGGTGGGCCAAACGAGGGCCGAATCGATCGACAAACTCAGACAACATAAACTCGCCGTCCATCAGGGCGTCGCTGGTCTCTTCGACCTCTTCGGTCAAGGTACCAAGAAACTCCGCCTGAACGCGGCTCAGCGCTTCGGCCGCTCTGCGACATCGGGCGGCCAAAACGGGGTTGGCCTGCTTCCATTGGTTCAGCTCATTGTTGCGCTGTCGCTGGGCCAAGGTCAATTGCGAAACCAACTGTTCAAGAAGCTCGTTTTGCTTGTCTTGGGCAAGCAGAATTTGCTGCAACACCTCCGTGGCGTTTTCACCGGCCGCGGCATTTTGCGCGGATTGCGAACCGGGGGAAACATCAACCTGTGTGAAGAAGCTCGCGGTGGGTTGCTGCTCGTTGCCCATGCTGTATGTGTCCTGCAAGCTAAAGCATATTACGGGGATCGATGATAGCTTCAGTATAACCACCCTCGAAGGACGAAGTCGAGAGTCGAACAATACTTGCATCGCAACACCTGACGTTAAGCCTCGCCCAAGCCGTATCGAGCTTAAAGTCCTTCGCCTCGCCTCCCGATGCTAACTGTCAGCCATGCAAAGCCTTGGCCGGTGCAAGCAACGCGCGCAGCATGTCGCAACATGGTTGGCAATCTGGGAAAACCAGAGAAACTCTTCATGGATCACTCCGCTGAATCAACCTCCGGTAGCATTGGTTTTCTGACCGTGATTCGCCACGCGCGGCACGGCCTGTTCGGTGGATATCTGGTGCTGAACCGGGCCGGTCGACCGCTGGAGTTTCACTGCACCGCGCCGGTGAAGCCGAGCCGCGCCCAAGAGATTTTGTATGGCCCCACGCTCGAGCCGTACCTTTACGGCGAACAGATCGGATCAACGCTGATCCGGCAGGCAAACGGGGAACCGCTGTTTCTATGCACCGACGTCGCGCCGGCACTTGAAGTTGCCAAGCACGTCGACTTTCCCGTCGTGTTGGTCGATACGCGAACCAACGACACGCCCGAAGGGCCGACCTCCGTTTCAAACGACGCCGCGGAACCAGATTCAGCCGTGATTCGCCGGCTGGACGAAGCCCACGGTTCGCCACCGGCGCTTGCCTGGTTCCGAATCGGACCGAATCGTCTTGGCATGATCGCCCGCCGAGAGACCGATCGCGGGTCGTTTGAAGAACGCCTGGGCAAAGTCGCCGCGCAGCTTGATTTGAGCGAACCGTTCGAGCGGATTCGCGAGGCGATTGAAGAAGCCCAACGAGGCCGCCACGGATGAGCGATTCGTTGCGTTCGGATGCCGTTCAGAAAGCTTGGTCGTGGCACGCGGCCGACGACCCCATCGCGACGACAAGCGATGACCCGGTCGTCCGCGTAGAGCCATTCTCCAGCGGGCTTTCGGCCGCTTTGCGCCGCGCGCCGCGGATCAAAGTCAGGCCGATACGGCTTGTGGAGGAAAGGTCGCGGGTGGTTTCGATGATGCTTGCCTCGCCGTCGCTTCGCGTGACAAGCGTGCGGTTCGCCGCGGCGGCGGACGCACCGGTCATACGGCCTTTGCCCAGTCGTGACGGCGCGAAACCTTCGTTTCCCGCCGACCGTTCGTGCTCGCGGCGGCGGACGCGTCTTCGCGTTCCGCGCGACACGGTCAAGCTCGAGGACCGTCTGTTCTATATGTTGCAGCCGCCGCTCGAATCGTGGATGGCCGGCCTGGCGCTGGAGGTACCGTTCGAGCCGTTTGCTTATCAGCTCGAGGGGATTGCTTTTCTCTATCCGCGGCTGGCCGCGATCTTGGCCGATGAGATGGGGCTGGGCAAAACGATGCAAGCCATCACGGCGATTCGCCTGCTGTTGCACGCCGGCGAAATTCGCCGGGTGTTGCTACTGTGCCCCAAGCCGCTGGTCGGCAACTGGCGCCGCGAGTTCGGGCTTTGGGCACCCGAGATTCCCCTAGACATCATCGAGGGCAATCGCGCTCGCCGCGGCTGGCAGTGGCGGCACGATACGATGCCGGTCAAAATCGCGAACTATGAACTGTTGCACCGCGACGACGATCTGTTGACCTCAGCCGAGATGCACGTCGACCTCGTGGTGCTCGACGAATCGCAACGCATCAAGAACCGCTCGAGCCGCACGGCCCGCGTCGCCCAAAAAATCCCGCGAACGCGAAGTTGGGCGCTGACCGGAACGCCGGTGGAAAACAGCGCCGAGGACTTGGTGGGCATCTTCGAGTTTTTGGCGCCCGGCCACCTGTCATCGCAGATGAAGCCGCGGCAGATGGGCCGTCTCGCGGGCGACTATGTGTTGCGCCGCACCAAGGATCAGGTGCTCAGCCAGCTTCCTCCCAAGCTGTACCGTGACGCGGACCTGGAGCTTTCGCCCGAACAGCGTGAGTCCTACCGTTTGGCCGAAGACGAAGGCGTGTTGCGATTGACGCATATGGGCGAAGCCGCCACGATCCATCACGTGCTGGAGTTGATTCTGCGTTTGAAACAAATCTGCAATTTCGACCCGGCGACCGGCCACAGCGCGAAGCTCGATCGCCTGTGTGCCGATCTGGAAGAAGTCGCGCAAAGTCGCCAAAAAGCGATCGTCTTCAGCCAGTGGGTTGAAACACTGAAAACCTTGTCGCGGCGGCTCGCCCGTTTCGCGCCGCTCGAGTACCACGGCAAAGTATCGCATCGCGAGCGAAGCCGAGTTCTACGGGAATTCGAGCACGACCCAAACCGCAGCGTGCTGCTGATGAGCTACGGCACCGGCAGCGTCGGCTTGAACCTGCAATTCGCCAGCTACGTCTTTCTGTTCGATCGCTGGTGGAACCCGGCGGTCGAGGATCAGGCGATCAACCGCGCGCACCGCATCGGCGTAACCGGCCCGGTTACGGTCACGCGGTTTCTATCGCTCGCCACGATCGAAGAACGGATCGACCAGATTCTCACCGAGAAACGAGAACTGTTCGAGACCATTCTTTCCGGTACGCCGGGCCCGAGAAATCTGGGGCTCAATCGTGACGAGATCTTCGGCCTGTTCCAGCTTCGCACGCCGCAAACCCCCAACCACCGCGCGGCGTAAGAAGACACGTTCCAAGACCCGGCCCATGCA
>Ga0114931_10009937_pt1 | contig 11358 bp, 8 predicted proteins | sample 2SBtaG_FD_89579 | JGI IMG/M metagenome (GOLD analysis project Ga0114931, IMG submission 89579) | Deep subsurface microbial communities from Kolumbo volcano to uncover new lineages of life (NeLLi) - 2SBTROV14_V59a metaG | ecosystem: Environmental > Aquatic > Marine > Volcanic | place: Kolumbo...
CCAGGGTATCGAGGCCCTGGAAGTCTACGTGCAGCCGGTTGAGCGCGTGGCTCGCGAGGTCCTTGGTGATGCCGCCGTCGCCTTCGACCAAGGCGAAGTCGCGAACCCGGCGAAGCAACCGGTTGGCGATGCGCGGCGTCCCGCGCGCGCGGCCCGCGATCTCACGCGCGCCCTCGTCTTCGATGTCCAGCTCGAGCAAGCCCGCGGACCGGCGCACGATGGTGCACATATCATCCAGGTTGTAGTAGCCCAGCTGCCAGTGAAAGCCGAAGCGGTCCAATAGCGGCGAGCTGAGCAGGCCCTTGCGCGTGGTCGCGCCGAGCAGGGTGAACCGTGGCAGGCGAACGGTCACCGCCTTGGCGTGGGGGCCGTCGCCCAAAAAGAAATCGACCCGGAAGTCCTCCATGGCCGGGTACAGATGCTCTTCGATCACCGGATTGAGCCGGTGGATCTCGTCGATGAACAGGATGTCGCGCTCTTCCATCGCGGTGAGCATCGCGTTGGCCTTGCCCTTGTGGTCGATGGCGGGGCCGCTGGTGACGTGCACCTTGACGCCCAGCTCGTTGCCGATGACGTGAGCCACGGTGGTCTTGCCCAGCCCCGGCGGTCCGGCGAACAAAAAGTGGTCCAGGGCCCAGCCGCCCTTTTTCGCCGCCTGCACCGACACGCGCAGGTTGTCCACCACGTCCCGCTGGCCCACGTACTCGTCGAACGTGCGCGGGCGCAGCGCCGTCAAGTAGTCGCGCTCGCCCGGCCGCTCGTCCGGCGCCAGCTCGCCATCGTGGCCGGACGTGGCTGCGGGTTCGTCGGTGTGTTTGGTCCTGCCCATGGCTTACCTCGGCATGGCGCGCAGCGCTTCGACCACCACGGCCTCGAGCTGGGCGCCCTCTTCGATCTTCAGCGTGGCCACGACCTTTTCGACTTCCGTGAGCTTCCAGCCCATCTGCACCAGCGCCGCGGTCACGTCGTCGAGCACGTCTGGGCGCTGGCTGGCCGGCGCAATGTCGATGGTGCGGTCGATGTCGCCGCGCGCCTGCCACGTGGCCAGAAGCAGCTCGCACTTGTCGCGCAGCTCCACGACCAGCATCTCGGCGGTCTTTTTGCCCACGCCCTTGAGCTTGGTCAGCGCTTTGATCTGCTCGCGGATGATCATGCGGGCAATGTCGGAGGGCGACGCGCCGGCGGACAGGATTCCGATGGCCGACCCCGGGCCGACTTTCTTCACCGTGATCAAAAGGTCGAACAGCTCGCGCTCAGCGGCCGACGCGAAGCCGAACAACGAGATGCTGCGATCGCTCACGTGGGTGTACACACGCAGCGCCACCTCCGCACCGACCGCCGGCAACGCCGCGGACGTGTGCGCCGACACCTGACACTCGTAGCCCACGCCGCCACAGTCGACGATGACGTGGCCGGCCGTGTGCTCCAGAAGCTCGCCGCGCAGATGGCCGATGATCATGCCGGCACTCCCAGATCGCTGCGGTGGGCGTGGGTGATGGCCACTGCGAGCGCGTCCGCCGCGTCAGCGCGCGGCGGAGTATTGAGCCCGACCAGGGCCTGGACCATGCGCGCAATCTGGTCCTTGCTGGCGCGGCCGCGCCCTGTGATCGTCTTTTTCACCACAGCTGGAGCATACGAGAACACTCTGAGACCGGCGCTCCCGGCCACCGCCAGCACGGCCCCCCGAGCCTGGGCCAAAGCCAAGGCAGAACGGGGGTTTATGCGGCTAAACACGTCCTCTACCGCGACCACTCCGGGGCGGAGCTCGGTGACCACATCCTGCAGCCAGCGGGCGATCTCCCCCAGGCGCTGCTCCATCGGCGCTTTCGCCGTCGCCGTGAGCACGCCGCACTCCACGTAGCGACAGCTGCGCGGTCGGTCGACCTCCACCACGGCATAGCCGCAGATGCGACTGCCGGGATCGACTCCGAGGATGCGCATGCTCAGTTGCTGAACCGCTCGATGAGCTCGTCATCGATGTCGTAGTTGGCGTAAACGTTCTGCACGTCGTCGAGGTCCTCGAACATGCTCATCATCTTGAGCACCGACTCGGCCTTTTTCTCGCCCACCTGCACGCGCGTGTCCGGGATGTTGTCGATCTCGGCGTTGGCCACGTCGATCGCGGCCCGGCTCAGCGCATCCTGAACCGCGAGGTAATCCGCCGGATCCGTATCGACCAGCCAGACCTCGCCTTCATCGGTGATGTCTTCGGCGCCGGCTTCGAGCGCCGCCGTCATCAGCTGCTCTTCGCTGGCGGCGTCTTTCATGATGTGGATCTGGCCGCGCTTGTGAAACATCCAGCCGACGGCGCCGGTCTGGGCCAGGTTGCCGCCGAACTTGTCGAAGGCGTGACGAATCTCGGACACGGTGCGGTTGCGGTTGTCGGTCATGCACTCGAGCACGACCGCGACGCCCTCGGGACCGTAGCCCTCGTAGGTGACCTCTTCCCAGTCTTCGCCGCCGTGCTCACCCGAGCCCTTCTCGATGGCGCGCTTGATCGAGTCTTTGGGCAAGTTGGCCGCGCGCGCTTTGTCGATGGCCAGGCGCAGCCGCGGATTGGCGTCCGGGTCGCCCGAGCCGCCGGTGCGAACGGCAATGGTGATCTCCTTGATCACCTTGGTCCAGATCTTCGAGCGCTTGGCGTCGTTGGCCGCCTTCTTGCGCTTGATTGTGGACCATTTGCTGTGACCTGACATGGTTCGGTTCCTCTATTAGGCCTGAGTATAGGAACGGGGTCCAAAAATCGCGGTTCCGACCCTTACCAAGGTGGCGCCTTCTTCCACGGCCACCGCGTAATCGCCCGATGTGCCCATGGATAGCACCGCCAGCGGCGAATCGCCAGTGGCCAGGCGATCGCGCAAGGCGACCAGGGCGGCAAAATGGGGCCGGTTGAGCTCGGGATCGTCCATCAGCGGGGGCATCGTCATGAACCCTGTGCAACGCACGTGGGAAAGATTGCGCACGTGGGAGAGCAACGCAGGTGTGTCGGCCACAGACACGCCCGATTTGGTCTGTTCGCCGGTTACGTTGACGGAGATCAGAATGTCCTGGCACAGCCCGGCCGCCGCCGCCCGTTTGTCGATCTCGTCGGCCAAGCGTTCCGAGTCGACCGCGTGGATGAGATCGACCAGGCCGACCACCATCTTGACCTTGTTGCGCTGCACCTTGCCGATGAAGTGCCAGTGCACATCGCCGCCGATGTCCGCGTGCTTGGCGGCGAGCTCCTGGGCGAAGTTTTCACCGAAGTGACTCAGCCCGGCAGCGATCGCTTCACGGATCACGGCTGTGGGGTGGCGCTTGGTCACCGCCAGAAGCTCCACGTCGTTTGGCGAACGGCCGGCGCGCGCAGCCGCCGCCGCGATGGTCGCGCGCACCCGGGCGAGTCGTTGCAAAAGCTCGCTCACGCCCGCACCCCGCGGGTGTAGCGCGGCATCGCGACGGCGCAGGCCTCGAGCTCTTCGAGCACTTCGGCCAGGGGCAACCCGATCACGTTGGTGATGGAGCCGTCGACGCCCGTGACCAGCGCGGCCGCCATTCCCTGAACCGCGTAGCCTCCGGCCTTGCCGCGCCACTCGCCGCCGGCGATGTACTCGTCCAGCTCCGCCGCCGCCGCCGCGCGCATGCGCACGCTCGTGGTGACCACCCGCTCGACGACCGGCGCGTCCGGACCGAGCACGACGAACGCCGTGGACACCCGGTGCTCGGCGCCGAGCAAGCGCGCCACCATGCCTCGGGCCTGTTCGGGCGTCTCGGGCTTGCCGAGGATCTCACCGTCGATCTCCACCACCGTGTCCGCCGCCAAAAGCCAGCGGCCGGGCTGGGCGGCAGCCACCGCGCGGGCTTTGTCCAGGGCGACGCGCTGGGCATAGGGGATCGCCTGCTCCCCCGGCCGGACCGATTCGTCCACGTGGGCGGGCACGACCTGAACGGCAATTCCCACCCGTGCGAGCAGCTCGCGCCGGCGTGGCGATGCAGAAGCCAATATCAGCGGCTCGGACATAGCCCGCTTATACCGTCTTTTCGGCGCCCGCTTCACCCGGCTGTGATCCCGGTAGGGTCGCCGGGGCCGCCCAGGTGGTACTGTTGGGGCGTGAGCGGCACCTCGGCACTCCCCATGGGGCTTTGCGCCGCCCTGGCGCTGGCGAGCGGTTGCGGCGACGACGGCGGCTCGCCCGCCACCGACGCCGCGGCAAATCACGACGCGCAACCGGGCCCGGATGCTTTGGTGAACCGCGATGCGGTGCCGTCGCTCGGCTGGGTGGACTTCACCATCACCGGCTGTGCCAGCGGCGGCAGCTCCGGCGATGGCACCGGCGACGCGGGCGTGCTCGATCCGTGCGTCGGCCCGGCACCGCTCACGCTACAACTGACCGCCGTCGCGCCCTCCCCCATCGACGTCTACCGCTGGAGCTTCGACGGCGTGGAAGTCATGGAGGCCACACCGGTCCACACGTTCGCGACACCGGGCAGCTTCGACGTAGTGCTCACCGTGGGCGGTCCGGGCGGCACCGCGATGGCCAGCAAGCCCGCCATCATCATGGTGGTGCAAGCGCCTTTGGGCAATCACTGCTCGGCGGACGAACAGTGTGCCAGCGGCGATTGCATCTGCGACAGTTTGCATCCGTGCACGCCGGGACTGGCGGCGGGCATGTGCAGCCAGGTGTGCGACTCGACGACGCCATGCGCCGACGGCGTGTGCGTCGATCTCGCGCCGGGCGGCGGGGGCAGCGAGGACTGGCAACAAAAACTGTGCGTACCCAGCTGCACTGATTCGAGCGAGTGCCCGAGCGGTCTGGCATGCCGCCAGCTTCTCGACGCGTCTGGCAGCTGGGTCAGCGGTTGTTTCGCCGCGGACGTGCTCGGCGATATCGGCGCGTCGTGTGAAGACCCCGGCGGTGTGCCCGACGCCACGCGCTGCACCAGTGGTGTTTGTCTGGGCGAAGGCGCGCGTGGGGTGTGCAGTCAGCCGTGCAGCGCCAACACCTGCCCCAGCGGCAGCGCCTGCGCCGCGTTCAACGCCCAACCGACCGGCTCGTGGTGCATGGCCCGTTGCGATAGCCCGAGCATTTGCGACAGCGATCCGTGGCTGGCCTGCGAGTCGCCCGGCGGCAGCGGCAACAAAGGCTTCAGCGTCGACGAGAGCATGCCCGACGCCACCTACTGCGCGCCCAAAACGTGCACCGGACCGAACCAGTGCGGCCCCAGCGGCGCGTGTATGAGCGGCTTCTGCGCACCAGCACCATGACCACGACCGTCGCGGGCAAGCTCGAGCTGCGCGATCTGCAGCGGCTGATGGACGACGCCACCCGGCGCAACACCCGGACAGGAGGACGGCCGCCGCTGGACCTGACCACCCACCCGGCAAAGACGGTCGGTGTGCTGGTCGTGTCCGACCTCGCCCTGCTGCTGCTATTGCGCTATTTGCGCCAAAACAACGCCGGCAGCCTCGTCCTCGGCCTCGCGCTGATCATGATCGTGCTGTTCGGCGTGCTCACGCTGATCACCGTGGCCGCCATCTGGTTTCGCTATGCCACGCCGCGCCAGCTGGCCAAGCAACCCGGCGTGCTCGGTCCGCGCAGCTACGCCCTCGAAGCCGACGGCCTGCGCGTCACCACCGAAACCTCGGACGCGGTCACGCAGTTCGACGACATCACCGAGGTGCGCGTGGACGCCGACTACATTTTCATCTACATGGGCAAGCTGGTCGGCCCGGTCATCCCGCGACGGTTCTTCGACGCGGGCGGTGACGAGGCGTTCGAAGCCTTCGCCGCCGCGTTGTCGGAGCACAGCAGCGCGGCCGAGTAGAGACGGCGGGTGGGCGACGACGCTCACTGACATGCGCCCTCCTGGCTCCCAGGCCGGGGGGGGTGGGGGCGGCGTGCGCGTGCGAGAAAAGGTATCCCCGCACTCACATACTATTGCTGCGGGTAGCCGCCGCCCGGCGGGGGTTGTTGCGGTGGGAAGCCGCCGCCTTGCGGCGGTGGCTGGTAGCCGCCCGGCGGTGGCTGGTAGCCGCCCGGCGGTGGCTGGTAGCCGCCCCGCTGCTGGCCCGGGAAGTTGGCCTGCTGGCCGCCCTCGAGCTTGGCCTTGACAGCGTCGTAAGCCTCGGGTGCGGTGAGCATCAAGATACCGAAGGACGCGGACACGACGATGAGCATATGGGTGCCCATGAGCAGGTCACCGAGCGCGCCGCCCTTGATCTTGACCAGATGCTCGAGGGTGATGAGCAGCACCTCGAGGGGCAACCAGGCCAGAAACAGCGCCGTGATGAACGGAGCGAATTCGTCGAAGATCTTCAGCGCCGGTACGTGCTCGGGTTTGATCACGAACAGGACCGAGGCGCACGCCAGCACCACGACCAGCGTCTGCAGGATGTTGTGGATGATGCCGAATATCCCGGCGCCGTGGAAGCGGAACGCACCGTGGATCAAGAAATCGAAACCGTAGAACAGGCACAACCCGGCGCCTATGACTACGAGAAGTCGCGCGCCCATGTCGCGCGGATTCATCAGCATGGACATCAACCCGAATACCAGGACCGGGTACCCCCACAGGTAGAAGTGTTGGTACCACTCCAGGTTCACGCCTTTTCGAATCTTGACCAGGTGGAACTGGCTGAAGCCGATCAAGCCGATGGACAGCACCGACACGGCAAACGGCGCCCAGTGGCGCACGATCGGCGGCACTTTGTCGATGAAGCCCCGGGGCGAAAACCCGAGAAACGCGTACACGCCGCCGGCGACGATCGGCCAGATCAGCGTCGATAGAATCGACATGCCGTCGGACCACGCCCAGATCGTCTTGGGTTCGGTGAGGTACGGAAAGAAGATGCTGGCGAGCATCGCGATGCCGCAAAACTTCATCGCCTTGAGCTCGAAGTCCTGATCGCGCAACGTCGAAAACGGAATGCCGAACAGGTACTTCATGCCGCGCTCATCGACGCTGCCGAACTGGCCCTGATGGGGCGGCGCGGCGCTCACGTGCGCCGGCGGCTGGTACGGATGACCGCCCGGACCTTGCGCGGGTCCCGGCGGCGGCGGTTGTTGCGGCGGCCCCGGCGGCTGGCCGTAGCCCTGCTGCGGCGGCGGTTGTTGCGGCGGCCCCGGCGGCTGGCCGTAGCCCTGCTGCGGCGGTTGTTGCGGCGGCCCCGGCGGCTGGCCGTAGCCCTGCTGCGGCGGCGGTTGTTGCGGCGGCCCCGGCGGCTGGCCGTAGCCCTGCTGCTGGAGCGGCGGCGCCTGGAGCGGCGGTGCGGCGTGGGGCGATGGTTGCCCGGGCTGCTGTTGGGCATAGCCCGACTGCGGGGTCGGGCTGGAGCTGGGTACGCCGGGCGGACGGGTTGCCGGTCCCGGGGCTGGGGCGGGCAGACCGCCGGGGCGTCCCGGCACCTTGGGCGCGGCCATGCCGAATACCGTCTTGGCCTCGCCGGCTCCCGGTTGCTGACCGGCTGGCGGCGCGGCTGCCGGGCTCTTACCCGGCAACTTGGGCGCCGGCATGCCGAACATGGTCTTTTGCGGCGCCGCGGCCGGTTGGCCGCCGTGCGCGACAACGGGTACGGCCTGTCCGCAAGCGGGACAGTTGGTCGCTTCTTCGGCCAGTTGCGTGGCACAAAACGGACAGGTCTTGCTCATCAATCACTCCCGGTCTCGAGTCGGCCCAACGCCCCCCGATTCACACGGTTGTCACGGTAGCGCCTGGGGCGTCCGTGGGTCAACGCATGAAGATAATTGCTTTGCTGGCTGCTGCGGGTCATGGCACCGGCCGCCGCTGCTCGTCGCTGCGCGCGCCCAAATTGCCATAGCGGTGGTAGTTGACGCTCACGCTCTGCTCCATGACGTACCACAAGAGCTCCACGCGTCCACACGCCAGCACCGGCGCCCGCGCCACGTACACTCCCGTCTCCCCCACCGAGGCCAGCACGGACACCGGCGCCCGGTCCTCGGCGGCGTAGCGCACGCGGTCGGTCTGCTTGGCGGCGATCACCTCCGCCAGCGCCGCGTCGCTCTCTGTGACGAACTGGATGGCGGCTCCCCACGGCTCGGTGAGCTCGTCGAGCAATGTCAGCGCGGCGCTGTCGAAATCGGGCGGTGCGCTCACCGTGATCTGGCAGCCCACGGTCTTGGCGGCACACACCCGGGCGAAGATGTCGAACGCCGAGTCGCGAGGATCGACGCGGACCCGGTACGCGGCCACCGGTAGATACCGGCGCACGTTGTCCTGGCCGACCAGGTGCACGTGGTCGTGCTCGGCGCCGAACTCGCGACGATACGCGTCGGCGTAACTGGCCATCGCCCCCAGCACTCGGTGCAGGTCATCGACGGCCACGCCGCGCACGCTGTCGCCAACACGGCCGCCGTCGACGAGCTCGGTGAGCTGGGCGTGCAGCTCGACCAGCTCGGGCTGTTCGATGCGGCCGCGGGTGTGCTCGGCATCGCGATCTGCAAACCGCATCAACTGGGCCACGTAGTTGGGCCCGCCCGCCTTGATGCCGGGACCGAACGCCGATTTGCCCATGCCCCCGAACGGCTGGCGCATGACGATGGCGCCGGTAGTCACCCGGTTGACGTACAGGTTGCCGGCACGGATGCCGTCGATCCACGCGTCTTGCTCGCGGTCGTCGAGGCTTTCGAGCCCGCTGGTCAGACCGTAACCGGTCTGGTTGGTCAGCTCGATCGCCTGCTCCAGGTTGTCGGCGCGCAACACCGCCAGCACCGGGCCAAAGAACTCGGTCATGTGCGTATAGCTGCCCGGACTGGTGCCCCACTTGATGCCCGGCGAATACAGGTTGGGATTGTCGTCGACCATCTCGGGCATCAACGCCCAGCTTTCGCCGTCTTCCAGCTCCTTGAGCGCGACTTCCAGATCACCGCTCGGCGGATTGATCATCGGGCCGATCTTGGTGTCGAAGTCCCACGCCGAGCCCACCTTCATGCTCTCGGCCGCGTCGATGAGGGTTTGTTTGAACGCCGGGTCGTCGTAGACCTCGCCCTCGAGGATCAACAGCGAGGTGGCCGAGCACTTCTGGCCGGTGTGACCGAACGCCGAGTACAACGCGTGGGCGATGGCCTGCTCGCGGTCACTCATGGCGGTGACGATGGTCGCGTTCTTGCCGCCGGTTTCGGCCAGCAGGTTCATCTCCGGCCGCGCTTCGAGCATGGTGAGCGCGGTCGACGTGCCGCCGGTCAAGATCACCGCGTCCACATTTGGCGACGCGACCAGGCGCGCCCCTTCGCGAGCACCGGAGCACGGCGCGAACTGCAGCGCCTCGGTCGGCACGCCGCCCGCCCAGAAGCACTTGCACAGCTGCCAGGCCACCAGCACCGTGTGCGACGCCGGCTTGAGAATGACCGTGTTGCCCGCCGCCAACGCCGACGCCACGCCGCCGCACGGAATCGCGATGGGGAAGTTCCACGGCGGCACCACCGCGACCACGCCCCGCGGCGTCACGTCCACATCGGCGCGCGCCCGAAACTCCCGCGCCGATGCCGCGTACATGTCGACGAAGTCGATGGCCTCTGACACCTCGGGATCGGACTGGGGAAAGAGCTTGCCGCCGTCGAGCATCGCCGCGCCCATCAGGTCGCCGCGATGGGTGCGCATCTGGTGAGCCACGTTGGCCAGGATGTCGCCGCGCGTTTTTTCGTCGAGCTCGCGCCAGCCGCTGGGATCGCGCCGGGCGCACGCGATCGCGCGATCGATGTCGTCGGCGTTGGCCTGGCGGTAGCGGCCACCGACCACGCCGGGTCGCGACGGATCGCGGCACTCGCGGATGGCCCGGTCGTCGATGATCTCGTCGCCCGCGATCACCAGGGGAATTTCGGTCGCGGCGTCGCCCACGCGCTGTTTCCAGTCGTCGCGGATCTGCTTGGCCCATTCGAAGTTGTGCTCGAGGGTGAAGTCGGTGTCGGGCTCGTTGACGAACTCGGCCAGCGCCATCAGCCCCAGCGGTGCTGCCGGCGGCACGCGCCGGTCCTGGGTGCGTCGCGAGCTGTCCGGCAGCTCGTCGATCAGCTCGAAGCTGTGGCAGAAGTCGCGCTCGAGCTGCTGCCATTCGTCCGAGCCCACTTCGAGCTTGAACGCGTGGCGCAAGAAATTGTCGGGGCCGGTGTTTTCGTCCAGCCGGCGCATCAAGTAGCCGATGGCGTTGACGAACTCTTCGCGCCGGGTGGCCGGCGCGTACAAAAGCACGTTGTTCACCAGCTCGTGCAACGCGCGCCGCTGGTGGTTGGCCATGCCCTCGAGCATTTCGAACTGCACCTTGTCGGCGAGCCCGCGGTCGTGGACCAGCACCAGGGCGTAGGCCACGTCGAACAGGTTGTGAGACGCCACACCCAGGCGCACCGCCTCGATGGCGTCGGCTTCCAGGCCGTAGCGCAACATGCGTTTGTAGTTGGCGTCGGTCTCGTCCTTGACCTTGAACGGCGCCTGGGGCCAGCCGGCGAGCGAGGCCTCCACCCGCTCCATCTCCATGTTCGCCCCCTTTACCAGGCGAATCACCACCGGCGCGCCACCAGCGGCGACGCGCTGTTTGGCCCACTCGGTGATGTGCCGCTGGGCGGCGAACGAATCGGGGATGTACGCCTGCAACGCAATGCCGGCGCTGACGCGCTCGAGCCCGGGCCGGTCCAGGGTCCGGGTGAACACGTCGACGGTGATGGACAGGTCCCGGTATTCCTCCATGTCCAGGTACACGAACTTGGGCACCTCGCTGCCGTCGGCGCGCTTGAACCGCGCCTTGGCCGACGCCCGATACAAAAGCTCCATGCGATCGCACAGCTCTTTGATCGCGCGGTCGCGCGCGATCGACGATATCTGCGAATAGATCGTCGAGATCTTGGCCGACATGACCTCGATCTCGGGGACCTGCAGCGCCGCCAGGTAGTTTTGCAGCCGCCGGCGCGCGTCTTCTTCGCCGAGCAACGCCTCGCCCAAAAAGTTCACGTTCATGCGCAGGCCATGCTCGTTGCGCTCGGCCAGATACGACGACAAGAGCTCGCGCTCCGCCGGCAAGATCACGTTGGCGGTTTCCTCGCGCATTTTTTCGCGCACCCGCGGCATCGCCACTTTCGGCAAGTAGTTGCCGAACGACTGGAAGCCGCGCAGCATCGCCCGGTCGAGCACCGAGAAAAATCGCGGGATGCCCTGGATGTCGAGAATGTGCGTGAGCTGGTCGGCCGCGCGCCGCGCGGTGCTGGAGCGAAACGCCTGGTCGGTCATCTGCGTGAGCGTGACCTTGTCCGTGACGCTGGACATCATGCGCTCGAACTCGCGCTGCTGGCGCCGTTCTTCCGGTGATTGCAGCTCGGCGCCGCGCTCTTGCAGGAGCCGCGCCAGCGCGACGGCACGGCGCACGTCGGCGGG
>Ga0114931_10009938_pt1 | contig 11357 bp, 11 predicted proteins | sample 2SBtaG_FD_89579 | JGI IMG/M metagenome (GOLD analysis project Ga0114931, IMG submission 89579) | Deep subsurface microbial communities from Kolumbo volcano to uncover new lineages of life (NeLLi) - 2SBTROV14_V59a metaG | ecosystem: Environmental > Aquatic > Marine > Volcanic | place: Kolumbo...
ATCCAAGGCTCATCGCCAATGAAAAAGTGAGCCATTTTGACTGGATCGATGATGACACCATCGTTGTGTGGACCCGTTTTTTGCCGAAAAACATTGTTGCAGCAAGAAGCGCGGGCGGTTTCAATTCTCCCTTTATCAAGCCGCTTGTCCAATTGGCCAGAAGACTGAAGCCCAATATTAAACAATCTCTATGGAAAGAGGCCTATTTCCAGATCGATCTTACCGGCAATAGCGAGTCAACGCCTATTGCCAATGGTATCCTGGAACAGGATGGCCACCCCATGTTTTCGCATGATGGCAAATGGATGCTGACCGATACCTATGCCGATCCCAAAACCCGCACAAGAACCTTGATCCTGTTCAATATGCACTCCAGGCAGCGTTTCGATCTTGCTTGTTTGGATTCTCCTATCGAGTTTGGCGACGGTGATATGAAATGTGATCTTCACCCACGGTGGGATCGGGATTGTAAGCGAATCTGTGTGGATTCGACTCATACGGGACTGCGTCAAGTTCATATTTATGATGTTTCAGCCTGGATCGAGAGGGAATGAAGAGGTTGTTGATCATTCAGCCCTATCTGGCGGACTATCGCCTTCCTGTTTTCGATGAGCTTACAAAAAAATTTGAGACAACTTTGATTTCGACCGAGCCGGATCGCTCGTTGGGATTTGGAGAGTTGTCAACCGAGGGGTTGGGTTTCAATGCCGATATCAGAGTAAAGGAGTTCAGGTTATTTGGCAGGCGTATGGCTCGTCAAGCCGGCGTCGTTTCATATATTGTGAAATTTAAACCCGATATAATTTTTACTTTCGCCAACCCAAGGTACATCAGTTTTTGGGCGACCCTGATTGTGGCAAGATTGCTTGGTCTGAAAGTTTTGTCACATGGTCAAGGGCTATATAGAAAAAAAGAGATGAATGTATCGATCAGATTGGTTTTCAAAATGATCATCGGTTTGTCTTCCGCATATATTGGTTATACCGATCTATCGAGAAAATCCCTGTTTGGTGTCGCTAATGACAAAAAATTGTTTGTTGCCGAGAACGCGATCGTGAATCGTTTCGATGTCCATTCTGATTTGAAACGTGGGGATGAACAGGGTGTTCTGTTTATTGGAAGGCTCAGGGAAAATACAGGTATCCACCAACTGATCAATGTGCTCGAAATGCTGAATAAAGAATCATATTCTCCAGTCGTCCTGCATGTTATTGGCTCTGGATGTTTGGAAAAGGAGTTTTTGTCGCATAAGAGGCATGGATGGATCGAATGGTATGGCGAGCAATACGATCAACGAGTCATTAGAAAGGTTTCCATGAAGTGTAGGGTCGGATGCTATCCTGGGTCAGCGGGTTTGAGCATCGTGCATTACATGTCATTGAGTCTGCCGCCGATCGTCCATGATAATCTGCCAGCGCATATGGGGCCTGAACCCAGTTATATCGTAGACGGTAAGAATGGCTTTCTTTTTGATTTTCATCATCCCGAAAAGGGGTTGTATGATTTACTTGACAGCATCTTTTGTGGTGGTAAAGACATTCATGATGTGCAGAAAAATGCCTATCAAACATATATCGATCTGACCAGGCCGTCCATGGCGGAGAAAATCGAAAAAATTATCGATACGGTTACGAGCAGTTGATTATGGATGTGCGGTCACCGGTTTCTCGGCGTGACAAAGTAGATATTTAAAGTAGATGTGTGGTATCGCCGGTATCTCCACATTTCGAAAGGCTATGTTGGTAGCACCAATGCTGTTGAGTTAACAGACGTAGCCCGGACGGAGCTTGCCGAATCCGGGGCAAACAAGCCCGCTAGCCCTGCATTTCGCCAGCGTTTTATCCTGGTTCCATGCCGCCGTGGCATTAAGTCAACAGTATGGGGTTTATAGCGTTGCCCTGAACAATTGGATAACGCAAAATGTCTGTAAATGCACACCGCTCGATCATGCAAACCTGCCGGGCATCCAGACAACCGCCCACCGGCAGGGGACCCATGACATGGGCGTTGCGACAAACAACGGCAACACACGAGAAGGTTGATGAAAATCCTGCAAGTCATCGCCTCGGCCAATCCCGCCGGCGGCGGCCCGATAGAGGGGCTGAAGCAAATGGCGCCGGTGCTGACCTCGATGGGCCATGCGATCGAGCTTGCGACGCTGGACGATCCGGCGGATGCATGGTTGTCCGAGCTGCCGTTTCCAATCCACGCACTTGGCCCGAGCCGCATGGGTTATGGATACACCGCCAAGGCCGTAGCCTGGCTCAGACGCCGCCGGAATGACTATGACGCAGTGATCGTGCGCGGCATTTGGGGGTATCATAGCTTTGCGGTCTGGCGCGCGCTGAAGGGAGCAGGCACGCCCTATTATGTGTTTCCCCACGGGATGCTGGATCCGTGGTTCAAAGAGCGGTACCCTCTCAAACACATCAAGAAATGGCTGTACTGGCCATGGGCGGAGTACCGCGTGCTGCGGGATGCGCACGCGGTGATATTTACCTGTGAGGAAGAACGGCTGGTGGCGCGGCGCTCGTTCTGGCTTTACCGTGCCAACGAAAAAGTGACCAATTACGGTACGGCGCAGCCCCCGGAAAACGCCGATGAGCTCCAGGCGGCATTCGTTGAAGCTTGGCCGTCATTACGCGGGAAGCGCATCGTGTTGTTCATGGGCCGGCTGCATGAGAAGAAAGGCTGCGATTTGTTGCTCGAGGCATTCGCCTGTATCGCCGGCCGGGATCCGACGCTTCATCTGCTCATGGCTGGGCCGGACCAGACAGGTTTGCGCGGCGAGCTGGAACGGCTGGCTGAGCGTCATGGCATTGCCGAGCGGGTGACATGGCCGGGAATGCTGGAGGGTGCGATGAAATGGGGCGCGTTTAATGCCGCTGAGGTTTTTTGTCTGCCGTCCCACCAGGAAAACTTTGGCATCGTCGTTGCCGAAGCGCTGGCCTGCGGCAAGCCGGTGTTGATCAGCGATAAGGTTAATATCTGGCGCGAGATCGAAGCGGATGCGGCCGGCTTCGTGGAGACGGACAGCGTCGAGGGCACCGTGAGCAATCTGCAGCGTTGGCTGGCGCTCGATGAGAGCGGATATCAGCGCATGACTGCAAACGCCCGGCGCTGTTTCAGACAGCGGTTTCATATCGAGCGGGCGGCGGAGCGGTTGATCGAAATACTGAATGAGTTTGCCCGATGATCCTTTGGTGAATGGTGTGTACTGGGTGGGCGATGGCGGCAGATCAACCGGAATATGGAGATGGAGTTCAGGCATTTGTATTTCACGACGATCGATGGGCTGTATAAATCAAGATGGATATCTTGCCAAATAAAAAAGGCTTTCAGGGACCGACGTTCAGTGTTTCCAATCGTCTGAAACGAATTGTTTGGCAGTTTTTTTGGCTTGTCGCCGCACGATGGACGCCGCCGCCGTTGCACCGTTGGAGAATTTTTCTATTACGCCTGTTTGGAGCCCGGATTTCGTGGAGAGCCTCTGTCTATCCGAGTGCGGAAATATGGGCACCCTGGAATTTGTGTATCGAAGAGTATGGCACTCTCGCCAGAAGAGTGATTTGCTACAATATCGCTCCGGTAACAATTCGTTCTCGTGCGATTGTGTCTCAAGGCGTTCATCTGTGTACCGGTACCCATGATTATCGAAATCTCGATTTTCCCTTGATTGCAAGACCGATTGATATTGGTGTACGGGCTTGGGTGTGTGCGGACGCATTTGTGGGGCCAGGCGTCACGATCGCTGATGGTGCTATATTAGCGGCAGCGGGTGTCGCGTTCCATGATCTCGATGCGTGGACGATATATTCGGGTAACCCTGCAATGCCTCAGCGTTCACGCCAGATAATTGTCGATCGAACCATCCAATGACCAACTGGTGCGGTGTTTGCGTCATCGGGGCGGATCCAGCGGGTGTTTCATGCCGATTCGCTTTCCAGTATCATGGGTTCTCTTGCGTACGGCAAGAGTGTTATCAGTAGACATTATTTAGGTCTCTGAAGTTTCTATGAACAACTTCGCTTTAGATGGCTCGACCTCGGCCACACCGCGGCGGTATACAGGATCGCATGATAGGGCATATATACGCCTAAGCGCAGAACGCTGCCCTTGCCTTTGATGAACAGAACGCCTCACGCTTTGGTCATGGCAAGTTTCCACTGGCTATGTAAGGCACGATTATGGTATGCCGTTCTGCTCTGCTATCTGTCGGCATTGCTTTTTCTGAGTCTCAATCCATGGGTCCGGCCGGCTGCCGGGGATGATCTCTTGTCGCCTGACAAATTGGAGCATACGCTTGCATACGGCGACCTGGCAATCATGGTCTTCGTTTGTCTTGTTCGATGGCGCAATGGACCGATTGGCGGCACGGCGCAAGCCTGGATCGCGGCCCTGCTGTTTTCGGTGCTGGTCGGCGGGATGGTGGAAATCGCGCAAACCGTGTTCACGCCCAACCGAACGGGTTCCGTGGCGGATGCGTTGGCCAATGCCGTCGGAGCCAGTCTCGGGTTTGTCGCCTATCAGTCGGTGCAATCGATTTATGCACGATGGTTAGGGCGCAGAAATCGTGGTTTGCCATAGAAGAGCGACGATGAACGATCGCCCGGACCTCACCGTCATCATTCTGACCTTTAATGAGGCAATTCATATCGAGCGCTGCATCCGCTCGGTTGAGCCGATCGCGAGACAAGTCTATGTGATCGATTCCTACTCCACCGATGAGACGGTCGCCATCGCGCAGAGTCTTGGCGCCGCTGTTTTGCAGCACCCATTCATCAATCAGGCTAAGCAATTTCAGTGGGCGCTGGATCATTGCGCGATCGATAGCAAATGGGTGATACGGCTCGATGCGGATGAATATCCCGAGCCGGAGTTGGTGAATGAAATCAGCGATCGGCTGCCGCGCCTGTCGCATGATGTGGCCGGCATTAAGCTCAGGCGTAGACACATTTTTATGGGGCGTTGGATCCGGCATGGAACCCGATATCCATTGGTGCTTTTGCGTATCTGGCGGACGGGGCAGGGCCGCATCGAGCAGCGCTGGATGGACGAGCACATGGTGGTCGAGGAGGGAAAGGTGATCACTTTCGAGCATGATTTCAGTGATGACAACCTGCGTGATATCAGCTGGTGGACCGAAAAACACAATCAATACGCCACCCGTGAAGCATTGGATGTTTTGAACGGGAAGTATGGATTATTCGCTTCGGATGCGGCGATGATCGAGCAGGAAAGATTCTCTCAGGCGGGTCTGAAGCGCATCGTCAAGGAGCGCATTTATAATCTTCTTCCCGCCTTTTCAGGTCCGCTGCTCTATTTTCTGTATCGCTATTTTCTTCGGCTTGGTTTTCTCGATGGCAGGGAGGGCGCCGTCTACCATTTCCTTCAAGGGTTCTGGTACCGCTTTCTGGTCGAAGCAAAAGTGATGGAGCTGGAGCGGGTGTTGACGCCGTTGACCGACCGCGAATCGAGAGTGGTGAAATTGGAGCAGCTGACGGGATATTCACTCCGATGAATACGCTTGAATACAAATAGCAAGTGTCAATGAAGCTGCTCATCCTTGGCCTTAACTTCACGCCCGAGCTGACCGGGATCGGCAGGTACACGAGCGAGATGGCCGCATGGTTTGCGCAGCGGGGCCATGCGGTTCGGGTGGTGACCGCGCCGCCTTATTACCCGGAGTGGCGGATCGGCGAAGGCTATTCGGGCTGGCGCTATCGTCGCGAGGTCTGGCAAGGGATAGAGGTGTGGCGCTGCCCGCTGTGGGTGCCAAAGAGGCCTTCTGCAGGCAAACGGGTGCTGCATCTCGCCAGCTTTGCCGCGGCCGGCCTGCCGCCGGCGTTGCGTTGGTCGCGGTGGCGGCCGGACTGGGTGATTGCCGTCGCGCCGGCGTTCCTGTCGTTGCCGGTCGCTCTGCTGGCTGCATATTTGAGTGGGACGAAGTGCTGGCTGCACATTCAGGATTTCGAGATCGACGCGGCTTTGGGATTGGGCATGCTGAATCCTGGGATGCCGGGGCGTTGCGTGCTCTCAGCGGAGCGTTTCCTGCTGCGGCGCTGTGCCATGGTCTCGACCATTTCCCGCAGCATGCAGACCCGCCTGGTTGCGAAAGGCGTGGCGGAAGTGCGGACGTTTCTTCTGCCCAATTGGGCCGATCCGTCTTTGGCATTCGATCCGCAGGCCGCAAAACGGTTTCGGGCGCGCCTTGGATATAGGGAGGCGGAGCCCTTGGCGCTCTATTCCGGCAATCTGGGGAACAAACAAGGGTTGGAGATCGTGCCGGAGGTGGCGTCTTTGCTGCCGCAGGTACAGTTTGTCATTTGCGGGGAAGGGGCTGCGCGTGGCGAAATCGAGGGCGCCTGTGCCGGATTGGACAATGTGCGGTTTTTGCCCCTGCAGGCGCAAGAAGAACTGGCCGGGATGCTTTCTGCGGCGGATGTCCATCTCGTGCTGCAGCGGCGTGGGGCGGCCGATCGGGTTTTGCCGTCAAAGCTGACCAATATTCTGGCGGTGGGCGGCCGGCCGGTCGTGACCGCCGATGCCGATACTGAATTGGGGCGATTGGTGCAGACGAGCCCGGCGGTGGCGCTGCTCGCTCCGCCGGAGGACGTCGAGGCCCTGGCTGCTGCTGTTTTGGGGGTGATTCGGCGGGGCCGGCTGGAAGGGCGTTGCAGCGCGATTGCCCGGAATTATGCTGCCAAGCATCTGAGTCGCGAGGCGATTCTGCGGCGTCTGGAAAGAAGGCTTCAGCAAAGAGGGCGCGATGCTGGGACGACCGGATCGTCTTTTTCACGGAAGTGATGAAGTGGGCGTAAGGCGCGACGCATCTGCCTCACGCCATCGATCATTGCGTATCCTGCTTTAGAAACGTACAATGACTAGTACAATGTTGTCAATGTGAGGATCGAATCATGGAAACGCTGAGTTATTCGGCTTTTCGAAGTCATTTGGCAGAAATGCTGGACAGAGTCAATGATGATCACCGGCCGATCTTGATTACCCGGCAAAAAGGAAAACCGGCTGTTGTCATGTCTTTGGAAGATTTCAAGTCGTATGAAGAGACTGCCTATCTGATGGCCAGCCCGCGCAATGCAGAACGTCTCAATCAGGCGATCGAAGAAGTTGAGGCCGGGAGGATCGTTTCGCATGCGTTGGTCGAGGAATGATTGTTTGCTGGGCAGAGAAAGGATGGGAGGATTATCTCTACTGGCAGCGTACCGACAAGAAAGTTTTAAAGCGAATCAATATGTTGATCAAGGATATCAAACGCTGCCCCTTTGAGGGACTCGGTGATCCCGAGCCGCTCAGGCATCACTGGTCGGGCTATTGGTCACGTCGCATCGATCGCGAACATCGCCTGGTTTACCAAGCGACGGAGCAGAGTATTATCATCGTTCAATGTCGTTACCATTATTGATCGGTGAGGTGTCGGACGATCCGCCACTGTTTATTCGTGCTCCCAGCCGCTAAGCGAAATATTTTTTTCGCCACAACTCGAAGGCAACACACTGCCAGATGAGGTAACTCGAGCAGTCACCGGAATCCGGTTGCTCCAGGGCTTCGCTGACCCGGTGTTTGTCGACATAGCGCGGCCATTCGGCGTCGGGGTCGAACAGCAATTCCAGCAGCAGTGGCCGCGACCGATGGAACAGGCCGAATTCGAAAAACGGTTCCAGAAGGCCGACCCGGCCTTGGGTGCGGATCGATTCCAGCATGCGTCCGCGCATGGCGTTGCGGGCGATGAACTTGAATTGGTCCTGCCGGAAACATTGCCAGGCCGGAAGCGCAAGCATGAAGTCGACCAGATCCCAGTCGAGATAGGGGTCGCGCACTTCGATGCCGAGCGGATTGGCGCGACGGTTGGGTATGGTGGCCGCGCCGGCCAGGTCGAGACCCAGCAGCGCGAGGTGTTGATCGTGGCGCTTCGCCTGATACGCCTCCGGCGGCCACAGTTCCCGCGGCCGATAAAGCCGGCGTGCCCGCTTGGTGAGCCATGGTGGCGGTTTGTTCGGACGCGGGTGCCAGCCGATCGCCCGCTTGATGATCCAGCGCAGCGCGGTGTCCCGATGGATCGCGCCCCAGCCAATGTGGCCGAGATGCTGCCGCAGCTCGCCGACAATGAGTTGCCAGCGCCGGTCGAACAGCGCTTCGGACAACCAGTAGTAGGGTTCGGGGTAGAGGCTGTCGCCGCAGCCAGCATTGAGCAGCACGCGGCAACCCGCTTCGGCGGCGGTATGGTAACTGTGTTCGATAAGCCGCTGAAAGGGGTTGGCCTGCGGCGTGTTGATGCTCAGAGGCCACGCGCTCGCATCGCTCAATGGCCAGCAGTCGTCGCCGGCTCGCAGTTGCAGCTCGATGCCGGCGTCGACCGCCAGCGCTTCGATCGCGGCGCTTTCATCCGCTTCCGGGAATTGGCGCAGTGACCAGGAGCAGGCGGTCAGGATTTTGCCCTCCTCGCGCAGACGATCGGCGGCGCAATAGGCCAGTGCGCCGGAATCGATGCCGCTGCTCAGCATGATACCGACCGGCCCGCGGCTGCGGCAGGCGCGGGCAGCGGCGCGGTGCAGCAGCTCGCGGAAGCGCTCGGCGCAGTCGCCATCACTGCGGCAGTCGAGGCGTGTGTGGCCGATCGCCGGTGCTTGCCGATGGCGGGTGATGGCGTCCGCTGTGCAGGTCAGCCGTTCGCCCGGAAGCAACAGCCGAATGGCTCGGTAAACGGTACGGTTGTCCGTGCCCGTATGGAACGCAAAATAGTTGGCGAGCCACGTGTCGTCGAGCTCACGGGACAGCGCCGGATGGCGCAGCAGCGCCGCCGGTTCGGTTGCCGCCAGCAGATGGCGGGGGGAGGCGAAATAGTAGAGCTCGCGGCCGCCCAGTGGGTTGCGGTAGAAGTGGGTCGTGTCGGAGCGGGTGTCCGCCAGAATCAATGCCAACGAGCCGCGCAACCGTTCGAAGCCGGCGGCGCCCCAGTGCAGATAGGTGCGTCCAGCCAGTTCGGTGTCGCTGCAATCGTTGCCGTTCGGCGGCACCAGCGCGCGCAGCAGTTCTTCTCGATTGTCCAGGCGGCCGTCGAAGGCGATGACGACCGCTTGGTTGCCGTCAGTCTCCAGGATCAGAGGCCCGCATCTGTCTTCCGGACAGACCAGAAAATTCTGCTGGCCGATGGCGTACCCGCCATGGATCCAACGCCGCGCGCCGTCGCTGCCGCGATGCCGTAGCGCTGTCAGCGCGTCGTTCAGGTGTGTATGCGCTCCCGGTGCGTGGTCGCGATTCAGAATCAGTGCGATGCCGGCCATTCGTGCTTCAGTGCCAGGATGCGCTCGAACAGCTCGGGCGCTGCTTCGAGGCGGCGCGGATAATGCAGCCGGTAAACCGGCATCGCCTTTGCACTACGGGCGGCGAAGGCCAGATGGCGGCGATGCAGCGCCGCTCCGAACAGCCGGGCGGCGACCGTATGGCGGATAACCTGGAGCATCGCCTGGCTGGTAGGGAGCGGTTCGATGACGATGCGCCTGTCCGTTTCTGCATTGAGCACGAAGAGCGCCCGAAGCGGCAGGAAAGGTTTCTCTCGGTCCGTATATTGATCCCGAGGGTTCAGCTTCAATTGTGGAAAATGGGGCAAGGCGGTGATGCCTTGCGCAAGGGCGGCGACCGGCAGCAGGTCGTCGGCGAGGCGCACGGTGCTTCGGCCGTTGAACGGTTGACCGACAGCCCAGTGCGCCAGTGTCGATTTTCCAACACCCGATTCGCCGGTGAAAGCGATGGCTTCGCCGGCGAGGGTGATGGCGCTGGCATGGAGCATGAAAACACTCCGCATCGCCAAAGCCAGAATCAGGCAAGGGCCGGTGATGATCGCATCGTGCGGCGGAATATCGGGGTCAAGCGCGGTGATCGCGTTGTGATCGACGGCGTAGCGCCCCAAGCCTTCGATGCGCAACCGGCAGCGCTCGCCTTGGACTGTGGACGAAACGGTGCGCCACGCGTTGGCTAGCCAGCCGCGGGTGGTGATTCGCTGCTCCGGCGCGGTGCTGATCTCGGCTGTGGGCCGGCGCAGCGGCAGGAGCGGGCGGGCGTCTGTGCGAAAGGGCTCCAGCGCGCGGATGGTGAAGGTGGAAACCAGCCCGGTACCGGCGATTCGGTAGCGGTCCGTGGGCAAGCAAGCGCCGGAGAGAGTTTGACAGCAGACGATGTCGTCGCAGTGCCCGAAGGGGGGCGTCATGAAAACGTATGCATGGGCTTTTCCCTATTCCCGTGGGCGTCCGGTATATCAGGATGGGTATGTGCTTCGATGCAGGAACCGTGCGTGGGGGATTTCCGAAGGGTTTCGTCTAAGGGCTTTTGCCCCTTCAGCGACGAAACCTGAAGCGCGCTGAGCCTGCTCCAGGAGGTCTGAACGACGTCGGCGAACCGGAATCTCCGATGCCCGGACTCCCTCCCAACGTCGCATCCCGAACATCCCCCAGCGCCACCAACTCCGGCCTGCTGTAGCGCTTCCGGCTCACGGTTTCGCTTCCCAGCCGTGAAATGGACGGCAAACTTCCTGAAATCGTCTGATCGTTCATTCTCATCGAACCTCGCTTGATTTGATGCAAAGACCCCGCCGGCCCGACCCGATCGTTCCGCGCGCCGGTCGACTACAGAGGAGCCATCGATTGGCCGGAAGCGAAGCGCCTTACTGCATTCTTTACGTCATGAGAGTATAGCATGGGCACCGAGCCGTGCGTACGCAATGGTGCAGCAATGTGCAGCGCAAAGCGCCGGCAGAGGCGCTGTAACGCGCAACGGTGGCATGAACGGCGGAGTCTCGATGCTGGAGCGATCCGGAAAATTTCCCGGCGCCGGGGTTCCGTCTCGGTGGTCTTATCCGTTGCATCGCATGCCCGCTTCCCGCGTCACATTCGTGCTCCGTGTCCAGACAAAACGGCAGAGACAACCTTGCGCATTCCCTCCGCGCCGCGCCGGAAGTAGAGGAATGGAATCCAGGCGAGATGGCGTTTGTGGTACTTTTGCAGCAGATAATCCAGCGGCGGAAAGGCAAGTTCGCGCAGATAGCGCAGTTTGTTGCGCGCACCGGGAATCGCCCAAAATTCGGTGAGCGTCATGATTGCGCGGCTGGACTGGAGGTAGCAGGCGGACGGCTCCGAAGTCTGATCCGGCTCGAGCCGGTCGAGCAGATGTTGGGGGATCGGTGTGCCAAAGCATTCCCGCGTTTTCACTAACGCATCGCGGCAGATGGTTTTGAGACGGTATTGCTCGGTGCGCCGGGCGAATGAATCCAGCTCGGCTCGGCTCATGTTCTGCAGCAGCAGATGGATATCGTACAGCCAGATCAGCCGGTTACCGGCGACGAA
>Ga0114931_10009939_pt1 | contig 11356 bp, 11 predicted proteins | sample 2SBtaG_FD_89579 | JGI IMG/M metagenome (GOLD analysis project Ga0114931, IMG submission 89579) | Deep subsurface microbial communities from Kolumbo volcano to uncover new lineages of life (NeLLi) - 2SBTROV14_V59a metaG | ecosystem: Environmental > Aquatic > Marine > Volcanic | place: Kolumbo...
AATGACTCGCATCTTAGCTTGCTGAGGATTGCCTTCTTTGTTTTCATCTAAGCAATGAATCTGGAGAAGAAGTGATCCTTAGCTTTTTTCATTAAATTATTTTCAGAAACTGATCAAAATTGAAAATAATTATGCCCAACCCTCAATTATTTAAAAAAAGCAATATACTACAATCATTATTTGGGCGTTATGGATGAAATTAAAGTTCCAATGGCAAAACCAGTCTTTGAAGAAGATGAGTCAAATGGGATAATGAAGGTAGTTAGTAGTGGGTGGCTTGGTCAAGGGAAAGTAACAGAAGAGTTTGAAAATGCTTTATCTAATTATTTTTCATCCAAGGTTATTGCAGTAAATAATGGTTCATCAGCCATAATGTGTGCTTTGCTTGCACTTGGAGTAAAACCAGGAGATAAAATTGCGGTACCTGATTTTACATTTATTTCAACATCATCGGTGCCAAAGATTTTAGGGGCTTCAATAATTCCAATCGATATTGACCAAAAAACACTAAATATGGATATCAATTCATTAGAGGAGATTCTTAAAACAAATAATATCAAAGTCGTTATTTTTGTAGATGTTGCAGGTTTACCAAATGATATTGATTCACTTGTGGCTTTATCAAAAAAATACAATTTTACGTTAATGGAAGATGCCGCAGAAGGATTTGGTTCTGAATACAAAAATAGAAAACTTGGTTCTTATGATCATACTTCAATTTTCAGTTTTCATATTGCTAAACAAATTACCACTGTTGAAGGAGGTTGTATAACAACAAAAAATAAAGAATTGTTAAAGAAAATCAAAGCTATTAGAGATGTTGGAAGATATAACAGAGGGTATATTCATGATTTGATTGGTTCTAATTTTAGAATTACAGATATTCAATCAGTGATTGGATTAAACCAGTTGAAAAAAAGTGAGAGATTCATTTATAGGAGAATAGAAATAGCAAAAAGATTCAAGAATGAAATAAAAAACTTAGAGTTTCAGTATGTTCCAAACTATGTCAGTAGACATTCATATATGTTGTTTTTTGCACTTGCTAAAGATTCCAAGACTAGAGATCAATATGTAGAGAAACTACGAGATAATGGAATAGATGCTAGGTTATCATTCTATCCTATTAGCGAGCAACCTTGTAATCCAGAACTAAAACAGTATGATTGTCCGAATTCAAGAGAAATTTATGGAAGAGCATTCACGATAACGTTGTATAATTCTCTTAAAGATTCAGAAATAGAATTAATTATAGATACATGTAATTCGTTAAAATAATTAATAAATTCAGAAAAAAAGAGAAAACTATTGTAGTTTTTTGATTAATCGAAGATTTTGTTTGATTTCCTCAGTATCCAAATTCATACTTTCTAAGATTGTAGGAGTGTTTTTAAAAAAATTTAGATTTTTTACTTGCCAACAATTTTTTGTTAAACTTTTGTGTTGATCTTGTAGACCATTATTATTGCTAATATGAATTGCAGAAACTCTATTTTGAAGTTTTTCTATAAAATAATCTTTATTGAAATGTAGCCAGTGAGATGTTACAACAGTATGTCCTAGATCTAATAATATTCCCAATTCATTTTTTTTAAAGAACTTGAACAAAATTTCTATTTCATCTAATTCGGCAAATAGCAATAATTCATTTTTGTTACGAATAAGGTTAAACTTTTGTACCACGTTAGGCTCCATTGCCAGTTTGATTCCATTTGATTTTGCAAAATCAATTAGCTCAAATAATGAATTGATAAAAGTTAGAATTGCTTTAGGTTTTGTGGATATGTTTTCACGTGAAAATTTCATACCTAGTTTTTGAGGATCTACAGTAAATCCCCCATGAAATGTGTAAAGAGGGCTATCTATTTGCCTACACAGATCTATAGCTTTTTTGGCAAGATTAAGACTCCTTTTTCTAATTGAGTTATTTTGAGAAGCCAGGTTAAAATTAAATGGTTTTTTTGGAGGAGGAAAATAATTATGAATTAAAAAATTAAAATCAAATTTCTTTAGTTCGTTGATGTTAAAATATGAATGAACTGAACCTAATTCAACATTTTTAATTCCGGCTTTTTCATATTCTTTTAAAACGTTAATAATTTTTTTTGGGTGTTTTAAACAACTAGTAGAAGTATAGATCACAATACAATATTTTTAAGGTGATTTATTAGTCTTGATTGAGAAATTCTTTAGAGATTTAATTCATTTCGGGCAGAAGAAAATTTGAAATTTTCTAAAAGATGCTTAATTTTTTTTCTTGCAGATTCCAGTCCCCAATAGTTATGCCATGCAATTCCTTTCAATTTTGGTCTATTAGGATCTAAATCTTGAGGATGAATATAACACATGGTTGGAAAACCAGATTTATTTAGTTTTTTTATTCCAGAGGTAACAAGTGATATTGGAAGAAATCGCAAGTATATACCCCCAGCAATTGGAATATTTCCTAGAATTGGAAATCGCAATGTTGCCATGGGTAATTCAAAAAAATTGCCGTCAGGATTTTTATGTAAAGGATTATCAGAAATTTTATAGAAATGACGAGGTGCATCAGCGAATCCATAATGTGGACCAACAGGATAAATGCTTGAATCGTATTTTAGGAATTTTTTGAGTATATCAAATACCCAAAGATTCTCTTTTGTAATAGAAAACCATGGAGCTCTGAATCCCAAAACTTTTTCTCCTGTAATTTTGCTTAGAATATCAATTGATCTTTTTAGATCATTTTCAAAGTCAGATTTTTGCATTGTTTTGACACTAGTATGAGAGTAACTATGGCTTGCTATCTCATGTCCTTGTGATTGGATTTTTTCAATTAATTCAGGATGTTTTTCTGCTACATAACCTAATGTAAAAAAAGTTGCAGTTACATGATATTTTTCAAATAATTCAAGGAGAATGTCAGTAGTAAAATCTACCCTGCTTTCATAATTTTCCCACGTAGAAAAGGGAAGATCACAAAAATGATCCTCCAAGTCTACAGACATGATATTCCTAACCATAAAACAACTCACTTGCTAACCATATATTTTCCTTCATTTGTAATGGTTATGGTCTACCATAGATTTGATATTAGAGTATTTTTCAGGCAGTACATGAATAAAGCTATTATCATAATATTTCTTATTCTAGTTTTTTATATTGGATTTATTGCATATTCTGATTTTTCAGATTTTTCTTCTAATATTGGTCAATTTAGATTTGAATTCCTTCCAATAATACTCTTGTTGTCTTTTACTGCTTTTTTGATTATGGGAGTAAGACAGAGAATATTGTTAAAAAGATTGGGCGTAGAGATTGGATTCAAGGAGAATTTGCTGCTATATTTTTCAGGATTAAGTATGACAGTTACTCCTGGAGGAGCGGGAGAAGCAATCAAGTCATACTATCTAAAAAAGAAACACAGGTATAGTGCTACAAAGACATTACCACTAGTTTTAGTTGAAAGGTTTCTTGATTTAGTTGCAATAATCTCCATTATTGCTTTTACACTGATATTTTTGCAAATTAATGAAGTAATTATTGCTGAAGCAATAATTCTTCCTTTAATTATAACTGCATATGTACTTGTTAGAACTAAAAAATTATTTAAAAAATCGATTAATATTTTTAAAAGAATTCATAGATTAGAAAAATTTCTCAATAATATTTCAGAATCATATGATGGCATTTATGAAATGCTGGATCCAAAAACGACAATTAAGACATGGATAGTAGGAATTGTTGCACAAATTTTCTATGCATTATCAATTTATACAGTATTTTTAGCATTTGGGCAAGATTTTGGATTTATTTTTACAACAGAGATAGTTTATTCATCAATTCTCTTTGGTGCAATATCATTATTACCAGCAGGGGTAGGATTAACTGAGATCTCTGCAGTAAATTTTTTGACAGAAAAAGGAATGGAAATTTCTTTAGCTACATCAATTACAATTATGTTACGCCTTGCAACTATTTGGTTTGCAACCATAATGGGATTCATTACTATAAAACTATTTTTAAAGAAATAAAATTATGAATTTGATTTTTTTGCAACTACTAACATATCCCCAAAGTAGAATAAACGTTCTTTGTGAAGCCAATTTTTTGGAATTAATTTCTTAAAATATTGATAGAATTTGAAGAGAATAGGATAATAGAATTCTCCCATCTTAAACATATCATGTAATGTGAATAATTTCAGATCTTTTTTTATTTCCAATATTTCAAACCCGTATTTTTCCAACAAAAATCGTATTGATGATGGAGAAAAATAGTACAGATGCTCTTCAGGAACAATAATACCCCATTTTTTACCCATTAATTTGGCATGCCATGAGGAAATATCAGGAGTAGTTAGGATTAAAATTCCACCAGGTTTTATTTTTTCACTTGCTGTTTTGATTGTCAAATTTGGATCTATTACATGTTCTATAAAGTCATACATTGTAATAAGATCAAAAAATGAGTTTTGAAAATTCGAGTTCTCAAGGGAACCTTGAAAAATGTTTTTGTGTTTGGAGTTTATTTTTTTTATACTTTCTTCGGATAATTCTACACCATATGTTGAGAATCCTTTATCAAATGCTACATCAAGAAAGTATCCAGCAGAGCATCCCACATCAAGATGAGCTCCATCTGAAACGTATTTTGAAATATCTTCGAATCGTCTTTGATTTACTTTTCGTCGTATATTTTCTTCTTCTGTATAAATTTTATAAACGCCATCCTTGTAGCTCTTATCATACCAATTTTTTTGGTGCTCATTTGTTGTCATTGGGTAAACAAATAGACATTTGCAATTATTACAACGCATAATATTTTTTCCAGATTTTTTAAAAAACAAGTCAGTTTTTTCGTTATTACAGATATTACAGATTACCGATGACAATGACATAATTGTTACTAAATACCAACAATAAAAGGGCTACTTGTTTTCGTCATTATGATGAATCTTGTATACAACAGTTCCAGCATTATTTGAATAAAAAAGAACCTCAAAATTTGATGGGATATCAGGATTTGAGGGATTTGATAAAATATCTAAAATGGGATTTCTTGGATTAACATACCATATTGGATTTGGATTCTCTACGGGAGGTTTGTAGATAAAGTAATCTGGAATTGGATTATAGATGTTGTTTCGATCGGTAGGCATACTCATTACATTTGAGAGATGTATTTCAAAGTCTGACCAATTTTCTCTTTTGATAAATGAATTCAGAGTTTCATTTGCTGTACCTTCAGTAAAATAAGTTAGAACAAATTTGCTATTAGCATAATAGGCACTGGATATATCAAAGGCCATAACATATTTTTCTTCAATATTGGGTTCATTTGAGAGAATTTGTGCAATTTGCTTAGATTCTAAGAAAGGATCGTAATGTTGTTTGTTTTCAAATAATTTAGAAACTTCTTTAGAAATTCCTTCGTAAGCATCACCATATAATGTAGCAGTAAATAATTTATAAGAAAATCCAACATTCACAAGAATTATTATTATTACAAGACTTATTCCAAGTTTATTTTTCATGATTCATTTTCCTCATTTCTTGAAATTTTTGAGATAATTTTTGGTATTACTTCTAAAAAGAAAATTGAGCTCATCATAGGAATAATTATCCACATTGGAAATAGTTGGTATGATCTATACAAAGGTGAAATTGAAATTACTAAAAGATAAACAACTGACAAAATAACTAGTGGGAGCAAATTTGATTTTATTTTAGTTATATTTATGAGCCCTAAAACAAAAATTGGTAAAATAATAATTGCAAAGAAATGTAATGAAAAATCACCTAAAAGAAAAACAAACAGAGAAGTTATTCCTGCAGTTATTGCCAAAAGTATACTTGTGTTTTTTATGGATTTGATATTAAATGAATAAAGAAAACCCCCTAAAACAGGAATTATTCCTAAAAATGGTATGGGCGGAGTAATAGACAAATTATCTAGTTTATCAAAATTAAATATAATATCCGAATTGTGATAAAATAAATTATAAAAATAGTTTTTCAAAAATAAATCAAAGTCATTAAAAAGTCCTGAGGTATCGGTTCCGCTTACAACTAATTGTTCCATATTGTAATGCCACTCTGAAGTTTGAAATTTTGTAGTAAATAACAGATATAGGTTTGCGTCAGTATCAAGAAAACTACCGAAAGTTACAAAATTATAAAATAGCATAGGACTCAATACAATTAAGAAAAAACTAATCACTATTGAGATATGAAATAAATTCAACTTTAGTTTTCTGTTATGAATTAGAAGAAAGATTACAATTGCAATTAATACTAACATTGGTTGATACCGAAACATAAATGAAATTCCAAGTGTTGTTCCAACAATAATAAAATCGAATAATTTCAAGTGTTTTTTTGTAATAAAATAAAGCGAGACAAAGATAAAAAACACTGAAAAAAGTTCATTGAGAGCAGAAATTGAAGCAAAATCTAATCTTGGATTAAATGCAATTAAGAGTTGAGAGAGAATTGCTATCTTATAACTGAAAATATTTCTTACAACATAAAAAGAGAAAAACACTATTCCAGTTCCACTAAGAACAGAAATAATTTTTAGGGTAAAGAAACCATCATCGAAAAGAGAATTTATTGAGGCAAAGAAAATAGGTCCTCCTGGCGGAGCATCAAAAAGTTTTACATTCCAGCCATTTCCATTAAGAAATTCTTCACCAACTTTTAGAAAATATATCCCATCATTTTCAAACCAAAAAGTATGTTGGAAAAAAGCAATATATGAAAAAGTGAGAAAAAATCCAATTGTTATAATAATTGGATATTTTTTTGATTCAGTTAGGTAAATAGATGAAGTTTTTGTGGACATGATTTATTCAAAAGTGTTTTTTTTAAAAGGGTTGTTCATCAAATCAATTTAATCACTCATTTATTGATTAAATGTATACTAGTCTGCTTTTGAGTTGAGGAGTTCCATTTCAATATCTTCTAAGGTAATTTCTCCCATTTTTAACATGATTTGATATTGGTCAAGTTCTTCTGAGGTAGGAGAACTTGAAAGAATATCTTTGAACATTTCTGCGATAACTGCTCTAATGGGGTCGTTAAACAGATTACTTTTACCCTCATTTGAGTTTAAAAGATGTAAGCGAATTTCATCTTCGGTCATAAGACCACTTTCTAACATATTACCAAAATGTATCAGTCCTTCATTATCTGCAGGTCTCAGGAGAATTTCACGGTATAAGTCATCAATTGTTTTTACAGTATCAATGGAAAGTTCTTCTATAGATTTTCTTTCAGTTAGATATAATGACTTTCTTTCTTCAGATTCTAGTAGTTTATTTCGAATTTCATCTTCGGTTATAAGACCACTTTCTAACATATTACCAAAATGTATCAGTCCTTCATTATCTGCAGGTCTCAGGAGAATTTCACGGTATAAGTCATCAATTGTTTTTTGATATTCATTTTTAAATGATTTTGAATAATCCACAAAGCTTTGAATAACTGTGTCCAGAGCATGTAAAAGATTTGATTTTGGTAAAAAGCTAAACGGTGTTAAAATTCCTTTAAGATCTAATTTTATTTTTGTATTAATTGTAGTGTTTGAATCATTTCCAGTAAAGGTTTGAATTATTTTAGTTCCACTAGCATCACCACTTAGAATTTCAATGATATGACTGTCGTATGGTATAATGATGTGTTTTACTAGCAGTTTAGTCTTAATTCCTGATTCAATTAATTCTTCTTCTGCAAATATCTCACTTTTTGTGTAGTTAAGAATAGAGACAGATGCAATATTTTTTGGAATTATTGTTGGATAATTATTCACGCTAGTCATGGTATTGAAAATTGTCTCTCGATCAATTTCTACATTCTTGGTTAATTCAAGTTCAGTAACAGCTTTTGGGATTAAGTTTGGAGGTTCAACAATATCAAATTGATTACTAAAATAAATAATTGAAATAGGAAAAGAAATTATCAGTAAAATGTAAAATGAGATTATAATTTTATCGTTTTTTTCCATTTTTTTTTTTTTAAATTTTGGCAAATACAAGCTTTTCGTTGATTAAGTAATTGGTTAATTCAGATATAGGAATTGTTACTATCGAATTTCATTACTAATAATTTTCATCTCTTGAAGATTATGTGTGCTCAATACTCTCTGTGAATTAATTTTTTGATGTTTTTTAAACAAGTAATCAAAATTGAAGCAAAGCCACAACAAACTTTTGACTATTACTGGCAAACTAGGTTTTTCAGCAATTTTGTCTTCGTAATTAGTAGATGTGAGCGTAGTTGAGCCCTTTATCTTATAATCTAGCCATATTCTAAATTCCCTAAATCCATAAATTAAGAAAAATTGAATCATGTTTTTTATAGCAAATCGGGGTTCAAAGTTAGTTAATTTCATTGATAGTTGATTTTTAAATCCATGGAATGCTATTTTGGATTTTATTTTTTTAATTGTTGTTCCTCCAGTATGATATACAATTGAGGTAGGAATCAGAATTACACGATATCCAAGTATCCATGTTCTCCAGCTAAGATCAACATCTTCAAAAGACACAAAAAATTTTTCATCAAATCCTCCTACTTTTTCAAATACATTTCTACGAACCAGCATTGATGCTCCTCTAGCACTAGAGATCTCTCTAATTTTGTTAGGTCTTGTTTTTGAATTATAGACAACGCCTAGCTTATCTATAAAATCACCACTAGAATCTATACTACCGTCCGGTTTTAATAAGAGACTTTGACAGATGGCAATTTGTTTATCTTTTTTCATGGTTTTGATCATTTCAGAAATAAAATTTGGAGTAACAATGGTATCATTATTCAAGAATAGAAAATATTTTCCCTTTGCAATTTTTGTGCCCATATTATTTGGTTCTGCAAAGCCTTTGTTTGTATCTAATTTTACCATAATAACTGAAGGGTATTTTTTTGTGACAAATTCTATAGTTCCATCAGTTGAATTATTGTCTACAACAATTACCTCAAAGTTATCATAGTCGACTTTGAATAATGACTCTAAGCATTTTTCAAGTAATTCCTTTCCATTATAATTTACAATAATTACTGAAACTTTGATTGACGGCATATGTTTGATTAGTCGATCTTAAGAATAAAAAGCAATCTAGTTTTATCTGCCTTGACGAATTTTATTAAGATAAAAAATAAGTATTCTATCCGAAGCCCAAGAAGGACTTGATGAGAGTAATTTCATTCCAAATTCCATGGTCTTTCTTTTCATAGGTTTTGTTTTTTGATATTGTTTCAATTCATAAGTATATCTATTTCGAAGTGGTTCATCAAGTTGCTGTAAGATTTCATTTTTTATCTCATATATGTAATTTAGGGTTTTTGAGATATTTTTATGAGATAATTGATCAGAGTGAATTCTATATTTTACTAGTGGTTTTGAGATTAAATGAAATTTGATTCTATGTAATAATGCAGAACAAAGAAAAAAGTCATAGTCAATAGCTACTGGATCATCAAGTTCTCTAATACTATATTTGTCAAACAAAGATGATGGAATTAGTGTGGTGTTTACGTTGATCTGTTGCCCATCTAATAGTCTAATGTTATAATCAAATTCTGAGAGTTCGTTATAGTTAGACTCACAAAATTCCCGAAGAACTCTTCTTGTATCATCTATAATATTCCAATTTGAATAAATTATTGTATCATCAGAGAGTTTCTTTGTTTCATCAATCAAAGTCTCTATTGTGTATGGATACATCACATCATCAGGTGAGAACCACTTGAACCAAGAACCTTTCATTTTATTTATTCCAAGATTTAGTGCAGATGCAAGTCCATTATTTTTTTGAGAAAAAATATTTACTTTGTTAGAATATTTCTCGAGAATGTTTAATGATGAGTCAGTAGAGCCGTCATCTATTGCAATTATCTCAATATTTTGGTATGTTTGAGATATTACAGAATCTAGGCATTCTTCCAAATATCTCTCAGAGTTATAAACAGGAATTACAACAGATACAAGATCGGATGTCATTATAGGTTTTAGACACTATGAAATTATAACCTTAGTGAATTTAGAGCCTGTCTTTAATAAAATCAATTGATTTTATTGGTGATGGATCAATTCCTAGTTGTACAGCACAATATAATGTAGCATAATCCAGTAGATAAATCAGGCACACAATCTTTGATAAAATTCCACCATCTACTGTGAAGATCTCTTTGTATTTTATTTGGTTCTCATCAAAGTACTGATGCAGAATCTCCCATCTCTCTTTGGTTTTGATGTGATCGTCTGTACCTTCAATCATTACAGGAACCATACTAGAAGGTCTTTCCCATGATACTATTCCATTGTGACAACTTTCAATAACATCCTCAACTACAGCATGAGTCTTTGCGTTTTCCTGTAAAGAGTTCTTGAAACGAATTGCAGCAGCTTGAAGACCCCATGGATAGTATATTACAGGAATTCCAGTGAGCCACTCAGCTAAATCAAGTGAGGGATTTGTCTCAGAGAAGTTTGCAGAGGATATATCTCGAGAAAGAGTCTCCAATAGATTGATAGATTGCATAATTTCTTGTTTGTCTATTGGAATAATTGAGTTTAGGGTTTTGAGAATTGAATATGCAAAGTTTGGAAATGATGTACGTGGTGAATGAATTTTAGGAATTTTTCTGTATTGTATGTTATTCTTTGTACAAAAAGATTCCATTAATCCACCTGATGAAAAACTAATTACTTTACAATTTTTTTTATTTGCAGATTCCAAAGTGGATAGAGTCTCAACAGTATTCCCAGATACGCTTGTTGTTACAACAAGAGTATTTTCATCTACTGTTTTTGGTAACTCATATCCTTTAACAACTGTTGTGTGGATGTTAGTTTTAGACATGGCAGATGAGAACAGATCACCTATTGTTCCTGATCCGCCCATTCCAGAAAAGACAACATGATCAATGTCTTTGAAATCAATAGATTCAATCTCTGAATTGTATGCGTCTTTTGCAATTTAAGGCCATCTATCATAAATGGAATACATTTTATGGGTATCGTATTTATCCATAGTTGCAAGTTCCAATTCTATTGTTCCAGAAAACACATGAATAATAAAACCTCTACTCTATATCAAAAAGCAAAACCAATTACTGCAAACCAACCATAAACCACACATTCTATAGTTATTTGTATGCAGGCACGATCTCAAAAAACACATTTTTTATCTAAAAACCACACAAAAACCACTCAGGATTTAAACCCCTTTTTTTTAAGTAATAAAGTTGGTAAAAAAGACACAAGATACAAAATCAACTAGGATGATTGGCTTATGGGCAATCTTTGTGTTTTGCCTAGTTACAGTGTCAATCAGTCTTGTATCTGTTGTATTTCCAGCATTGATATC
>Ga0114931_10009940_pt1 | contig 11355 bp, 10 predicted proteins | sample 2SBtaG_FD_89579 | JGI IMG/M metagenome (GOLD analysis project Ga0114931, IMG submission 89579) | Deep subsurface microbial communities from Kolumbo volcano to uncover new lineages of life (NeLLi) - 2SBTROV14_V59a metaG | ecosystem: Environmental > Aquatic > Marine > Volcanic | place: Kolumbo...
CCGGTGGGAGAAGGGCCCAAATATCCCCGATTTCTCGTTGCGTAGTCCCACTATTCGCCTCGAAATCGTGAATATTTTGCCTCCTTCTCCCACCTTGCTCGCTACGATCGCCTAAATCCGACAGACTCCTAGACCGCCAGCCAGTTCGACAGATCGCGGCCGGTGAGTCTCTGCAGGCCTTGAATATCTTCCCGGCATAGTTCGGTAAAGGCCCTTCTGAGCTCTTCAGGCATCGGTGGGGGCTTGACGAGATTTCGTCTCTCGATGGCGGACTTCAGACGTCTGGGGCACAGGGCAAACACACCGCTGCCATTCTTGAGCCGGTATTGGAGTCGGGGGTTCTTCGGATATCCCCCTACGTTCGACCGGTTGCCCAGATCAGGCACAAACCCCTGGTCCACCCCAAGATACTCAAAAATGGACTGGAGGACCCCGATATTGTCCCGCTTGAAGTCCTCATAGAAATAGACCCGGAGCTGGTCGCTGTCGAACAGATCGTAATACCGCTTCAACTGCCTGTAATAGAACGGGCCGTGCAGATCGCCCGCGACCAGCCTGGCCTTGAAGTCGCGAAACTTGTCCTCCAGGCTCCTGAGCTCCCTCCCCTCCCTCAGCTGCATGCAGTAGTTCGAATAAAAGGCCTCCGCCGGCTGGCGGACGATCGCCACGAGCTTCGCCCTGGGGACATAGTGTCTGATGCGGGCCGCGGCCTGCTCGCTCTCGAGGGACGACGGGGAGGCCTCGCCGATGGCCTTTTCACCCCTCACCGCATCGAACAGCGAGACGTATTCCTCGAAGGTGGTCACGGGCCGCCGCTTTCCACCATAGATCCGGGGCGACTCGGCCGAGCCCTCGAGCGCAAAGAAATCCGGCTCCTTGCGGGTGGGCATGAAGATCTCCGGGTGCTGGGAGAGATAGCGATGGAGCGAGGTCGTCCCACACTTGTAGGCCCCGATGATCAGGAAATTGGGCAAGGTCATAGACGGCTCGGCCTCCAAGGCTTGTTTGTCGACTCGGGCATATAGCTGTCACACTCGGCGACGCCCTCCAGGTCGCCGCGTCTGTGGGCCCATGACGGCGTTGGAAATACTTGCCACATGAATGACATGGCTGCGGTGTCCGCCCTGTCATGCGCCCCGATCCACGCGCCCTGAAAGCCGGCAAACCAAGAGCGACGGGCATAGCTCGGCACAGCTGGGCCCCCGTGTTTGGACGTTCATGCCTTGAGCGGCTGAACCCTTGATGGGCTTGGCAACCGGGGCTTGGTTCTGGCACGGAGTGACGGCCACAGAGTGTCTCCCCGAAACCGTCATGGCTACGGGCACTCGGGTCAGTGGCGCATTATGTCACCTCGGACAGGATTTTTTTGTGAGCGCCTGCATATCCCGGCGATGGACACCGCAGGGCATGACCATCGATCGGCCCCCTGGGAGCGCTGACGCACCATCCATCGCCTGCGGGTATCCTCCGCCGCAGACACGTGGTACTGCTACTACAGCTGACCAAACCCTGCCAGAGCGGTCTGCGCAACGCCGAGCCGGGCGGGTGGCAGCAGCCGGCCATGAATAGCTCAGGGCGTTCCTAGGAACGCCCTGAGCTATTCTGGGTCGGACGGATGGCGAGGCGCACGCGTTCAGATCAAGGCGCGAAGCGCCGCCCATAGCCGTCACTATGGGCAAGGTTCGCAACGCCGAGCCGGGCGAGTGCAGGTAGCAGCAGCCGGGCCACGAATAGCTCAGGGCGTTCCTAAACCAGGTTTATATTAATTCCCGGCCGTTGCGACTATAATTTTCCGGCATCTGCCAGGACCGGCCGGGTTTGACCGGTGCACACCCACGAACCCTCCTCTCCACCACGATCGAATATCGCTGACCTACCCCCGGATCGGCTGCCGATGGTCAAAATCATCCACGGTTATACCCCTCGCGCCAGGGCGTCCACGTCCCGCGCCAGTGGGCGCATGACACAGGTGGGAAATACTCGGCGTAAGAGTCATATGACCACAGCTTTGCGCCATGCCCTGTACCCGGATCCGTGCACCCTGAGAAATCGCAGGCCCAGGCGCGAGGGGTACATTGGGCCCCGGGCGGGCGGTCTTGGCGGTCCTCTTCGACCTGCCCCAGGCGGCACGATATCAGAGTGAACATGCGTGTATCAGATCACCACCCAGGGGACGCACAGGTGGACGCGCTGTGTGCCCGATTCGGGCACGATCCCGGATACCTCCTGCAGATCCTGTGGCGTGTCCAGGACAGATTCGGGTATATCCCGGCGACGACCCGGGAACAGATTGCCCGGGATCTGGGTCTGAGAGTGCACTGCGTGACGGCCGTTGTCGAGTTCTATGCCTTCCTGCACCTGGAACCCCGTGGTAAATACGAGATCCTGGTGAGCGACAACATCGTCGACCAGATGCTGGGCAGCCGGGCGCTCACCCGCCGCCTGTGCGAGCGACTCGGCGTCGAGCGCGGGGTCCCGCGCCCCGACGGGCGGGTCAGCGTGGACCTCACCTCCTGCACCGGGATGCCGGACCAGGGCCCGGCGGCATTGGTCAACGGCGTCACCCTGACCCGGCTGGACCCCGTCCGGATCGACACCATCGCCGCACTGGTGGAGGACGAGGTCCCGCTCGAGGCGTGGCCAGGTGAGTTCTTCGAGGTGCGGGACAACATCCGCCGCGCCGACGCCCTCCTGGCCCCCCTGGAAGAGGGGGCCGGACTGCGCCGCGGGCTCGAACTGAGCCCCGGGCAGCTCATCGCCAGCATCAGCGATTCGGGTCTGCGCGGGCGCGGCGGTGCGGGTTTTCCTACCGGCACGAAGTGGAGGCTGTGCGCCCGGACCTCCGCCGATGTCCGCTATGTGGTGTGCAATGCCGACGAAGGCGAGCCGGGGACCTTCAAGGACCGGGTACTGCTGCAAGGCCATGCCGATCTCGTCTTCGAGGGAATGACCCTGTGCGCACACGCGATCGGTGCCCGGCGGGGATACCTGTATCTGCGCGGTGAATAACGCTACCTATTCGACGCCCTGGAGGCCACGCTGCGGCGCAGGCGCGAGGCGGGACTGCTGGGCGCGGACATCCTGGGTCGGGAGGGATTCGAGTTCGACATCGAGCTGCATCTGGGGGCGGGGGCATACATCTGCGGCGAGGAATCGGCCCTGATCGAATCCCTCGAGGGCCGACGGGGGGTGCCGCGCATTCGGCCCCCCTTTCCGGTCACCCATGGCTATCGGGGCAGGCCCACGGTAGTGAACAATGTGGAGACCTTCGCGGCCGCCACCAAGATCGCGGCCCATGGGCCCGAGTGGTTCAGCGCCCAGGGTACCCGGGAGTCCACCGGGACCAAGCTGCTCAGCATCAGCGGCGACTGCGCACGCCCCGGGATCTATGAATATCCCTGGGGGGTCACCCTCAGGCGGGTACTGGAGGACTGCGGCGCCACCGACGCCCTGGCCGTCCAGGTGGCCGGACCCGCCGGCCAGTGCCTGCCCGAGGGCGCATTCGAGCGCAGACTGGCCTTTGAGGACATCGCCACCGGGGGCTCCCTGATGGTCTTCAGTGCGGGCCGCGACATCCTCGAGCTGGTGAACAATTTTACCGAGTTCTTCGCCCACGAGAGCTGTGGCTTCTGCACGCCGTGCCGCGTCGGCACCGCGCTGATGCGTGACCTGGTGAAGAAGGTCTGTGCAGGGCGCGGCACCCGGTACGACCTGGAACAGCTGCAGCGGATCGCCCAAGTGACCCGAGCGACCGCCCACTGCGGTCTGGGACACACCGCACCCAATCCCATCCTCGACACCCTGAAGTCCTTTCCCGAGCACTATGCGACCCGACTCAGGCCCGAGGACTACACGCCCGCCTTCGACCTGGACGGCGCACTGGAGGCGGCGCGCCGGCTGACGGGCCGGGACGATGCCCAGGCCCACCTGAGGGAGGAGACATGAGCGCCACCCTGCGTATCGACGGCCGCGAGATTCCGTTCAGCGAGGGGCAGACCATCATGGATGCCGCCCTGGCGGCCGGCCTGTACATCCCCCACCTGTGCCACAACCCGGAGTTCAGTCCCCACGGCAGCTGTCGCGTATGCACCGTGCGCGTCGACGGCCGCGAGGCCGCGGCCTGCACGACAGCCGCCGCCCAGGGACAGGAGGTGGCGAACGAGGACGAACAGCTCAACCGCTACCGGCGCGCCCTGATGGAGATGCTGTTCGTGGAGGGCAACCACATCTGCCCGGCCTGCGAGAAGAGCGGCAACTGCCAGATGCAGGCAGTGGCCTACTACACCGGGATGCTCGCGCCCACCTTCGCCTACTTCTATCCGCACCGGGAGATTGACGCCTCGCACCCCGAGGTCGTCATCGACTTCGACCGCTGTATCCTGTGCGAGCTGTGCGTGCGCGCCAGCCGGGACGTGGACGGCAAGAGCGTCTTCGCCATCGCCGGTCGCGGCCTGAGGGCCCACCTGATCGTCGATGCATCCAGCGGCCGACTGGGCGACACCGACTTCGCCCTGAGTGACAGGGCCGCCCACGTCTGTCCGGTGGGGGCCATACTGCCCAAACGCCACAGCTATGAGGTCCCTGGGCATCGGCGCTATGACCAGGCCCCGATCAGCGTCGTGGGTGACGTCACCACCCGCGAACAGGGGGATGGCCATGACTGAGAAGACCCGGATCGCGAGCTGTTCCCTGGCAGGCTGCTTCGGGTGCCACATGTCCCTCCTGGACATCGACGAGCGCATCGTCGAACTCGTCGAACTCGTGGAGTTCGACCGCATGCCCCTGACGGACATCAAGACCCTCGGGGAATGCGCTGTGGGGATCATCGAGGGTGGCGTGTGCAACGCCGAGAACGTGGAGACCCTGCGCAGCTTTCGCAGCCACTGCAAGACCCTGGTCTCCATGGGTGCCTGCGCCATCACCGGCGGCATCCCGGCCCTGCGCAACCACTACAGCGTCGAGGCGTGTCTGCACGAATCCTACCTCGAGGGCATGGGTGTGACCGATCCGCAGATCCCCGACGACCCGGAGCTTCCCCTGCTGCTGGACAAGGTGTACCCCATCCACGAGGTGGTGAAGGTCGACTACTTCCTGCCCGGCTGCCCGCCGCGGGCGGATGCCATCTGGACCTTCCTGACCGAGCTGCTCTCGGGCAGGTCCATCGTATTCCCCTATACCCAGATCCACTACGACTGAGTCGGCGGTGCTCGGCAGCCCGCCGGGAGACGAGAACATGAACCCGGAAACTGAGAACCGCGGCCTGAAGCGTGTCGCTATCGATCCCCTCACCCGGGTGGAGGGGCACGGCAAGGTCACCCTGCTGCTGGACGAGGAGAACCATATCCATCAGGCCCGGCTCCACATCGTGGAGTTCCGAGGCTTCGAGAAGTTCATTCAGGGCCGTCCCTACTGGGAGCTGCCGGTGGTGGTCCAGAGGCTGTGCGGCATCTGTCCGGTCAGTCATCACCTGGCCGCCGCCAAGACCACGGACATGCTCGTCGGGGCACGCGAGCTCACACCCACCGCCGACAAGATCCGCCGCCTGATGCACATGGGCCAGGTCCTGCAGTCCCACGCCCTGCACTTCTTCCACTTGGCCTCACCCGATCTGCTGTTCGGCTTCGACGACGAGGTGAGGCACCGCAACATCGTCGGACTGATCGAGGATCAGCCGGATCTGGCGCTGAAGGGGGTCAGACTGCGCAAGTGGGGTCAGGAGGTGATCCGGGTGACCTCGGGCAAGCGCATCCACGGCACTGGGGCCGTACCCGGGGGGGTCAACAAGTCTCTGAACCGCGAGGAACGGGACTATCTGCTCCAAGACGTGGATCAGATCATCGATTGGGGACGGGATGCGGTCCACCTCATCCAGCGTATCTTCCTGTCCAATCCCGAATACCACCGCCGGTTCGCGGCCCTCGACACCCATATGCTCGGGCTGATCACAGCGAACGGGGGCCTGGAGCTCTATCACGGCGGGCTGCGTGCCTGTGACCCCGAGGGACAGATCCTCTTCGACCAGGTGGACTACCTGGAGTACGGCGGCTACATCCAGGAACAGGTGAGGCCCTGGAGCTACATGAAGTTCCCCTATCTCAGCGCCCTGGGGCCGGAACGGGGCTGGTACCGGGTCGGACCGCTGGCGCGGGTCAACAACTGCGATCATATCGACACCCCGCTCGCCGAGGCGGCACGTCAGGCCTTCGCCACCGCCGGTGGGGAACGCCCGGTACATGCCTCCCTGGCCTACCACTGGGCCCGGATGATCGAGCTGCTCCACTGTGCTGAGGCCGCCCGGGACCTGCTGCTCGACGACGACCTCTCGGGTACCGAGCTGCTCAACAACAGCGATCTGCACAGGGAGGGCATCGGCGCCATCGAGGCCCCGCGCGGGACCCTGTTCCATCACTATCTCATCGACTCCGACGGCATCGTGGAACGTGCCAACCTGATCGTCTCCACCACCCACAACAATCAGGCCATGAACGAGTCCATCCGCGCGGTGGCCAACCGCTACCTGGACGGAAGGGTGCTCACCGAGCCCCTGCTCAACCAGATCGAGGTGGCGGTCCGTGCCTATGATCCGTGCCTGTCCTGCGCCACCCATGCCCTGGGGAAGATGCCCCTGAGCGTGGAACTGATCGACGCCAGGGGTGGCTCGGTGGACCTGCTCACGCGGGACACCAGCGGCCGATTTCACGGCGGTGCGGCGTCGGGCTGACTTGGACCCGCCACGCATCCTCGTCCTCGGCTACGGCAATCCCTCACGTGGAGACGATGCCCTGGGTCCGGCGCTACTCGATCGCCTGGAACGCATCCAGACGCAGCGCCCCGGCTGGGAGGCGCTCGAGACCCTCACCGACTTCCAGCTCCAGATCGAACACAGCCTGGACCTGGACCACCGCGAGCAGGTCCTGTTCGTCGATGCGAGCCTGAGCGGTGCCGCCCCCTTCGAGTTCGTCCGGCTCCAGGCCCGGCGTGACGACAGTTACACCAGCCATGCCATGAGCCCGTCCGCACTGCTCAGCGTCTACCGGGAGATTCGCAAGACAGCGCCTCCGCCCGCCCACCTGCTCGCCATCCGGGGTGAGCGCTTCGCCCTGGGTGAGGCCATGAGCCCGGCCGCAAGCGACCACCTCGAGGCCGCCGAACGCTTCGTCGTGGACTGGTTGGAACGGTGTCTCTCCCACCCGCCACCCCGCAGTTGAGGGGGGACCCCGTTGCGCACAGTGGTCGAGAAGGTATGCTATACCCGTCGCACCTGGATTTTCGGCTCCCAGGCCCCGCGTCTCCGGTCCCGTGACGGCGTTGGAGATACTCGCCATGGGAGTAACCCTGGCTGCGTACCTCCGCCTGTCCTGTAACCAGACCCAGGGACCCGGACCACCCGGTGCGACAGGTGCAGACGTGCAATGCCATAACTGCAAGTAGGAAAGAGGATGATCAATTCACTGCAGGACCAACTCATCAAGGCCGGCCTGGCGGATGCAAAGCAGGCCAAGAAGGGCAAGCCCGCCAGGCGGCCCAAGAAGAAGAAACGCGATCGCCAGGGCCCCGCCCTCAGTGAGAGCGCCCAGGCCGCCCAGAGGGCCATAGCGGAGAAGGCCGCTCGGGATCGGGAACTGAACCGCAAACGGGCGGCGGCGGCAGAACGAAAGGCCGTCATGGGGCAGATCCGCCAGCTGATCGAGCAGCATCGCCTGCCCCGCGACAAGGCCGACCTGGGCTATCACTTCCAGGATGGAGACAAGATCCGCAAGCTCCACGTCACGGCCCCCATTCACCAGCAGCTCGGCCAGGGCCGGGCGGCCATCGTCAAACTGCAGGGCCGCTACGAGGTGGTACCGGCGGATGTGGCACAGAAGATCCAGGAGCGCAATGCGGCCTGCGTGGTGCTGCTGCATGCGCCGGACACCCCCAAGGAGGGGGATGACCCCTATGCCGACTATCCGGTCCCTGACGACCTGATGTGGTAGCCCGGAAGCGGCGGGATGCTCCCGCAGTCACCCCGGCAGGTTCAGCAGGGCACGCAGTTCACGGGCGTTGCGACTCAGGCAGGCGCGTTCCACGAGGGCCCGGGCATCGGACAGCCGGGTTGTGCGGACGACCCGGGCCAGCCAGGGGATCATGACCGTGTCCACCGAAAAGGCCCGGTAGCCCAGACCCAGCAACAGAGGCAATACCCCCCTGATCTGAGGCAGCAGGCCGCAGACCTGCACCCGATCCAACCGGCCCTCGGCGCTGGCCGCCACCTGCCCCAGGAACCGGTACAGCACGGGGGCATAGGGATCCAGATAACGGCGCAGCCGGGGCTGGTCCCAGTCTGCGGCGAACAGAGTCTGCATCAAATCGTTACACCCCAGCGCCACGAAGGCCGCCCGGTCCAGGATGCCGATCATCGCGTATGAAAACGGGGCCGCCTCCACCACGATCAGGCCGTCGGGTCTCCCCTCCAGGTGGCCCACCTGGTCCTGGTGCACGACCCGAATCCCACCGCTGCCCGGTTCCCCAAGGCTCAGGCGCCCCTGCACGCGCCCGGGGACGAAGGGCACCCCTGGAATCTCAGAGCCGGCCCGCACGTCTGCGTCGCAACGCCGGAGACCCGGGGGAGACGGGTATACACCCCTGTATACTGTGGATGTGGTCTACCATGAGTCACTGGGAGTGATCGCAGATATGGCCTGGGATGAACAGCTCGACTAAGGCGATCACCGCCATCAAGGGCGCGACGGAAACCGATGCAGCCAGGGGGCTGGCGGCGAGGGCACAACAGACGGCCGGTCTCGACCTGATTCCAGTCGGTGACTTCTCCTTCTACGACCACGTGCTCGATCACACCGCGCTGCTCGGTGCCGTGCCGCCGCGCTTCGGGTGGGCAGGGGGCGAGGTCGACCTGGATACCTGTTTCCGCATGGCGCGTGGCCGGGCACCCACAGGGAGGCCGGGCGCGACCTGCGAAATGACCAAGTGGTTCGATATCAACTACCACTACCTGGTGCCGGAACTCCATGCAGGACAGACCTTTGGCCTGTCCTCGAGCCGGCTGTTCGAGGAGGTGGAGGAGGCCAAGGCCCTGGGCATCCCCTTCAAGCCGGTGCTCCTGGGCCCCGTCACCTGGCTGTGGCTGGCCAAGACCAAGGGAGGCGACTTCGATCGCCTCGACCTGCTCGATGATCTGCTCGGGGTCTATGGGGAGATCCTGGAACGGCTGGCAGATCAGGGGGCCGAGTGGGTACAGATCGACGAAGTGGCACTGGTGCTGGATCTTCCACCGGCATGGCGGCGGACCTTCGAGTCGGCCTACACCCGCCTGCAGTCGGCACGGGTGAAGCTGCTGCTGACCACCTACTTCGGTGCCCTGGGCGACAACCTGTTGCTCGCCACCCGCCAGCCGGTGGCCGGCCTGCACATCGACCTCACGCGCGGCGCAGACCAGCTCACGGCCAGACTCGATCAACTGCCCCCCTACAAGGTCCTGTCGCTGGGCCTCATCGACGGGCGCAACATCTGGCGCGCCGATCTCGACCCGATCCTGAGCACGCTGGAGAACGTGCGCGCCCGCATTGGCGACGAACGGCTGTGGCTGGGACCGTCCTGCTCGCTCCTGCACGTGCCGGCGGACCTGGCCATGGAGGACCGGATGGATGAAGAACTGCGCACCTGGCTGGCCTTCGCGGTGCAAAAGCTCGCCGAGATCGGGATGCTCAGGCAGGCCATGAACCAGGCACGCGATGCCGTGGCCACCGAGCTGGAGGCCGCACGCCGCGCGTGCCGGTCACGCGCGACCTCCAGGCGCATCCACCGCCCGGAGGTCGGCGCGAGACTGGCCGCGGTCCACGACGGGATGCTGGCACGCAACCGCCCTTATCCCGAGCGTGCGCCCCTGCAGCATGCACGGCTGGATCTGCCCCTATTCCCCACCACCACGATCGGCTCCTTCCCACAGACCGCGGAGATCCGCCGGACCCGGGCCGACTTCAAGGACGGCGGGATCGACGAGGCGACCTATGGGGCACGGATGCGCGACCAGATCGCACTGGAGGTGCGCAGGCAGGAGGCATTCGGGCTGGACATGCTCGTACATGGCGAACCCGAGCGCAACGACATGGTCGAGTACTTCGGGGAACTGCTCGACGGCATCGCCCTCACCCGCCTCGGCTGGGTGCAATCCTATGGCTCGCGCTGCGTGAAGCCGCCGATCATCTTCGGCGATGTCAGCCGTCCCGAAGCCATGACCGTGGACTGGATCACCTACGCCCAGTCCCTCACCGACCGGCCCATGAAGGGGATGCTCAGCGGACCGGTGACCCTCCTCAACTGGTCCTTCGTGCGTGACGACCGGCCGCGGGCCGAGACCTGCGCCCAGCTCGCCCTTGCCTTGCGCGACGAGGTCCTCGATCTGGAACGGGCCGGTATCAAGGCCATCCAGATCGACGAGGCCGCCCTGCGTGAAGGCCTGCCCCTGCGCAGGTCCGCATGGGGGCACTATCTGGCCTGGGCCATACGTGCCTTCCGCCTGTCCACCTCAGGCGTGCGCGATGAGACCCAGATCCACACCCACATGTGCTACTCGGAGTTCAACGACATCATCGGCTCCATTGCCGAGATGGACGCCGACGTCATCACCATCGAGACCTCGCGTTCCCACATGGAGCTGCTCGATGCCTTCGTCGATTTCGACTACCCGAACGAGATCGGCCCCGGCGTGTACGACATCCACTCGCCCAATGTCCCGACCGTGGGTCAGATGGTCACGTTGATGAACAAGGCCGCTGAGCGTATCCCGGCCGAACGGCTCTGGGTCAATCCCGATTGCGGTCTGAAGACCCGTGGCTGGAAGGAGGTGGAACCGGCGCTGAAGAACATGGTCGAGGCCGCCCGTATCCTGCGCGAGGCCCTCGGCGGGGCAGGCAGGCCGAATCGCAGGGTTAGGAGGCCCCCGCAACAGGCCCTCTCCGGGGCACGCTGCGGCGTTGGAATCGCTTGCTGTGCGAATAGACAGGCCGGCACATGTCCAATGCCGTCATGCGCCCCGAGATGCGCGGCCTGGCAGCCGAGAATCCAGGTGAGAGGGGCATCTATACGTCTGGTGGGCCCGGTAGGACTCGAACCTACGACCAAGGGATTATGAGTCCCCTGCTCTAACCGACTGAGCTACAGGCCCGGGGTGGAGATCCGGTCTGCATCAGCCGGACCGGATGTGGCAATCGGATCAATCTTGTCCCTTCACGACACCTTAGGCGATTTCTGGAAAATCACGTACCAGTCTGCTTGTCTTTTCGCCCGCCTCCGGCGTTGTGGCAACAGTTGCATAGTTCGACTATGCGCCTATTGCCACGCCTTGAAGGCGAACCA
>Ga0114931_10009941_pt1 | contig 11355 bp, 11 predicted proteins | sample 2SBtaG_FD_89579 | JGI IMG/M metagenome (GOLD analysis project Ga0114931, IMG submission 89579) | Deep subsurface microbial communities from Kolumbo volcano to uncover new lineages of life (NeLLi) - 2SBTROV14_V59a metaG | ecosystem: Environmental > Aquatic > Marine > Volcanic | place: Kolumbo...
AACCATGATCATAAGCCTTCCATCCTTTTTTCAATTTTCCAAGTGACAGCAATGAAAATGCGCTGTTATAAATAATAGTAGGATTGTCAGGAATAAGCTTTAATGATTTGTTATAACACTTTAATGCCTTTTTATATTTACTTAATTCTTTATATAAATTTCCCAGATTTACTAAAGCTTCATCACATTTATTATTTTCATATAGCGTTCCAAGAAATATTTTTTCGGCCTCTGCATACTCCCCATACATATGTAGCAAATTTGCATATTTACATCGCGCTATTTCGTGTGCTGGTTCTAACTCTAATGCTTTTGCAAACATTTTTCTGGCCATATCTAACATATTGGTGGCCTTGTATGCGAGTCCTAAATTGACAATTGCGTTTATATACCTATCCTCTAGCTCTTGTGCATGTATAAATTTATTAATTGATTCATGATATTCCCCATTCTGGTAAAGAAGATGTCCATACGAGTTATAAGCAATTGCAGAGCGTTTGTTATTATTAATCATTTTTTCAAGTTGCAACCTGGCTTCGTTATCTCGCCCTTCAGAATATAATAACGTGGAAAGATTAACATATGACTCAATTTGCTCTGGATTGCAACCTATTGACTTGGAAAAATAATCGATCGCATACTCATTCTGCTCTTTCTCGATCATTACAATTCCAAGATTGCAATATGCTTCTGCCAGAGTTTTATCATTCTCAAGCGCCAGATTGAAATATTTTTCTGCTTTATAGTTCTCGTTCATCTTGTGATATACAGTGCCGAGATTATTATAACATTCCGCTAGTCTGTTATTTAGAGTTAGAGCATTTTCAAAAATTGATATCGCCTGTTTTAATCTCCCTGAATCTCTCAATATCATCCCCGCCTCAAAATATGCATCAATTCTGTCTGATTTCAGTCTGATAGCCTTTTTATATATTTTAAGGGCTGTCTTAAGATTTTTACTATTTCTATACTCTTTAGCTTCATTCATTAAATCATTTACATCAATATCATATTGGCTAAGCGTAAAAACATATGCAAGATAGTTTGCAAGATTTCTATTAATATTTTTTAATAAAGTTTTAGATAATCTAATAATCATAGGGATATCTAAATACAATGAGTTCTTTTGTGTGTGTACATCTGCCTGATTACCAAATCAAGAATATCTTGATATATATTATGTATTTCACGTTCCACCACGTATTCTTCATCGGTCCTGTCAAAACATTAAATATTATTTCATTGCTAACCAACTATGCTTTGATAATCCGTAATAATAGGTTTATTATGTCTTATTTCAGGCACCTTACATACGATATGGTAACCTTTAGTTTAGGTAAATATATATGATATTTGACATTTTTCGAACCAAAAAAGTTGATGATTTTGCAATGACACTTGCTCACGAACTTGCAAAACGTTTTCCTCCAGAGATGGAAAATGAAATTGAAAAAAAAGTAACGCCAAAGAGAATATCTAAAATACTAGAGGATGTATTTGTAAAAGCAACTGACTTTAAAAATAAAAATAAGCTTGGCATGTATAAAAAGGCCCGTTTAGGAAATACATTCAAATGGGAGCTTCAGGATTTAGGCTATAGTGAAAAGTTTGTGGAACTTGCCACAGAAGGGCTAATCGTTTATATAACAAAGAAAAATGAAAAATAATACACGCGGCACTAATTCCAGATCCGACATAAAAGCAACAATTGAGTGTATGAAATTTATCTTGAAGTTTTATATTGCTTGATATCATTCACCTTATTTATTTTTCAAAAATCCACCAAGTGGCATCATCAAAACCAGTTGTCCTACTCCAGAAAAAACCTTCATCAATGGGTTTTAAGTCGGGATAAAGATCAAGCCATAAAGCACCAAAATCTCTTTTGAATAAGAGATCAGCATTGCCGTAATACTCTAATGTCTCTGGATTTTTCGAAAAATATTCGATTGCCATAATATGTTTTCGAGAAACTCTATAGATTTCACTGTAGGCTTTCTCAAGTCTTTCAGGTGGTACATGAATAAGAACTCCAGAAGTGAAAACCAAATCGATTGAAGCATCATCAAAAGGTAAATGTTCAATATCTGTGTCAAATAAAGATTCTTCAGGTAAAACATTATCCTTGATAAGGATCTCACGAGCTTTCCCATTAGGTTCAATAGCAAATAAGCTTGCTGAAGAAAATCGCGATAACGCTCGAAGATTAAGACCTATGTTGCAGCCACATTCCAGAATGGAAGATGGAGGTGAATATTTAATGGAGTCAAATATTCTGGTTAATCCTAGTAAACGAATTTTAATTCTTTCCTCTGTTGGCTCGTTCCTATCAATGTACTCATTTCCAAAATCACTCTTCCATTTTAATACTTGTTCAGATTTCTTTATCATATTTAGACACACCTTACTGAGTGAGGGACTTTTATGAATTCTCAATCATATCCCAGTTTAGAGGAGTACCACAACGTATATCGCAGGTTGCATGCTTTCCAAGTACCTGATCCAGATATTTCGGTTTAAGTCCATATCCCGGTCTGATTGAACGAACATTTTGGCGCGTATATTTCTCGCCAGCTTTTATGTCGGAAGTGACATAGAGTGAGCGTCGATATTGAATATTCTTAAGTTCGCTTTTTTGTGGATTTAAAGATAGTTCTCTGATGGAGTTCCATACGGTTAGGCAATTGATCACCATGTCCTTAAATTCATCAGGCTCTAAGGAGAACTCAGCATCAGGACCACCATCTAACCTGGATGTAATAAAATGTTTTTCAATAATATTGGCACCAAGAACAACTGATGCAACAGGAATAGTGTTGCCCAGAGTATGATCTGATAATCCTATTGGAATATTATATCTATTGGATAAATACTGAATTCTTAATAAATTTGATTCGTCTGCAGGGGTAGGGTAGCCACTGACACAATGTAATAAAGCAATGTTTGTGCACCCGGCTTGTAGTGCCACTTCCAACGCCTCATCTATTTCACTTATATCTGCCATTCCGGTTGACATGATGAGTGGTTTATTTGTTGCAGCAGTAGCATTTATAAGCTCATGATCAAGAATTTCAAAAGAAGATATCTTATATGCACAAGACTCCAAGCTTGAAAGAAACTTAACAGCTGTGAGGTCAAAAGGTGAACTAAAGATCGTTATACCAATCTCATTACCAAGATCAAACAATTGCTTATGCCATTCCCATGGGGTGTGAGCTTTTTGATAGAGTTGATACAGGTTTTGGCCAGACCAGGGACCTTCTGTTATATCAAACCCCTTACCATGAGCATTCATAGTGATTGTGTTAGCAGTATAAGTTTGTAATTTTACTGCATTAGCGCCTGCTGCTTTTGCCTCTTTAATTATATTAAATGCTCTATCAATTGAGCCTAGATGATTCGCAGACATCTCAGCGATAAAGTAGGGTGGATATTTCGGTCCTATCTGATGTCCAGCAATACAAAATTCCGTATCAGTATCGCTAAACATGGCGATTTAAGTTATCTATGGTCGATTTCTTGTTATAAATATCATCAAAGAGAACGTGATCTCTATGACCTGATTGGATTATTTTCATAGAATCCTCACCTTCATTCATTAAAAGATCCAATGCAGAACAATGAGATAAAAATGGTGGATATAGTTGAGTATAAACAGGGTGTATAAAATTGTGGATATATATGCTTATATTACTATTATAAAAATCAGATGTTTCATCCTTTAGATAGTTTACAGATCCAAGTGGCGACAAATAGTTATCAGCATTTAAGTTATTACAAATTGACACAAGTCGTTGGCCTCTTGATGTTGATGTGACTATGTCCGACGCAAAACAGCATTTTGTTTTAATTTTTAGTTCATTACATATCCATTCTATTATAGTAACATTTATATCAATTAACTTGGTCCCGGTTTTTATATCATTTAATATTTCTTTAATACGAGGAAAATATTTACCAAAAAACGGTGCTTTATGATAATTAATATCAATTGCGCGAATCTGTTTTCTTACTATCGATGACATACTTATGTTCGCGTCGATTATTTGAGTTTTCTCCTGTTCACTGAAGCTTACCGGGATAGTTATCCACTGATACCCATTGGGTGTCTTTATTCTGTTACGCTGCTGCCAAGATTGTTTTGAAAATTTTACATTATCAAGATATACAAAGGTATCTACCCGGTTCATTAAGTCGAAATAGCCGATCCATGGCATAAATGTTGGCTGCATGATTGCGATGAATTTAGATTGCATAGCAAAATGGCTATAGAAGTCGGCCAACAACCAGTGCACAGCGTCCAATTCCAGCTTCCGCAAAGGCATGATATAAGGAACGTCTCAACTTGTCTGATAGAGCTATCTCAAATTCAACACGCTTTCGGTGACAATCTTTGCCAATCTCCTGGTCTTCAACATAGTTAGACCCTAGTAAAAGAAAAATCTCCATCGGGAAATCACTTTGCTTATACGCTATCTCGAAGCCTGAGTTAGTTAGTATCTTGCTTATAGAATCAAAAGAAAAATAATATAAATGATCAGGAATATTTACCCACCATTCGTTTAAATTCAGCTTATCACGCGCAATAATTTGCAGAGGATTATAGTCATTACCTGAACGTATTATTATTAGGCCTCCAGGAGCGAGAATATTTTTAGCAAATTTGATCGCTAATTCAGGGTTTCTTATCTGTTCTAGGACGCTTATGAATATTATGGTATTATATTTCTTATTTTTTAACTTACCGCAGGCAAGGGTTTCGAAAGTACCTTCATGAACTCTAAGATTTCGTTTTTTAGTTACTGACAATGCGGCTGAAGCAATTTCAATGCCCTCAACGTCGAGATTCTGCTCATTAAGATACACAAGCAGGTCACCTAGTCCGCAACCTACTTCAAGTACTTTATTTCCTTTTGCATGTGTATTGATTATATAATTAATATCACTATATAGCGTCTTAGACAGCCACTCATTTTGTTCGGTTGCTTCTGGGCTATTTTTTAATGAGCGGTTTATATCTACACCCCTTTCTCCATTTTTGATCAGTTGATAATAAGTGTCTTTATAAAAGTCTGTGATGGTCTCATCAGAAGGCAAAGGGTCAAGTCTCTTATAATGATAAAATTCATCTTCAATTATTTTGTATTTTTCATTCATTTTTATTCCTAAAACTGGTACGGCTAACTCAGTTCTGAACAAATATCAGAGACATATCTAACAATTGAAGATTTTGCAAAGATAGTTTGGTCAAGTAAGAATATATTCTTTTGTTGTTTAATCCATGAGATTATAGGTTGTAATTCCTCATATAAATTAACTTTTGGAAACTTGTATGAAACAGGTACATTTTTAATCAAAGAATTAAGTGGCTTTATCCCCGTTACTATACCGATTGATAGAGCCTCATCCCAGATGAGTTGTTCATATTTCTCTGGAGAATTCCAAATATCACTATCCGTATTCGTTGGTATCTCACAACAAAGATAAGATCTCCCTTCGGGGCATACATTGGGGGCGTAATTACTTGGAATAGATGCCCGGTATATGAAATGTGTGTCGTCAAAGTCATGTATATAGCTGTATTTACTAGCTTGGGTACTATTCATATCAAAATAATAAAGTATCAGTGGAATTTTGTGAATTTGAGCGTCTAGATTATTTTTTATATTTACCACTTTACTTAATGTTTCACCGCCTGCTGCCCAAATTAGTCCATCCGCGATCTGTTTCTCAGTATCATTAAATGTGATGTTAAAAGTATCAGACTTACATTCAATATTATTGATTTTAGATTTCAAGCGTATTTTTGCTCCCATTTTTTCCAGCTTGCTATGCGCCCTTAAACTAAAGCCACCCATCCCTCCAGTTAACGGATAATATGCACGAGAAGGAAAAATGTTTGCAGTCTTTCCATAATGAAACATAGGTTCATCAGGGGATGATCGAAGAATTAAATCATCAAAAACAGGAAGGGCTTTTAGTAATTTAGCAGACTCATCATTAACTATTTTAACCCGCCTGCATGGCAAAGCTTCAAAACAATCAGCGCTCAAGTTGCTAACGTCCGTTTGAGTTAGTTTTTTTAGTGTGTCTGATATTATGTTAGCCGTGGTAACTCCATATCTATGAGAAAGAAGTTCTATCATACTCCTTCCGGCCATACCTTCATAATTATCCGAGTTAATATTCTCAATCAGATCATAAAGCGCTAAAGAAACTTGCCGGGAACCAAAAGAAGTGAGGTCGGGATATTCAATATGTTCAGTCTTTATTCCATTAGTGATCGATGCTATAATAGGGTCAACGGGGACAACTTGATTATCCATTAAGTCCATTAAGAGGGCTGTTGTTGTGTCATCTTCGTTCCCGAAGAGGTGACATCCAAAATCAAGAGTAAAATCACCCCAACATATTGAATTGTTAACGCCTCCAATTACAGGTGCACTTTCAATAAGTGTGACATCATTATTACTTATTAATAAATTATATGCAGCAGTTATACCTCCAAGGCTGCCTCCAGCAACAACCCAATGTTTCTTTCTCTTGTTTGATCCCTGTTTAATATTCATTATACGGCCAGCAATCGTTTAAAGTAGTCAAATGAGAGGTAAAGCAATTGTAAATAATCTCCCATATTTTCATTTAATTTTGTAAAAATCAACTTGCTTGATTCCTAATATTTAACAAGTCTAGTATCTGGAATGTTAATTACTAGTATAATGGCATATTAATTAAAACTGCATATCCCGGATATTTGAATAAAGTTCAGGATTGGACTTCCCAGGATTAGCTAGACACCTAATAGCGTTACAATGTAACTCCAAGAGGGATGTTTATAAGCAGTGGAAAACGGTACACAGAAGAATTCAAAATAGAAGCCGTCAAGCAAGTCACTGAACGGGGGTATTCGGTTGCAGAGGTTGCTGAACGTCTAGGGACAACAACACATAGTCTGTATGCCTGGCTGAAGCGTTATGGAGAACAAAGTCCTCAACAAATTAGTAAGGCAGATAGTCAAGCAGAGATAGCACAACTTAAAGCCGAACTACGTCGCGTCACGGAGGAGCGTGACATTCTAAAAAAGGCACCGCAAAGTATTTTGCCAGCAACACCGAGTAAAGTACGCCTTGTTCATCGAGTTGCAAAGATCATGCAGAAGAATAAGCTAAAAGCACAGATAGGTTACAAACGACGTTATGTAAAAGGCAGTAAAACCGCGACTATTGTGGGCAATATATTAAATCGCAACTTTAATCCGACGATGACGAATAAGTGTTGGGTCAGTGATATTACTTATGTCAGAACATACGAAGGTTTTTGATATGTCGCCATAGTCATTGATTTATTCTCACGCCGTATTGTGGGTTGGTCAATGGATAAATTTATTGATCGTCATCTTGTGATTAATGCCTTGCTGATGACCGTCTGGACACGGCAACCAACAGAAACGGTATTGGTTCATGGCGATCAAGGCAGTCAATATGGCAGTGCTGATTATCTGGCTTTCATGAAAGCGAACAACCTGGAGCCACAATGTGCCGTCGAGGAAATTGCCATGATAATGCCGTGGCAGGAAGTTTCTTTGTAACCTTTAAGAAACGGGTAACGAAGAAGAAAATATATGCCACACGTGAAGAGGCCAAGAGTGCGATATTCAATTTTATTGAGATGTTCTACAGTCTGGTGAAACGACATAGTCACACGGGTGGTGTGTCTCCTGCTAAGTTTAAAGAAGATTATTTTTCAAGGCTAGAGGGTGTCTAGTGAAAGCTGGGAAGTCCAGAGTGATGATGAATGTTGTGTTTAAAATAATGGGACGAGATAATAATGAGTAATCTTAAATTTAGTAAAAAAGGTCAAGAGTTGATAAAGATGTATGAAGAAATGGCAAGGGAAGGCTATGATCGTGAAGATCAGCAACGAGTTGATGTTGTTTTTTCTGACTTTGAACTTAGAGCGTATAGACCACAAATACTTTCGCTCTTCAATGACCACTCCATTTCTACTGTATTGGATTATGGTTGTGGCGGCTCTGACTGGCAAGTTAGCGGCTTCGATGATGCATCGGGTCAGTCAGCAGTTGAGTATTTCAAGCTTCAGAATGCATACCGATTCGAACCCGCCAAATATCTAGATGAAAGGCAACGCGTTGACTGCGTCGTTTCATTTGATGTGCTGTAACATATCTTTATTTCGGATGTGCCGTCGGTACTCAGGGATATGTTCTCCTATGCGTCAAAGCTAATTGTCCTTAATATTGCTTGTTATCCAGCTGCGGCCAAATTGCCTAATGGGGAGAACGCACATGTTACTGTTCGCGACCCTTTGTGGTGGAAAGGTATAGTCGATAGCATTTCAGTTGAATACCCAACTATCCCGGTTTGTTTAATTTGTTCATCTGCATGGAGAAAAAGCAGTATGTTTCCGGTATGGAATGCAAATATGTGGCAAGAGAGTAGCACTTTTGTCGTAGAAAATTGAACGATGGTGCTCTTCTAACAATACTATGCAATCAACCACAAAACCTATACTTCGCTTTGCACACTCAGGGTTTTGTGGCGTAGATATTTGAGGTCGGAGTCTGAGTGATCCCCACAAAATCATCCATGAGCCTGTGCTATAGCGTGCTGTTTAAGTCGTCGTATTGCGTGACGGTACTCATGTTGTCGAAAGACAATACCTTTGTCCAGCACACGACACTCTAAATAAAAGGTCGAAAGTACTTTGTGTGTCTTCACCGTATTGGCCTGCAAGTGGCGCTGATGGCTGCACGTCTGAGCATTATGAACACCTTGCTAAAACCATAGGCCGGGCAACGTTCGACGGTCGTTTGTATCGCTTCAATCACTGGCTCATCCTTATTGTTATTGGGTTGGTAGTGATATACCGTGCGACTGATTCCGATGACATGACGGGCCATGCGGATACTCAGCTCATGTGTCTATCGTGTATGTTCGACCAGCTCGCGTTTCTCGGCTGACCTTAGAGCTTTTTTTCGACCACATCCTTTAAGGCTACGTGCTGCAGACTTAAATTAGCGTACATGCTTTTCAAGCGTCGGTTCTCGTCTTCCAGTTCTTTCAGCTTTTTTACATCTGAGACCGTCATACTGCCGTATTTTGATTTCCAATTGTAACACGTAGCATCAGATATACCGTATTCACGACAGACCTCCTTGACCATACGACCACCCTTGACTTCTTTCAGAACCTTGATGATCTGCGTTTCCGTGTACGGCGTCTTCTTCATTGCTACTCTCCTTATGTTGATATTATGCAGGAGAACTCTAGCTGTTGGTGGTACTATTTTAAGGGAGGCTTACACTATGAAATCACATCGCCGTTCGATATATTACAGTCAACTGGAGGAATGGGCACCGATATTGAAGATATCTGGGACACACTTTGTAAATGTCCAGTACGGAGATTGTCAGGAAGAATTGACAGCAGTCAGGGAGCTACTGGAAATAGAGATCCACTATTTTTGAGGATTTGGATCAGTTTAATGATATTGATGGACTAGCAGCTCTATTGAGGGGGTTGGATCTGGTAATTACGGTGGAGAAATCGGTAGGGGAACTGGCGGGCGCATTAGGTATTCCTGTATGGAAGCTGGTGAGGCATTATACATGGACATCGATGATGGAGAATGTTGCTGGTAAACTTTGAATCAGTTGTTGTACATAGGTATTTAAATTGCTTGTTACTATAGGATGATGAGATTTATTAAAAAATTATTATGGAATGAACTTACTCGAAAGAGGCATGGCAAGGCTTCAAACCTATCGTCAGGAATAAATTCTGGTAATAATCTTACATCATTGCTGAATAAAGGGTTTGATGAGTATGAGAAAGGAAACTATAAATTTGCGAAAGAATACTATAAAAGAATACTTGATATTGATTCTGGTCATATAAAAGCTTGGAATAATTTAGGATTAGTTTTAAGAGATGAAGAAGACCATACTGCAGCGATAAATGCATTCTCACGAGCACTGGAAATCAAACCAGATTCTTCTGAAAGCCTTAATAATCTTGGGACAATTCATCTTGGATTAGGGCAGTTTGAAAGTGCTAAAAAGTACTTTCAGAAAGCAATAGAAATTAGTCCTGATTTGCCGGAGGCATACTGTAATCTTGGTATCGTTTTACAAGAGACAAATCAAGCCAGTGATTCCATAGGAAAATTTGAGACAGCAATACAATTAGACCCTGATTTTATGCAAGCCTATTGTGCACTTGCACTTACACTTAGTGCGCAAGATGAGTATGAGAAGGCAACGGATCTTCTGAATAATGCTAGGTTAAGGAATGATAATAATGCGCAGATATATTATACATTCGGGATTATTAATTATGATCAGGATTTGATAGAGGAATCCATCACCAATTTGCAGAAAGCCTTGTTACTTAACCGAGCACTTCCAGAAGCACATCTTTTTTATGGTCGTATATTATTCCAGCATGGAAAGAATCGTCTCGCAAAATCACATTTTAACGATGCTATTAAGATTAGGCAAAATTATTCAGATGCATTATTTAATCGGTCTTTTATTTTATTAAGTGAAGGAGAATTTGAAAAAGGGTGGAAAGACTATCAGCAAAGATATTTCACTAATGAAACACCAATACGATTTCATAAGATTCCATTGTGGGAAGGCGAGTCAACTCGTGATAAGACGGTACTAATCTACGCAGAACAAGGATTAGGCGATGAAATTATGTTTTCATCCTGTATCCCGGACATAATCAAGCGAGCAAAACATGTTGTTATTGAATGTGATCCGAGGTTAGCCCCTATCTATACTCGTTCATTTCCAGAGGCGACAGTCCATGGTGGCAAGCGTGATGAGGATTTGTCATGGTTAGACGAAGTGCCAACTATCGATGTGCAGCTCCCAGTTGGCAGCTTACCTTTGTATTTACGACCCAGGATGGAAAGTTTCCCCCAGCATTCAGGTTATCTTGAAGCAGATGAAAGGGAGGTAGCGAAATGGCGTACCCGTTTGGAGAAATTGGGTGATGGACCTAAAGTCGGCATTGCTTGGCAAAGTGGTATGAAATCACATCACCGTTCGACATATTACAGTCAACTGGAGGAGTGGGAACCAATACTGAGGGTATCTGGAGTACACTTTGTGAACGTCCAGTACGGAGATTGTCGGGAAGAATTGGCCGCCGTCAGGGAGCAGCTTGGAATAGAGGCCAATCATTTTGAGGATTTGGATCAGTTTAATGATATTGATGGACTGGCAGCTCTATTGAAGGGGTTGGACCTGGTGATTACGGTGGGCATATCGGTAGGGGAACTGGCAGGGGCATTGGGTGTTCCTGTGTGGAAGCTGGTAAGGCATTA
>Ga0114931_10009943_pt1 | contig 11354 bp, 10 predicted proteins | sample 2SBtaG_FD_89579 | JGI IMG/M metagenome (GOLD analysis project Ga0114931, IMG submission 89579) | Deep subsurface microbial communities from Kolumbo volcano to uncover new lineages of life (NeLLi) - 2SBTROV14_V59a metaG | ecosystem: Environmental > Aquatic > Marine > Volcanic | place: Kolumbo...
AACCCCTTTCACCCGTACAGACGACACAATCGTCACTCACAGGGCATCAGGCCGTCTGTTCATCAGTATTCCAGGCCCTACTCACGTCCGGATAACCGATTCCTTCAATCCGGCACGAGGTCGACGCGGCGGTCCCGGCACGCCGGGAAGGTCGTGCGCCACGACCTGACAGCGCTCGGGTCGACACCAACCACCACGACGCGCTGCATCTGTGGCTCATTGGCGTTCGCCTTTGTCAGACGCTCCCCCGTCGGTGAGAACGCTGCCGACCCGCCCGTGTAGGCCAGGTGCGGATCTTTGCCCACGCGGTTGACAGCGAGCACGAAGGCCTGGTTCTCGATGGCGCGGGCTTCGAGGAGAGTCCGCCAGTGCCGATCCCGGCCGGACGGCCAGTTGGCGCCGATGACGAACGCCTCCGCCCCCTTTCCGAGCCCGACGCGGAAGAGCTCTGGGAAGCGGAGGTCATAGCAGACCGCCGGGCAGAGGGTCAGCGACTCGCCGTCGGACTCCCAGAGACAGGTGACTACGCCGCGCTCACCGGGGGCAAAGCGCTCGGGCTCACGGCCGAAACTGAAGGGGTGAAGCTTGTCGTATTCGCAGGCCGTCTCCCCGCTCGGCGTGAGAATGATCGCTCGATTGAGGCCCATGCCGTCCGGTCGGTGCAGCGTGATTCCCGCGTACACGTACGATTCGCGTTCGCGGGCGAGCGACGCGAGGAACGCCCTCGACCGGCCGTCCTCGTCCGCTGTGCGCTCGATATTCAGCGAGAAACCGGAGTCAAACATCTCGGGGAGAACGATCAGATCGCCCGGCTTGGGCGCGACATCCGCGAGCAGACCGCGAACGCGCCGGTGGTTCTCGTCGCGGTTCTCCCAGGCGATATCCAGCTGCACGAGCAGGGCGCGCATCACGCCGACGCCGAGGGCGAGGGCGACTCGTCGGGGCGTGGGCGGCGCGTCTCTTTCGATCGGCCGTTGGGTCGCACCACGGGAGGCACGCAGCAGCCGTTGATCGACTGGATCAGATGCAGACGCGAGCGCACGTCCGCGGCCCGGAACAAATCTTTCAGGTGAGCCCGGACGGTGTGGTATTGCACCGCGATCTCGCGGGCGATCTGGTAATCGTCGAGCCCCTCGGCGACGAGTTCGAGCACACGCCGACGTCTGGGCGACAGCGACCGGACCCACTCGGGCAGTCGGCGATGGGCGCTGACCCAGCAGCGTTCGATGAACGGCGCCAGGCACTGCGCGATCTCGATTGACTCGTCGCTCAGGGGGAACTCACTCCCGACGCGCGCGATGCCGATAAAGAGCCGGCTGCAGTCCGGGGCCCGCAGGCACATGCTGGCCTGCTCGCCGATGCCGCGTGGCCGCTGGAACTCCGTGTAGAGCCTGGAGCGGAGAAACTCGTCGCGTGGCACGACCTCCTCGGTCCGGCGGAACACCGGCCCGGGCTGGTGCTCCAGCCGCCGGGCGATGATGCGATCCTTGGGTTTCCACTGCGTATGGGCCTGGAAGGAATCGCGCTCGGCGGCGGTCCAGGGCCCGACAAGGCCCACGCTCACCGCCGGCTCGAGCAGGGATCCGGTATGGGCGGCGACACCGACTCCCTCCACACCCGTCGCCCGCGCCACAACCTCGGCGATCCCCTGGAACATCGCCCCCCGCTGCACGCCCCCGAGTCGTTCGAGCGCACCGAGGTCATACGCGGCGTCAGTCACCACCCTGTGGATCGGGCTCATCGGATCTCCCACCGACGGCATGGTCGGTATGCCGATACTACCGGACGATCGGTCCCATGTTGCACACGCCGTCGTCGCGATCGAACCGTGATCCGGGTCAGTGGGATTCATCCGCCGGCTTCTGCACGCCACGGATGGGGGCCGAACACCGCCCCGGCGCCCAGTTCCTCGTTAATGCGCAACAGCCGGTTGTACTTCGCCGTCCGGTCGCTCCGACAGGGGGCGCCCGTCTTGATCTGCCCGCAGTTGGTCGCCACCGCGATGTCGGCGATCATCGCGTCCTCGGTCTCCCCCGAGCGGTGGCTGATGACGACCCCCCACCCGTGCCGCATGGCCAGGTCCACCGTCTCGAAGGTTTCGGTGAGCGTGCCGATCTGGTTGACCTTGACCAGAACGGCGTTGGCGGAGCCCTCGCGCAGTCCACGCTCGACGAACGAGGGATTGGTCACGAAAATGTCATCCCCGACGAGTTGGGTCGATTCGCCGAGGCGGTCGGTCATCCTCGTCCACCCCGCCCAATCGTTTTCGCCGAGCCCGTCCTCGATCGAGACGATCGGGTAACGCTGGCGCCACTCGGCCCAGAGATCGATGAGGTCGTCACTGGAGAGCACCTCCTTGGACGACTTGAAGAGGCAGTACCCCTCCTGGCCGAGTTTCGCCGCCTCGGTCCAGAGTTCGCTGGTGGCGGGGTCGATGGCGACACAGACCTGCTCCCCCCACGAGTAGCCCGCCTTGGCGACGGCCCTCTCGATCATGCGCAGGGCGTCTTCGTTGGTCTTCAGGTTCGGCGCGAAGCCGCCCTCATCACCCACGGCCGTCGAGAGCCCTTCTTTTTTCAGCACACCCTTGAGGGCGTGATAGATCTCGACGCCGGCGCGGAGGGCGTCCTCGTAGGCCTCGAAGCCGAGGGGCTGGATCATGAACTCCTGGAAGTCCACGGTGTTGTCGGCGTGCTTGCCCCCGTTGAGGATGTTGAACATCGGCGCCGGCAGCACCCGCGCCCCCGTCCCGCCGAGATAGCGCCACAACGGCAGCCCGATGGCCTCGGCGGCCGCCGCGGCGCAGGCCATCGACACGCTCAGGATCGCGTTGGCGCCGAGCTGGGCTTTGGTGGGCGTCCCATCCAGTTCGATGAGCGTGCGGTCGAGGTCTTCCTGATCGCGAGCGTCGAAACCCAGGACCGCCTCAGCGATCGGCGTGTTGACATTGTCCACGGCCTTGGTGACGCCCTTGCCCCCGAAGACCGCCGGATCCCCGTCGCGGAGTTCGACCGCTTCGTGCTCGCCGGTGCTGGCCCCGCTGGGTACAGCGGCCCGGCCCAGCGCCCCGCCGGCCAGCGCCACCTCGGCCTCAATCGTCGGGTTCCCACGGGAATCGAGAATCTGTCGAGCGTGGATCGATTCGATGGTGAAGGGCATGGCGACGCCTCGTCAAGGGGTGAGTGACAACGGCCCGATCATACCCAAGCGGCGCGCCCGCACCGGCCCGGAACGACGACCCGCCGGCGCGGTGCTATTGTGCCGAGCCTGGGAGGGCGCCGAGGCTGATGCCAACCTCACCCGATCCATTCGTGCAACGGATCACCCGCCTCAAGGCGGACCTTGTCGAACAGGGCCGCCGCGTCGAATGCATGGTCGAGACGTCCGTCGTGGCGATCTTCACCCGGGACCAGGCCAAGGCCCGCTGGGTGATCGAGCGCGACGAGGTCATCGACCGGGCCGACATCGAGATCGAGCAGGCCGCGGTCGGACTGCTGACGGATATCGCCCGCGTCGCGGTGGACATCGAGCCCCAACTGCTCCGGCTGGTGCTCATGCTGGTCAAGGTCAACAACGAACTGGAGCGCTGCGCCGATCTCGCCGGCGACATCGCCGAGCAGGCCACCGCCATCGACGCCCAACTGAGCGACCGTTTCCGGGTGATGGCCAACAGCGTCGTCGGGATCAGCCATGAAGCGGTCAGCGCGTTCGAGCGCGAGGACACGGGGATCGCCCGCGCCGTCCTCGAGAGTGATGACACCGTCGACGCCTTCGAAACCATGATCCTGCGCGACATCCAGTCCGGGGTCGCCGCCGGGAAGGTGAGTGTCGAGTATGCCTTCGCGGTGCATCTCGTGTCCCATCTCCTCGAACGCCTCGGCGACCACTGCACGAATATCGCCGAGCAGGTCATCTATATCGCCACCGGCAAGATCGTCCGTCACGCCGGGGGCCAGTGGACCGAGCCGGAAGCGCCCCCGGTCTGACTGCGCGCCGACCCACCCGGCGCTGGGCGCACTCTGCCCGATCGACCCATCACGCCGAACGGAGGAGGCCCGCCGGGGCGCCGTGTGACCGACACCGCAGCACAGACCCGCGTCCGCACGCTCCGCGCCACGCTCGAAGCCGCCGGGCAGGCCCATCTTCTCGCGTTCTCTGACGAACTCGACCGCGCCGGGCGCCAACGGTTGCTCTGCGCGATCGAGTCCCTGAACCCCGATCGGCTCGCCGACCTCTCCAGGTTCGCGCTGGACGACGCTCCCGATCACGGGCTCTCGCCCGACCTGGCGCCGGCGCCGTATTACCCGCGCGACCCCGCGTCGCCGCAGCGCCCGTGGGACCGGGACCGTGACCGCGCCACGGGTGAGGCGCTCATCCGCGCCGGCAAGGTCGCCGTCTTCACCGTCGCGGGAGGGCAGGGCACACGCCTCGGGTTCAGCGGCCCCAAGGGGTGCTACCCCGCCGGCGCCGTCACCGGGAAGACCCTCTTCCAGATCCTCGCCGAGCAGGTGCGGGCCGCCTCTTCCAAGTTCGGCGTCACACTCCCCTGGCGCATCATGACCAGCCCCCTCAACCACGATGCAACGATCGCCTACTTCGACGCCAACGACTCGTTCGGCCTTGAGCCGGGCCAGCTCGGCTTCTTCCGCCAGGGCGTCCTGCCGACCTTCGACGCCGCGACCGGCGCGGTCCTCCTCGCCGCGAAAGACGCTCCCGCCACCAACCCCGACGGACACGGCGGATCCCTCCGGGCGCTCTATCACTCCGGCGCGATCGACGACCTGGCGCGCCTCGGCGTGGAGCATCTCTCCTACACCCAGATCGACAACCCGCTCATCCGCGCCGTCGACCCCGTCTTCCTCGGCCTGCACGCCCACGCGCCGGACTCCTCCGCCGAGATGAGCAGCAAGATGATCGCCAAGACCGACCCCGCCGAGAAGGTCGGCGTCTTCTGCACCGCCGGCGGGCGCCTGCGGATCATCGAATACTCCGATCTTCCCCGGAGTCTCGCCGAAGAACGCGACGAGGCCGGGGCGCTGCGCTACGGCGCCGGGAGCCCGGCGATCCACATCATCTCGCTCGATTTCATCCGCCGGCTGAACGAGGCGCCGGGCGGCTTCGCCCTGCCCCTGCACCGCGCCCGCAAGACAGTCCCCTTCATCGACCCGACGAGCGGCGAGCGCGTCGAGCCCCCCGAACCCAACGCGATCAAACTCGAAACGTTTGTCTTCGACGCCCTGCCGCTGTGCGAACGGTCCATCATCCTCGAGACCGACCGCTTCGAGTTCGCCCCGATCAAAAACGCCACCGGCGCCGACTCGCCCGACATGAGCGCCCGCCTGCAGACCGAGCGCAACGCCCGCTGGCTCGAAGCCGCGGGCGTGCGTGTGCCGCGAACCGCATCGGGCGACGCGGACTGCGCGATCGAAATCAGCCCCCTGACGGCGTTAGATGCCGAAGACCTCCAGCGCGCCGAGTTGCCCGCTTCGATCGAGCCCGGCGCCCGCATCGCGGTGTAGGGCCTCTACGACTGCTCCCACAACAAGCGCACATCGGTTCGGTTGATCAGCCGGAGGCGCAGCAGCCCCAACGCGGCGCATGTGGTCCGCTCGCGGACTACGGCCCGATCACCGGGAAAGTGAAAGAGCCGGGCGTCGGTCTCTTCGCCCGTCGTGGCCCGCGCGATCAACACCGTGCCGACGGGCTTGTCCGAGGCGCCCCCACCGGGCCCCGCCACACCGGTGACAGCCAGGGCGTGGGTCGCCGATCGCCCCGCGTCGGCGCAGCGCGCCAACGCCCCCTCCGCCATGGCCCGAGCGACATCAGCCGAAACGGCCCCATGCTCGGCGATCAGCGCTGTCGGCACACCCAGCAGCGCCGACTTGAGTTCATTCGAGTAGGCGACCACCCCCCCGACAAAAGCATCGGACGAGCCGGCGATGGTGGTCAATCGCGCCGCGACCATTCCCCCGGTGCAGGATTCCGCCGTGGCCACCGTCTCGCTGCGCTCCCGCAGCAGGGCGATGACGGCGGACTCGAGCGTCTCCTCCCCGACGCCGAAGACGTGGGGATCGAGCGCCTCGCGCACGCGCCGCTCGGTGGCGTCGAGAGCTGCGCCCGCCTCGGCGTGGGCGCCGTCGAACCGGATCTTGCAGGTGACCCACGCGGCCTTGGCGGCCGTTCCGACGCCGGGGTTTCGGCCACGCTCCATGAGCCCGCCGAGCAGGCCGGGGATCGCGGATTCGGGCAGCCCGAACTCGTGGACCTCGCGCACCCGGATGACCCGATCACCGGGCGGACGCAGCCCGGGTTCGACGTGGGCCGCGAACATCGGTCGCATCTCCGGCGGCGGGCCCGGCAGGCAATAGATGTCGCAGGAGCGGGCGTCAGAACGAAGCGTCGCTGCGAGCCCCGGCGCCGTGCCCGATTCGTTGGGCAGACAGTGCGCCGACTCGGGCCGTTGGGCCTGAACACGGTTGGCCTCCAGCAGCGCCCGGCCGACCACCCGGAAACGCTTCTCGAGGAGCGCCAAGGCCTCGGCGTCCTCAACCAGACCTTCGCCCAACGCTTCGCCCAGGGCGGCCCGCGTCAGGTCGTCATCGGTTGGCCCCAGACCGCCGGTTGTGATGAGCAGATCGTGAGACTCGGCGAGTGACCGCATCGCGGACTCGATCGCGGCCCGATCATCGGCGACCGTCCTGTGCTGGGCGACGCGCACGCCGTGCTCGGCGAGTCGCCGGGCGATCCACGCGCTGTTGGTGTCGACGGCCTCGCCGAGGGCGAGCTCATCGCCGATCGACAGGATCCCCGCGCTCTCGTGGGCGTGGCCCATGAGCAGGAGAATACCCGCGCCGCCCCGACGCCTGCCCGCCGGGCCGTATCACTCGCTCAGAGTCTGGATGGTGACGCTGTCGGTGGTCCCGGGCCGGCCGAGGGGCTTGCCGGACACGACGACGACGGTGTCGCCCGGCTTGGCCAAGCCGTGCTCGAGCACGATCTCTTCGACGACGCGGGTGAAGTCCGAGCGGTGCTCCGGCGGGTGCGGCATCTGCACGGGCGTCACAGCGTAGAGCAGCGCCATCCGTCGCACCGCGCGCTGATCGCTGGAAAACGCGATGACCGGGATGCGGAACCCCATGCGCGATAGCAGCCGGGCCGTCTCGCCGTGCTCGCTCCAGCAGGCGACGAGCGTCGCGCCGAGATCACTCGCGATCTGCCACGCCCCGTGGGCCAGCGCCGCGGTGGGCGAGGACGATCCCGATGCAGCCGTCGGCTGGGGTCGCGGCAGCGGCAGGTCGCGCAGCCGGGACTCCGTGACGCGGGCGACACGGCGCATCATGTCCACCGCCAGGGGCCCGTGCTTGCCGACGGCCGTCTCGCCCGACAGCATCACCGCGTCGGAGGCGTCGTAGATCGCGTTGGCGACGTCGCTGACCTCCGCCCGCGTCGGCGAGGCGTGCTCGATCATCGACTCGAGCATCTGTGTCGCGACGATGCACGGCTTGCCCACCGCCTGGGCCCGCATGATCAATCGCTTCTGCGTCACGGGCACCTCGGCGAGGTCCATCTCGACGCCCAGATCGCCCCGCGCGACCATGATCCCGTCGGCCTCGTCGAGGATCTCCTCGATGTTCGCCACCGCCTGCGGCTTCTCGATCTTGGCGATCACCGGCATCCGGCCCGTTTCCCGCCCGTCCCACGTCACGCCGCACACCCCGTCCCGGCAGCGCTCGGTCAGGTGAACTTTCAGTCGGCGCACTTCGTCCGCATGGCGCACGAACGACATCGCCAGGAAATCAAGCTCGTTCTCGACGGCCCACTCGACGGCGCTCCAGTCACGATCGGTCAACGCCGGCGCCGAGATCTCCGTGTCCGGCAGGTTCACACCCTTGCCCGTCGTCACCAGCCCGCCGAGCGTCACCCGGCAGCGGATCTCCTCGTCATGCTGCTCGACGACCAGCGCCCGGATGGCGCCGTCGTTGATGAGCACGCGATGGCCCGGCTCGGCTTCATCGACGATCGCTCCGTAGGTGCACCCGAAGACGGGGACCGGCCCCGGCGTCGCTTGGTCCTGCCCGCGCCGGATGACGAAGTCCTGCCCGGACTCGAGCGCGATCCCGCCGTCGCCGACCGCCGTGACGCGGATCTTGGGCCCGGGCAGATCGCCCAGGACCGCGATCGGCCGGCCGACCTCGCCCTCCAGCCGACGCACCAGCGCTAGCCGATCCGCGTGCTCCTCGAACGAGCCGTGCGAGAAGTTGAAGCGCACGACGCTCACCCCGTGCTCAATCAGCCGGCGCAGCGAGGCCTCGTCACTCGACGCCGGGCCCAGTGTCGCGACGATCTTCGTCAGGCTCAGGCCGCGTTCGTGCTCGGTGCGCTCGGGCATCATCGACTCCAGTCCACGGCGGAGCGCCGCTCGCACTCTATGTCGGCCCGTCGGGGAGGCGCGGTCAGTTTCCGCCCCGATCCGGCGGCCTCGTGCGCCTACAGTCGCCCCATGACGGACGGAGACGGGACGCGGCCGGTCGCGGTGATCACCGGGGGAGGAACAGGGATCGGCGCCGCCACCGCCGTCCGCTTCGCCCGCGCCGGCTGGAACCTGGCCCTCGCCGGCCGTCGCACAGCGCCGCTCGAATCCACCGCCGCCGCCTGCCATGACGCCGACCCGGCCTGTGAGATCCTGCCGATCCCCACGGACGTCGGTCGCCCCGACCGCTGCCGATCCCTCATCGACGCGGTCGATCGTCGATTCGCCCGGCTCGACGCTCTCATCAACAACGCCGGGGGCGGGCCCGCGGGGCCGATCGCGGCCGCCACGCCCGACGACCTCGCCGCGTCGTTCACGGTCAACGCCCTCTCCGCCGCCTGGCTGACCCATTGCGCCTGGCCCGTCTTCACCCGCCAGGGCGGAGGCTGCGTCGTCAACGTCTCGTCGATGGCCGCCCACGACCCCTACCCGGGCCTCTTCGCCTACGCCGCGAGCAAGGCCGCCGTTGAGTCCATGATCCGCTCGATCCATAACGAGCGCGGCGACCTGAAGATCCGCGCTTTCGCCGTCGCCCCGGGCGCCGTCGAGACGGACCTGCTGCGGTCATATTTCGAGGAATCCGTCGTCCCCCGCGAAGCCACCATGGCGCCCGATGTGATGGCGCGGATCATCGTCGGTTGCGCCCTCGGCGAGCACGACGACCACGACGGGCAGACCGCCCTGGCGCCGAATGCTGAAACACTCCGCTGGCTGGCGCCTCATACAGTATGAGGCCCCGACCATGTGGCCCCGAGCCCAGCGCCTTCCGGAGAACACACCGATGCCGATGACCGAAACGCAGACCGCCGAGATCGTCTCCGCCCTCGCGAGGGCCTACAACGATGAGATCGAGACCGTCGCCAACTACATCGCCAACAGCGAGCACCTCGACGGCGTGCGCGCCAAGCACATCAAACAGTCCCTCGCCGTCGACGTCACGGAGGAGCTGAACCACGCCCAGATGCTCGCCAAGCGCATCAAAACCATCGGCGGCGCCGTCCCCGGCTCGCAGTCTCTGACCATGACCCAGACCAGCCTCCAACCGCCCCAGGACACAACGGACGTGATCGCGGTCATCAAGGGCGTCATCGACGCGGAGCGTGGCGCCGTCAGCGGCTACGAGCGCATCATCCAACTCACCGACGGCGTGGACCCCGTCACGCAGGACCTCGCCGTCACCCTCCTCGCCGACGAGCAGGAGCACCTGCGCGAGTTTGTGGGGTTTTTGAAGGAGTATGAGAGGTAGAAGCACAAGGACTCATTCGACGCATTGCTGCCTTAGCCATTCGGCAATCACACGATCACACAAATCAATCACGTTAACCAATAGGGATGTAGCGCTAGCGACAGAGTTCTTCCAATCTGATCTGCGATCGGTTTCAAACATCCCCATGCACACGCAGTCGTCGGCGAATTGATAGCAGGAGTGCGCCATTGAATCGCCTGACACATGCAATAAGTCACGCACATTTCCTTCCGCAGCTTCATCAATCTTGTTCACAAGGCTTTTGATAACCAACTGCATTTTACAACCATCCGTATGGAACGCAAAGCAAGTTCGCCAATTCCTGATATCATACTCAGAGCCAGTCTTGTTACTATAATTGCTGCAGATTGTCTCCCACATCTCTGGGCTGAGTTGTTGAGCGATCGCCGAGAGTCGGCCGGAGTTGTGAAGAATGACGCCGATCTCGTGCAATGTGCCCATGGTAAATAAGAAAAATGAGAGCCTGTCACTCGCATCGATGATCGCCCCATACTCTGATTCTTCATCGTCCTTGTACAATTTGCGTTGCGCACGGGCAAGCGTCAATAGTCTATTCACTGCGGCCATCAGCGAAAGCACCGCAGAGAACGATTCTGGATCATCGCTGATCAATTGACGAATATCTGTTCGAAAACTATTCACATCGGCTTCTTCTCGATGGTCGCGTCGTAGACGCCGAGGAGTTTCTCCTTGTCGAAAACCATCTCCTGGCGCGACAGGCCGGTGATGTCGTACTCGGTCGTCAGTTCGATCGCGTCGACGGGGCAGGCCTCCTCGCACATGCCGCAGAAGATGCAGCGCAGCTCGTCGATCTCGAACTTCCTGGGGTACTTCTCGCGGTCGTCCCAGGGCGAATCCGCGGCGTCGATATGGATGCAGTTGGCCGGGCAGATCGTCGGGCACATCATGCACGCGACGCACTTGACGCGGTCCGCGGCGTCGCGGTTGAGGCGGTGCACGCCGCGGAAGTTGTCCGTGAACTGCCCGCCCTTCTCGACGGGGAGCATCTCGCGGCGCTCCTCGGGATACTCCATGGCCCGGCTGGTCTTGCCCTTGTTCCACGAGGTGGCGAGGTGCCGGAGAGTGACGCTGACGCCGCGCATGATCTCGGGGATGTAGACGTTCTCGAGGGGCGTCATCGGCGGGGCGCTGATGGGCACGATGTCGTCGTCGCGGATAGCCATGATCGCACAAGGATAGACGATCGGCGTCCGGGTCGTGCCGGGCGCTCGGGCGCGAGCCGGCCGGCGGCGCGAGCCCGAGGTTCTCTTCGATAGATCGACTGTGTGGGGTTCGAGGCGTGTCGAACAGGTGGGGAGGGCGCTCGGCGCCTTCATCGACGGGCGAGACGCCCGTCCCACTGGGGACATCGACGGGCGAGACGCCCGTCCCACTGGGGACATCGACGGGCGAGACGCCGGCCTCACTGGGAACACTGACGGGCGAGACGCCCGTCCCACTTGAGGACACCGACCCGCGAGACACCCGTCCCACCGATCCGTCACAGAGAACCTAGACGTGACGACCGAGCCGGTGTCGGGCGACGCGGGCGGTGGC
>Ga0114931_10009944_pt1 | contig 11353 bp, 4 predicted proteins | sample 2SBtaG_FD_89579 | JGI IMG/M metagenome (GOLD analysis project Ga0114931, IMG submission 89579) | Deep subsurface microbial communities from Kolumbo volcano to uncover new lineages of life (NeLLi) - 2SBTROV14_V59a metaG | ecosystem: Environmental > Aquatic > Marine > Volcanic | place: Kolumbo...
AAGACAGGGCGGCGAGCCGTGCCTTTGGGGCGGGGTGGTGACAGGAGGTCGGCAGTGTTTAGGGAAACTAAAAATCAATGACACTGACCCCATTGGTCGTAGGGAAACTAAAAATCAATGACACTGACCCCATTGGTCGCCATGACGCCGCCGGAACCGTTGCGGTAGCGATTACTGCTGGGGGACGGGGCATCCCTGTTTGATCAGCATATTGATCTCATAGGCCGTGCATTCGAGATAGCAGCTTGTCGGACACTCGAAACTCGGGGATGCGGGTTCGAGCCCGGTAGGGGTTCGACCGATATCGCCTTGGGGCAGAAAGGCGTTGTCTTCGTTTGCCGCGGTCGTATTGTCTGTGGCCGGTATCGTCTGGGTGTCGCCAGTTGTTCCGGAATCGGTTGTGGTCGTGATCTCGGAGGACGTTGTCCCGTTTGTCTCTTGTTGATGATCGTCGATCGTTTGCGTGTCACCGGCTGACGTTTCGGTAATGGTGGCCTGGGTGTCTCCAGGAGACGTTTTCAACGTTATTTCGGTGGCCGTCGGTAGAAAAGAGAAGCCGGCCACATGGGCTTGATTGTCCTGCGCGGCCGATGGTGAGGACCGGCCTGGCCGGGAGGTCTTGTTATCTTCTTCGGTTCCCGACGGGAAGACCTGCGTTCGGGTTTGTCTGGCGGGGTTTGTCATCGTGGCAACTCCGTAATATCGGTCTTCTTCATCTATCGACGCGATGCCAGCCGATTCGGCTATTGGCGGCCTGCCGGTTAGCGGCATACTCGAATCGGCAAATGGTTCTTCGGGTATCGGGTTAGGCGCCCCTTCCATGGTCGTCGGTACTGGCATGGTCGTCGGTACTGGCGCGGATATGGCGCGAGCTTCCCTTGGTTGCGCCGCTGAGCTTGGACCGTTCCGTCTAACTTCAGTCGGTAATTCGGCGTGACTGGGCGTGACGGTAGCCGTTTCCGGCGAATTTTTCGCTGACGGAAGGAATACCCACCAGACCGTGACGGCCAGCCCGGCGTAAAGGGGGATCATAAGTTTTTTCATCGCAAGCTCCATCGGCTTTTGAACTGGCTGCCGGCTCTTTCGTGGCTTCGTTGTGTTGCAGGCCCTGCAGTTGAGGGGCGGGATTGTGCATCAATCAAGCGATGACTGGCAATCTATTTTCCGAAGCAATATTTCGAAATCACAGATCCCTTCTCGCGCGGCACACACAAACTTCAGAATCGTCATATCGATGTCACAAATCTGTCATCTCCGCGTCACACAGGTGTCACATTGCGCTCTTAGAATTTCCGACTCTCGAGGCTTCCGTTACCGGAGTGTCTTCGAGGTTGGGTGTCGCGGGATGTGTCGATGTCACGAAGAATTCATCGAACTGTCATCCCGGTGTCAAATTCAGATTCTAGGATTGAGTCGCCTTCGGGATACGCCAGAACCGAAGGCCGGATGCAACGGGCAGGCAGGCCCGGTCGGCTGGAGGAAAGCCGAATCGATGCGGGACGCATCGCTGGTGAAAAAGCCACACCCGTCGCGAGGCGGGGCCGGAAAGCCACGGTTCTCGAGTTATTGAGAAGGCCGGGTTGCCATCGTAAAGGCAATCCGGCCTTTTTTTGTGCGTCATCGTCGGAGATTGATGGGTGACCCGTGAAGGGGATCTCGTTTTTTGTTTCAAAAACACTTGAGAGGGAAGTATGAAGATTAAATTGAAGCTTGTAGCCGCAGCCGTGGCCTTGGTGGTGTCAGGGCAGGCCAGCGCCGCGCTTACCGGCGGCGGCCTGTTCCTGACGGTTTGGGATAGCGTCGGTCAGAAGTCGTATGCCACTGACCTCGGCGTCAATCTGCAGAACCTGAGCACCTTCGCGGGCCTGAATCTGGCCAGCGATCCGTTGTTCACCACGAACGTGACGACCCCAATCAATAGCACGAACTTCCAGAACCTGGGTGCGAACGGCAAGTGGACGATTGCTGCAGTTTCGGGTGACGGCACCACTGTCGGTGTTAGCCAGGCGCTCTTTACGTCCAACGTTGCTCTGGCCACCCTGGATTCCGCGTTTGGTTCCTCGTTGACCGCTCGCCAGGCTGCCAAGGGCGGTGTCGTTCAACGTATCAATGGTGAGATCACGGCATTGAATGCCTCGCTTCTGAGTTCCACCAGTGGTGTGCAGCAGGCGACTGATTCTGGTTATGCCGGCGCCGTCACCTGGGGCACCACTTTGGGCGGTACGATCTTTACGACCGCTGCGTCAATGGGTCAGGTCATGGATCTGAACATCGTCGGCGATGCTCGCGTCGGCCGCACCTCTTCGGTGTTTACCGACAAGCTGGGTCAGTTCCGACTGAGCAACGCCGGTCTGCTGGAGTACAGCGCCAACGGATTTGCCGCCGCTCCTGTCCCGGTTCCGGCCGCTGCCTGGTTGCTCGGTTCCGCGCTGATCGGTATGGCCGGCATGGCTCGTCGTCGCGACGACGAGGCCCAGGCCGCCTAATCGCACCTTATTCATTCTTGATTGAATCCGTATAAAGGAGATCTATTGTGAAACTTACGAAAATTACCGCTGCTGTTGCGGCTCTGGCTGTTTCCGGCACTGCTTCGGCTTATGTTCCGGGCGATCCCGTTGACATCGATATGTTCGTTACCGGCGCTTCGGCTCAGGACAAGTCCATTGCCGCCCTGTTCACCGACATCTGCGTCGGTACGATCGATCACATGACGGCCGGCAAGAACTGGAACGCCTGGTCCTGTCAGCTGGATACCGCCAGGGTTCCTCTGTCTTCGGGTCTCACCAACCCCCGCATCCTGGTCCAGAAGCGTTCCGCCGGTGGTTCGGGCATCGGTGTTGCTCCGCTGATCGATAACGTTGCGGTCGAGTCCATGGCCGTTACCGCCGCCAACTGCTCCGCGGACGCCACGATTGCCAACCAGTGGAACTGTAGCGCTCCGGCCAGCGGCCAGAACCTGCGTACTTCCGACATGGGCGTCGCCGACGTGAACCCGGCCCTGTTCGTCGCTGAGAACACGCCTTTCGGTCAGAACGCCGTCGACGTCGCCAAGATGAACGCCAACCTGAATACGGCTTCCGCAGCCGCCCTGGTCTTCGGCGTTCCGGTCACGACCTCGCTGCGCGACGCCCTGCAGGTTCTGCAGTTCGGCGCTGCTGATCCCTGTGCGCAGGGTCCGGACGGTACCTTCACGTGGGCTCCCGGAAACGCCATCCCGACTCGCGAGACTGAGGCCTGTATGCCGACGTTGAGCCGTGATCAGGTTGCCTCTCTGTACTCCGCCCAGATCGCCAGCTGGAACAACGTTTACGTGAACGGCAAGGCCCTGACCGACCCGGCCAACTACACCGGCGCCACCCCGGCCGTCCGTCTGCCGACGGGCCCGAACGCCGTGGTCTCCGTCTGTCGTCGCGTCAACGGTTCCGGCACCGAGGCCCAGGCCAACTCGGTCTTCCTGCGCTATCCGTGTACCGGTAACGCCCTGTCGATGGCTCACTACAGCGTCGCCACGGACTTCACCGGTCCGCTGATGCTGGAAAACTCCGGCTCCGGCGACGTCAACGTCTGTCTGGACGACCTTGAGGGCGCCACCAACAACGGTGTCAACCTCATCCCGTCTCCCGACGGTGTGACCCCTCCGGTCTCCCAGGGTAACAACCCGACCGCCGATGGCGCCGCTTTCGGTGATCCGTCCTATCGTCGCTGGGGTATCGGTCTTCAGTCCACGGAAAAGAACCAGGACTTCAAGTACGGATATCGTTTCGTCAAGATCGATGGCGCCTCTCCGACGATCGATAACGCCGCGAACGGCACGTATCCTGATTGGGTCGAGCAGTCCTACCAGTGGCGTAAGGATCTGACCGGCGACAAGCTGGACATCGTGAATCACATCGTCACCAACGCCGCTAGCGCGACGTTCCTTGGCGGCACGATCAACCCCAATATGGTTTACACCTGGGGTCAGGGCGGTTTCCTGGCCGTTAACGGCACGCCTGCTGCCAACGGTGTTGTGAATCACGCCGCCCCGGTCATGCCGCTCACGCATGCGCCTGGTGTTAGCTCCCTTGACAACTGTATCGTTCCGGTCGTCAAGGCCGGCTCCGTGATGCCCTGGAAATAAGGGCTAGCAGCCGGAATAGACCGAATGGTGCGTTAGTTCTCACACCGTGAAGTCTATGCAGTAAGTGGTCGGCCCGTCCTTCAGGACGGGCCGACTTTTTTACTTTAAAAACTAACCCCGGGGTTTCATTGGCGGCGTCGCTCGTTTCATCTGCAGGCCCGGCTTTGCCTGAAGTCCCCGCGGTCACTTGCGGTATTTAATCCAAAGTGTTTGCAATATTGAAGTCAGCAAAAGTTTTCGGCGAACAGGTGTCGATCGATATCTGTCGCCGCTTCATATGCGGTCGAGTCGCCATCGGATTATTCCTGGCGATTGTTTTGTTTACGATGCCGTTCGCGGGTATGGCCGGTACCACAACGAGCGACGAAGCTGCCAAGCCGGAGTTTCCGATTTGGGAATATTGGGTGCAGGGCAACTCGATATTGCCGGACGATCAAGTGGAACGCCTCTTGTATCCCTATCTTGGCATGCACCGCACTATCGATGACGTCGAGGCGGCGCGCGGCGCGTTGCAGGATGTCTATCGCAAGGCCGGTTATCCGACGGTGATCGTCAATATCCCGGTTCAGGATACCAAGGACGGCGTGGTGCGCCTTCGGGTCGTCGAAGGCAGTATCGATCGTTTGCGCATCAGCGGCGCCGATTATTTCGAACTATCGGAGATTCGCGGCGGCGTGCCCGCCTTGAGCGTCGGCGTTACACCCCATCTGCCGACCGTGCAGCAACAACTGGCCGCGCTGGGCGGTCAGAGCGAAGACCGCCAGTTGTTGCCGGTATTGCGTCCCGGACGCACGCCCGGCCATCTGGAGGTTGAGCTTCGGGTCAAGGATGAATTGCCCTTGCATGGCAGCCTTGAACTCACGGGCCGCAATACATCGAGCACGACCCGGACACGATTAACCGGCGCGCTGCGCTATGACAACCTTTGGCAGCGTTTGCACAGCCTTGGCGTTCAATATCAATTGACCCCGGAGAAACCCGGCGAGGTTTCCCTGCTGTCGTTGAATTATATGTTGCCGTTTTCCGTGTCGAGCACGGATCTCGTCGGAGAAGATCGTCTTCTCCTCTATGGCGTTCGCTCCCGTTCGAAGAGCGATATCGCGAGCGCCGGAGACTTGAGCGTCGTCGGCGACGGCGACATATTCGGCGTCCGGGCGATATTTCCGCTCAAGGCCGGAGACGCGATGATGGATCGCTTCTCGTTCGCAATGGAATATAAGGATTTTCGTGAAGACATCGTGCTGACCGGCGCGGACACCTTTCACACCCCGATCACTTATCTGCCCTTTTCGATTAACTATGATCGCAACTGGCGCGGGGACCAGGGGTTCGCGAATCTCGGCGTCGGATTGAAATTCGGCGTGCGGGGGCTGGTCGGGCAGCAGGATGAATTCGACAACAAGCGCTTCCTTGCGCGCTCCGATTTCCTGATTCTGACCGGGACGTACGAGGAGACATTCGCGATCGGGTCGGGATTCCTGTTCAAGCCCCGATTCGACTTCCAGCTTGCCGGCAATCCCCTGATCAGTAACGAGCAATATTCCGTGGGCGGCATGGATTCGGTGCGTGGCTATTATGAATCTCAGGTGCTCGGCGACGACGGTTTCACCGCCGGCATCGAGCTCGAATCCCCTCGCATGGCCAAGTCGTCGACCGCGGTCGACGACTTGCATGCAGTCTGTTTCCTCGAGGGCGGGCGAACCCATCTGCGCAGTCCGCTGCCGGGTACGAAACGTCACCAGGAGCTCATGGGCACGGGTCTCGGACTGCGCTGGCGCGGCTGGAATCACTATTCGGTCAGGACGGATTTCGCCTATCCCTTGCTGGACAACGGAGATGTCGCGCAGGGCGATTGGCGTATCGACTTTGTGTTGCGGGGACAATTTTAGAAAGGCAAGGGAAAGGAAAAAGTACGACGCGTGGTTTGTGTCATCTGAATGTCATGGAAGCTTGCTAGGCTGTCGTGTTTGTTAGCGAAACCATATTGAAAGTGGCTTTTGGTCAGGGGTGGAGTCGTTGAAAATTCGTAAGACGAATCTGGTAAAGCGGGACGTCTCCGTCCGGTCCGTGCGTGCCGGCGGGTTTCGTCGCAGCAAGGTGGCTCTGTCCGTTCGGTTTTGCGTGCTGGGATTGCTGCCGGCGTCGATCGCATTGACCGCCGCGCCGAACCGCGCCATGGCCGCGTTGCCTCTCCCCGTCCCCAGCGGCGCCTGGACGACGACCTCCGCCGGTAGTTATTCCTACGGGACGACGACGGCGACGATCAATGGCAATGCCATGGACATCCAGCAAAAGGATTCCAAGGTCATTCTGCCCTGGAAGGGCTTCGACATCGGCGCCGACAACCAGGTCGAGTTCCATCAGCCGAGCAGTACATCCATTGCCCTGAACAATATCGACAGCGCCGACCCGAGCCAGATCCTCGGTGCGCTCAAGGCCAACGGGCAAGTCTATCTTATTAATAGAAACGGCTTTGTCTTCGGCAAGAGCTCGACCGTCGACGTGAATTCCCTGATCGTCTCGACGCTGCCGATCAGCGATGATGTCTTTAAGCGCGGGATCACGAAGGTATTTGCGCAAAGCAACGATACCGCGACCGCCGCATTTGACTGTAACTGCAGTAAAGGCGAGATCTACCTGCGTGACGCCGACGGCCATTTCGTGACCGACGGCAATGGCGAGCCTCAGAAGATCAGCGTCGACATTCAGCAGGGTGCAAAGATCCAGTCCGCGCAGGGGGGGCGTGTCCTGATCCTGGCGCCGGAGGTTCGGAACGCCGGCGAGATTCGTTCTATCGATGGTCAGATCATTCTGACTGCCGCCACCGACAAGGCCTATCTGGCCGAAGATTCGTCCACAGGCGGGTTGTTGGTCGAGATCAAGACCGGTGGAGAGGTGAACAACCTCGGCCAGCTTTTAAGCGGGCATGGCGATACCACCTTGATGGGATTTGCCGTCAATCAGTATGGGACGATATCCGCGACGACGTCCGTGCAGATCAATGGCGCGGTCCATTTGATCGCTCGCGAAGGCGCGAGCGACACCCCGCCCCGCGACACCTCGCAGAATCTCATCCTTCAGGCGACCCGCACGACACGCGACGCGGAATTGTTTGATGTCGATTCGGGCGGCGTCGAATTGGGCGACGGCTTGGGTACGCGGGCGACGGTGCGCTTCAAGCCCGGATCGAAGGTCGAGATCCTACCCGACGTCGCCGCTTCCGATACGGCAGTGGATCAACAGGGTCAGCCCAGATCCGCCCTGGACGTGATGGCCAATCGAATCGTGTTCGAAAGCCAGTCGCTCGTGGACATGCCCTCCGGTCAGGTCAATCTGACCGCGACGACTCAGCCTCAGGTGACGATAGACGATCCCGTCGGTAACGCCCCGACGGATAGTCGGATCATCATGTCCGACGGCAGCCGCATCAACGTCTCGGGTTTGCGCGACGTCGCCAGGACGATGGAAAGCAATGTCATCGACGTTGATTTGCGGACCTACGATTTGCGTGACGCGCCTTTGCAAAAGGACGGCATCCTGAATGGCAGCAAGGTTCGCGTGGACATACGCACCGGATCGCAAATCTTCGATGTTTCCTCCGCCGTTGCCGGGATTCAGAATACGATCGCCGAACGATCCACGTCGGGGGGCGAGGTCAATTTCAACTCCGAGGGTGATGTCATCATCAACTCGGGCGCTACCGTCGACGTTTCCGGCGGCAGCTTCAAATTCAGCTCCGGGGTGATCGATACCACGCAGCTCGTCGGCGCCGCCGACGGAAAACTTTACGACATCGGGGCGGCGGACCCCAATATGCAGTTCAGTGCGATCGCGGGCGTTGCGACGGTGCACTACGCAAAATGGGGCGTGACGCGAGCCTGGACGATCGGTGGTTCGAGCACTCACGCGCGTTTCGAGGACGGATACGTCGAAGGCAAGGCCGCCGGCAGCGCGTCCATCCGGAGTCACGGACTTTTGTTGGATGGCGATATTCGCGCCTCGACGGTAAACGGTAGGTATCAGCGCTTGGCATCTGATCGGGCTCCGGGCGGAACCTTGTCGGTCGATCTCGTGAACAGGGCCCAGAACTTGAGTTTTCTGTCGGACAAGGCGCCCGTTCTGTTTGGCGAAGACGATTCGCTGATCCCCGATCCGCTGAAGCCGGATGTGCTTCTGCCGGTGCAGATCGACGACGGCTATTTGCAGCGGAACGGCATTCAGAACATGAGCTTCTCGACCGACGGCGAGATCGATATATCCGAGAGCGCCGATGTCGGTGTTCCGGATTTCGGCAGCCTGACGCTTGAAGGCCGTAAGGTCAATGTGGAAGGCAGGATCGTCGCGCCGAACGGTCATGTCACGCTGAACGCGAAGCGGTTTTCGGATTCCGAAGTCACGCTTGCGCCGACGGCCGAGATCGACGTCAGCGGACGTTGGGTCAACGACGATCCTAACGTGAAGCCCGTTCCGGACTTCGCCGCCTTGTCGATCAATGGAGGCGCGATCGCGATATCGTCCCAAGGCGCGTTGTCTCTGCTCGAGGGAAGTCTGTTGCGCGCCAACGGCGGTGGCCGGCTGCGGCCGGACGGTGGAATAGAGGCCGGTCGGGGCGGTGATATCTCGCTGACGGCGATTCCGCTCAACTCATCCGTGGTCAGGAATAATCTGCAGCTCGGCGCCGAGCTGCAGGGGCATGTCCTCATCGGCGACAACGGTCCCGCTTTGGGGGGCACCTTGACGGTCGAAGCCAATGCGATCGATTTTGTGGCCGGCGCGAGCGATATCCCCGACATCGCCGACCCCAGCGCCCTTCATCCGCTGTATTTGCTGGCGGACATCGCGACGGGAGAAGGGTTTACTCAGTATGCATTCGTCTCCGACTCGGGAGGTATGAACATCGCGAGCGGGGTCAGTATAAAGCCCGCTCAAACGGCCTATTTGCCATCGATGGAGTTGTTGGGCGCCACCGGTAATACGGATCCCTTTGCCCTCAGCGTTCCGGTATTGCTGCCCGTGGTCGAGCGCAATCCTGTGTCGGTGACTTTTCGTCATGAGCGCAAGACCTCGGATGTGTCGAATTTCCTGACCCTGGCGGCCGGGGCCAGGATTGAAACGGACCCGGGGGCCAAGGTCTCGTTCGAGACCAATGAGAGCATGCTCATCAATGGAGCCGTTTACGCTCCCGGCGGATCGATCTTCATGAACGTCTTCAAGCCCGAAGACGATCGGCATTTTCAGGCCGAACAGGGCGTATGGATCGGGGAAACGGCCAGTCTCTCGACGGCCGGCGCGATCATCGACCACCCTAATTATCTGGGTCTCCGTCAGGGCGAAGTGCTTGACGGCGGAGACGTGAACATACAGGCCGATCGCGGCTATATCGTCATGGCGCAGGGCGCGCGCATCGACGCTTCGGGAACCCAGGGCATACTGGATCTCGCGCCTCAGGACGCGACCTATTCCGCCGCCTTCCGAGCGACCCGGGTCGCATCGTCCGGCGGCGATATCAGCCTGACGGCGGCGGAGGGCTTCTTCGTCTCCGGCGAACTCGTTTCGCGCTCGGGAGGCCCCGGTCAATCGGGCGGCGCCCTGAGCCTGTCTTTGGACCGCTCTCAGCGGGGACAGGACACGCTCGATACCTCGTTTAAGGATGATCAGACGAGCATTCGACCCGAGTGGAATCTCTCCATGCCGACCGAGATCGTCCAGTTGCCGCAGGGCAGCGCCGTTCCCGATCAGTTGAACGGCGAAGGGATCTTTTCGATGCCCATGACGGTGACCGGCGGCTTTTCTTCCCTGCAGTTGAAGACCAAGGGCAACAATCCGAACGAACTGAACAGCGAGATCCGATTCAGCGAGTCCGGCACCTTGGCCTTCCCGGTCGAGATCAGTCTCGAGACGGCCAGGATCGTGTGGGATCAATCCCTCGCGATGGACCCGTTGGTTCTCAGGGCGAACCATGTGAGCCTCGGGCTTCACAATGTGCCGGACGTCATCGCCTCGACCGATGGCACCGGTCAATTTTTGGCCGACGCGGAACTCATCGACCTGAAGGGCGACCTCTCATTTCTGGGATTCTCCGGTGTCGCTCTGAACGCCAGCGGCGATGTGCGTATGGACGGTACGCTCTTCGACGTGGCGTCGCGCCAGTTCAACGGTTCGCTGCGCCAGGCGGGCGATCTGTTCATCAGCGCCTCGAGAGTCTATTCGACGACGTTGTCGAACTTCGACATCGAAGCGGGCCGATTGCGGATGGCGCCGGTCGCGGATTCCAGGGTTGCCGCGGAGGCATTCTTCGGCGCCGATGGGAAGGTTCTGACGGACGCCATGGAAGCAAAGTCGGCGATTGATGTCGGTCCCTTGCTGTCGGCTCGCGGACGGTTGTCGTTTGTCGCGGACGACATCGAGGTCTCGACGACCGTCGCCGCCCCGCTGGGATCGATTTCCCTAGCCCTTCGCGATACTTCCTCGGGAAGCGTTCGCCTGGCCGAGGGAGGGCTGCTCTCGACCTCCGCCGCCGGGCGGATCATCCCCTTCGGTCAGACGCAGGCGACCACGAACTGGTTTTATCCCCTGGACAAATCCGGGGGTACGGGAAATCTGGTGTTTACCGCGGGACAGGATGGCGAGTCCCTGGATAACTCGATTGTCATCGATGCCGCCAGAATCAGTCTCGATCCCGGCGCCACGATCGACCTCTCGGCCGGCGGCGATCTCCAGGCCTATGAATTCATTCCCGGCCAGGGAGGGTCCAGCGACTTGCTGGCGATAGGCGACGGAGTGACTCAATTCGCCATTCTTCCCGGCCTGAGCCGTTACAGCCCGTTGGATCACTTCGAGTGGGGGTCCGTCAATCAGACATCGGACGTGCTTTCAGTCGGGGATTCCGTTCATCTGTCTGCCATAGGCGACTTTCCCGAAGGAGACTATGCGCTCCTGCCGAGTCACTATGCCTTGTTGGATGGCGCTTATCTCGTCACGCCGATCGCCGGCAGCGACAATATTCGACTCGGCAATACCGTCACCCGTTCCGACGGCGCGCCGATCGTGCCCGGATACCGGTTTACCACGGGAACGGATATTCGCGACGCAAGATGGAGCGGCTTCGCGGTGGAGACGCCGGACCGCGTCAAGGCCAGGGCCGAATACCAGTTAAACCTTGCCAGCGAGCTGTTGCCGCTCAGGGCGCTCGCCCAAGAGCAGAGCAGGCCGTTTGTGCCGACGGATGCCGGT
>Ga0114931_10009945_pt1 | contig 11353 bp, 8 predicted proteins | sample 2SBtaG_FD_89579 | JGI IMG/M metagenome (GOLD analysis project Ga0114931, IMG submission 89579) | Deep subsurface microbial communities from Kolumbo volcano to uncover new lineages of life (NeLLi) - 2SBTROV14_V59a metaG | ecosystem: Environmental > Aquatic > Marine > Volcanic | place: Kolumbo...
CGTTTGGAGGGGTGACGGAACCGTTGAGTCAGATTTTGTGCGTCGGGTGCATCACCCTTCGATACACCACGACACGAAACGTCGAGGCTTTCAGGATGATTTGGTCTGGAGAGTAAAGAGCGGTTATTTTCGTTTGAACTTTGGTTCCTGTAGACTTAGGCTAGCGGAGATACGATGTGTATTCCCAAGGTCTTCGTGGCCAAGGTAGGCATAATCAATGCTGAGTTTCGCGAATCGCAACCCGACGCCGGCGCTGAGCTGTCCCAGGCTCACCTGACTGCTTTCCCCCTGTCCGAGGTCCGCGAAGCCAAGACGCACCGCGAAAGAACCACGATACAAATACTCCCACCCGACATTGACATCGACGCTCACATTCCCAAGGCTGCCGAGGGCCGCATCGTCGCGGTTTTCGAAACGAAAAACAAAATCAAGAGCAGGTTGCAGGACGCCGCCTCTCATGTCTAACCGCAAGGGATAGCTCAAACCGGCCCGAATCGTCGGCCTAATCAGCTCCCGGCGTCCGGTGTCCCAGGCCAGCAAAGTGGTTGTAATATCCTGGATGTTCACACCCAGCATGAGATTAGACATCGGATTCATCATGAAACCCAGGTCGAAGCCGATACCCCAGGCTGAATTGTCACCCAGGCCGCGATGCAGAAGCTTGACATTCGCGCCGTAGGAAAAGGTGCCACTGACCAGCTTCGAGTAGGTTAGAAAAAGAGCGTAGTCCGCCGCCGTGAACGTCCCATCCGCGACTGGAACGTTCCTGACGCCGGTGTCAGGGTCAACCTCTCCGATTTTCAGATTCGGGTTCAGCAACTTGGTTCTGATGATATCGTCCACACCAACGCGAATGATGCTAAAGCCCAAACTGCCCTGCCGTCCCACCGGCATGCCAAAGCTCCCGAAGTCGTAATTCACCTCTCCTGAAAACTGGCTTGAATGCATGAGCATGAACTGGGGATATTGAATATGGGCTAATCCCGCCGGGTTCCAATAGCCGGACGAAACGTCCCTGGCGACGGCAACGTAAGCACTACCCATGCCCAAAGACCGGCCTCCGGCCCCAAGGCCAAGAAACTCCCCGGCATATTTAGCCCCCGTGAGACCACCGGCGAGAAGTTGAATGTTTGCGGCAAGAAGGAAACTCAATAGGAAGGATAGGCGCTTGAAAGTCATTTTCTACTACCTCGACATTTAGACATAAACGGCCATCATAGCAGATTTAAGCGGACAACTAGCAGGCGTCTGCACGACAGTGCAGTATGCCGTTCAAATTGCGGAATTTCAATGTATTAATATGTAATGTGATAAACAAACAATATTCTAAAAAAACTAGTCACCGGAATGGAATTTTTTTTGTAGTTCATCTAACTTTCTGAGCGCTTGCAAAGGCGTCATTTCGTTAACATTCAAATCCGCGATGTCAGCGAGCAGACGTTTTTCCCTCTCTTGAAAAATATCCATCTGCTGTTGTGAGACCTGGACGCCGCCGTTTCTACTGACCGCCAGTTTTGGCGCATGGTGCGCGGTTAACTCATCAGCTTCCAAATTCGACAAGATTTCCCGGGCACGCCGAATGACCACATCCGGCAGGCCGGCCAGGCGGGCAACCTGAATGCCGTAGCTGTGGTCACAGGCACCGGCGGCTACTTTTCTTAGAAAAATTACTTTGTCACCCCACTCTTTGACCACCACATTATAGTTGCGCACACGGGGCAGGATCAAGGCCAGTTCAGTCAGCTCATGATAGTGAGTTGCAAAAATGCTTTTGGCCGCTACTTTCTCCGTGTTGTGCAGGTACTCCGCGACCGACCACGCGATCGACAAGCCGTCGAAAGTACTGGTCCCCCGGCCGATTTCATCCAAAAGGATGAGGCTGCGCGCGGTGGCGTTGTTGAGAATATTGGCGGTCTCATTCATCTCAACCAGAAAGGTACTCTCCCCGCCAGCGAGGTTGTCTGATGCGCCAACCCGGGTAAAAATTTTGTCGACCACACCGATTTCAGCTTCCGCCGCCGGCACGAAACTCCCCATCTGCGCCAACAAGACGATGAGTCCGACCTGACGCAGAAATGTGGATTTGCCCGCCATATTAGGACCGGTCAGAATCAGTATCTGCTCGTTCTCGTTGTCGATGAGGGTGTCGTTCGGGATGAAAGACTCACCGTAGGGCAGTAACTTCTCAACCACTGGATGACGGCCTTCCCGTACCACGATCCTGCTGCCCTCGGTAATCACCGGCCGGATGTAGACATTATCGTTGGCCAACTCGGCGAAACTCACGTAACAATCCAGTCTGCTGAGTAAGGCGGCGTTGTTCTGAATTCGGTGCGCTTCCGCGGCGGCCTCTTTGCGGATGCCGTCGAATATTTCGTATTCGCGCGAAACAATTTTCTCTTCCGCCTCAAGCACTTTTTCTTCATAATCCTTGAGCTCAGGCGTGATAAAGCGCTCAGCGTTCACCAATGTTTGCTTACGGATGTATGAATCCGGCACCTTGCTCAGATTCGCCCTGGTTATCTCAATATAATAGCCAAACACCTTGTTGAAACCAATTTTCAAAGAGGAAACGCCGGTTCTTTCACGTTCATCTTTTTGCAGTCTGGCGATCCAATCCTTGCCCGAATAGGCAATGTCACGCAGGTCATCCAATTCCTGGTCATACCCTCGCCGGACCAGTCCTCCCTCCGTGACGGATAACGGCGGATCTTCCGCGATCGCTTTTTCAATATGGGTGACCAATTCGGATGGAAAATCCAGACCCTCTTTTATTTCCTGGAACTTTTGCGCCTCACGGCCTTGCAACACCGCCGCGAGTTCCGGTACGATTTGGAGTGACTTCCTGAGCGCGACCAAATCTCTTGCCGACGCACGATTCGTCACGATCTTCGAGGTGAGACGTTCCAAATCCCCGACCCGGCTCAACGGCTCAGTCATCGCAGCCAGAACGTCTGATGACTTCATCAGTTCCTCTACCGCATCCAGCCTGAGATTGATTTCCCTTGCCTCACGCAGGGGCCGGAGCAGCCACTTCACCAGACGGCGTCCCCCCATCGGGGTTTTGGTTTTGTCGATGATGGATAAGAGAGTTCCTTCGGAGCCTCCCCCTCTGAGAGAGCGCAATATTTCCAAATTACGCAATGTGTCGCTGTCCAGACTGACGAACTCCTGACCGGATTGGCGCCGCAACCGGCTGATGTGAACCAGTTGGTATTTCTGCACCTCTTGCAAGAAATGAATGATTGCGCCCGCCGCGGACACACCTGCGTCCAACTCTTCGCAGCCAAAGCCCTTCAGTGAGAGGGTTCCAAAATGTTTCGTCAGCACTTCATAAGCGTAGTCACGGGCAAAAACCCAATTCTCCCGTTTCGTAATGAAATATTTTTCACCCGCTTCCAACCGTTCTTCGATCAGGGACGCCTGTTCCTCGGAAAGGAGGAGTTCAGACGGAGCGGCTTTCAGCAATTCTTCATGAAACTGCTGGGCCGGAACTTCCATAACGGTGAATTCCCCGGTTGAAACATCCACGAACGCCAAACCACACAAATCACCGCGCAGACAAATCGAACAAAGAAAGTTGTTGCGTTTGCTGTCGAGAAGGTCATCGTTAAAAACCGTACCGGGGCTTACCACTTCCGTCACTTCGCGCTTCACCACGGTTTTGGCCTCTTTAGGGTCTTCCACTTGTTCACAGATTGCAACGCGATGGCCGGCCCGAATCATCCTGGTCAAGTAGGTATCGAGGCTGTGATACGGGAAGCCGGCCAGCGGAACATCGTGCCCCTTGCCATGCCCGCGGGAGGTCAACGTCAGACCCAGCACTTTGGAGGCGATCTTCGCATCGTCATAAAACATTTCGTAAAAATCGCCCAGGCGAAAAAAGAGCACGGCGTCCTGGTGCTTCGCTTTAATCGCACGGTACTGCTCCAGCATGGGAGTTGTTTTTTTACTTTTGGCCAAATCAGACCCGTTCATTATGAGAAGTTACAATGTTGACAAAAATATAAAAAATCAGCGTTCGGCGATCAACTAGATTGTTGGCGATGGAATGTGTGAACCGGAGGGTAAAACGATAAATCTAAGTTGTTCTACTCTTGAGTAGTGCCAGTCCCTTTCCTGACATCTTCGCCCCAATTCAATTTGGCCCGCAGAACATCATGGAAAGTGCGCTTATCATACGAAACAAGCCGGACCGCGTGCTTGGCCTTGCGAATCGCGATCCGTGCGTCGCGTTCTAATTCTCTTGCCACCTGACCATCGGAACTGAGCAAGACGGATTGCGCCGAGAATCCAACTTTGATTTGCACCACTTTGTTGCCTGGAATCACCACCGGCCTTGCACCCAGAGTGTGTGGGCTGATCGGATTGATAATGATAGCCTGCATGGATGGCAGCAATATCGGCCCGCCGGCAGCGAGGGAATAAGCAGTTGAACCGGTCGGTGTGGAGATGATCAACCCATCCCCTATGTAAGTATTAAGAAATTCGTCGTTGATTGAAGTTTGGAGTTGAATCACCCGCGGGGTCGCGCCTTTGTCGAAAACGAAATCATTCAGCGCAAAAAGAGGCTCCTCCCCATCGATGTTCGCTTCCAGAACCATGCGTTCGACGACCTTGTATTTCCCCTGCAGGATTTTGTCCAAACTGTCGAAAAGACCGTCGGGTGACACCTCGGCCAGGAAGCCCATGCCGCCGATTTTCACACCAAGGATCGGCGTTCCGGCGGCACCAACCTTACGCGCGGTTGAAAGAATGGTGCCGTCGCCGCCAAATGAGAGCACCATGTCGTTATGCTCCGCAAGTGCCTCGCCGGCTACCCGCTGATACTTGTCCGGCAGGTTTAAGGTCAGGCCCAGATCCTCTTCAACCACAACCTGACAAGCCCTGCGGTCGAGCCAGTCAAGCACTTCGGGAACCAAAGTCCTGACTTTGTTTTTGCTAAGGTTCGCGGTGATCGCTAGCTTCACCATCACCCCCTATATATCCGTGGCAACTACTTCAAAATCGTCTCCACTGTGCCGGAGCATTTTTATTTTTTCTTCGGTCTTATTCAATTTCTCACTGGCGAATTTCGTCAATTTGATCCCCTCCTCATAGCGCTGCAGCGACTCATCGATAGACAGAGATCCTTCCTCTAACTCATTCACGATCTCCTCCAACCGCTGCATGGCGCTCTCCAGCGTTTGTTCCGATACCTTCTTTTTCATTGCGCTGACGTCTCCATTACTTCATTCACTTTGCCCCGAATACTCCCTTCATGAAAATCGACTCTGATTTCGTCTTCCGTCTGTAGCAGACCGGCACGTTTAACAAGTAACCCATCCGGCAGGCGGAAACAAACGCTGTAGCCCCGTTGCAGTAGTTTATGATGATTCAACAATTCTAGCCGCCGTTCGAGGTTTAAGACCCTTTCCTGATTCTGCGTCAGTTTACGTGTCACCGTCTTATCCAGAAATTCCGTGATGTCATCGAGTCGCTGCCGAATCTGCGTGATGTGATCGGCCGGTCGCTGAAAGGCGTAGCTCCGTTGAATGCTTTTGAGATGTTCCCTTTCATATCGTATATTCTCTAGCTGGAGGGCAGCCATATTCTCGACAAAGTATTGCATCTGTCCCACTATCTCTTGTTTGCGGCAGACAACGGTTTCCGCTGCCGCGGATGGCGTCGCGGCCCTGACATCCGCGACAAAATCACTGATACAGAAATCGACTTCATGGCCGACGGCCGACACGACCGGAATATTGGAATGATGGATCGCGCGTGCTACACTCTCTTCGTTAAAGGCCCACAAATCTTCGATGGAGCCGCCACCGCGCGAAACGATGATGACATCAACCTGGCCAAAATCGTTGAATTCCCTAATGGCGGTAGCGATTTCCGTCGCCGCGGCGGAGCCCTGCACAAGAACCGGGAACAAGATGATCTCAATGGAAGGGAACCGCCTCCTGAGGACCGTTTTCAGGTCGCGGATGGCGGCACCCGAGGAGGAAGTCACGATGCCGATGCGCTCAGGGAAACGTGGTAAAGGCTTCTTGTTTTGCTCCGCGAAGAGACCTTCAGCATAAAGCTTTTGCTTTAGTTCCTCGAAAGCCTTCCTCAGCTCTCCTTCCCCTGCCGGTTGTATTTGCCAAACGTCGAGTTGGTAGGAACCGCGCTTCTCATAAACCGAAAGGCGGGCTTTCACGAGAATCCGCATGCCATCGACTGGCGCAAACGCAAGGTTCTGATTGCGGCTACGCCACATCACACATGAAATTTGTGCCGCTCTGTCTTTAAGGGAGAAATAAAGGTGTCCACTCGAATGGTGCTTCAGGTTTGATATTTCGCCTTGCACCCAAACTCCGGGAAATCCGGTCTCGAGGTGAGACTTGATGTCCCGTGTCAACTGCGCCACCGTCTGGTAACGGTCAGCGTTCAGCAGATCTTCAAAATCAAGCTGGGTCAATTTGTCATTTCACCGTAAAATCGGTTGGTGGGACACGGTCCCAAACCCCATTCATTCGCAAGGTCGTCATGAAAGGCTCTTCGGCGGACAGCCGTTGCGGCCGTCGGCCCAAGACACTTTCCTTGCAAGGGACTGGGCCAACAACTAGCGTATTTTCTTCTTGTGCCGATTCTTGCGTAAGCGTTTCTTGCGCTTGTGGGTGGCTATCTTATGTCTTTTTCTTTTTTTCCCGCTTGGCAAATCTTCTCACCTCCAATCTATTCTAAATCTTTCTTATTAACCAATTTTCTCAAGTCCGTCGACGCTTTGAAGACCGGGGCGGTTCGATCCGGCACATGCATGACCTTGCCCGTCTTTGGATTGCGTGAAATTCGTTCGTTGCGGTGTACCGTTCTGAAGCTGCCAAATCCCCGAATCGTGACGGAATCCCCCGTCTGTAAAGCATAGCCGATGGTTGCAAGAAACCCATCCACCACCGCGCCTGTTTCTAACTTGGTCAGCCCCGTGCCTTCAGCAACGATATTAATGATATCTCCTTTGGTCAAAGCGAAACCCTCCGGATTGTTCCTATTCTAAGAAATCGAAACTACAATATTACGACATTATTGATGAAAAGTCAACAAATTTACGTCACTCACGGACGACGGCAAATTTCTTGTGGTCATGAAAGTTGCCTTGCCGCAACTGTAAAATGTAGATACCAGAAGCCACCGGCTCTCCCCTGTTATCGCGGCCGTCCCAGGCAAAAAAAGAGCCACTCAACCCGGGGGCAGCGCGGGCGAGAGAAACATCCCGCACCACTTTACCGGCCGAATTAACAATCCGCAGCGTCAATTGCGTTGTGGATTGCGGGACAAATTCGATGGTGACGGTACCATCCCGGTCAATTAGAAACGGGTTAGGGTAGATGCTCGTGACACCGCGTTGTCTTCCTGCTTCCGCTTCGAAACCCTCTACGACGAAACGAAAACGTGACCGTTCGGTATCAAACTCACTTCGGTTTCTCCCGTCCAATGCCAAATGGTTTGTGGCGATGACAACAATCCTGGTGGCGGCGGGTAACGATCCGAGGTCCAGAACCTGACCCGGCAAGAGCACGTCAGTTTGAATTTCGAAACCCGACACTTCCCGAATCACAACAAATTCCAGGTTATTGACATTATCCGCGGTCGTGGACAGCAGGTACCTGCCTGCCGTTTCGGTTGTAAAACGATAGTACCGGTCCGAAAGCGACAGCATGGAATCTACTACCGTCACATTGTCACGCAGAAGAGCGTCGAGAGCTAATTTCACCTCGGGAAAGGCTGCGCCTTCTTCGTAGTAGCTGGCCGGGTCGGCGCGACCCGCCGTAAAATAATTCCACGAAGCGAGGGCGGTGAATTCACGCCGGAAGGTGCTCCCCAGGCTTTCCAGCGATTTGTCAATCGACTCAAGAATAGGTATATCCGTTTGCATGAACTCCCAGGTCTGGCGGATCATGTCCGGGTTACCGTACTTTTCAACCAGCATGTGATTCCACACGGCGGCACCATAATTGGTCAGGCTGGTCAGTTCAAAACGGTTGAACGGGGAGTCGATGCGCTGGAAATAAAGGGGCACGTTAAAGTAGTAGTCGTTGATATCGTCGTAAACGACGTCTTCCATCCAACTGGAACAGAGTTCATAATAAAAAAAATCATTCGGCACCAGAGCGGTTCGGTAGCCCAGTTGAATCGCATGAAAAAATTCGTGCGCCGCCGTGACTTGTGCGCCCGCCAATCCGTGGGTCGATTGGCCATTTTGGAAATCGTTGTCGATTTTAATGAACGAGGTCACGTCATTGCGAACCGTGCCGGGCACGGAATTTTCAAGAGTGGTCAGTCCATAAAAACCATCCGCCAACGCTTGAATGTAAACATCGTATTCGGACCCATCGATGCCATCGTCCGGGGGAGGACGGTAACCGAGGTCCCCTACTTCTCTTGCATAAGAAAACTCAAAAGCGATAGCCACCTGCTCCACGTAGTCCGGTACACCGTTGCCGTTTTCGTCCTGGCCGGGGACCGCATCCACCCCATCGGTGGCATAATGTATTTTGAACCGGCCACCGGCGCTGATATAATTCCCTGGCAGGCCTTCCGGTCGACTGAACAGTGGCCTCAAAGCGAGTTGTTGCTGTAAATCAAACTGGTCAAATGATTGCTGGATGAGCGCCAGAACTGACGTTCCACACCGCGGCGGTATCTCCCCAACAGTCGGCCCGCGACGGTGGAAGGAGTGGTTTTCCGGCAAGAACGCCAGTGCTTGTTGAAACAAATTCTGACGCTCACGCGCTGTCAATGAATTTCCGGAAAGCGATTGACTGCTTAAGGTAGCCGTGCTGTTGGTCACCCACCACAGGAGGACCGGGAGCCACGGAAACGCTGAGACCTTTTTTCTCATTTCCGCCGAAATACTAACGTTAGTGGCACGCCAAAGAATCCGAAGCGTGCCCGCAGTTGATTCTCAATATAAGATCGATAGTTGGCCCTGATTGATTTGGGAGCATTCCCGAAGAAAGCAAGAACAGGTGGCGAAGACTTGATTTGGGTACAATAATTGATCTTCACCTCACGCCGGTCCATTGAAGGTGGCGGATACCGTTGGATAATTTCCGCGAGAAAGTCGTTCAATTCCGAGGTCTTGATGGTCTTGCCGCGTTCAGCGTAAACTGACTTGGCAACATCGATTGCTTTTAAGAGACGCTGCCTGTGCAAGGCTGAGATGAAAATGATAGGGACGTACGCCATATTCTTGAGGACGTCTTTGATCTGGTCTTCGAAGCGTTTCGCCGTCATGGTGTCTTTTTCGATCAGGTCCCATTTGTTTACAGCTACGACAATACCCTTTCGAAGCCGCACCGCTTCATATAAAATCTTTACGTCCTGACTTTCCATGGGAGCAGTCGCATCTACCAATAGAATCGCCACGTCGCAGCGTTGGATGCTTTGCATACTACGAATGGTGCTATAGAACTCAATCGCTTCCTGGACCTTTGATTTTCGACGCAATCCGGCCGTATCTATCAGCAGGAAGGTTTGGCCATAGTACGTCAGATCCGAATCGATGGCGTCGCGCGTGGTTCCTGGAATTTCAGTGACGATCTGGCGCTCTTCACCCAGCAGAGCATTCACAAAAGACGATTTGCCCACGTTGGGACGACCGATGATCGCCAGAGCGATTTTGCCGCTTGAATCACCATTCCCAGCCTCCTCATCAGGGAAGTCGGAAACGACAAGGTCCAGGAAATCACCAACCTTGCGCCCACTGATCGCCGAGAGTGACACCTGTTCGTCCACGCCTAAGCGATAAAACTCCGGTGTCGCCAGCTCAAGTGCGTCATTGTCGACTTTGTTAACGGCGACGATAATTTTTTGACCGCTGCGTTTGAGCGCTTGCGCAAGCTCTTCATCCAGAGCCGTCAAACCGGTTTTGGCATCGACCACCAGGACAGTCAGGGTGGCTTCTTCTATGACGGCCAGAACCTGCTCAAAAACCGCCTTATCGATCTTGTCGGCACTTTCAGGCAGATAACCGCCGGTATCAACCAATATGAATTCGCGTCCGGCCCACTCAGAGGGTCTATATTTTCGGTCACGCGTCACGCCCGGCATGTCATGCACAATCGAGTCTCTGCCGCGAACGATGCGATTGAACAACGTCGACTTCCCTACATTAGGGCGGCCTACTAAAGCAACGATGGGAAGTGGCATTTCAGTGCCCGTTAACCGGAGGTTGCTTGAAAATTTCCCCAAAATCGTCGATGATCGTGACGTCAGTTTCAAGTTCCTGGCTAAGCCGCTTGACCGTCCAGTCGTCAAGGAAAAGGTGACCATCTTTAACGCAATTGGCTGGCAGGAAGACACGGTCTCCCAGCGACCGTCCGTGCAGTTGCGCACGGATATCCTGCCCCGTCAGGAGTCCGGTGACCTGAATATTGGTCCCGTAAAAATGATTTTGGATGGGCACGACGGTGCCGGAGAAATTGCAAATCCGGTTCAATTCAGCCACAATTTCTTTTTCGATGATTTCACCAGCAAGCATCCCCGTCACGAACGTAGCCTGAAAAGGCTGTCTTAGTTCCACGGGAAAATCGCACTGTTTTGCTTTGAATTCATCCAACATGAAACGGACCATTCCCACCCCATTTTCTTTTTGGTAAAAACCATCGTAGCGTTCGGCCGGCGGCAGGGTTTGGCCTGACATCAAATAAAATTCATCGGAAGCATAGACGAAATACTCGTCCCTTTCCTGATGAAAAACATCGGCGTACCCGTCAATGATGCGGAGATAATCCCGCGCGGCTTCGGGAGTGATCGTCTTGAGCTTACGCAATCCTTTTCTGTGCCGGGTCAAGCCAACCGGTACAACCGACACGGATTTTAGATTCGGGAGAAATTCGGCTAAATCCCGGATCGTCTGGTCCAGAATATCTCCGTCATTAATCCCGGGACAAAGCACCACTTGCGTATGAATTTCGATATCATTTTCAGTCAGAAATTTTATTTTGGGCAAGAGCCGATCATCGTGCTCAATGCCGAACAGCAGCTTGCGAACGCCCGTATCCGTTGCATGCACCGAAACAAACAGGGGGGACAATCGTTGCCTTACAATTCGGTCCATATCCCGCTTGGACAAATTCGTTAGTGTCACGTAGTGCCCGGAAAGAAATGACAGGCGAAAGTCCTCATCTCTGAAATACAACGTTGACCTCATGCCGTCCGGATTCTGGTCGACAAAGCAAAAGGGGCAATCGTTGCCACAAAATCGAATCTCGATTTCCTCAAGCCCGAGTCCAAGGTCATCGTCAAACTCTTTTTCGATCGCGTAATTGATCCGTTCGCCCGACCGAAGCACCTCCATCTCAACGTCTTCCTCCGTCACCAG
>Ga0114931_10009946_pt1 | contig 11353 bp, 6 predicted proteins | sample 2SBtaG_FD_89579 | JGI IMG/M metagenome (GOLD analysis project Ga0114931, IMG submission 89579) | Deep subsurface microbial communities from Kolumbo volcano to uncover new lineages of life (NeLLi) - 2SBTROV14_V59a metaG | ecosystem: Environmental > Aquatic > Marine > Volcanic | place: Kolumbo...
ATTACACCATGGACGCAAATCAGATACACGGGCGGGAGCGGGGAGGCAAGCCGCATGACGGACAAGATCAAGACACTTCACGACATCCTGCCGACCGCGTAAGCCGCCGTCGCGTACTGCGGTATCGGCGAGCGCACGTTGTTCGATCTGAAGGGAAAGGGGCAGTTCCCGGCCGGCTACGCCCAAAATGGCCGCGACCGTGGCTATGACCGGGCCGATCTTGATGCCTGGAAAGAGGCTCGCAAGGCCGGCAGGGACTGGCAACCGGTTCTTGACGAACGAGCCAGGCGGCCGATGCCGGGCTGGACAGCGGGCGTCAAGCGCACTGCGGTTGACAGAGACGTCGGACCGGTCGCCGATCGGCTTGGTATACCAGCGCCAGGGCATGTCCCGCAACAATCCGCGCATGATCGGCTCTGGCGGTTCCAGTCTCCGGGGAGATGGGTTAACCTGACCTCGAGAGCAACTTCGGGAGGACTGGAGCATGACGGGATGGACGGATCGCCGGGGCGCGTTGGCGGCGATGATGGTGGGTTTCATCGCGGTTGGCGGCGTGGGGCTGACGGTGCCGGCGCGGGCCGGCGACTATAAGACCAAGGAAGAGCTTTTTCGCGCCCTCATCCCCCACGCCCAACCCGCCACCAGAGGCATCATTCCAAACGGTGCCCCGTCGGGTGCCGGCCCGAAGATCCACACCCGTGGTATCGGCCTGCAGACACGCTCGCCCGGTGCGATCATGCCCAAGGTCGGCGAGCAACCGAAGCCGCCTGCCAAGCTGCCGCCCCGCCAAGACGCGCCGGAACCGGGAAAGACCGGCAAGAATACTTCGATAGCCAATGTCGCGCCGCCACCCGCCGGCGACGGGGCCGCCCCGACCACCCCGGCTGCGCCGCAAAAGTTCAACAAGTCGAAACTGCCGAATTTCGGGTCCCAGGTGCTCCGGCCGGCCCAACCGGTGCCGCCCCAGGCTCCGGCGGCCCTGCCGCAAGCTGGCCAGCAGGTCGCTTCGACCGCCAACGCGCGACCGCTCTCGACCGATGTGAAGATTTATTTCGCCTATGATTCGAGCAAAATCACCTGGCAGGCCCAGCAGCAACTGGACACCCTCGGCGAGATGCTGGCCGACAACAGGGCCGCCCGCTACCGTTTCAAGATCATCGGTCACACGGATGCCAGGGGCGAAGCGGCCTACAACTACCGGCTCTCGAAACGCCGGGCGGCGGCGGTGCTGGCGTACCTGGTGAAAAACTTCCACATCGATCGACGCCGGCTGATCTCCCTCGGCAGGGGCGAAAGTCAACTGCTCGACCCCGATCACCCCAACGCCGACAAGAACCGGCGCGTGCAGGTGGTCAACATCGGCGCCATGCGGTGAGGCCGGAGGGCGGCGGGCGGCGGCGGGCGGCGGCGGTGCCACGCTCAGCCGAGCGCCCGCGGCGCCGCCGGCTTGGCGTCGATCAGGGAAGCGATCTGGCGATGCGGAAGCCCGCGTTCATGAAAACGATCAGCTCTTTTTGATAGGTTCGCGTATCGCCACCGGAGCTACGCTCACCCGAGCGCCCGCCTCGCATGCTGTGCCTCTTACAGTCACCGGTCATCCAGGGTTTGCCATCTTTCGGTGCACCTCGATAGTCTTTGTGGTAACAGTCGGCGACAAATTCCCAGGCGTTGCCGTGCATGTCATGAACACCGAAGCGGTTGGCGGGATAACTGCCCACTGCTACGTTCCAATTCTTGCGCCAACCCTTTCTGAAGTGGCCAAGTTGGGGCAAATGACCCTTGGTGTGATCGGCCTTGTGCCCCCAGGTATAGGCGGTCGTGGCCCCGGCTCGGGCGACATACTCCCATTCCGCCTCCGACAACAATCGGTAGGGCTTGCCGGTCTTGCGCGCGAGCCAGTTCGCATAGGCTTTCGCATCCACCCAGTCCAGACAAACAACCGGATGATTGTCAGACTGTTGCAGACCCGAATTGCGCCAGTCCGTTCCGGCCTTTTTGCCCCAACCCGTCTGGCATTGCGGCCCGCTTGCCCGGCCCTCCCGTTCGATCTGGGTTCTGAAACCAGTTTCGCGAACAAAGGCGCGATACTGCCCAACCGTGACTTCGTACTTGCCGACGGCGAAGGGCCTGGCGATGCGGACCCGATGGCGCGGGCCGATTTCCCCGCCGAAATATGGATCCTCGCTTGCCGGCGCGCCCATGATGAACCGGCCTGGTGGGATCACTACCATCTCGGGACAGGTGGGGCAGTCGCGGAACAATCGAATGGATCGGCGATTCGCTTTCGGAAGCTTGACCGGGAACGGCGCCAGAAAGGCGCGCAGGGCTCGGCTTGCGCTCATTTGGCGGTGAGTGCGCGAACGGGCGGCGGACAGTCCTCTTGCGAGGCTGGCGAGCCGCCCGCGCTTGGCGCGGTACGGCCACTTGCCCATGTCCTCACACCAGGTGGGCGTTGCCTCGGTGAGGAAGTGGTCGCGGCGCTGCTGCTTGGTCAGGCAGCGTGGCACGAGAGCGCGAGCCTGCATGATCGGGTTCGAGCCGGAGGGTTCATATGTGAGAAGTTTTAGCCGGATCGTCTTGTTGGAGACGTCCCACTTCGACCAATGGAGCAGATTGTGAGGTCCGAATTTAGTGCTCTTCGGCGCACTTTTGAATGTTCGAAGCAGGACGCCGGTACGGGCGTCATAGATGCGGACTCTTTTGACCCGCTCCTGATTGCCGGCTAACCAAGTATGCGTGAAAACCGCTACATATCGCCCGGAAGCGCTGAGCGTGGCTGTGCGCAGTCCCGTCCTCGGAGGCGAGATGCGGGTCAGAATGCGGTTGTTCACCACGTCCCAGACCACGATGTCGTCGGTCACCCGTTCGCCCTCCGTCTCACCACCCTGCATGAGCACAACGGAAGCGTCCGCGGAAAAATCAGTCTTTACGAATACATTCGAACTGCCATTGGCAAATCCAAACGTCGGTATGAACCGCGACATATCCACTGTCTCAAATTTGCCTGATCCCAGATCAACTTTGAAGAAATAGCGACCGCAAACGACATAACCCTGTTTGAGTGTGGCGTTGTAAGCCACACCGGCCATACCCCAGGCGAATCCTCCCGAGACACATCTATAAATGTCCGGATGATCCTGGTTGTCCCACCGGAGGATTTCCGCGCCGGTTTGCGCATCGAGAACGTGAACTGCATTATCTTTCGTATATACTGCGATGTGGTGCCCAGAGTCTTCCTTCATACGGACGGTGCTTCCATTATTATTCCGAAGGACACGGGCGCCGCTGGCATCTGAGGTATCGCTCGAGGGAGATGGGAGGACGCCCACGTCTGGTGTGAGACTAAACCTTCGCGTCTTGCCATCGCTCCACGTCGTCGTGACGATCTGGTGGGCAAAGTCATAGGTTTCCTTTTCCAGATTCGGCACGATGGCGCTGTTCGCCGGCTCGAGGGGGAAACTGTAAGACCGTAGGTTGGCCTGCCAGGCCTGAGATACCGGACCGAGTGACCATATCCGCGCCACCGATTGACCGTAATGTGTGGTGACGAGGGTGCGGCCGTCGGGCGAAAGGGCGATCTTTGCGTTATCCACTGTACGCGCCTCCCACCGAAAGACCTGGAGCTGGCGGCCAGTTTGCGTATTCCACACGCGGACCGTGCGGTCGCGTGAAATCGTCACCGCGATCCGCCCATCGCGCGATATTGCGCCATCGCGGATCTCGCTGGTGTGGCCCTCCAGTGTTGCACGCCTTTCCCATCGCGCGCCCGTATTCCAAATCTCCGCCTTATCAGCACTGACAACGAGTGCAAATCTCGACCCCAGCGACAAGCTGAGTTTGCGCGGCACACCAAGCCCCCTGATCCGGCCCACTCTCCTGCCATTTCGCGTCGAAAACATTTCTGCAATTAGACTGTTTTGGTGGGGGTTACCACTGTTGGTAACTATGAGATTGCCTTTAGGACCAAACGCTATTGTTGAATACGTTTCGCCTGTTAACTCGTTTACGGGAACCAAGGTCTTGGCCAACATGCGACGTTGGCGAACGTTCCACAGGCTGATCTGCCAAGAACTATGAAGCGCGAGGCTCCTGCCATCGGGAGAAAAATACAGTCCTTCCACCTGTAGGTTCAGTTTACGGAGTTCGGGAAAATCAAGTGTTTGTCGGCTATCTATCGACACATGGCTGCTCCCCCGACCCAGATCCCGGATTACCACACTCGGCGGCGCGCCTCCGCTCGCACTCTTCGAAATCGCCAGCTTATGCCGCGCTTTCGGCTGCCAGGCGACGGCGAGCACGTCGCCCTTTCGGCCGTCGTCGCTGTAGACGTAGAGCCCCGTCCGCGTGTCCCAGACCTTCAGCGTCTCGAACGACTTGTCGCTGGTGCGCTCCCACGACCTGACCGCCAGCAGGCGCCCGTCGGGGCTGAACTCCGCGCTGTTGATCACGTCTTTTTGCCGGAGCAGCAGAGCGAGGCGGCCGGTTTTCACCTCCCAGAGGCGGATCGTGCCGGCCTTGTCGCCGGTCATCGCGAGGCGCCCGTTCGGTGAAAAACCGATCACCGTCACCGCCGCGTGGCTCTTCAGCAGGAACCGCTCGTGCTGGGCCCCGAGGGCTTTCTTCAGCACCGCCTGGGCCTTGGGGTTGGCCGGCCGCGCGCGCCCCGCCCCCGCCCGCTTTTTGTCCGCCGGTTCCGGCAGCGCCTCGAGGGCCAGCAGCATGCCCGTCACCGCGTCGCCCCGGGCCACCTCGCGGGCCGCCAGCTCGGTCAGCCGCCGGGATTGTTCGATCGCTCGCTTGGCGACCAGCGCCTCGCTGGTGGCGCAGTCGCGCCCGGCCAGGCACATCTCCGGCGCGCCGCCCTTGCTCAGCACCCACGGAGTCTGGAAGTAGGGCGCGGTTTTCCTGCGCACCAGCGCCGAGACCCGGTCGAGCAACTCGCGGATCGGGCGCTTCGGCTCGGCCTCGAACTGGCGGATCAGCACCTCGGCGAATGGAGAGTGGCCGCCCACCTCGCCGTCGAGGGCGAGGGCGTTCTTGTCGGTCGAATAGACCACCAGCGGCGGCGCGGCGCTGCTCCGGCCGACGCCGCCGCCGCCGGTGCCACGGCTCGCGCCATCGGGCGCTGGCGCCGTCTTGGCCGTCGCCAGCACCTCGCGCCCGAGGCCGGTGAAACCGAACCCCGATGTGCCCGTCTGGCATTGCTTCAAGGGATTGTTGCGGCAGGCGTCGATCAGGATGACGCGCTTGGGGATGCCGGCCGTCGCCGCCACCAGTTCCTTGACGGCAACGACCTTGCTGGCCGAGCGCTCGCAGGAAATCTCGGCGTCACTCGGGGCCAGAATGTCCTCGAGGTCATTGTCGCGCACGACCGACATGCCGTGCCCGCCATAATAGACGATCGCCTCCTCGGCCCCCTCGGCCCGGGCCTTGAAGTCGGCGAGAGCGCGCCGGAAACCGGCGAGATCGACGTCGATCGCCCGGACCACGTCGAAACCGTTGTTCTCCAGGATCGTCGCCACCGCTTTGCCATCGCGCACCGGGTTGGCCAATCCGGAAATGTTCAGGTATTTGTCGATGCCGACGACCAGCGCCACCCGGCGCGCCGCCGAGGCGCTGTCGGCGAGGCCCGCGAGAGCGACGAGAGCGAGCAAGGCCGGCGCCAGAATCGCCAGGCAATACGCCACCCGGGCCCGGAACCGCGTCGGGCCGGAGAGCGATTTCCGCGACCCCGCGCCCGCCGGCGGCAGCTCTCGATCCATGGTCATATCAATGTTCCCCCGTTCTTTTGATCTGGCGAAGCCCCTGGCGAGCGAGTGCACCGACCCATTCTGTGGGTTCACTGTGTCAGTGCACCAAGTCTTTGTTTATGCATCAACTTTTCCAAACGCTTTGGAACCAGGCGTTTGGGTCGATGTACTAGGGCCTATGCTCTCCAGTAGAACTGGAATTGCCAGAACGATCCGGGTTCGATGCGTTCAACTTTGTGTTACCTGAAGGCCCTTACCTTATGCTCGGTTGCCCGGATCGCAGAGAACTCTATGCTCGGGGTCGTCGGCAATTGTCCGGTAGTCGCAAAGACGACGGCGCCGTCGCCGATCGCCATGTCTTGAAAGGCTCTGGTGGTTCCATTGCCTGGGCAGGGCGTCACGAACGCCGATCCTACGACGACGACATTGGTTGGGGGAAATCATGCAGCAGCGACGGTTCGGGCGATGATATCGCCCCGGTTGAATAGTCGGTGGCATCACGGCGTCCTCGGCGCCCTGAGGGCGTTCGTGGTCGCGGCCGGTCTGATCGGGGCGATGGCGGCGACCGGTTCGCGGCCCGCCGGGGCGGGCGAGGGGCTGGCGCTCGAAGAGGCCTTTCGCCGGGCCTATGAGGCGATGCTCCAGGGTATGGAGGATGGCACTTGTTACCGGCGTAAGGAGCCGGGGCGGCTGAAGATCGCCCTCGTCGGCATCACCCCTGGCAACGTCCACTTCAACGGGGCCTTGCGCGAAAACCTCAACCAGGCGGCACGGGCGTCGTTGAAGAAATATTTCTCCTTAAGTCTCGACGTGCTGGGGCCGGAAGCCTTTCGCACCATCGCCGGCCTCGCCAAGCTCGATCCCGATCGCCACGATCAATTCATCGCCGCCATTAAGAAGATCGAGCGCGTACCGTTGGTCCTGGTGATCAGCGCCAAGCGCCCGGCCCGCGATATCGCCCAGTTGAAGCTCGAGGTGTTCGCCCGCCGGTCCGAAGGCATGCAGGTCTGCCCCAAGACCGAAACGCTGTTCGTCGATCTCGGCCCTATGCGGGCCCTGGCGCGGGCGGATTTGCCTTATGACAGCCTCGGCGAGGATTACGTCGAAGAGCCCCGCGCCTTCGCATACCTGCTCCGGCGCTTTGCCGCGCGGCTCGCCAAATTCCGCCGGCTCGATCTGGTGGTCGATCTCAAGGTGACGGGCCGTTGCCGGCTGACGCGCACCGCCGAGCGAAAATTCCGCAGCGCGTTTTCGGGGCTGGAGGCCGAACGATCGGCGAGCCTCGCCGTGGCGCCCGGCGAGTGGCCGAGCCTGAACGTTCCGCGCTCGGCGGGCGCCGACAGCACCGCGCCGGAAGCCGACGAGGCCGGCGGAACCACCCGGGGCGTCCTCTATCTCGAGCTGACGCCGGCCCCGGAAGAACCGGGCACCGTCGAGTTGAGCCTGGACCTGCGCCAGGGTGCGCGAGGCCTGCAGAGCCACTATGTCCGCGTGCTGGTGCCCAAGCGGATGCTGCGTGGCTGCCGGGCGCTGGAGGAGGATTTTCTGACCAGCCTGGTCGCAGAGGCGGCGGCGAGGTCACCCACTTTCCGGCTGCTGACCGAAAAGCCGCGCTACGAGGTCGGCGACGAAATCACGCTCGTCATCACGCCCGGCGCCCGGCGTTACTTTTATTGCTGGCTCATCGGCTCCGACGAAACCGCCTACATAGTCTGGCCGTGGAGTACGTCTGAAGCCGCAAAGCCCTGGAAGAGCGATCGTTCGGTGCGCTATCCGGACGACTTTCTGCTGAGTACCGGGCGAAAAAGCGGTCTCGAGGGGCCGATGCGCTACGCCCGCTCATCGAAAGACCTCTTTGGCTGCTTCGCTGCGCCCGAGCGGATACCACGCCGGCTCGAGGAACGCTGGATCGGCCTGCACGCCCGCAATGGTGGCGGCACGGCCCCCGGTGGCGCGCTCGCCGCCCGGACGGTGCGCGACCTGATCACCGAGATGCGGCGGGTGCCGGGGGTTGAGGAAAATTATACCTGGATCGACGTCACCAATTGAGGCCGTCGAGGCGCGAGCCCGTCTCTCCCGAGCCGGGGCGTTTGCGGAGGAACCAAGCCATGCGGGACGATCAATACTACTGGTCCGAGCGGGCCCGCCGCGAGTTCGCCGCCGTGTTTCAGGATCGCGACGTCAGCGGCGTGCCCTACAGCGAGGCCTTCCGGCGCTCGGTTGGCGAGGCGCTGGTGCACGGCTGGTCGGGCAATCGCGACAAACCCTTCTGGGCCATGGCTCTGGTGGTGTCGGCTCTCGCCGAGGCCGGTCGATTACGTGGCGTCGGGCAACGAGCAGGCAAGGGTGACGGCATCGATCTCATCTGGCTGGAGCCGGACGATGCCATGAGCCGGCTCGCCGATGCGGCGCACGAGGGATCGCCGGAAACCATCGGTTGGCGGATCGAGGATCGATCGATCCTGATCGCGACGCCCGACGGCACGCTTCGTCTGTCGCCCTATCGTCTTTCGATCTTGCGCAAGCTCGCCGAATTCATCTATGCCTGCGACGACTTCGCCCATACCAACCGGCTCGGGAAAATCTGGCGGACGCTGGGCGATGGACCGGGGGGCGGGTATGGCGAAATCAAACGGGCGACCCGGCAGATGGCCAGGATCGCCTATGCCTACCGCGCCGAACACTTTCTCGACGGCCACGCCGGCAGCGCATTCACGATCATCCGCAACTATCTGGCCGAGCGTGACTTCGAGTTCGACGACGAGACGATTTTCGCCTTCTGGATCTCGCCCGACAATCACAAATACCAGACCTACGAGGGGGTCTTTCGCGCCTTCAAGAATTTTGTCGAGCAGGCCGAAGAAGCTCGCCTCGCCCACGGGGCAGCCCGCGCCGGCGAGATCGACGATCCATCGACCGCCCGAGAAATAGACGGTCGCTATGGCCGACGCGGAGAAGAGGCAGAGGCCGACGCTCTCGGTCCGTTGGGTGCTGCGAGCCCCCTGGGGGAGGTGGTCGCGACGGGCGACGAGGCGAGCGAGTTGCTCTTGGTCCTGGCGGAGAGCGACCTGCGCCCGCTCGCCAAGGCCGAGATCGCAATTCTCGATCGGTTGATCGAAGTTGGCGACTTCGCCCGGCTCCATACCCTGGCGAGCCTCAGACTGATCGCGTTTCACCCGGTTCAGTCTGGCATTTCCAATGGTCTTAGGACGGGGCGCTCTAAAATTCCCCTGGCCCGGCGGATCGCTTGCGAGGAAGCGCGGAGCTATCGGGCCATCGCCGGTGATCTGGAGAGGATCGGCGGGAAACTGAGGCAGCAGATGGAGCAGGCGTTTGCGCTAGCGAGCGAGGGGGACGAGGCCCTGGTGGCGGACGATGACGCCGGGCGGGCGGGCGAGGTGCGCTGCACCGGACTGGCGTCCATCGAGAAATCGCGCGCCAGGGCGATGCAGAAGGATCGCGCCGAATTGCAAACCGCGTATGGCGCGTTGGCGCCGGCCCTGATCTCGGCCAAGGAGATCATATCGAATGTCCGGGAATGGATCGCGAGACGTTTTCCCGAAAGTCGCGAGCCCACGCCCGACGCCCAATTTGAGCACGACCGGACGCGATTTTCCCAAGAATTCCGGCGCCGCTATAGCGCTCATCTGGACGATGACGGGGCCGATGCGTCTGTACCCGATGAACTGTTGAAAGGAACGAAGACATGACCAGACTGCCATTCGGGGCGGGGGTCGATTGGGACCTGGCGCGCGAACAATTCATCGATCGCGCCGCCCGCGATGCACTCGTCGAGGAAAGTGCCGAGATCACGCGCGACGATGGTGTGGTCAGCGTCGCCCGCCTGCGCGCGGCGGCCCACGATCCCGATCCGGGCGCGCTGGCCGCGCTCTTCGATGGCCCGGTGGTGCCGATGGCGGCACGCCGCCTCTACCGCGATTTTCTCGCCCGGTCTTCGCGCGCCTTTTCGCCGGCGGCTCGGGCCGCCAGTAGCGACGATGACTTTCGCCGCCAGATCGGCCCGTTCGAATTCGATTTCGTGATCGAGGACGATGCCGCCTTCTTCGTCATTTCGCCGATCGGTGAAGATGTGCCGCGCCGCTTGATGCTGATCGCCAGTAGAGGAGGGGTTCTTTCGCTCGATCTCCCCGAGCCCATTGCCGGCGTCATCCAACTCGGTCTGGCGCGCGACGACCCGAGGTTCCAGCAGGTTCACGCCTTGTTGCAGGACAAGGGCACCGCGATCAACCTGCAATAGGCCCGCAGCCGGCAAAGTCACGTCGTTCCAATCACCCCAGAGCAAGACCAATGATGCGGGACAGCCTATCCAGTATCGGCACACCTCACGAGGCGATGGACACCCCGCCGCGAGGCGTCGCCTCGGCATCGGTGGTGATTCCGACGACGGCGGGCATCGTCTCGATCGAATACCTGAAGCCCCGCCCCCGCCTGAAGAAGAGCAGTTTGGTTCCACGCGGCAATTTCGAGCCGATGGCGATGTCGAATATTTATGACGCGCTGGTCAGCGGTCCGCTCCTCGGCCATCTCGGCATCAGGCCGCCCTATGAACTCTGTCTGTCGGAGGAATTCGATTCCGGGCGCAGTTGGCAACTCGGTGCGACCATCGCCCATCTCCTCGAACAAAAAGGGACACTGGCCGCGCCACTGCCCCCTGCCGGTAATCGTGAGGGCGGCAACCGCGGCGACGACGGCGGCGGCAACGGCGAGATTGTCAGTGACCGCAGCCGGCATGTCATCTGGGCGAGCGGCAAGGTGGACGCCGACCTGCGCCCGCTCCCCGACGACTATCAGATGGCTCGCAAGTGCGAGACGTCGGCCCAGTTCTTCGATGACTGCGGCCGGCGTGGTCTGGTGGTGCATCTGGTGGTTCCGGCAGGTCTCCCCGGCGACGACGTCACGCTGCTCGAGACAACCGCAGCGCGACATGGGTTCACCCTGCACGAGGTCGGTAATCTGACCGATGTCGACGCTCTTTTGCGAGCCACGTCGACAGATGATCCAGCGTCCCCGCCGGGGCCCGCTCGTGTGCCGCCGGATTCCTCGCAGGTGATCGGGCAATCTCCGCCCAGCGACGATATGCTTGACGCACCGGCGCGGTTCAGACTTCGCAATGTGATGATTATAATCGCCTCACCGCTCGCCATCATCGCCCTGTCGATCTTTCTGATCGGATCGCAGCAGCAATCGCCATTTGCGCCCAACGATCCGCATGTCCAGACACCGCCCACACAGCCGGCCCCGCATTCGGCCCGACCGGAGCTTCGGCTTTGGCGGCTCGAAGCCCGTGACCGGGCCGACTGCATCGCCAGGGCGATGGCGGCGCGGGCCTACGAGACCACCCCCGTGGTGCCAGTGGGCGGTCGCTTCTCCGTCCCCATCACCGCCGGCCTCTGTGGCCTGCGATTCGAGAACCCCCATGCCGGAGAGGTTCGGCTCGAGCTCCCGCGCGAACTCGAACAAGTCGCCATCGCCGGCAGCCGTTCGATGTTCCAGGGCGCCAGGGTCGCCCGGAACGAAAGCATCGATCTGTTGTTTGCCCGCCCGCCCGGGCTGATGCGGACCAATCTCGGCTGGCGGAGCGG
>Ga0114931_10009947_pt1 | contig 11351 bp, 11 predicted proteins | sample 2SBtaG_FD_89579 | JGI IMG/M metagenome (GOLD analysis project Ga0114931, IMG submission 89579) | Deep subsurface microbial communities from Kolumbo volcano to uncover new lineages of life (NeLLi) - 2SBTROV14_V59a metaG | ecosystem: Environmental > Aquatic > Marine > Volcanic | place: Kolumbo...
GCCGCCTATCGCGTCCCGAATCTGGAGCTGGAGCGCGGGCGTTTTCAGCGCGCCTACGACCGCGCCCTCGCGAGCGGAGAAACTTTCGTCACCCCGTGGGTCGCGCTCGGCGCGGGGTGGGAGCCGGTAAGCGGCGGCGGCGAGCGCTGGACGTTCAATTGGGACTTCCCGCTGTTCTACTCGTGGCAGATCGGGGCGGAGGTCAATACGCTCGACGCGGCGGACGCGGACGGGCTGGCGCCTTGGGCCGCCGCCGACTTCGTCGTGCTCTACCCCGAGCCGTTCGGGCGGACCGATCAGTGGGGCAAGCATTTCGTGGCATACGTCCGCGGCGCGCACCTGATCCCGCAGTTGCCGAACTGACAGCACCGCCCGCGCACCAATATCGCCTGCTCACCGATCAGTGTCACCGGTGTGCTGTGGCAGCGGTTTTTCAACCGGTGCGAAGGCTCAAGCGAGAAGATCATTGAGCTGATCTCTTTCCGTGCGCGCCGGGAAGTGAGGCTCGTCCGCGCGAGCCGTACCCCGCTGGGGTTCATGTCGATGGTGGAATCCTGTTTGAAGACAACACCGGTTGCAAACCGGTGCCACAGCAACCGACAACACCGGTTGCAAACCGGTGCCACAGCAACCGACAACACCGGTTGCAAACCGGTGCCGCAGGCTTCTGCGCATGCGGCTGGGATTGCGCGAACCCGTTTGCTCGCGCGTGCGGATCGGATTGCGAGAATGCGATCGCCCGCCTCGCAGCGCCGGGCGGCAGTGATTGCGCGTGACATGCGCTTGACGCGATGCTAGGATTCCGGCCAACGCTGAGGACGCGGGCAATCGCGCCCTCTGGCGGGTCTGCTTCTCGAGGACGGCTTCCGGCCGCGCTGTGAGGATCACCAACGTTGGTGCAGTGGCTCAAACATGCATTCGCGATCGAGTCGGCCGAGAGTTTCTGCCCGACCGCGGCGCAGCGGGCGCTCGTCGACCGTCTGGCCCGCTTCGTGGTGCGCCGCGGGTTGAGCGCGCCGGCCGTGATCGCGTTGGAGTGCAGCCGGAACCTTACCTTCCTGGCGAGCCAGGCGATGACGTTTTTCTCGCCGATGCTTACGATTCTGTTCAATCGCTCCGAGTACCTCGAGTTGACGCATTTTCTCGAACGCCGCGAAAGCAGCGAGTACGTCTGCCGGCGAATTGAACATTTCGCGAATCACCCCGAGGCAGCCTTGGGGGATGCCCGCCGCTGCTCGAAGGCCGGCGGCGACGCGGAGAGCGGCGCGGCCGGTGCGTAGTCAGGGAGTGCAGATGGCGTCGAAACACACGCTTCGATTCGCGGCATTCGCGGCAACCCTGCTTGCGCTGGTCCAACCGGTGCGCTCACAACCGTCCCAGGCAACGGGCCAGCTCGTCGCCGAGAGCGATGTCTACGCGGCGCTCACCGCGCTGAACAACCTCGCTCAACACGACATCGACGACATTTCGCGCTCGTGGCGCAGCTTGCGTGCGGCCCGGCGTCTGCTCGAGAGCCACGGCGTGACGCTGAACACAAGTGCGTGGGACGATGCGAAGCGGCTGATCGAAAAACGGCCGCGCACTCATATTGCTTCGGAGCGCAGCGAGTTGGATACGCAGCTTCGGAGGGCGCTGGCGTTCGTGGCAGGTGACCTCCTCGCGGCCATGCCTGCCGCCGCCGCGTGCGACTTTCCGAACGACGAGGGCGGCAAGCTGGTCGTGTTCTGGCAGCCGCAACTGAATGCGAAAAACATCAAGCTGCGCCGCAAAGACGTCACGCGGGACAAGCCGTGGATCGACTTGAAGAGCGATATCGCCGGCGGCGCCCGTGAGTACAAAGACGATCATCTTCTGCGGCCCGGGCGCGAGTACAAGTACCGGATTCTCGCGATCGCAAAGGACGGCGGGGAGACGCTGGTCGCCGAGACGCCCAGCGTGCGGGCGCGCGGCAACTGGGTGAACACGAATCGGCTCTGGTTCGGTGCGTTCGTAGCGTTCATCATGGGCGCGGTGGTGTTCTACATCGGGCTGGCGCGGCGCGGCGTGACGCTGACGATTCGCAAGATCGCCGGGCTCGAGGCCGTCGACGACGCGGTCGGCCGCGCGACCGAGATGGGCCGCCCGATTCTGTTCGTGCCCGGCTTGCAGGATATGAACGACATTCAGACCGTGGCGGGGATCACGGTGCTCGGGCACGTGGCCCGCGTCGCGGCTGAACACGACGCGACGGTTGAAGTCCCGACCGGCCGCTCGCTGGTGATGACCGCGGCGCGCGAAACGGTCCACGCCAGCTACATCGACGCCGGACGCCCGGACGGCTACGACGAGAAGAAGATCTATTACACAACCGACGAACAGTTTGGGTTCGTGGCGGCCGTCACCGGGACGATCGTCCGCGAGAAGCCGGCGACGTGTTTCTACATGGGCGCATTCTTCGCTGAATCGCTGATTCTGGCGGAGACGGCGAATATGGCGGGGAGCATCCAGATCGCCGGGACCGCGATGCCGGCCCAACTTCCATTCTTCGTGGCGGCATGCGACTATACCCTGATCGGTGAAGAGTTCTTCGCAGCTTCAGCGTATCTCTCGGGCGAACCGCAACAGCTCGGCAGTCTCAAGGGCCAGGACGTTGGAAAGTCCGTCGCGATCGTTTTCATATCGCTCGGCGTAGCGCTCGCACTGTTCGTCGCGATGTTCGGGCACGAATTCGGCTTTGTCGGCAGCATGCTCGATTATTTGCAACACTCTGTCCTGGAATCCGCCGGAAGCTAGTCGGAGAGATTCGCACGTGAAACGCAACGTACCGATCGCGATCACATTCATCGTCGGCGCGATCCTCGTCATCGCCTATTTCACGCCGTTCGTCGGCAATCTCGGCGAACTCGCGATGATCCACTTCGACATCCTCGCGGCGATCGCGTTCGTCCTCGGCGGGGGCAACCTGCTGCGGATCCACGGGGAGAAAGTGTTCAAGCGGCGGGCCGGCTGGGGCTACAGCTTCATCGCCGTCGCTTCGTTCCTCGCGATGCTCGGGTTCGGGCTCTTCAAGTTCGGCGTTCTGCCGCTGAATCAGGGCTTCTGGACGGACCAGTTGATGCGCAGCGGCGAAACGGTCGGCTTGGCGCAGCTCAATATCTCCGGTCCCGCACACGAGCTCAAGGTCACCGTTCGCAAGGCGCAGCCGAACAGCCGCCACGACGTCACGATCGACGGAATACTCGTGGGCACGATCAAGGTCGGAGAAAAGGGTCGCGGCGATCTCGACGTGAAGTACAACCCCGAGAAAGCTGAGGCCGGCGTCGCCGCTCTGGGCGAGGTCCAACCCAACTCCACAATCAAAATCGGAAACGTGCTCAGCGGGACGCTCGTACATTATTCGCGTCTGACCGGCGATCATCTCGAGAATGGCGGGGGATTCTGGTATCTCTATCAGTATGCCTTCAAGCCGCTCCAGATGACGACCTTCGCGATGCTGGCTTTCTACGTCGCGTCGGCGGCCTACCGCGCCTTCCGTGCGAAGAATGTCGAGTCGGTGCTGTTGCTCGGGACGGCGTTCGTGATCCTGCTCGGGCGCACGTACGCCGGCGCGTTTCTGACCAGTTTCCTCGCGGATCCGCTCAAGCCGCCCGACGGATTGTGGGAGCAGTTTCTCTCATTCTTTTACATCCCAAACCTCACGCAGTGGTTCATGAACGTGTTCAACACGGCGGGTAACCGCGCGATCATGATTGGGATCGCGCTCGGGATCGCATCGACGTCGCTGAAGGTGATCCTCGGCATTGATCGCTCGTACCTCGGATCGGAGAAATAGCGCGTGTCAGGCATCATTAAGTTTCTCGTCACGCTCGACCGGCGCTGGATCTTCCTGGCGATGGCGATCTCGGTCGTTATCCCGATTATGGCGGGCTGGCAATTCCCGGAAACGCCCATGCCGCATTCTCAAGTCGTCTTCGACGGGATCGAGCGACTGCCTTCCGGGTCGAAAGTGTTATTGGCGTTCGACTACGACCCCGGCAGCGCCCCGGAACTACAGCCGATGGCCACGGCGATGACCTGGCACTGCGCCAAGAAGAAGCTCAAGCTCTACTTCATCGCGCTCTGGCCGCTCGGCCCGCAGATGATCAACGACACCGTCGACACGGTGCTCAAACGCCACTATCCGGAATACAAGTATGGCCGCGACTACGTCAATCTGGGGTTCAAGCCCGGCAACGAAGGCGTGATCAAGGTCGTCGCCTCGAACCTGCGCGAGCTCTACACGACCGACCATCTCGGCACGAGCCTGACCAACATCGATATGTGCGCGGGCGTCAAGAGTGTCGCCGACATGGACCTGGTCATCAGCGTGTCGGCCGGCTACCCCGGAACGAAAGAGTGGATCCAGTATGCCACGACGCCGCTGAACAAGGATCTGGCCGCCGGCTGCACCGGTGTGCAGGCCCCGCTGCTCTACCCGTACATTCCCAATCAAATGTTCGGGATGCTCGGCGCGATCAAGGGCGCGGCCGAATATGAGGAAGCCATTTCGCGCAAGTACCCCGAATATCGCGAGGATCCGCAACTGAACATGGGGCGGCGGCGGATGGGCCCGCAGCTCATCGCGCACTGTCTGATCGTCGGGCTGATCATACTCGGGAACATCGTGATGGCGGCGACGCGCAAGACGGGGGTTGCCTAATATGAAGCGCGAAAACGGCATCTTCCTGTTCGTGCTCGCCGTCGCGGTGATCGCCACAGGCGCGATACACATGAAGCGCGGTACGACTACCGGGCGCGGGTACTACGAGGTCAAGCCCGATGACAAGAAGGTCTCGCTCGACATCCGCCAGCGCACGCTGCGTCTGAAAGAGATCGACGCATTCAACATCGACGACGCCGCCAAGGCTGAGCTGCGCGGCAAGATCCACTTCAGTTGGCCGCGAACAATCGGGATCTGGCTCGCGGCGTTCTTCACGCTCGCGATCCTCTCCTTCCTGTACAAGGACAATCCGTTCTACAAGATCGCCGAGCACGCATTCGTCGGAGTCTCCGCCGCCTATTGGATGACAGTCGGGTTTTGGTCGACGGTTGTGCCCAATCTGCTGGGCAAGCTCTTCCCTCGCTGGACGATGATGCATCTGACGCCCGGATTGGACATCGACAATACCGTCGAGACGCTCGCCGCGACGAGTTGGCTCTCCGGGTTGATCGATTATGAAGGGGCGGACGGCGACGCGTTGTCGGCCACCGTGATGCAGTTGATGAACGTGTGGTACTGGATTCCGCTCGTGCTTGGCGTGATGCTGCTCTGGCGGCTCGCGCCGAAGGGCGCCTGGATCGCCCGCTGGCCGCTGGCGTTCATCCTCGGCGCGACGGCCGGCGTGCGGATGACCGGATTCCTCGAGTCCGATTTTTACAAGCAGATTCAGTCCGCGATTGTCCCGCTTTGGGCGCCGGTCTACGACCCCGCCGACGGCGCGATGGATTTCGGAAAGACGTTCTACGCGACGATTAACAATGTTCTGATGGTGTTCGGCGTTCTGTGCGGGTTGGTCTATTTCTTCTTCTCGTTCGAACACAAGGGCATTGTCGGCAAAGTCTCGCGGCTTGGCATCTGGGTGCTGATGATCACCTTCGGAGCCGGCTTCGCTTACACCGTCATGGGCCGCGTCGCACTACTGATCGGGCGCTGCGAGTTTCTACTGACCGACTGGCTAAACGTCGTACGCTAGCAGCTCCGGCGCGAAAGTCGTGCGGCACCCGGGGCGATTGACGCCGAAACTCGCCGCGCTATAATCCCAGTCTTGTATTGATCCCGCCAACCGGGCCGGTCTGCTGTGCGAGCGCCGCGCCGAAATGGGAGCAGGCTATGCCGTTTGGTCGTTTGAAAATCGCGAGGGCGACAGTGTCCGCGGCGAGCATGCTGTTGCTCGCGGCTTCCGTGTTTGCCCAACCCGGCCCGGAGCAGTTTGTATCCGGGCAAGTCGCTGTCTCATGGGAGAAGTGGACCGCCGCGATGCAGGCGGTGCTTGCCCGTCAGGATGACGTGATCGAATTCACCGTCGCGGAGTTCCTCGGGGACAACCCGTCGGCGCTGCGTACCGCGATGTTCGCCGAGCGGACGATTCTGCAACGCTCGCTCGGCGGGGCGGTTCTGCTGCTCGAGCAGGATGGCGAGGCCGCTTCGCTCGGCGGCAACGCGGCCAAACTGTGGTCGCTGCTCGCGACGGGTCGCGAGCGGCTCAAGGAGGCGAGTGACGGCTGGTACTTTGCCGCGATCGGTCGCTTCGACGTGTCGGCGGCCAACTTTCGCGCGTTGCTCGATAGCAATCCCGATCCGGTCGCACTACTCGAACTCGCCGACGCCAAGCCGCGCCGCCGACAGATTCTGATCCAGTTGGCCGACAACCCGATCGTCGGGTCGGCGGCGCGCGACATGACGCGGGCGCTTCAGGCCGGCGACGACGCGATCAAGGCGGATCCGATCCGTATCAAACAAAACCTCGACGCGCTGGCCGGTCCGCCGAGGGCTTTCGAGTTCGCGGCCGAGCGTCTGGCCGATTCGGGCGAATATGCCGTCCCGTTCATCGTGCAATACTTGCGGGACAGCTCGAAGAAGAATCTGACTCGTCAAATCCTGCGCGTGCTTCCGAGGATCGACCGTCCGGCGCTCAACCCGCTGGTGATGGCGCTGCGAATGAATGACCACGCGACGACGCCGTATCTGATCGGGGCGCTCGGCTCGCTGGGCTATGCGCAGGCCGCGCCGTATCTCATGCAATTGGTCGAGGCCGAGCAGACGCCCACCGAGATTCGCGCTGCCGCCAAAGCCGCCCTCGATGACCTCTCGACCAGCGCCGTCGCGATTGACGCCGGCGTATCCGCGGCCGAGGCGTTCTACTGGCTTGCCAAGCTCTACTACCAGGATGATGCCTCGCTGGCGGCGGACATTCGGCTCGATTCGGCGAACGTGTGGTATTGGAAAGACGACCTGCTCCAGAACGTCGAGGTGCCGACCAGCATCTTCAACGAAGTGATGGCGATGCGCTGCTGCGAAGAGGCGCTGCGTCTCAAGCCTGATCTCAAGCCCGCGCTGGCGTTATGGCTCGCCGCCAATTTCCGCCGCGAAGCCCAACTTCCGGAGGGCGCCTACGACGCGACGCGCCCCGACGGATACCCCCCGGCCTCTTATTTCGCGCAAAGTGCTGGGCCGGAATACTGCCTGATGGCGCTGGCGCGGGCCGTGGATGACGGCGATCCCGCCGTCGCGCTCGGCGCGATCGAGGCGATCCGCAAGACCGCCGGACCGGCCAGCGTGCTTCCCGAGCAGCTCGGACGCCAGCCGCTGGCCGAAGCGCTCTCGTTTCCGGATCGCATGGTCCGCATTCGAGCCGCGCTGGCGCTGGCCGGAGCGCTGCCCAGCCGCGATTTTCACAACTCGCAACAACTCATCCCGGTGCTGAACGAAGCGGTCATGCTCTATGGCGGCGCTCGAAACGCTCTGGTGGTTGATCCCGAATCGGCTACTGCGAACAGCGTCTCCGCGGCGCTGCGTGCGGCGGGCTACAACGTCATCAGCGACGCGGACTTGTTCAACGGCCTCGAGAAAATCCGTACCGAATTGCCCGGTGTCGACGTGATTACAATCGCCTCGGACATCGGCGAGCCCGGGCTCGAAGCTGGACTCGATTCGTTGCGGACCGAGTTTCGTTTCGCGGCCACTCCCGTGCTGATCGTCGCGAAAGCGGCCGATCAACAAGCGGTGCGCGACCTGGTCCGCGGTGATCATCGGCTCGGCGCGATTCAGGCGGCGGTGGATGCGCGTGCGATCACAGGCGCGATCGCCCGCGTGGCGCGATCGGTGGGCGCGACGGATATCTCGCCGGACGTGGGCCTCGGATTGTCGATCGAAGCGACGATGGCGCTGCGTTTGCTGGCGATCACGCACAATTCGGTTTTTGACGTGGCCGAGTCGCAAGCGGCGCTGATCGCGGCTCTTTCGTCGAGTGACGCAATCCTACGACGCAACGTGGCCGGCGTGCTGGCGTACGTCGCATCCGCGGACGCCCAGGAGGCGGTCGCGCGGATCGCGTTGGACGCTTCTGAAGAGACGACGATGCGGGTCTCGATGTTCGCCGCGCTCGCCGACTCCGCCAAGCTGAACGGGAACCTCTTGGGGGCCGACGCGGTCGCACGCCTCACGCGTCTGGCCGAGAGTGACGCTGACATGACGATCCGCAGCGCGGGTTCGCAGACGCTCGGCGCGCTCAACCTGCCGGGGAATCCCGCGAGCGAAATCATCCGCAATCAGTACGGCGGGTAGGAGATGACAATGCTTTCGCTGCTTGCGACCATGATCTTGCTCGGGCCGGCCCAGAGCGCCGCGCCGCGCGCGGATGAAGGCCCGATGCCCGCGGCGCACCCGATCAGTTGGGAGTTGCGTTTCGAGTATCTCGCTCCGCGACGGATCGAGGTGCAAACAGCCGGCTCGGATCACCCCGTCGTGTTCTGGTACATGGTTTACACCGCGATCAACACCAGCAACACGACGCGGCGGTTTCACCCGACGTTTCAATTGGTCACCGAAGACTTGCGCGTCTTCAACACGGACAGCGGCATTTCGCCGATCGTCTTCGACGCGATCCGCGAGCGACACAAGCTGACCCACCCGGATCTGGTGCATCCCACACAAGCGATCGGGGACTTGCGCCGCGGCCAAGGCTACGCCAGACAGTCCGTCGCGATCTGGCGCGATGTCGACATCCGCGGCAACCACTTCATCATTTACGTCGCCGGGCTGAGCGGCGAGGCCCGCATCGTGGCGAATCCGACCTATCAACCGACCGAACCCCAAGCCGCCGCCGCGGACTCGAAGGATTCGAGCGCGCTGGCGGATAATCCGAAGTACTTCACGTTGCGCAAGACGCTGGAGATTCGCTACCTGCTGTCCGGTTCGCCCGCGTCACGCCGCTCCGCCGATCCCGTCCGCGAGAGCACACGCTGGATCATGCGGTAGGGTGCGTGACAGAATCCGCGGCCTGAAAGGCCGCTCCGTAGCGTCGTCCCCCCGCGGGCGACGTAGAATGGCGACGGCGTTCGCCGCGAATACGTCCGCCACGGGGGGCGGACGCTACTTTTTCCGCGGCAAACCCAATCCGCAGATTGTGTCACGCACCCCATGCGATAGGGCGCGAGGCGCTTGTTGCACAGCCGGGGGGATCGGCGTTACAATGACCGGTTCGTGCCGAACGCGGCGTGCGGCGCACTGTTTCGCAGAGATGAGTATTTGCTATGGCTCACAAAAAAGGGCAGGGTTCAAGCCGGAACGGGCGAGACAGCAACCCGCAGTATCGCGGCGTCAAGCTGAGCGGCGGCCAGTCGGCCAAGACCGGGTCGATCATCATTCGCCAGTGCGGGACGCCATTCAAGCCCGGCCACAACGTCGGCCGCGGGCGTGACGACACGTTGTTCGCGCTCACCGACGGGACGGTTCAGTTCCGCGGGCGGCTCGTGTCGGTCATTCCAGCCGATTCCGCCGACTAGTGCCGTTTTCAGGAACGTTCTCTCGTTTCGTGAGTCGGGTGGGCTATGCCCGCCTTTTCGCTCGGCGTCTGCCACCCGCACAGCGTGCGGCGCGGCGGCCCACGAATTGCGGCGTGCGCGCGATTCAATACTCGTCGCGCCCCGGCGACGCAGACCGTGCGGCGCGGCGGCCCACGAATTGCGGCGGGTGGAACCCGCCCTACATATGCAGGCTTACCGGCCGGGTCACGTTCTCGCTCGCTTGCCTGTTGGCGCTAAGCGGTTGCGGCGCGAATCGCCTGTATGACCGCATCCAACTCGGGCAATCGCCGCGTGAGTACAAGTCCGTTCTGCCCGAAGCGACCTCGCGCCGAACCGTGCTCGGGCTGTGCCACTTTCATGCGAATTCACTTGGACGCACCGACGCGCTCGTCGTGCTGCTGAGCGACGATCGCCGCGTCGCCGCCAAGCTGCTCGCCTCGTATGTCGCGCCGACGGTGCTGAACGCACGGCGCGGCGGGTATCGGCTGCGCGGCGAGCTTGATCGGAAGTTGTACGACGTGAGCGGGACGGGGCCGATCGATGCGTTCCGCTTGATCGCCGCCGAGCTGGCGAATTATCGCGGAGAAAAGCTGGCGCGCGACGCGCACGCCTGGGTCGCGGCGGGGATCATTCGGCTTCTTCAGCGCTGGCCGAAGCTCCGGGACAGCGGCGTGCGGTCGGATCGGCTCGACCTGGCGCTCGAGCGCGTCCGGGGCGGCGGCGGCGGGGCGATCACCGTCGATGAAGCGGGCGTCTATCGCATCTCGTATCGGGCCGATCGATAGACGCGCGGGCACGACCGTGGAGCGCGTGCTAGGGCCGAGCGGGCCTCGCGCGTGTCGCACCGCCGGCGGGCGCCTTCTGATCCTTGATCTGCGTCAGGAGTTTGATCACCGCGTCGAGTTTGGCGTTGACGCCTTGCAACTCCCCAATCATTCGCACGCGCTGCGCGCCGCTGTCCGGAAGCTGCGCGAGCGCCGGCGGAGAAATACTCGGCCACGCCGCGGCCAGCAGAAGTCCCAGCAAGACGCCCGCGAACAGGGGCGCCGCCAGACGCGTTTTCCATCCGTTCATCATCGCCTCCCATGCGTTTCCCGCCGACCCCGCCGGCGAGTCGGACAAACGAGTCAGCCCAGCCAATCTTATCGACGGCGCGGGGATATTTTTGGTTGCCGAATTGATCGCGATTCGGTGTAATGGATGATCCGGGTTTAGACCGCCCCAACGTCGGGCTGAGAATCACGACCGCGTTCGCTGCGAGGAATGCCATCATGCCACTGTCGCTATCCGAGTTTCTGGACGCGATGGACCGTCACAGCGAGCGCGTGCCGCTCGACGTACTCGTCGCGGGGATGAAGAATCTTCGGTTCGAGTTTGATGAGATCGAACGCTTCGTGAAGTTCGGCGAGACGACCTATCGCCGCAATCTGATGCACGCCGGCAGCGCGTTTCAGGCGTTGATTCTCTGCTGGCGCAGCGGGCATCGCAGTCCGATTCACGACCACCGCGGGTCTAGCTGCGGGGTCCGCGTGATCAAGGGCGTGGTTACCGAAACGGTGTTCGAGCGCAACCCGGATGGGCTCGTCTATCCGACCGTCACGCGCGAGCTTGGCGAGGGACTGGTCTGCGGCTCGCAGGATGCGGACATCCATCAGGTCTCCAATCTCCAGCCGAGCGGCGCGGACCTCATTACACTGCATGTCTACTCGCCGCCGCTGCTGAAGATGGGAACCTACTCGCTGACCGACACAAAGGTCGGCGAGTTTTGCGACCCCGTATTCGAGTTTGCTGACGGCGGGGGCATCTAA
>Ga0114931_10009948_pt1 | contig 11351 bp, 7 predicted proteins | sample 2SBtaG_FD_89579 | JGI IMG/M metagenome (GOLD analysis project Ga0114931, IMG submission 89579) | Deep subsurface microbial communities from Kolumbo volcano to uncover new lineages of life (NeLLi) - 2SBTROV14_V59a metaG | ecosystem: Environmental > Aquatic > Marine > Volcanic | place: Kolumbo...
CAGGCCGGCAATGATCGCGATGGCCAAGGGCTGCAGCATGGCGGCGCCCGCGCCGATGGCCAGGGCCAGGGGCAGCAGGGCGAGGGCGGCGGCCAGCGCGGTCATCAGGATCGGACGGAAGCGGAGCCTTCCTGCGGCCACCAGACCTTCGGTGAAACCGAGGCTCTCTTTGGATTCTCTCCATTGAGTCATGTAGAATATGGCCGCCTCGGACGACATCCCGATGATCATGGTCAACCCCATCATCGACGAGATGTTGAGCTCGGTTCCAGTCCACCAGAGGCCCGAAAACACTGCCGTGGCGGCCAACATATCCGTTGCCAAGATGGACACCGGGGCCGCGAAATGCTCGTACATGACGAGGAGGAGGGTGAAGACAAGCGCGATCGCTGCCACCAGGACCGCCAACAAGCCCCGGAACGACTTCTTTTGCTGTGCGTACAGACCGCCGTACCGCACGTACATCCCCTTGGGCAACGTCAGTCGCGCCATGGTGGCTTTCACGTCACGCATCACGGAACCCATGTCGCGGCCCGAAATACGGCCGGTCACCGCCACCATGGTCTTGAGGTTCTCGCGCACGATCTGCGGCTGACCGGTCACCAGCTTGAAGCTTGCGACCCGGCCCAGTGGGACGTTCCGACCATCCCTGGTACGGAGACGAAGGCGCCGGATGGCATCGACCCGGGCGCGGACGTCCTTCCTGGTCCACACGCGGACCCCGACCATCTTCTCTCCGCGTTGGACTTGCGTGGAGACCGCTCCGTTGAGAGCGATGGCTGCAAGCCGCGTGACGCTCTCGGCATCGAGGCCCAACATCTGAGCCTTGAGCCGGTTCACGTGGATTTCCAGTGCGTCGCCGGCCACCACGACGCCGCTTTTGACGTCCACCACATTGGGAATCTTGGTGACCGTGCTCGCGACCTTCGCGGCTTCGGCCCGAAGCTCGCCGTCGTCGGTTCCGAACAGCTTGATCTCGATGGGCTGTGGAACCGCGGTGAGGTCACCGATCAGATCCTCCATTAGCTGGGCCAGCTCGATCTGGAGGCCCGGGACGCGGTGTAGGACCTTCTGCCTGACGTCGTCCATCACCATCGCGATAGGGCGCCGCGGCATCTTCTTCAAACGGATGAAAAAGTCCCCTTCGTTCTCTTCCGTGATCCCGCCGCCGAGAGCCAAGCCGGTGCGTCGAGAGTAGGTTTCCACCTCCGGTGTCTCGGCGAGGATCCGTTCCACCAGCCGGAGCCTGCGGTCGGTCTCGGCGAGGGAGGTGCCGGCCGGCGCGCGATAGTCGAGGATGAACCCCCCCTCGTCCATGTGCGGCATGAAGCCGCTTCCCACCTGGCGGAAGGAGACCCAACCCAGGACGAGCAAGGGTGCGACGACAGCCAGCAGGAAAACCGGCCTGCGCAAGAACAGCCGCAGGACCCTCTCGTAGGCGTTGAGCACCGCCGCGAGGGCTCGCCCAAGGTCTTCCTTGGCCGCATCTCGTGCGCTCAAGAAGGCGTTGGAGAGCACAGGGACGGCAGCGGCGGCGAAGACATACGACACCGTCAGTGAAGCGGCCACGGTCAGCGAGAGGGCCTTGAAGAACGCCCCGGTGACGCCGGAAAGATAGGCCAAGGGCGCGAAGATCACGATTGTCGCCAGAGACGATCCCGTGAGCGCAGGGAGCATTTCCTCTGCCGCCAAGGGGATGATCCGATGGTCATGCTCCGGTTGCTCGCGCAGTCGCCGCACGATGTGCTCGACCATGACGATTCCGTCGTCGATGATCAGACCGACCGCCGCCGCCATGCCGCCCAGGGTCATGATGTTCAGACCCATGTGAAAGACCAGCAGGAGGAGCGCGGTGGCTGCCAGGACCGCCGGAACGGCGATGGAGACGACGAGAGTGATCTTCCAGTTGCGAAGAAACAGGAGCAGAACCACCACGGCGAGGGCGACACCGATGACGATGGCGTCGCGAACCGAGCCGGCGGAGGCGTTGATGAGCTGGGACTGGTCGTACCACACACTCATGTGAACGTCGCCCGGAAGCGTTCTCTGAAACTCCGCCAGCCGCTTTCTGATCTCCTTGGAGATGAGAACGGTGTTCCCGTCCGGTTGCTGGTAGATGTTGACCAACACGGCGTCGCGGCCGTCGGCGGTCACCCGCGTCCACTCCGGCCGGGTCGTATCCTCGATGGTTGCCACGTCGGAGAGGAGGACAACGCCGGTCGCCCCCTGGGCGACAATGATCCTCCCGAGATCGGCCGGGTTGTGGTACTGGGTGTCCGAGAGAATGAGGTACAGCTTCTCGTTCTCCTCCAGCCGCCCAACCGCCTTCACGACGTTGGCCGCGGAGACCGTCCTGACCACATCCTCGAGGGTCAGCCCGGCAGCCTCCAGCTTCGCCGGGTCGAGCACCACCTGATACTCCTCGGTTCGCCCGCCGAGCACCTTGATCTTGGCGACTCCCCCGACGGTCGAGACACGGGGACGGAGCTCGTAGAGAGCGAGGTCGCGAAGCTCGACCTGCGAGTGTGTGGCCGAGGTCAGGCTCAGACCCATCACCGGGAAGACCGTCGGGTCCATCCGCCGGACCTCGTAGGTCAGCCCGGCCGGCAGCGACGGAAGAACCTGCGCCACGGCGGACTCCACCTGGAGGGTGGCCGAGATCATATCCAGCCCCCACCTGAAGGTGGCGGCGATCTCACAGCTTCCGCGCGAGGTGGTGGACCGAACGGTGACCACTCCCGGGACCGTCCGGATCGCTTCCTCCAGGGGCCGCGTAACCTCCACCACCATCCGGCCGGCCGGTCGGTCGCCGGCATCGGCATTGACGACGATGCGGGGGAAGGTTGTCCTGGGAAAAAGGCTGACGGGCAGCTTCAGGAGCGATGCCGCTCCACCCGCCACAAGAAGCGTCATCAGGAACAGGATGCTCCGCTTGTGGGTCTGGATCCACTGCCGAGGCGCCACGATCACGCTCCCGGCTTGGTGGCGGCAGCCACGGCCATCCCGTCCGCCAAACTGGTGCGGCCGGTCGTCACGACTACCGCTCCAGCTTCGAGCCCGCTCCGGACCTCGACCCAGCGGTCATTCTCGATCCCAGCGTGGATCGGCCGCCAGTGCGCCGTTCCGTGTTCCACCACGAACACTCCGGTTTCCCCATGGCGATCGACGATGGCATCTCGGGGGATGCGGACGGCCTCCTGGGCCGACCGGATGACAACGCTGACGTGGACCTTGGTGCCGGCCACCATCCACCCCGGAATCCGCGTTGGCCGAATGAGCGCTTCGACGAGCTGGGTTCGAGGATCCACCACACGATGAAGCCGGGCCAGGAGAGCGTGAGCCACGGCCTCTCCGTGGGCCTTGAAGACCGGCGAGATCCAAACCGGCATGCCGGGTTCAAGCTGAACGGCGTCCTCGGGCTCGAACCCGGCCCGTACCGCCAAGCCGTCTTCCGGCGCTACGAGCACGGCATCCTCCCCCGGATGTACGGTGCTGCCGGATGTCACCAGCACCTGGACCACGACGCCCGAGAACGGCGCCGTGATGACGCGCGGTCCGCTCGAGCCGTCAACGCCGAGTCCGTTGAGCGCGGCGCGGGCGGTGGCCACTTCCTTTTCGGCCTGTTGCTCCGCCTCGTTGGTGGCCAGGTGCGTCCTGCGCAACCGGCGGAGCCGCTCCAGGTTGCGTTTGGCGTAGTCCAGATTGATCCGCGCCTGCTCCACCTCGACGCTCGAGGAAGGCAGCGGACCGAGCTTCAGGAGAGGATCTCCCTCGGCGATGGATTGCCCCGGAGTCACGAGGACCTGGGCAACCTGCCCGGACGTCACGAACGAGACGGTTCGGGTTTCGTGAGGGTCGAACTCGACGGTACCGAAAGTCTCCAGGGTTTCCTCCACGCCGCCCTTCTCAGCACGCGCGGTGACCACGGTCGCGACCGGACCTGCTGGGGCGCCTGCTTCCGGGGAGGCCGGCTCGCGTCCTCCACAGCCGGCCGCCAGGCCGGCGCCGAAGACGATGAGGAGGAGGCTCAAGTATTGCCTGAAATCCATAACCGTGCGGTTCCTTTCAGTTGCTGCCCGTACCGCCGCTCACCGCCTCGTGCAGAGAGGCTGGTGGTGCTGTGGCACCGGGGTGCCCGGCGAGGCTGCTCCCGACAGCCGTTTGAAGGGCCACTCTGGTCTCAATCCTGGCCTGGTTGAGTGTAGCCAGCTTGAGGCGCATGTCGAGCAACGTGGAGCGGACGTCTTGCCAGGCCAAACGACCAACGTCACCGCTCAAGACACCGTTCCTTTCGGCTGCTTCGACGTGGGAGAGAGAAAATATCCCCCGGCGGGCGACCAGGATCTGCCTGTCCAGCAGCGCATCGTCGGCCGCCAGGCGATCCACGTCGGTTCGTACCGTGGCGATCCGCGCTTCGTACTCGTGCTTGAGGCGCGTACGGGTGGCCCGTTCCAGCGCGATGGCGCCCTGGTTGCGGTTGAAAATGGGGAGTCCGAGGGTGACGAACCCCCCCAGGAACTTGAGGGCGGTCTCGTTACGCTGGGCGGTGACCCCGATGGAGAGCGAGGGAAACTGAGCGAGCACAGCCTGGCGCACTCGCGCCTCCTGGGATCGGTAGCCAAGCTCCAGCGCCCTGAGGTCGAGCCGGGTCTTTACGGCCCTTTCCACCAGCTTCGATGGGTCCGGAAGAGCCGGAAACGACGGGTCGGCCTGAAGAGGAGTGACCTTGACCTGCGCTCCGGGCGGCAGGCCCAGGAGCCGGAAGAGGCGCGAACGGGTTTCCGTTTCGGCGCGAACCAGGTCACCCTCGAGCTGGCGCAGGCTCTCCAGGGCCGACCGGTGGATCCCCAAGTCCTGTACGGTGGCGTCTCCCTCATCCAGAGCTCTTTGGAGCACCGTGACCGTCTCGTTCTCGAACTTGAGTTCCGAACGGATCAAGCCAAGTCTTCGCTCCAGCATGGCGACGCGCGCGGTGGTCAGCCGGGCCGCCTGCGCCACCTGCCACTCCTGCCATGCGATCCCCAGGTCGACCGCCTGGAGTTGGGCGCTGGCTGCCGCCACCCGTGCAGCGCGGCCGATCAGCGACCCGATGTCGACCCCGAGCCCCACGTTGTAGGCGTTGACCGTCCCCTGGGATCCGGTCCCGTGGGGCCGATCCACCTCCGCAGAGAGATCCGGGTTGGGCAGGAGACCGGCCCCCAGGAGCTGAGCCGCCGCCTCACCGTGCGCGTCCCGAACCGCTGCCAGATCCGGGTTGGCCAGCACGGCGAGCACGGCCGCCTCGTCGGGCGAGAGGCCGTCGGAGAGATCGAGCGTGACCGGCTTCAGGATCGGATGCTTCAGCTCCGCCGCCTCAACCTCGAGACGTTCGAGATCGGGCATCCCCCGCTCGGCCACCTCGTGCGCAGGCGGCAGCGGCGCCGGCCGATAGGTAGCACAGGCCGGCGGCAATCCCGCAGCGATGCCGGCCACCAGCACTCGTAATCCGGTTCCCAGAACCCTTTTCAAGAGAACACCTCCATCGGTCCTCGGGAGGATGAATCTTCTCCAAGCCGATCAGGACACCACGGTTGCAGAAGACCTCCGGTCACTCGAGAATCGCGTCACAACATCGATCCTAGGAAACCGAGAGCTTCCGCTTTGATCGTCGAGTCGTCCATGGCTACATTATATTATCAATGTGCCGGCTTCCCCAAGGTGTAGCCGGCTTTTCTCACCAACTTCCCGTTGCGACCGGGAAGGCACCTCCAATCGCGGCGTTCCTCCCGCCGGCGCCGCCTGCCCGAACACAACGCAGTGACGTGTGAGTCGAACAGGCGTCTCCACGATCTCGTCACCAGAGTCGGTCAGGTTTGCGACCTAGGCTGGCCTTCCGACAGGCGGAGCTCTTCCTTATAGCTCCTTAGTCTGCAGCCTTTGCCTCCGAGTCGGTTCGCACCACCTCGCCGGTGGGGAGTACCAGGACCTCCAGCTCCCGGCCGTCTCGTTTGCCTCGGACCTCCCAAGCGTCGAGCAACAAACGCTCGACGCCTGCACTCGACGCGGCGTGCCCGGCGTGTCCTTCGGCCTCCTCTGAACCGCCCTCCTCCGCGAGCTCCTGCTCACCTTCGGAGCTGGATTCCGCCGTTGCCTCTTCCGCCTGCTCTTCATTCGTCTCTGTCGCTGCCTCGGGATATCCGGCGCCTTTCTTGATCATGGCCGCAACGCGAGCGGGAAGAGGTCCCGTGGGGAGCTCGAGATACAGGACGTGACCGTTCTCGAGGATCTTGACCTCTCGAGGACCGTCGGCAGCGTTCCAGGACGCTGCATGAATCGTCTGACCCCATTCGTTCTCCATCTGAAGGCCCGTCAACTTTGCTCCGCCGGTTTCCGTCTCCAGTGTGACACGAACGACGTCCGGGAGATCGGAGAGAGTCTCCGGCGTGTCGTGCTCCGGGCCTGCTTTGTGTACGCGCTGCAGAACGACCTGGCCAAAGGGATCGACGAACCGCTCGCGAATCGTTCCTGCCTCGGGACTGTCCTCGATCTCGTACACCGCAAGGCGCACGTGATCGGCCTCCTTCGGTCTCGTCCCCAGAACCTCCTCGCTGGCATCCACGACCTCCCGCGGCAGCGCCGACGGCCTCCTTTCGCGCTCGATGGACACGAGGGTCCCGTCGGACAGTGCGGTCACTTCGAGGTCACCCTTGTCCATTTCATACTCTGCGGACCAGGTCACGACGCCGTTCTCTTCCTCCCGCTCCAGGTCCTCAGGCTTGGCCTGGGCCGGCGCAAACTGGGCCAGGGTGGACCGCACAGGCCCGGGAAGCTCGGCGATTGACTTCACTTTCTTGGCGCTGTCTCCGCCCTCGCCGTCACCCTCCGGGCAGGCCGTTGTCAGGAGCCCGGCAACAAGCAACCCCAAAATGCTCACACACACCAAGACCGTCCTTCGCGTCATCATCCTTTGCCTCCTTCGCTCTTTTTCGATGGTTCATGTTCTGACCGGGGTTTCGCTGTCGTGGCGAACCCGTGAGATACGATGCTGACCTCGTCATCGAGGACGAGACCGATTTCCGGGGCGTACACCTTTGTCGATCGTTCGTTGGCCTTGAGCGCGCTGGACTCCTCGACCTCGAGGCAGTGTTCGAGCGTTGCGCCATCGGTGGTGTCCAGCGTACTTTCCAGGCTCAGGATCTTCGCCCGGTCCATGGCGACGCCGGGCGCCAGCTCCTGGTAGTACTGCAACCCCGCCCGAGGGGCTCCGGGCATCATAAGGCCAGGCCTGTTCTCTCCCTCGAAGGCCCGCCAGGATCCCTCATGGCCGAGGATCCTCCCGCCTTTGAAAATGTCCACGTCCTCCCCGAAGTAGTAGAGATCCCGGGTGGAGCGGGACATGGCGTAGAAGTTCCGGGAGATCTCCACCAGCTCGCCGTCCTTCCACTCTCGTTCCTCGACGACCCGCGTCGTGAATGGTCCGACCTTCTTGGTGTCGTCGAGCACCGTGATCACGACCCTCGTGCCCTTGCCCTCGAGGACGATCCGGTAACCCGGCTCCAGGATCCAGTACCGGTTCCGGCCGGTCGTGGCAAGGTCGTTGGGATCGAGGGAGAAGCTTGACAGGTAACCGCCTGCGTCCTTCGCCGGAAGCTCCGCAGCCGGGAGCCACGCCGTGGCGCCCGCGAGAAGCAGGGGGAGGGACAGTCCCACGATGAGAAAAGCTCTTCCAGGTTTGATTCCCATGATTGCACCTTCCTTTTCGTTACTATTCCTTGTGCTCTCAACCTAGCGGTCGGCCTTGCCGCCCAGGTGGATGAGCGGCGCGACTCCGAGCATCAGCGTTGTCCAGATCCTCCGGTTCATGATGCTGCTCCGTTTCTGTTCACCAGGTCACCGACCCCGAGACGCCAAGCGCGCCCGCGGCGACGACCGGCAGAACGACGACGGCGACGTCTCGCGGACGATCCTCCGCCCTCCGCCTCACAACCCAGCGGCCAACCTCGGCGCCGATGAGCGCCCCGGCCACCACGTCCGACGTCCAGTGCCTGTCGAGCTCGATCCGCTCCCAACCAACGAGGCCGGCGAGCCCCCAGACCGTCCCCTGGAGCCACCGGCTCCTGGTGTGGGCGGCAACCACCGACGCCACGGCGAACGCTTCGGTGGCCTCGCCGGAAGGAAAGGCGTAGCGGCCCGAGAACGGCCTGACGCTCCCGGCGCCCAGCTCTTCCGGGGGGCGGGCGCGACCCACGATGTTCTTGAGGGCCGGGGTGATGAGACCGGCCGCGATGATGCTGGCCTCGAAGCCGTCCTCGGCCGTCGCCACGAGCCCGGGACTGTGGCCCGCCCGCCCGGCGACCCATGTGACACCCAGGCCGGCGAGCGCCCCCCAGCCTCCCAGGGGCCGCACGGCTGTGGCCAGGTTCTCCGAGCTCGAGGTGCGATGGCGTTGAACCCTGCTGCGGATCTCGGTATCCAGCGACGCCGTCGCGCCCACTGCGGCGATCCCCACACCCAGACGTCGCCAGTCGTGGGACGACATGTGAGCCGGGCGGCGGATGATGTCCGCCAGATCGGCGCGGAGCCGTTGGGCGAACCCTTCACCCGCCCTGTTCTTTACGTGTCTTGTGGCACCCGGGGCCGTTGGAGCCGCTGCGCTTTTCTGCCCGGCCGCCGGGAGCCCCGAAGGGATCAGCAGGACCAAGGCCAGGATTCCAGCGGTTGTCGATTGCTTCCAGCTCATGCTCGCTCCCCGGGGGTGATCAGAGACTGAAGGTTACCGTCCCCCATTAGGGAGGTCTCGAATCCCTTCACCGGTGTGAGTCTCGCCGGCCATGATGAAATGCGTCTGACAGCTTGGTTACATTTCGTTCATGTTCTGCCGGAGCTTCGCCGGGAGAGCGCTCTGAAACAGTCAAAACCAAGGAAAAGAGCGGCGAGGCACGACCTCTCCCGCTCGACTGGCCGCCGCTTGACAGGGCTTCAATTTTTTGTCCCTCAGCCCCGTTTTTTCTGCGTATGTACCCGCCCCACCCCGGCGTGGAGCCGGGGCGGTGCGAGCGCATACGATGAACCAGGGTCTATTGCGATCACAGCCCGTTCATGCGGCGGGGAACACGAGCCGCACCACGCTGCCGCCGCCCGGGGGCTGCTCGAGCTCGGCGCGGCCGCCGTGGGCCAGGGCCACGGCGCGGACGATGGCCAGGCCGAGGCCGCGGCCGCGCGAACCCGGGCCCTTGGTCAGGCGTTCGAAGGCGCACCCCCCGATCTCTTCTGGGAAACCCGGGCCCGTATCGACGACCTCGAGGATGGCGCTCTGCCGGTCGCGGAAAGTGCGGACAACCGCACGGTCTCCCGTACGAAGGTGGGAGGCCACGTTGTCCAGCAGGTTGGCCAGGGCACGCCGGAGGAGGGATGGGTCTGCCTGGATCTCGACCGGCGCCGGCGCCTGGAGCATCAGCGTGACGCCCCTCTCCTCCGCCAGCGGCCGATAAAGTTCTACGAGCTGCGCGGCGAGGTCCGCAAGATCCGTTGTTTCCCGTCTCGTTCTCAGCGCGCCAGCCTCCGCCTCCGCAACATCAAGGGACGACTCCACGAGGCCGGTTAACCGGTCCACCTCCGCCATCGCCCGCTCCAAGGCTTCGTTGGCGGCCTCCCGATCTTCGGCTCCCCTTGCGATCTCCAGACCCGCGCGGATCGTCGTCAGGGGGCTCCGTAGGTCATGCGCCATCGCGTCCGCTACCGCCTGGAGCTGATGGACCCCGGATTCAATCCGTCCGAGAAGGCCGTTGAGGGCCAATGCCATGCGTTCGATCTCGTCGTCACGACCCTCCAAAGGTAGCCGGGCCTCGAGACCGCCCATGGTCATGCCGGCAGCGGCCGCCGCCATTCGATCGACACGGGCCAGCACTCTCCCAACGGCAACCCAGGAAACCACAGCGCCAACCAGGAGAACTGCGAGCCACCCCTGGGTGGCGAGGTCTCGGACATCCTCGAGCAGCTCCATGTCAGCGAACGGTGTGGCGCCCGCAATGACATGTTCTCCCTTCGGGAGGGCAGCTCCGGCGATCCTGACGGGGTATTCCCAACCCGGAATGTCGATCCAGGCAACCCGGCCGGGGATGCCCGCCGCTTTGCTCAGCACGAGGGAAAGCGCATCTCTGTTCCCTGTTGCGACCTGGGCGGATGGTTCGCCGGAGTTTCCGATCACGGCGAGGAAGAACAGGCTCTGCTGCCGGTCCTCCGTTGCCAATGGGGTCAAGGTCTCGTGATTTCTGAGCTCTCGAAGCTCGGCAGCGAGCTCTTCCTTTACGTGGGCGCCACGGCCCTTGGCGAGGATCTCGGCGACACCCCGGACTTCGGCCTCGAGCCACCTGTCCCCACGGCTTCGGACGTTCGCCGCCAGCAGCCAGTACATCACCGCCATGAGCACGGACGAACCCAAGGCAAAAACCAGGATGACGGGCGACGCCAGACGCCAAGCCGCTGTACGTCGTATCCGCATCATGCACCTACCTTGGTCCAAGCGGGCAATGTGGTGCTTCGAGCCTGTGTGGCGCGCGTCACTGCGCGGCCCTCGCAGAGCGCAGCAAAACCCGCCCTGCGGCGGACGAGTGATGCTGGATTAAGCGTCCGCGCCGAGAACATACCCGGCTCCTCGCACCGTCCTGATGAGCGGTGTTTCTCCCGGTCGATCCAACTTTTTCCTCAACCGATGCACGTAGACATCCACAACGTTGGTTTGCGGATCGAAGCGCATCTGCCATACATGATCCAAGATCATGGCCCGGGTCACCACACGCCCCCTGTTCCGGCAAAGGTATTCCAACACACGGAACTCCTGCGGCGAGAGGGCCAGCGCACGATGGCCCCTTCGGGCGGTGCGGCGTGCCAGGTCGACTTCCAAGTCCTTGACGCGGAAGATCACAGCACTGCCGGTTGGGAGCCCCTGGCGTCGTGTCAGCGCCTCGACACGGGCCAGAAGCTCCGTAATGGCAAACGGCTTCGTGAGGTAATCGTCCCCACCCCGTTGCAAACCCTCCACGCGGTCGTCCACCGAGCGCTTGGCGGACAGGATCAGAACCGGCGCCGTGACTCCCCGGCTCCTGCACTGTTCGATGAACGCGAGGCCGTCCATGCCCGGCAACATGAGGTCAACAATCAAGAGGTCATGGATCCCCTCCGCCACAAGCTCAAGGGCGGCCTCGGCCGATTCAGCACGGTCCACGGCATAGCCCTGCTCGACCAGACTTCGCTCAAGGAACCGAGATATTCTCGCGTCATCCTCAACGACCAGCACTCGCATCCCCAGGTCTCTCCTCACTCCAGGACGGCCGGGAGGCTTGTGACTTTCCCATTCACATTCATAGCTCCAC
>Ga0114931_10009949_pt1 | contig 11350 bp, 11 predicted proteins | sample 2SBtaG_FD_89579 | JGI IMG/M metagenome (GOLD analysis project Ga0114931, IMG submission 89579) | Deep subsurface microbial communities from Kolumbo volcano to uncover new lineages of life (NeLLi) - 2SBTROV14_V59a metaG | ecosystem: Environmental > Aquatic > Marine > Volcanic | place: Kolumbo...
AGGGCCCGGGCCAGCTGCCGGCGCATCTCCTCCAGCTCCCCATCCGTGGGCTCGCGGCCCTCTTCGGCTGCGCCCTCGCCCATGGCGTGCTGGCGCAGGGCGGCGTGGCCGACCAGGCCCGCCGCATTGACGCCCAGCGGACGCATCGCCAGGCAGTCCAGGTAGCCAGCGTAGGACTCCCAGTGGAAGGGGACTCCCGCCAGGATGCTCGTCGCGGGGATCTCCTCCACGGACTCGAGGGTGCGCGCCAGCCGCTCCTCGTCCCCTGCACGTACGGGCGCAAAGCTGACACTGCAGTTGCCCACCACCACCGTCGTCGTACCGTGCCAGCAGCACGGGCTGGCCAGCGGGTCCCAGAAGAGCTGGGCGTCCAGATGGGTGTGCGCATCGATGAAGCCCGGGGTCAGCAGGCGTCCCCCGGCATCCAGGGTCCGCCAGCCCGAGCCTTGCACCCGCCCCACCTCCACGATCCGGTCGCCATCCACCGCCACGTCGCCCTGGAAGGCCGGGCTGCCGGTGCCGTCCACCACCATCGCGTCGCGGATCACCAGGTCATGCATGGCAGGCTCCACCCCCTGATGTCGTTGACCGCTCATTGACAGGACGCGGGGTCCGGGATTTATTGTTCAGGTGACCAAGAACTTACGGACTCCCGGCCGGCGGTCGCAAGCCGAGGCCGAGCAGACCCGGGCCCGGCTGCTGGACGCCGCCGAGGGCCTCTTCGCCCGCCGGGGCTATCAGGGCACCTCCCTGCGCGCGGTGGCTGCCGCGGTGGGCGTGCGGCCCTTCACGGTCCAGCACCACTTCGGCTCGAAGCGCGGCCTCTACGAGGCCGTGGTGGGCCGTTGGGACCAGCAGCTCATGGAGTCCGTCTCCCGTCTCGGTGCCGACCTGGATCCGCTGGAAGCGCTGGACGGGATCGTGGACGCGGTCTTCGACTTCTTCCTCGGACACCGGGACTGGGTCGCCGTCACCGCGTGGGCGGCGCTGGGTGACGGACCACCCGGCGGCGTGCGCCTTCAGGATCGGACCTGGGTGGAGTTCATGCAGAAGGCCCTGGCAGAAAGTGGCCTCGCAGGCAGCCTCGACCCGGGGATCCTCTTCATCACCATGGAGGGAATCCTCAACCACCACGTGCTCTCCCGCGCCCACTACGAGCACCTGTGTGGATCCGATGTGACGAATCCGAAGCTGTGCGCCGAGACCCGGGAGCACCTGAAGCGCGTGATGAAATCCATCCTCACCGGAAACACGCGGGGGAGACGAGCATGAAGCTGCAAGACTACTCGGGGCTTGGCGCCCTCGTGACCGGCGCCTCCAGCGGAATCGGCCGCGTCCTCGCCGGGCGGCTGGCCACCCGGGGCGCCCGGGTCGCGCTGGTGGCCCGCCGGGAGGAGGATCTCCAGAAGCTCGCCGAGGAGATCCAGCGGGCCGGCGGAGCGGCCCTGGCCCTGCCCTGCGACGTGGGCGACCGCGAGGCCGCGGAAGCGTGCTGCGCAAAGGCCCTGGCGGAGTTCGGGTCGGTGGACCTGCTCGTGAACAACGCGGGCTACGGGCACCATCGCACCTTCCTGGAGTGGGACGTCGAGGACATGGAGCGCATGATGCGCGTGAACTACCTGGGGAGCCTGTACTTCACCAAGGCCCTGCTTCCGCAGATGGTGGAGCGCCGGCGCGGCTGGCTGGTCTTCGTCTCCTCGGTGGCGGGAAAGCTCGCCCCACCGGAGGAGTCCGCCTACGCCGCCTCGAAGTTCGCGATGGTCGGCCTGGCCCAGTCACTCTCCCTGGAGGTGGAGGATGCGGGCGTCCACGTCCTCACGGTGTGCCCGGGCGTGATCCGGACGCCCTTCTTCGACCAGGAGGCGCTGGAGCGCATGCCTCCGGCCTCGAAGAAGCGCATGGTGGAGCCCGAGGGCCTGGTGGACGCCATGCTGGAAGCCCTGGCCCGGGGAAGGCACGAGATCACCCATCCGGGCGGAATCGCACCCGCCTATGCGATCCAGGCCCTCGCCCCCACCTTCATGCGTCGGATGATGAAGCGCTCCACCCTGGGCGCCCTGGCCAGGCAGAAACGGGCGGCGGCCCGGGCCCAGCCACGGCCATGAACCCCCGCGACGAGACGCGGACCCGCGCATGAGCAGGGACTGGAAGCTGCGCGAGCCCCCGCCGGAGCTGGCCGCCCGCTACGAGGCAGAGGGCTACTGGAGGGGGGAGACCCTCGCCTCGGTGCTCTCCGCAGCGCTCGCCCGCTGGGCGGCGCTCCCCTTCCGGGTCTGGTCCCAGGAGCGGCCCTACCAGGGCACCATCGGTGAGGTCGCCCACCTGGCGCGCCGCGTGGCCGCCGGCCTCGCGGCCCGCGGGATCGGTCCCGGAGACGTGGTGGCCTTCCAGATCCCGAGCTGGGTGGAGGCGGCCGCCACCTTCTGGGGTACGGCTCTGTGCGGCGCCGCCGTGCTTCCCATCGTCCACTTCTACGGTGCGCGGGAGGTGGCGTTCATCCTGGGCCAGTCCCGCGCACGGGCCTTCGTGACTGCGGACCGCTTCCGCAGCTTCGACTATCTGGCAGCCTTGGATTCCGTCCGGGCGCGGGCCCCGGAGCTGGAGCTGGTCGTCGCCATCGGGAGGGCTCCCCAGGAGGCGCTGCCCTTCGGCTCCCTCGCGGACTCCCCGCCCCTGGAGGCACTGCCCGCCGTGGGCGCCGGCGAACCCGCAGTGATCGCCTACACCTCCGGGACCACCGCCGATCCGAAGGGGGTCCTCCACACCCACCGGAGCATTCTCGCCGAGACGCGTCAGCTCGACGCCATGCAGGCCAGTGGCGGGCGGCCCCTGCTGGCCGGCGCGCCGGTGGGTCACTTCATCGGAATGACCACCGGTCTGCTGCTGCCGGTGGCACGCGGGCTCCCCATCCACCTGGCCGATACCTGGGATCCGGCAGCCGTCCTGGCGGCGGTGCTCGAGGCGGACCTCAGTGCCGGGAGTGGCTCCACCTACTTCCTGACCAGCCTCCTGGATCACCCGGACTTCTCGCCCGCCCACCTGGAGCACATCCAGCGGGTCGGTCTGGGCGGGGCGCCCGTCCCCGTAGCCGTGGCCGAGCGGGCCGAGGCCCTGGGCATCTCGATCATCCGCTCCTACGGCTGCAGCGAACAGCCTTCCATCACCGGGTCCCGACACGAGGATCCCAGGGAGAAGCGCCTGTACACGGACGGCGCAGCCCTGCCCGGCGTGGAGCTGCGCATCGTGGACGGCGGGGGACGCGAGCTTCCTGCGGGCGAGCCCGGGGAGATCCTGTCTCGCGGGCCCGAGCTCTTCGCCGGGTACACGGACCCCCTGCTCACAGACGAGGCGCTGCTGGACGGGGGCTGGCTCGCCACCGGCGACATCGGCGTGCTGGACGAGCACGGCTGGCTCACCATCACGGATCGGAAGAAGGACATCATCATCCGCGGAGGCGAGAACATCAGCGCGGGCGAGATCGAGGAGCTGCTCGCCCAGATGCCGGGAGTGGCGGAGGTGGCCGTGGTGGCGGGCCCGGATCCGCGCATGGGCGAGCGCGCCTGTGCCTTCGTCCGGCCCCTTCCGGGCGCTGCGGCGCCGGATCTGGAGTCGGTGCGCCAGCATCTGGCCCGGGCGGGCCTCACGCGGCAGAAGTGGCCGGAGGAGATCCACCCGGTGACGGAGTTCGCAAGGACCCCTTCCGGAAAGATCAAGAAATTCGAGCTCCGCGCCCGGCTTCGCGCGGCATCTGGCAGCTCCGGGGCGGCAGCCCATCCGAGCAGCGCCGAATGAGCACCGACGCAATCCTCGATCAGCTGCTGATTCCCCGGCCCAACGGAAGCGCTGCCCTCGAGCGGGTGGCGGCCTTCCTGTCCGAGCGCCTGGAAGCCACCGGCGCGCTGGTCACCCACCAGAGCTTCACGGCCACGCCGCACGGCTTCCAGCTCGTCTGGACCGCCGCCCTCCTGCTGGGCGCTGGCTACGTGGTGGCCATCGGCAGGCGGCGCCACCTGCTGGCCCTGGGCCTCATCCTCACCACCGCGATCCTGCTGCTGGCCGAGTTCGAGTACCTGCGCTCTCCGGTCTCCGGGCTGCTCCCCGCCACGGAGACCAACGTGATCGGGACCTTCCCCGGGCGCCCGGGTGGCCCCCTGCTCCTCTTCACGGCCCACTACGACACCACCACCCACTTCGGCGACCACTTCAGCTGGGGACGCTGGGGCTACCTGCAGGGACCGGGAACTGCACTGGCCGTTGGGCTCGCCCTGCTGGGTGCCTGGGCGAGGCGCCGCGGGCGCTCCCTGCCCCGGGCGCTGGCCGTTCCCCTGGCCTGTCTCGCGGTGCTTCCCATCGGCGCGATGTTCTGGTTCCAGGCGGTGGGCCCGCTGGTCCGGACCCCCAGCCCGGGCGCCATCGACAACGGGGGATCGGTGGCCACCTTGCTGCGCCTGGCGGAGGAGCTGTCGGCGAGGCCGGCAAGCGCCCCCACCGGCGTCCAGATCGTCTTTCTCGCCGCCGAGGAGGAGCGCGCCCTCGGCTCCTGGGCCTTTGCCCAGCACCTGGATCCCGAAGCTCCCCTGGCGGTCATCAACCTGGAATCCGTGGGGGCCTCCCACGAGCTGGCGTACATCCCCGAGGATGGCTTTGCCACCCGGCGCTTTCGCAGCTCCGATGCGATGGTGGCCCTCGTGAGCGAGACCGCCCGCCAGCTCTGGGGCGAGCCCCTTCCTCCGCGCCGGCTTCCGGACGGCGTCCTCACCGACGGCCGCAGCTTTCTCGCCCACGGCATTCCGGCCATCACCCTCCGCGCCTTCACCGCTGGCGCCTTCCCCCGCCGGCTGCACTCCCGCTACGACTCGCGGGATCGCCTGGTGGTCCCCGAGATCGATCGGGCCGCCCACCTGCTCCGCGCCCTGGTGGCCCGCGTGGACGCCGACCCCAGCCTCATCCGATCCATGGCCACACGGCGGCGGACGCGAGCTGCACGGGAGCATTGACGATGCGGGACGACCTCGGGAGCCGGCACCTTCGCTTCGAGCGCCGCGGGCCCATAGCCTGGTGCATCATCGATCGCCCAAAGGCCCGAAACGCCCTCACCTCGGCCATGTACTTCGGCCTGCGCAAGGCGGTGGAACGCGTCAACTCCGATCCGGCGTTGCGCGCACTGGTCCTCACTGGTGTGGACGACGTCTTCGCACCGGGGGGCGAGATGGGTGGGCGCCACGACGACGATACTGCCGGGGTGGGGGAGCTCCTCGGAACCGGCGTCCTGCCCTTCCATGCCCTGCGACACAGCGCCGCTCCAGTGGTCGCCGCCGTAAACGGCATCTGCCAGGGAGGCGGCCTCATGCTGGCCATGCTCGCGGACGTGGCGGTGGCCAGCGAACGGGCCAGCTTCCGCGCGCCCGAGCTGCTGCGGGGCGTCGCCGACGCCTGGTTCGCAGCGGTGCTGCCGGAGCAGGTCGGAATCGCCAGAGCGCGGGAGCTGATGTTCACCGGCAGGCGCATCGACGCGGCCGAGGCCCTGCGCATCGGCCTCGTCGCGCGGGTGGTCCCCCACGACCAGCTCCAGGACGCGGCCCGGCAGCTCGTCCGCGAGATCCTCCAGACCGCGCCCACTGCCCGCGCCCAGTGGAAACGCATGGTGAACGCCCGCTACGGCTGGGTGGACGAACCCGGCTTCGAGGCCTCCCTGCGCGGGGACGAATGCCTCGAGGGCTTCCGGGCCTTCGTGGAGAAGCGGCCGCCCTCCTGGGTGCCGGAGGAGGACTGAGCGAGACCTGCGCGGAGCCCGCGAAAGCCTCCGCAGCTCGTCTATTGGTGCGGCCATGCCCGATTCATCGTCGAGACGATGGCCATGACCAGGAAGGTGAACGTCGCGTCGCTCGAGGAGCACAGCGCGTCATAGGCCTCTCGAAACGCACCGATCTCGATCCGCTCGGGCACCTTCCCGTACTTCCGAGCCGCCCAGATCCGCAGCGCAACCAACGCTCCGAGGAATACCACCGACGCGCTGATCTGAGCCCAATGAGAATCCATTCCCACCTCTCCCTCGTTCCGAATTCGGTCACAGGATACACGCGGGCATGCGGCAACCCTCATCCCGCTCCAGTTCCGATCAAGACGCTCCGCAGTCCGTCGGCCATGCGGCGCTCCGGTTCCAGCGGGCAGCCCGACCCTGCGGCGGGCCCGGCCTCTCGCCGGATTCAGCAGCGACCCTACGTCCCACCGCCGTCATCAGGCCCCAGAGCCAGCTGATCTTGTAGCGATCGATGCGGACCGGCCGGAAGCCAGCCTGCTCGACGAGCTGGCGGAGCTCCTCCGTTCCGTAGGTCCGGAAGTGGGCGCGGTCGAAGAGGCGCAGCCAGAGGTCGCAGATCCGGCAGGCGAGGTAGTCGTCGCACCAATCCGTGATCACGAGACGTCCCGACGGGCGCAGCACACGGGCCATCTCCTCGAGAGCGGCCACGGGATCCCGGAAGTAGTGAAAGGCATTAGTCGAGGAGACGACGTCGAAGGATCCATCGGCAAAGGGAAGACGCTCCGCCTGCCCTTCCCGCAGCAGGGCGCCATCGCCCAGCCTCCTGCGCGCCACCGCGAGCATCTCCGGCGAGGCATCCGCCCCCGCCAGCTCGACGTCGGGGATCGCAGCCGCGATGGCCTCCATCAGCACCCCCGTTCCGCATCCGACGTCGAGCAGCCTCTCCCGGGGCTGCAGCGCGAGACGCCTCAAGGTCTCGCGCAGGGTCGCCTCGATGTAGAAGGACCAGCGCCGGTCGTAGTGGGCCGCGAGCCTTCCATAGGTCTCGACGACCGCTTTCGTGCCCATGAAACGCTGCCGCTCCCTCTCGGATCCCACTGCAGGAGTCCGTACCTCTCCACGGATCTCGTATCGCACGGATCCGCACAGACAGTGTCCGGTCAACACGCGCTCTTCCTCCTGAGAGGACGGCTGTGACTCCCGGACCCTCATTGCTGCAGCAGACGAACGCTCAAGGGGTAGCGAAAGGGCTCCAGACGGCTCGCCGCCTGTGCACCGCGGACCGTTTGCACCAAGGAATGGACGAGCACCACCACAAGGATCAGCGCCCCGATCCCGAAGGGAAGGAGCACGAGACCCACCAGCAGCATCCCCAGGATCGTCAGCTGGAAGTTGAGAGCCTCACGGGCATGGCTCCGCACGAAGGGGGATTCCCCGCCGCAGATGAGTTGGACGGAGTAGGGACCGAGGAACTGCCCGAAGGGGATCGCGTATCCGAGAACTGCTGTCATGTGGGCGAGCACCGCGGGAGCACGCTCGGCTGCCGAAGAGGATTCGACGCCTTCGAGTTCACCTTCCGAATCCATGAATGGTCCTCCTTTGTCCAGCTGCGGTTGCAAGGACCGCGCCGGCCGTGAGCCAAGGTAGGGCCTTTCTGGAGGGCAGGGTGCAGAGGATCCCATGCAGGTGCAGCCCCGAGCCTGCACCCGCCCATCTCCGACGCCCTAGCGAGGGTCCAGGCGCAGGAAGATGCGCGGCGGGAAGCCCGTCAGCAGCCGGAAGACGGGGCCGAGGGGATGTTCGTGATCCACGCGGACGGCCTCCGCTCCCGTCACGGGCACGGCCCGGTACTTCCCCTTCTGGCCATCCAGAGTCACCTCCACCGCTGGATGCCGGCGCGCGCGGCGGTACCAGGCCCGGGGCCAGTGATTGGCGGCCACGTAGAGGTGGCCATCGCTCTCCAGTCGGGATACGACCCGATCGTGGGGCTTTCCGCCCTCATCCAAGGTGGTGATGACCAGGGTCGAGCCGGCCCTGGGCTGCAAGAACCCGATCAACGACTCGAAGGAAACGACGATCCCCACATAGACCAGGATCCCGATCCCGAGGACCTTCACCGCCTTCATCGATTCACTCCCTGGCAGGTGGCGACGGCATCACCCGTTCGCCACGCGCCCGCTCTACGAGATGGGACGATTCCCCCGCCGATGATGCCAGATGAGGCGCACCCGGGGAAACCCGAAAGGACGACGACCAGCACAGGTAGTGGGCCAGGCGGAGAAACCGCCCGGAAGTCACCGGACGGACGGACAGGGACCTCCTCCGGCGGAGCTTCGGGGGCGTTCCGCCGCGCCGGCCCTTCGGGGATGCGCAGGTTGGTGTCGCGTGATCGGGCGGCAGCCCGGGGCCAGCCTTCGCAGGTGGTACCGAAAGGAAGCCCGCCGCGGAATTCGGCGCAACGCCACGAGGTGCGAGGAACACCGGCAATCCGATGAGCCGAACCCCGGGAGCTCTCTCGCCCCCGTCAGCGAACGTGCCGCAGCCGCCCAGCTGCACTCCAGCCGCCGGGCATCCGAGGTCGTCCACACCCGCGCCACCGCAGCCGCCCGCCGCAGGTGGTCGATGTGCCAGTGCGGTCGCCGCCCGGCAGGCTCGAGATGATGCCCGAGACGGGCCGCGAGCCCGCCGGGCCCAAACGCGCTTCCCACGTACAGGTAGAAGGGGGCCTCGAAACCGACGACGCCCAGGCAGCCGACCCGAAGGCGCACGGGAGCCGCCAGATGAAGCAGCAGCGCGTAGGTCCCGCCTGCCTCCGGGAAGCGCGGATGGAACGCATCCATGCGGTCTTGCCGGCGTCCAGTGTACCGCACGGCTCGCCTCTCCCCGCCCGCCCTACCAGGCAGATGTACTCCCCAGCGTGGGCCGCCTCCGAAGCCTCCCCTCCCGCGGCAGTCGTGCGCTCAGAGAGCCCTGCCCGACTCCCGGCCCACTCCCTCCCGATGTGTGGAGTGCGTCCGACCAGGAGGTACCACTCCGATACAGCGGAGGAGGGATCCCATGCTGCCTGGCGGAGAGTGCGCCTCAGCTTTGATGCCAATCCGCGCGCCGGGCCAGGTAGAGGTGTGCGTCGTAGGCAACCTCGATCTCGCCCCCGTTGGCTTGAATCAGGCCGGAGAGTGCCTCTAGGAGCGGTTCGAGCCGATCTCGAGGGAGCAGCCGGTGGTCGGAATGCGTGCGCAGAAGATCACAATATTCGGATGGTGAGTAGACTTGAGACCAGGGATAGCGGCGCCAAGTGACTGGACCGAAGCAAGCGGAAGCACCAAAGAGTTCGGAGACGGGACCCTCCTCGGAGTACCAGCGCGTTGCTGGCGGTCCGACCAAGGTCGGAGCATGACGGGCGTAGACGGCGTCGATCGCCTCGCGAAGGGGGGACCGCTCCAGGACTACCGCATTGCCGACGACCGCGAGCGCACCTGTTGAATCGAGTGCCATGGCCGCTTTCCTGAAGCGAACTCCGGCTGCTACCCAATGGAAGGCCTGTGATGAGAAGACGAGGTTGAAGGCGCCCTTCTCCACCGACCATTCTTCGAAGGTCGACTCAAGGACTTCGACCCTCGGGAAGCGCGCGAGCTTCTCGCGGGCAAAGCGAGCCATGGCTGGCCCGGGCTCCAGGCAAAGCACGGAGAAGCCTCGCTGCGCGAGCGGGATGGTGGCTTGGCCGGTACCGCAGCCGATCTCGAGGATCCGCGCTGCGGGATAGATCCGGGAAAGCGAGATCAGGTCGTCAAAGAGGGCGGCCGGATAGCCCGGCCGATTTCGATCGTAGAGCTCGGGAACCTCGTCGAAGGTGAATCTTCGTTCGGTCGCCATGGTCTTGGCAGTGTGTCGCGCGGTACAACGGACCGGGCACTCAGCTGCCGCCAAGGCCCGTCCACCCAAGGCCGAGCGGAACACCCGTGGTCGATACCCCAGGGTACCACGCCCCGAATGCGCCAGTGACCCCGACTTTCCATACAACCGGCGGGGCCACCTTCAATTCGGGCGTTTCACCGCATTCAGGTATTTCGAATCAGGGCTAACCCAGCGCCGGGCCTGACTCCAACAAGTCGGTCGGCACGCCCTGGAGCAGTGGGGCCCGGCCTCGCGCACGGCCCGGGGACGGCTCCAGAGGGCTCTGGTATCATGCGCCGCCTGGAGAGCCCTGGCAGACGAGCCGCCCCGGCCGATCAAGATGCTCGAGGTCGGAGGAGCGGGCTCCACAGCCCATCGAGAGTACCCGGGCACCATCAAAGCGGTGGACGAATCCGAGCTCTCCTTCGAGGTGCCGGGCAACGTCATCGCGCTTCCCGTGAAGGAGGGCGAGTGGTACGAGAAGGGCACCGTGCTGGCCCGCCTCGACGACCGCGACTACCGGGCTGAGCTGGACTCCGCCCGCTCGGATCGCAACAACGCACGGGTGGACTTCGAGCGTGCCCAGACCCTGTTGAAGGAAGGGGTGCTGGCCAAGGCGGAGTACGATCGGAGGAAGGCGGCCTTCGAGGTGGCGGATGCGGCCTTCCGCCGGGCCAAGAAGGCCCTCGACGACACCTCGTTGCGCGCGCCCTTCGACGGCCGGGTGGCGCGCAAGTTCGTGGAGGAGCACGAGAGCGTTCTGGCCAAACAGCGGGTGATGCTCTTCCAGAACGATCGGAAGCTGGAGATCCGCGTGGCGATCCCCGAGCGGGATCTGGCGGGCGCGAGGCCCAAGGCCGAGGTGGTGGAGCAGAAGCTCGAGCCGCGCGTGGTGATCACCTCGATTCCCGGGCGCGCGTTCCCCGCCGAGGTGCGGGAGGTGGCCGCGGCGGCGGATCCCACCACCCGCACCTTCGAGGCCAAGCTCACCTTCGACGCGCCCGCCGACCTGCGCATCCTGCCCGGCATGACCGCCAAGGTGGTGGTGAACGTGCCGGGCTCCCAGGCCGCCATCCACATCCCCGGCACCGCTGCCCTGGGCGACGAGCAGGGCCAGGCCTACGTGTGGGTGGTAGATCCGAAGACCTGGGCCGTGAGCCGTCGCAATGTCACGCTCGGTCCCCTCTCCGAGGCCGGCGTGGTGGTACGCGAAGGGCTGCACCCGGGAGACCTGGTAGCCATCTCCGGCGTGAGCCAGCTCCGCGAGGGGATGGTGGTGCGCCGCCTCGAGCGGTAGCGGGAGCGCCCATGAACCTGGCCAGCTGGGCGCTTCGCAACCGCACCGTCACCCTGGTCCTGACGACGGTGATGCTGCTGGGGGGGATCCGCTCCTACCAGGGGCTGTCTCGCCTGGAGGACCCGGAGTTCACCATCAAGGAGGCCCTCATCACCACCCCCTATCCGGGTGCCTCGGCGGCGGAGGTGGAAGAGGAGGTCACGGACCGCATCGAAACCGCGGTGCAGCAGCTGGGCCAGCTGAAGGAGGTGAAGTCCAGGTCCGACCGGGGCCGGTCCACGGTGACGGCGGTGATCAAGGACCGGTACGGCCGGGAGCAGCTGCCCCAGGTGTGGGACGAGCTGCGCCACAAGATCGGCGACATGCAGGGCCAGCTTCCCCCCGGCGCCGGTCCCTCG
>Ga0114931_10009950_pt1 | contig 11349 bp, 10 predicted proteins | sample 2SBtaG_FD_89579 | JGI IMG/M metagenome (GOLD analysis project Ga0114931, IMG submission 89579) | Deep subsurface microbial communities from Kolumbo volcano to uncover new lineages of life (NeLLi) - 2SBTROV14_V59a metaG | ecosystem: Environmental > Aquatic > Marine > Volcanic | place: Kolumbo...
AAATGCCATCGCCAGGTCTACGGCGCCCTGGCCGAGGAACTGGCCGGCCCGGTCCATGCCCTGGCACTGCATACCTACAGCCCGCAACGCTGGGCTGAGCGTGAACATCCGGCGCCGCAATCTCCGCTTTGTCATGGTGGCGAAAAACCGGAAAACGACAGCGAGGCTGAACACACATGAAGCCGAGCCACATTCATCGCTGCGGGTGGCTCGCCCTGTTACTGTTGGGCACCCAGGTCCCCATGGTCTTCGCCCAGGCGCAAGCGGCGCCCAAGGTCGCCGGCAGTGGCTTGGTGTTCGGACCCAAACTGTTGTACTACCCCCTGGAATGCCAGGAGTCCCGCGGCTGCCGCATCGACTGCTTCCAAAACGGGGTGAATGTCGCCAGTCACACGGATATCTCCCTGCAGGACGAAGTACGGCTGGTGGTCAATGCCGGGATCTCCGATGAGATCATTCCCCGCTGGATTGAAATCCGGCCCTTCAACGGCAGCGAATCCCGCACCCTGCTACTGACCCGCAATACCTTCTGTGATTTAAAGGCTTTCATCATCCACCCGTCTCATCAGCCGTGAGCTCCAGCATTGTGGGCGCCTTGTCCAGCAACGCCCGCGGTATGCTGATCATGTTCACCACCACACTGATCATGGTCTGCATGCACAGCGTGGTGCGTTATGTGGGCCAGGAGCTACCGACTGCGCAGGTCGTATTTTTCCGCAACCTGTTTTCCCTGATTGCGATCTTTCCGGTGCTGATTCGAAGCGGCGGCCTGAGGGTACTGAAAACCCGCCACCCGGGGATGCACCTGCTGCGCACTACCATCGGGATTCTGGCCATGTGGTCCTGGTTTTACGGCCTGGCGAATGTGCCGGTGGCCCATGCCACCGCCCTGTCCTTTACCAATGTCATGTTCGGCACTCTGGCCGCGGTGGTCATTCTCGGTGAACGCCTGCATTTACGGCGCTGGAGCGCGGTACTGATTGGCTTTAGCGGAACCCTGATCATCCTGCGCCCGGGTTATATCGAGGTGACACCGGGGGTGATCGCGATACTGTTTTCCAGCCTCTGCTGGGCGCTGGCGCTGATCATAGTCAAACGCATTTCGCAATGGGATTCCGTGGTCTGCATCGTCGGCTGGAACGCCATCCTGCTGACGGTGTTTTCCATCGGCCCGGCCCTGTATGAATGGCAATCACCGAGCCTGACTGAACTGGGCTGGCTAATCCTCATCGGGGTCCTCGCCACCGTGGGCCACCTGGCCATGACCACTGCCTTCAAGCTGGGAGATGCCTCGGTTATTTTTCCGATGGATTTCGCGCGCCTGATCTGGGCCAGTGTCATCGGTTACCTGGCCTTTGCCGAAATTCCGGATCTGTGGACCTGGGCCGGGGGTCTGATCATTTTCGCCAGCACCGCCTACATCACCTACCGGGAAAGCCAGATCAAACCCGCACCCTCCGCCCCCATCCAGGTTCGAAGTCAGATTTGAACATCTCAAGGTGCTCAGACTGCACGATATGGGTCGAATCCAGATAGGTGCCCATGGATGACTGATCCGTGATCTGCAACCTGGATTCACCGTGCCACTCCAGGTACATGTGACCGCGGGACACATCGCCACATTCGCGGTGTGTAACCAGGTCACAACTGGGATGGCGGCCTACCAACTGGCTGCCGCGTGCCAATGCCGGGCCCCTGTCGTCCGGGCCCATCCATTTGGGGGGACAGCCGTCAGCCAATCGTGGGTGTGACGGTACTCACTAATCGTTTGAGCCGGTTCACATTGTTCGGACTTCGCTTTCTCCTGGTCTATGGGTTCGGGGATACACAGGCAGCGAAGCACGGACTTCGTTAAACCATCCGTGCCGCCGCCTGCCCCGGTCGCAGGGTTCAGGGAAGAATGACCCCCACCGCCGTGTTGTTGGTCTCGTCCGATTCAGTGACCGTGTTATCGGGATCGACGACGATGATCAGGTACTGGTTGACATGGGAGCCGGGTACATTCAAACGGGACTTGAATTTCTGGGCCTGCCCCGCGCTGAGTTGCTGACCGGACCAGATACCGAGCACGCTGTCCTGGCCATCGTGAACCGCATCAAGCGACAGAAATGCCTTGACGGTATAGGTTCCCGGAACGGGGCCGCTTGCGGCATTGAGGACGGTGAACTCGAACTCAATCTGGTCGACACCGTTTTGAGCCTTGGCACGCAGCTTATCGAGGCTGGTGCTGAGATCCGGTGTCCCGGAACCATTGCCGTTACCACCCGGAGGCGGCGGGGGAGGATTCGGGGCGGGCGGTGGCGGCACCGAGTCGCCGGTGAGATGGAGCGCCAGGCCGCTCGGTGACAGCGGCCGAAAATCCCCCGGTTTTTTCTCGAACTCAAGGGCCAGCAAAGTCGTGACCGCACTGCCGTCGAGGTTGGCCCGCTGAATGAGTCCTGAATCCCGATCCGTCCAGTACATCTGGCCCGCCACTGTATCCAGCTCGATCTGAAACGGCTGCTTCAGGATCGTCCCCAACTTCTTACTGACCAGAACCTCGACGCCTGCACCGTCGCCGAAGGCACGCATCACTTCACTGCCGAAATTACCGGTGACCCAGTAGAGGCTGCCATCGACCGCATTGAAGGCGATTCCGCGCGGCGTCACCAGGCCGGCGACCAGCAGGGTGATTTGACTGGTGGCGACGGCCCCGTCCATCGAAGCGCGATGGATGTCCCCGGCGAAGTAATCGGTCCAGTACAACTCGTGGTTGCCCAGGTCGAGCGCCAGCCCCCACACCGTACTGAACTCGAGATTGCGCTCCGCGCCGACGCCGACCCCATAGTCGGGTGCGCGAAAGGCTGGAATGTCGATGAGGATTTCACTGTTGCGGCCATCGAGATCGGCCCGGTATATCTTCTGGGTAATCGCATCGGCCCAGTAGATTTTCCGCGCGACCGGATCCACCTTGATATCGACGGGATGGCGCAGTCCATCGGCCGTGGTGAGAAGCGTTTCGACCCCACTGCCATCCAGGTTGGCACGGCGAATGACTTCGTCATTTACCCCTATCACAAACTGACCGATATCGACCCAGTACATCTTCCTGGCGATGGGATCGACGGTGATACCGAGCGATGCCGTCACACCGTTGACCAGGGTCTCGCGGTTGGAGCCATCGAGGTTCGCACGCTCGATGGTGTTGGCCTTGGTATCGGTCCAGATTATCTTCGATTGCGCCAGTGCAATGCCCGGTATCGGGGCAAGCGCCGACAACACCAGCAGTATACCTGCCCGTTTCCGAAACGCTGTCGACACACTGGATACTTTTACGGATAAATCAAGCGCAAACCGCGAGATGGATCGGGTTATTCCCTGAAAGTTGATTTGTGACATGTTCGCCCCCGCTCTTTTAATTGATAAGTTGCCCATTGCTTTGCGGGCAACAGGTACAAAGCACAAAGCAAGTCACATGCCAATCTCCCATTTGGACCGTTGACGGCTGCAACTGGTTGATTCTGATAATCATTCGAACATTTATACTGGGGTACGTCGGGCCGCAGGCGGTCCCGTTGGGGCAATCGCCCCAGGCATTGGGTGAAGTTACCCACCTGAAATCCGCTGACAGGGATCAGCGCACCGGGTGTTTTACCGAAACAGGACAGCGGCCAGAAAACCTGACAGATCCCTTCTGGCCTGCCTTCTCGCGCTTGCATTGGATGCCACATGGACTCCCTGGCTGGAACACCGGCGCAGATAACGACTCAAGTCCGGCCACGCGGAGAACCAGCCTGACTCGGCAACGACGAAACCGGTATCACGCGCCTGGTAAACGCATTTTGACCAGTTCACGGCATGGGGAAGAAAATTATTAAAACTGCCTGCATTGTCAAACCCATGCTGGGTCCCCGGATAGATGACGATGCGTGCGTCGTATCCCGCCCGTCTTACTTGCGCTACATAATCCCTGCAAGGGCGGGCGCCGGCCCAGTCATCGAGTTCACCGCTGAGAACCAGGATGGGAGCATCAGTGAGGTGGATATCTGCCTCTCGCTCTCCACACCACGGGTAGAAGGCAACGTGCGCGGCGAAGCGCTGACGACCTTTCGCAAGGCGGCGGCGAAACGATTCCCGGGCACTCCACAACGACGCGACACCTCCCTTGGACCAGCCGATGAGGGCAATGGCTTCAGAATCGATACGTGGATGTGACGACAGCAGCCTTAAAGCTGCATAGGCGTCTACTACCATGGCATCGGTAGCCAGTAATTTCTGTTGTCCGACGGTTGATTGAATACCCCGCCCGGAAAAGCTGTCGATGACCAGTGTAGCGACACCGCCAGCGAGCAACTCGCGGGCGTAACGCGACTGCAGCCGGGATAATCCGGCACTACCGTGCAGGAGAATCGCGGCCGGAAACCGGGCTTGCCCCGCCGCGGATACAGGTAAATTGAGTTTCGCGGTTATTGCAACCGGTGCACGTAAAAGCCGGCCGTGAACGATATCGTACCGATCGAGGCTGTAACTGCGGATTGCGAACAGCCCGCTGCGCCCATCAGACAAGGTTCGCACCAGCGGTGCTTTGCGACCGAGTGTGCCGGCGGAATCATTTCCGGTTATGAGTACGACCACAAAGGTTACGAGAGCAATAAGGCTGAGTACCTGCCGGTATCGAAAATGAAAGTGCCAGCTCACGAAAGATCCCGCCCATTTCCAAGCCGGGCATGCATCAGGCGTATTCCGGGAAGCCGGCCGCTGAGAGACAACGGGATGAGCATGCGCGCGAAACCGGCTAGGATGCTGCAAGTGTCCCCGTGCACGAGAATCTCTCCGGCGTGCAGGGGCGTTGATGAAGGGCCCGCTGTGATATTGATAATTCGCGCACCGCGGCGCCGGGCTGCGCCGAAGAGGACTCGCGCCGCGCGCGGCTCCTCCAGGGTTCCGATCACCATCAAAACACCCTGCCGGTCGAGTGACCGGCTAATGGCCAGCCGTGCCGAGTCGATGGCTTCCTCCCACCCAGGCGGGCCTGGCAACATCAGATCACCGCACTCGGAACAATGCAGATCACGGCGGCGCCAGATGTTTGCCGGTGGCCACTCGCGTTCGATGCGGCAGCCCAGGCAGCGGACGGTTGCAGGTCGCCCCCGTACTTCCACGACGTGTTTTGCCCCGGCACGTTGCAGCCGACCATCCATGGCGAAAGTGATGAGAATTTCCAACCAGTGGCGGCGCTGCAGGTGTTCCAGTTCATTGTGGATCGGCATCGGTGTGAGCTGTTCGTGATGCTCACGAAGTTCATGGCACCTCTGCCACCGCGCGCGCCGCGCCTTGCGCGAACCGACAAAGTTCGGTACCGCCTCGAATTCAGGGCTTGAAAGGGCGGCTTGCGAATCCAGGTTTTGGGTGTCGCTGATTATGACCACCACAGGCTTGCCCATCAGGCGCGCCTTTACCATCACGGCCAAAGCCCGCCAGAATGCGGGTAGTAGGATCACGGGTTGCCCCAATCGGCGAAAGATCAGTAACGCACACCAGACACCAATGATAAACGGCGCGAGCAGCGGCGGACTGATATCGCCCATGCCGCTCGTGGTCCAGAGGATCCAGATGCCTGCGCCAATCGCCGCCGCCACGCCACCGGCCACCCCCCCCAACAGCGAGCCGCGCATGAACACGGCATGTACCGTAAAGCTCGCCGGGGCGATGGTAAAAGCCCATAGCCCGGTCACCGAGAGCGGATCGGCGCCCCACCAGCGGCAGGCAAGAATCGCCACGCAGGCAAGAAACACCAGTTGCAGGGTCGCCGGAAGGCTCTTGCCGGCCAGAGCGAGCACAATACACACCATGGCCAGGGCGATGCCGGTACCACCGAGTGCGGGAGGGCCCGGACTCACCCACAACCAGGTGCCGGGTGGTGCAACAATGAGTGAAGTGAGAATTAATGAGAGGACTGCCGGCATGCTTAAAACGGGCAAAGCCCACCGGGCCAGCACTGGGCGCATGGCATATTCAAAACCGAGACACAGAGCGGCTGCCAGGGAAACCGTCCCGGCCCAGTCATTGTCCGTGGTCACAAATCCAGCCGCCATGATACCAATGACGGCGCCATTGAAGCCCGCAACACCGCTATGCCACTCCTCACGAGTGACACCGGTATAACGGTAGCCGGCAAGCGTACCGAGTAGCGTACCGGCAACCGCTCCCAGGGCATTCCAGGGATTGATCAAAGCGATGGCGAGCAGAACCAGTGCACCACCGGTCGCCGTCTCGAGCAGGGCGAGTTGTCCCAGGCCACGCAGGAGTACCACCGAATAATCCTGAACTGGATGTACGCCCACTATCAGGATCCGAAGCTGGCACCCGCCGGACGCAGTCGATCAGGCAGTGCATCGAGGGCAAATACGTCCTGCCAGGTCTCGCGGCGGCGAATCAACTCCGGGCCGTCTGGCCCGATCAACACCGTCGCCGGGCGAGTATTGATGAACTGTACGGACTGGGTGTGGCAGTAGGCACCGACATCGGTAATGACTACAATATCTCCAACCTCCAGCCGCGGCAGCAACACCTGGTGTCGTAACTTGTCGGTCTGCATGCACAGTGGACCATACACATCGACGGCTTCGAGTTCGGTGTTTATAACCTCGCCAGGTGATCGTGCCGTGGACAGGCCATGATCGTAATAACAGGCCGTCGGCACCAGGTTAATGCCGGCGTCAATGATGATGGCGTCACCCTCATCAGCGATGGATTTCTTGCCAACGACGCTGCTCAGGAGCTGTGTACAGCCGTCGACCACGGCCCGACCAGGTTCTAGTATTAAGGTTGGGCGCCTGTCGAACAAGTCCAGAGCCTGTTCAATCCGCGAACGGATCACCGCGGCGTAAGGCAGCCAGTAATCACCATTGCGCACGCTCCCACCGGGCAGATCATATTCCGGCTTGAGATGATTGCGTGACGGAAATCCACCACCAAAATCCAGCATCGTTGGGCGCATGCCCAGATCGCGCGCCTGTCTGACGAGATCGATGAGCCGATCCGCAGCCTGGGCATAGATATCGTGAAACAGGATAAAAGTACCGCCGTGGTGATGCAGCAGTTCCAGCGACAGGTGGGGGTTGGGGGCGATGCGTTGCAGAGCGCGCCGGCTGTCTCCATTGTCATGATTAAAACCGAATTTGGTCCAACTGGTGGCGCCATGGCGAAAGCTGATCCGGATGCCGATGCGTGCTGGAGTTTCGAGATCACCAGCGAGTTCCTCCACGAGGGAGAGTTCGTCGAAGTTGTCGATGGTGACCAGCGCCCCTTCGCCGAGAGCGCGTTGCAGATCGTCACGGGTCTTGTGCGGACCGTTCATGATGATTTCTTCGGCGGGAGTACCGAGCGAGCGAGCCAACGCATACTCCATGCCCGAGACCACTTCGATCCAGGCTCCCTCGTCTCGCAGGACGGAACAGATTCCGGGCAGGTAGTTGGTTTTAAGAGAATAAGCGACGCGGGTGTCCATAAACGATAGCGTGAAGGCATCGAGGAAGTCTCGAAAATCCCGCCGCAAACGCAATTCGGAAACCACATATAACGGCGATCCATAGGTCTGTATCAGTTCCCGGGATTGCTGCGCATCTACCGCGTTGTCGGGCACCAGCAGATTTGTGTGCGGGTGTTTGCTGAATGCCATGAAGGGCAAAGGTGTCAGACATGGACTTACATAGGCTTCAGGCTTTGCCATGATAAACGGCTCCGTTCATGGAGAGCGCCGCCAGCGAGGTGGCACTGACTGGAATTTCGATGGATCCGCGCACGAACACCAGGTCGTCGCTCGGGGTGCGAGGCGACGGTACCGGCAACCCGGCAGCCGTACAGACCAGCATCTGCGGATGATTAACCCCAAGAGCCGCGGAAAAATAGATCCACGCGGTAAATCGGGGATTCACCTCGATGAGGTAGAACCGATCACGTAAGGCATCGCGGATGAACTCACCCTCAGCGGCGCCCGACCAGCCGATGTCCGAGAGAAAACTTCCGAAGTCTTTCTCGAGTGCCGGTTGACGCGAGTGGACCGCACTCCAGGTACTGCCACGCTCACAAACGGCGAGTTTTTTTACCGTCAGCGCGGACAGGGCACGGTGGTCAATATCGCATACGGCTGCCACTGCGAAGCACGGTCCCGGAATGTATATCTGTACGATTGCTTCATCCGCACCGCCGCGCCGAATCTGCTGCCATGCGGACTTTGCATCGGCCAGAGTGTAGACGATGTGGCAAAAACTGACAGGGCCTTTGACCACGCAGGGCAGCCCCAATTCACGAACCGCCTCCAGCAGCCCCTTCTCGGAATCTGCAATGCGGCTCTCGGGAATATGGAAGGCGCCCCAATCACTCGGGGTGTTTGCCCCAAACAGGCACGGCTTGCTGCGACGTTGCAATGCCTTTTTCGTGGGCAATAATGTGGCGATACCCATTTCGGCGAGCGCCTCTCGAATGTCCAGAAAATTCTCAAGTTCAAAATCCAGGCAGGGCACAATGACATCGATTGGATGATCGCGGTGAATGTTACGCAGACACTCCAGCAACTGAGTGGAACCGTTGCCCGCCGGCAATCGGAAGGCCGCGTCAAAGAGTTCCGGAGAGTACGCGCCCGAATCGAAATTACCGTAACCCAGGCCTAGCAGGGTCGAGACATCCGGCGCCTCGCGCAGTGCTCTTGCCACGCCCAAGCCCGGATTGATGACGTCGAAGCTACTGATCCCGGTCACTGCCACGCATAATCCATCCGCGGAGTTATCCGGCCGGCCAGCCCGCAGGTTCGCTTCATCGCCGACGGCGATACCGGTCCCCACCCCGTGACGTTCGAGCCTGGCGATCCCGTCGAAGGGCACCGTCGTTTCAGTAATGCCCCGGACGAACAGCGTCCCGGCCCTGGCATGCGCGACCGGGTGCGGGGGATCGTCAAACAGTTCCTGCAGCAGGCGTACCGCAAGATTGTATCCAGCCCACTGGGTCAGCATGCTCCAGGAAGGTAAGCCGCCCCGAACATCGACGATCAGTAATTCCGCGGACCCGGTGGGCCTGAGCAAGGTCACTTCGAGTGGGCCACACCAGTCAAGCGCATCGATCAGTTTCTCGACACGCCGCGTAATCCGCGGATCGTCGACTACCGCTCCGCACACGGTTCGACCACGCTCATCAGCCGCTACGCGGCGCATGGCGACCATGGCACAGGGCTTTCCATCGCGCCCGACTATAGCCGCCACATTCAGAATCTGGCCCGCCGTCTCACGTTGCAGCAATACACCAGCACCCGCCGCACCATTCATCGCGATCGTTGCCTGGTGGGCCTGCTCCGGGCTGTGCACAGGGCGGCAACCAAAGTGATTGCCCTTAATCATCAATGGAAAGCCCAGTTGGTGAGCACTGGCGGCTACATCGCTGGTGTCCGCGACAAATATCGAGAAGGCAGTGTCCAGCCCCCGCTCATATAGAAATTTCGGCAGGCGCGAGCGCTGCAGCAGCAAGACGCGATCGGGGGATGGCACCAGCGTTTTGATGCCTTTTCTGGCAAGCCGTGGAGCCAGTGTGGCGATGCGTGACAGCCAGTACTGGGTGCCTGGGATGATCGCGTCCAAAGCTGTTTCACAATGGATCCCAAGCAGCCAGTCGAGCACCAACTGATCATCCGCAGCCTGGGACGGCCGGCAGCAGCGCATGTGATCGAACAGCCCCGGTATCCAGGTGTCCGTCCTCAGACCCGGGCCATCGATAATTGCCGTGACCTCGGCCCCTGATGGCAGGCCCTGGCGCATCGCCCGGGCTATCGATGCGCCAGGTGTGGCGTCGTTGGCGCTACCAAATCCCGCGATTGCAATATGGGGTGCTGTACCCTGCATTGGAACTCTCCCGGCTCAACGCGAAGCCGTCAATCCTTGCTCACTTTCGGCGTGGGGGTCTTGCCGTTGTTGTCCACAGCGCTGATATCACAATCCTCGACACCGCGCGGGTCCTCGTATATCCAACGTACTGTCATGCCTTTTTCCGCAAGGACGAAACTGGTCATCTGCGACCAGTAGTCGCTGTGATAGATTCGGCGTTTTTCTATCACCGGAATCACGGTGATCGCGCCAAGTACCGCATGCTGCATGCGTTGGGGGCTATCGATGCTGATGTGGTAGTCCCACACCCACTTATCCGCACCTTCGCGTGCCGGTACAGCACCTTTGAACTTTGAGCCCGTCTGCATATCCTTATAGCGGATGAAATCCTCCTTATCGAACCACTGATAGCGTTCACCGGATTTCTTTGCCCACAGTGTCGTCCCGGTGAGCCAGGCCGCTTTCTCGACCCAGTATTCTTCATCATCCCGAAGCCCCTGATAGGTCACCATGCCATCTTCCACGCTCATTACTTTTACCTGATATTGGCGACTGAAGGGACCAGTACACTTCCAGGTCATTGTCAAACCAATTTTGGGAGGCCGCAGTTCGGCCCCCTGGACGGTATTGGTAAATATGATGCTCGTGACAAGCACCTGCAGAATCTGAATAGCGGATCGTTGCATGTGTATCTTCATGGAATGCTGACAACCTGAGCAGACCCAAAATATGCGCCATCGTTCCCGACCGGCATTGGTTGCCGTCGCTTATCCGCAACTCCGATCATGCTAAAGATGCAATGAGGTTGCGTAGTGTCGATGGTAGTGATCGCGTTTGCGCAGCGACCATTTCAATTGCACCCATGGCGCTCAATGATTGCAGGAACTCCTGAACATCCATGGCTGCCCTGTCTTTTGATATTCCGAATCTGCGCCTGAGCTCGCGGCTGAGCTGAGACTGGCTCACGCTGGCGTTCAGCAACACCAGCATGACACCGGCGGCTGGATTACAGGCACACATACTGCCGGTGTGCCCATCTATAAGAACCATGCCGTCGGTGTCAGTGTCACCTTCCAGCATCATCTGCTGTTTCAATCTGAATACCCGCTCCTGCATGGCGATCTCCCGTAGAATTTAACGACGTTGCGGCCACCGGCGCTGTTTTGCCATCCAAAACCATTACCGGTACGGTCTTTGCTTTATCCTAAGGCAAGTCATGTGCCAGAATTACGATTCTATTTTAATTCATTGATAATTATAAAGATTCTTTGAAATCGCCAGATTACATGAATACCGGCAGAGGTATTAAAGGGGGATTTGCCCCACTGACGGGCTATTTCACCGATACTGCCCACCACTTGCTGTGGCCAGCGCAGCGGGCCACCCTGGCACCCCATGCTGGCAATGGGCAAGGCGGGTAGCGCCGCCCTTATGGACACGCCAACCGGGCAGCGCGACCGCGCTTCGAGGATCACCGGCACGGGTCCACGGCCATTTA